>WNGA01003607.1_pt2 | contig 51263 bp, 41 predicted proteins | sample 5400061 | NCBI WGS metagenome assembly WNGA01 (sample SAMN13153366, study PRJNA577476) | soil metagenome | isolation source: 100 cm soil or saprolite under grassland replicate 2 | place: USA:California | collected 2016-06-15
CTAGCGATTCTTCCGGGGCTCGTGCGTTACGACGAAGCGTTTGGCGGCGACGAAATCCGCCACGCGTTTCGTGTCACGGTGCGCGCGACGAACGGCTACGTGTGGCCGGCGTCGCACCGCGCCGGCAACAATACGCAGGCCCTGCCGATGGGCGCGCGACTGCGGTTGAAAGCTGGCGTCAACCTCGCGCCGTTTCCACCGGAGATTCAGCGCATCTTCCGCGCGATGCAGCGGTATGGCTTGATCGTCGCCGACAACGGGTCCGACATGTACATCAGCGGCACGTTCGACCCTCGATGGAACAACGACGTGCTGAATCCGGCGTTTCGTTCGCTGACCGCCGGCGATTTTGAAGTGGTGCAGCTTGGATGGACGGGCAACGTGTCCTGCGCGGTTCCCGGAACCACGTCTCCGCTCGTCTATTCGCAGAGCGGGCCGCTCGTGACATTGGTGTGGGGCTCGGCGGCGGGCGCCGCTGATTACGTGATCGAAGTGGGATCGGCGCCGGGCTTATCGAATCTGCTGGTCAGGTCGCTCGGCAGCGCCACGTCGATTAGCACGCTTGCGCCGCCCGGCCGATATTATGCGCGCATGCGTGCGCGGAACGCGTGTGGGCTCGGCGCGGCGTCCAATGAAATCCTTGTGGTTCTTTGATCGAACCCGCGACTGCGCGCTTTTTCAAAAGAGGACAGTCCCCTTTTTCAGCTGTTTGCCGCGTTGCGCGACTTTTTTACCAGCCGATCGCGAGGCCGTCCTTGCGCGGATCCGATCCGCCCATCAACACACCGGTGCGCGGGTCGATCAGGATGCCCTGGAATCCACCCATGGCCCCGCGACCGTCGCGAAGGGTATGCCCGCGCGCCTCGAGCGCTTTTCGCACATCCGCGCCGATCCCACTCTCGAGCGCCAGGTCCTGGCCGCCGTGCCGCATCCGCGCTGCTTCGCCCGCATCCTGGATCTGCATGCGGAAGTCGACGAGATTCATCACGACCTGAGCGTGCGCCTGCGCCTGATTGTCGCCGCCCATGACGCCGAATGACACCCACGGCTTTCCGTCTTTCAGGATCATCGCCGGCACGAGCGTGTGCAGCGGACGCTTGTGCGCTCCGATCTGATTTGGGTGGCCGGCGACGAGATTGAATCCTGATCCGCGGTTGTGCAGCGTGATGCCCGTGTCGCCGGCGACAATGCCGGCGCCAAACGTCGCGAAAAGCGACTGGATGAGCGAGATCACATTGCCCTGACCGTCTGCGGCCGTCATGTAGATCGTGTCGCCGAGATCTTCGCCGTAATAATCGAGCGTGACGCCGGGCAGAGAACCGGGACGATAGGTCCCCGCCTTCTGCATATCGATTTCCTTGCGGCGCGCTGCAGCGTAGTCCTTCGACAGCAGCGTCTTCATCGCGTCCTTCGCCATCGTCGATCGATCGGCGAGGTACGCGGCCCGATCCGCAAAGGAAATCTTCTTCGCTTCGGTCACGACGTGCAGATAGTCCGCGCTGTTGTGTCCCATCGCCTTGATGTCGAAGCCCTCGAGAATGTTCAACATCTCCAGGGTGACGAACCCTTGCGTGCTTGGCGGCATTTCGTGAACGTCGTAGCCGCGATAGTTCGTTGAAATCGTGTCCACCCAGTCAGCGGTGTGCGTCGTGAAATCACGCTCGTCGAGCAACCCGTCGCGCGCCTTCATGTCCGCGACAATGGCGCGCGCAATCGGACCCTTGTAGAACGCGTCGCGTCCGCCTTTCGCGATGAGCTCGAGCGAAGCCGCGAGATTTGGATTGGCGAACATCTCGCCGGGCGCCGGCGCGTGTCCTTTGGGCAGGAAGGTTTTCGCGGCGGCAGGATCCCGCGACAGGATCTTTTCAGATCCCTGCCACTCGCTCGCCACGATCTCTTGTACCGGAAACCCGTCGCGCGCGTAGCGAATCGCCGGCTGCAGTGCCTTTGTGAGCGTGATCGTTCCAAACCGTGCGAGCAACTGGCTCCAGCCCTCGACGACTCCTGGAACGTCGACGGCAAGCGGACCCGCACCGGGCATCTGCTTGAGACCGCGGCGCGCGTACTCTTCCGGTGTTGCGGTGTAGGCCGACCGTCCACTGGCGTCGAGTCCATAGAGTTTTTTCGTCTTGGTGTCCCAGACGATTGCGAACAGATCACCACCAATGCCGTTCATCGTCGGCTCGACAACGGCAAGAACGCCGGCCGCCGTGATTGCGGCGTCGATGGCATTGCCGCCATCCTGCAGTGCCTTGAGACCCGCGGCGGAGGCGAGCGCCTGACTGGTCGCAATCATCCCGTTGCGCGCGACGACGACCGATCGGGTGCCGCGTGGGTTGCCCGCAGGCCGATCGCCGGGAACTTGCGCGTGAGGGGTCACGGCAAGCAGCACGCCGGCAACGGTGATGAGGACGAGACGATGCATAGAGCCTCCATTGGTGGAGGCAATTATAGGACTCGCGCTACGCGTCCAGGCTGCCTAGAAGTACTTCTTGAGTCCAACCAACAGCCCGAGTCCATCAGGATCGATGGCCGGCCGGTCCTGCACCCACTGATACCGGCCTTCCAGCTTCACGGTCCACGTCGGATTGAAAAAGATCTCGACGCCGCCGAGCACATTCGCGCCGAAGTTGTTGTCGTCCGGCCCTTCGTGGTTGCCGTTTCGATAGAAGCGCAGAAAGTGGACGCCGGCTCCAACGCCTGCAAACGGATGAATGTTGCCGCCTTCCCAGTTGTAAATCACGTCGAGTCCAAGCCGCAGCTGCCGCTCATCGTCGTCGTCAAACCGATCGTAGCCGGTGCGAATGGCGGTGACGATGGGACGAAAGCCGAGTCGAGGCGTGGCATAGAACTCGAGAAACCCGTCGCCAATCCATCCTGTGGAGAGTTGTTCATCGGTAGGGATGTACACGCCGATATCGCCGCCGGCGGCGACCTGTCCTGTGTGCGGCTGCGCGAGCGCCCACGTGGGGAACAGGCTCAACAGAGCAACTGCACCGAATAACCGAACAGGAACTGCAGAGTTTGTCATGCTCCACATGCACGCAAACACGGGACCAGCCTTCGCTTACGCATGCCCACAGATGCCCACAGATGGGCACAAATGGCCACAGATGGCCACAGATGGAACACAGATGGAACACAGATGGCCACAGATGGGCCACAGATGGAACGCAGATAGAACACAGATTTTTCCGTGGTTATCTGCGGCCGTTTGAACGCTTGTTCAAACGGCGCTATAGTGAAGATGCGCAATGGCCATCCGCGATCGCGTCGAGCGCCTGCTGAACGAAATGCCGCGCGAGCCGCAATACGCATCGCAGGGAAGCACTGTCTTCATCGATCTCGAACGTAGCGAAACGCGACGTGCGTACACGCCGTTGAAGGTGACGCGCGCGCTCATCGGCGGGCGTGGCGCAAACATGTACTACCTGTTCCGTCTGCTGGACGAAACGAAACCGCCGCTCGATCCCGGCATCCCGCTGATCTTCGGCTCAGGTCCGCTCACAGGTCTCGTTCCCAGCGCCGCGCGGGGCAATTGCACATCGTGGTCACCTGATTCAGGGGTGTTGATGGACTGCAATGCGGGCGACTACTTTCCATCGTTCATCAGGATGAACGGGATCGATCACCTGGTGATCTACGGACGCGCGCCGGCGTGGACGCTGCTCGTCATTCACGAGGGTCGATTCGAGTTTCGCGACGCCCGGCCGTATGTCGGACTCGACAACATCGACATGCGCCTCTCGATCGAGCGCGATCTGGGCGGTGTGTGGGCGCGCAACATGTCGATGGTCAACATCACGCGCGCCGGCGAAAACCTGGTGCTGACGAGCGGCATCATGGCCGGACCGAAGGCCATCTACGCGCGTGGCGGTCCCGGCGCAAAGATGGGATCGCTCCGCCTCAAAGCCATCGTCACCCTCTCTGCGATTCACGAGTTTCCGACTCCGGAGCCGTACAAACCCTACAACCGCCACATCGCAGGAAAACTTCTGGGCACCTCGGTTGTGAAAGCGGCGCTGTCGACAACCGGTACGCCGTTCCTCTACAGACCCAGTCGTTTGCTTGGCGCGATGGGCGCGAAGAACAATCAGGAAACGACGTGGACCGAACGACTGGACGCGTCGAACATCGACCCCTATCGCCCAGGCATGGAAGGGTGCTTTCGTTGTCCGGTCAACTGCCGTCCGCTCAACGATCTGCACACGCTGCCAAGCGATAAGTACGGACGAGGCGACGGTCCCGAGTACGTGACGCTCGGAAAGTTCGGTCCGAATCTCGGAATCGACACGGTCGAACCTGTCATTCGGCTCAACAACATCTGCAACGATCTCGGATTTGATACCGCGTCGATGGGCTCGTCGATCGCGTGGGCCTTCGAGCTGTTCCAGCGCGGCATCATCACGAAGGCGCACACCGGCGGGCTCGAGCTTCAGTGGGGCGATGCAGCGCTGGTCGAGCAGCTGCTGTTCATGACGGCGACCCGAGAAGGATTTGGCAACGTCCTCGCCGACAGCGCTCGCGCAGTGGAGAAGGGCCACTATCCCGCCGAGGCGCTCAAATACCGGATGGCGGTCAAGGGGCTGTGGCAAAGCGATCCGCATGACGCTCGGATTCTGAAGGCGTTCGCGCTCGGCCTTGCCGTCGCCACGCGCGGGATGGATCACCTGCGGAATCGCGTCACGCTCGAGATCAACGCAAAGATCAATGACGATCCCGCGTTCAAGGAGAGGCTGTACGGCGGGCCGGTCAGCGCAGAACCCAACGGCTATGCGGGCAAGGAGCAGGCCGTGCGCGCGTGCGAGAACATCTTCGCGGTCGGAGACGCGGTCGGCATGTGCCGCTTTACGACCAAGTTGTTCAACAGCCCCTCTCTTCCCGGGATGGAGGAGTTTCAGAAGCAGCTGGCAAACGTGACCGGCCTCCAGTTCACGCTGGAGGAGCTCGATCGCGCCGGGTTGAACATCACAGGCGTGGAACGGATGATCAATCATCGACTCGGCGTGCGACGTAAGGACGATACGTTGCCCGATCGCTGGTTCGACGAGCCAAACACCGCCGGTCCCTTCAAGGGCGAGCGCATCGATCGCGACGAGTTCGATCGCATGCTGTCGCGCTTTTATGACATCTCCCAATTGACTGACGAAGGCGTTCCCCGCGAGCCGTGGAAGACGGAGTTGATGGAGATGGTTGGTACATGATCACCGTGCGCTTTCCCGCGATGCTCCATGCGAGAGCGGGACAAGAGTTGACGCTCGACGAGTCGCCCTCTGACATCGGCTCGCTGCTGGATGCATTGGACGCCCACGTTCCGGGCCTCGCGCGCGAGCTTGCCGATCCGATCTACAACTTCGCCGTCAACGACGAGATGCTGTTGCACGGCGTGCGCAACCATCCGCTCGAGAGCGGCGATGTGGTTGAAATAGTGCCGACGATCTCGGGCGGCAGCCATTCATTCCCGCGACACAGCTTTCCGGCCCTGTTCGATTTCCGAAACTGCCGGTTCAACCGGATATCGCGATGACCACCTCGTTTGAAGGCGGCGACAGTCCGCAGCTGTTACGCGCGCGCACCCGCACGTAGTAGGTGCCCGGGCCAGCGCTCGCCGTCAGCGTTGGAACGTTCGACCGCAAGTCGATGGTGGCGATGTTGGCCAAGCGAGGCGCGGAACCGGCCTCGACAATGTAGGTGACAGCCCCAACCGATTCAATCCAGCGAAGAGCGACCATCGAACCACTCACCGAATCCGTCAATCCGCTCGGCATGGTCGGTAAAAAACAGAATCCCATGACGTCAACCCGCACTTCATTGGAGGCGGCACTGACGCCGTCTTGATTGATGGCCCGCACACGAACGTAATAGGTGCCCGGTGCGACACCCGCGGCGGAAAACTGCGTCGCCGTGCTTCCGGTCGAGAATGCGGCCAGATTCGCTGCACCCGGTGAGAAACCCGCCTCGATCATGTAGGAGGTGACGGGGGTTGCAGGCGCCAGCCAGGACACCGTCACCGTCGAACCCATGACTGCCGCAGTGAGATTGACGGGACTATCCGGCAGTGCGGCGTGCACGCTCGCCAAGGTCATTAGTACGATCGAGGTTGCATTCGCGATGGTGTGTTTCGTCATGCGAAATACTCCGGCTGCCGACGTGCAAGGAGCACGCCGTCGGAATCAAACGTCCCGCGCGGACTCGGCTGCTACACCGACCGCCGCCGACCATCCTACTGGTAGACAGATCGAGTAGCGAAGCCGCATCCACCGCCGAATTCTGGTTTTGCCGAAGGCGTTGACCGCAAACGACCACGCGATGAGTTGACAGTCGAGCCACACGCTCCATCCACGCGTGTGGATTCGGTCCAGTTGCACGGCCTCGTCATCCGCGCGTGCGCCGACAAGTTGCGCAAGTCCGGTGAGGCCGGGGCGGCACGTCCAGCGAAAGTCGAATTCGGCGCCGCTCCAGCCGAGGCGAGCGACATCGTCGGCGGTGAGCGGCCGCGGCCCGACGGCGCTCATGTGGCCGCGCAGGATGTTGAAAAACTGCGGCACCTCGTCCAGGCCGGTGGCGCGGAGGAATCGTCCCACCCGCGTGACCCGCCCATCGCGCATTGTTCGGAACTTCAGGATTCGGAATGGCTGCCGCCGATACCCGAGTCTCTCCTGACCGAAGAACACCGGCCGGCCATCGTCGATCAGTACCGCTGCCGCGATCAGCGCCATTGCGGGCGCGAATGCCACAAGTCCGGCCCAAGCCCCGATCACTTCGAACAGCCGTTGCGCCCGCGCCATCGCAATGGCACTTTGTATCACAAAGTAATTCGCCAGCCTGAATTCAAAACGAACGAGTCAAGTTCAAAAAGGAATGTGCCGTCGTCGCCGCCTGTCTCGATAGAATAACCGAGAGGTTTAGCGAATGATGTCCAATGCTCCGAGGCGCGTCGCTGGCGTGTGTGCAGTTCTTCTCGGGACCGCGATCCCGGCGGCTGCTCAGGATTCCGTACTCGGCACGTTCACCGTGGCCGGCAAGACGACGCGGTTCAACAACATCTACGCGACGCTCGAAACGTCGCCCGTTGACGACTCGGAGAAGTACATCATTCTGCTGGTGAGCGATGTCGCCGTCGCCCCGGCCGATCGGTCGCCTGCCAACCTGACGCGCCTGGCAGGCACCGGAGCCATACACGCCGTCAAGCTGCGTTGGAAGTACGGCTTCGATTCGATTGCAGTGGTGCCCTACCACTCGGCCATCGCCGAGACGGGGCGCGCCTTCGCTTCGCTGTCGACCATCAATTTATCCGCCTTGACCGACGACCGCATCAACGCCGAGTTCAAGTCGAAGATGCTCGGCCAGACATGGTTCTTCAATGCCATCGTCAAGGCGGCGATTGTGAAGGGCGGCACTGCGGTGCTGGAGCCGGATGTCGAGGTCTCGCTCCCCGCGGAGGCGAGCGACGCCCCCGGCAAAGGCGACGCGACCGCGCTCAAGCGCGCGCTGGGCGCGATGGGCTACGAGTTCACGCCGGATGCGTTCTTCCACGCGATTGCCGACCGCAAGGTCGATGCAGTCAAGCTGTTTCTGCGCGCCGGCATGAGTCCCAATCAAAAGGACGCCGACAACCACTACGCCCTCAATTACGCCGTGCTGTTCTATACGCAGTCGCAGGAGGAATCGGAGGCGGTGATTCGCGCGCTGCTCGCGGGCAAGGCCGACGTCAAGACGAAGGATCCACAGAACGGCACCACCCCGCTGGTCGGCGCGGTGCAGTCGTGCAGCGCAGGGACTGTGGCAGCGCTGGTGAAGGCTGGATCCGATTTGACGGCCAAGGCGAATAGCGGCATGACGGCGATGCAACTGGCGAAGATCTTCGGACGCCAGGAAGTGGTGGCGGTTCTGGAGAAAGCCGGCGCGAAGTAGTTGCTCGTCAGCGTTATTCGGCACTGACGTTCAACGAGCGCCCGCATGACCGGATGGCAAAGCCATTCCAGTGCGCGCGGGCGTAGACTCACCTCGTGAAAACCGTCCTCTCTCTGCTCTGCCTCCTGGCGACCATCGCCTGCGGTCCCACCTACGATGTCGTCATCCGGAACGGCGATCTCATCGACGGCACCGGCACGCCGCCACGCCGCGTCGACGTCGCGGTGCGCGACGGACGGATTGCCGCCATCGGCACCGTGCCGGGTCGCGGCCGGGAGGAGATCGACGCCCGTGGCCGCGTTGTGGCGCCCGGCTTCATCGACGTTCAGGGGCAGTCCGGCACGACGTTGCTGGCTGATGGAAATGGAGAAAGCCACATTCGTCAGGGCATCACCACGGAAATCATCGGCGAGGGCGGCACGCCGGCGCTCTGGACACCAGACGACGCCGACGATCCGTCCATCCAGCGTTTCGGTCTGAAATTCGATTGGAGCGGCTTCGACGGCTACCTCCACGCGCTCGAGACGAACTCGTCGCACTCGCAAGAGTGGCAGCGAAGTACGGCGGTATCTATATCTCGCACGTGCGGGGAGAGAGTTTCCGTCTCAAAGAGGCCATCGCGGAAGCCATTCAGATTGGAGAACAGGCCGGTCTGCCAGTCGTCATTTATCACCTGAAGATCGCGGCGAAGGCGAACTGGGGCCACATGGCCGAGATCCGGCAACTCGTGGAGCAGGCCCAGGCGCGGGGTGTCAACGTCACCGCATGTCAGTACCCGTACACCGCGGGTGGCACCGGCCTGCAAGCGACGCTGCCGGGTTGGGCGCAGGAGGGCGGACGCGAAGCCATGCTCGCGCGGCTGGCGAATCCCGGCGACCGGGCCAGGATGCGCTACGACATCGAGGCGAATACCGAGGTGGAGAACCTGCTTGGTGGCGCGACCTTCGACGGCGTTCAGATCGCCTCGGTGCCAGCCGACAAGGATCAGTCGATCGTCGGCAAGCGGCTCTCACAGATCGCCGCCGATCGGAAACAGGACCTTTGGGAAACATTGTTCGCGGTCCTCACGGAAAACGAAGGTCGCGTCGGCGCGCTGTACCACATGATGTCTGAAGACGATGTGAAGACCGCGATGCAGTTTCCGTGGGTCAGCGTCGGCACTGATTCATCGGCCATCAAGCCGGAGGGCGAGCTCGGGCGCGGTCAGCCGCATCCGCGATCGTATGGCACGTTCCCCCGAATCCTCGGCCATTACGTACGCGATGAAAAGGTCTTGCCGCTCCCCGAAGCGGTGCGAAAGATGACCACCCTGGCTGCGTCGCAAATGAAAATTGCGGATCGCGGGACGCTGAAGGAAGGCTACTTTGCGGACATCGTCATCTTCGATCCCAACACGGTTGCCGACACGGCGACATTTGAAAAGCCACATCAGTACCCCGTCGGCATCGACACCGTCATCGTCAATGGAGTGGTCACCGTGCGGAACGGGAAACACACCGGCGCTCATGCGGGACGTGCGCTGTTTGGTCCTGGCTATAAGAAGTGATGTTCCAGGCCATGGTCGGGTGGCCCAACATGGCTTCACATTTTCTCCACAATCATCGCGCACACTGTAATTCGTGGAGGTTGAAGCCATCGTTGTGGAGCAGTCGATCCCACGCGCCCTGGAGAAATTCTGGCACCGCGCGGACGCCGCAGAGCGTAGAGGCTATCTCGTTGCCGCGCTGCTCCTGGTCAGCGGGCTGATTCATCTCGCAGTTCTCGTCATCAGCGGCGGTTCGTGGCAGGGTCCTCTTTCGTTCCGCAAGCCGGCGACGTTTGGCCTGTCGTTCGGAATCACGCTTTTCACGATCGTGTGGGTGTCGCGGTTCCTGAAACTTGGAACGCGAGCTCGATCGGTTCTCCTGACAGGTTTCACCGCGGCGTCTGTGCTCGAAACAGCGTTGGTTTCACTCCAGACCTGGCGTGGCGTGCCGTCTCATTTCAACGTCGAGACGGGATTCGACGCGTGGGTAGCGCGCGGCCTCGCCGGCGGCGGCGTCGCTCTCGTTGCGATGATTGTTGTGCTTACTGTGGCCGCGTTCCGCAGCAATTCCGAGGTGCCCATCAGCATGAGGATTGCGATTCGGACCGGCTTCATCGCTTTGTGCGGAGCCATGGCTGTCGGCGCGACGATGATCGGCCGAGGAATGGTGCTGGTCTTCAGCGGCAATCCGGAAGCAGCTTACTGGACGGGAGGCGCGTTGAAACCGATGCATGCCGTAATGATGCATGGCGTCCTCGTGCTCCCCGCACTGGCGTGGCTGCTCTCGTTCGCTCGCTGGAGTGAACCACGACGCGCAAAGGTTCTGCTCGCGGCTTCGTGCGCGTACGTGCTGGTTATCGCAATCGTGGCGTTTCGGAATCTCGTCGGCCTGCTGTAGCCGCGGCTGTATCAACGCGACGGTTTACTTCGCCCACGCGTACCCCTCAGTCCTCGGATCGACGCCTGCATTGAGGACGCCTGTCCTCGGATCGAGCAGGATTGCGGCGTTGGCGCCAAGCGTCCAGTCGCGCGCCACGCGGAGCTTGTGACCCCGCGCGGTGAGCACCTTCCACACTACTTCAGGAATGCTGGCTTCCACAGAAAGATCGCCTGGGTACATCGTGTGCGGAAACGGCGACGCCGGGAACGCGCGCGTCGACCACCGCGGCGCTTCAATCGCCTGCTGCACGTTCATGCCGAAGTCCAGAATATTCAGCAGCGTCTGCATGGTGCGCTGAATCTGATCGTCTGCGCCGGGGCTGCCGATCAGCAGATACGGTTGGCCGTCTTTCAGGACGAGCGTGCCCTGCAGCGTGCTGCGCGGACGCTTGCCCGGCTCGAGCGCGTTCGGTTCGCCCGGCGTCAGCGAGTAGTAGTCGCCGCGGCACGTGAACATGAAGCCGAGATCGCCAACCACGACGCCGGTGCCGAATCCGCTGTGGAGGCTCGGCTCGAAGCCGACCATGTTGTGCTGCTTGTCGATCACGGCGATGTAGCTGGTGTCGCCGTAATGATCGGCGTCGCCTTCGAGGTGGACGTGCACGTCACGCTGAACGGCATCGGTGGATCGCATGAACTTTTCCGGCGTGCCCGGCCGTAGCTCCAGTGACGCCTTCGACATGTCGATCAGCGTTCGACGCTCCCGCGCGTACTCTTTCGAGAGCAGCCCGGCGTACGGAATCTTCACGAAGTCCATGTCGCCGAGATATTTCTCGCGGTCGGCCATCGCCAGCTTCAGCGCCTCGGCGGACAAGTGGATGTAATCAGCGCTGTTGTGTTTCAGCGCCCGATCGCGCGCGGCTTTCAGTGCCTGCGCGATATCGCCTTTGTAAAAACGAGGCGGAGCAGCAAGCGGCGCCGACGGGCCGTCACGAGGCAGGCAAGTTCTTCGCGGAAAACGGTCCCGCGTCGGGGTTCTTGAAGATCTCGCCGGCCTGTGGCACATGACCGTTCGGCGCGTAGACCTTCATCGTGGTCGGATACTTGCGGATTTTTTGCGACGTGGCGATGCCGCGCGCGAGTCCTTCGCTCAGCGGAAAGCCCTGTTCGGCGATCTCGAGCGCGGGCTGCAGCACCTGCGCGAAGCTCATGGTGCCCCAGCGATCGAGCAGGATGTACCACGCGTCCACGACACCAGGCGTGGAGGCGGCGAGCAGGCCATCGCTGTCCGGCAGCTTGCCGCCGTTGTTCTTGTTGTACCAGTCGATCGTGGCGAGCTTGGGCGCGGTGCCTTCGGCGTCGATGGCGACAACCTCTTTCTTCTTGGCGTCGTAGAGCAGAATCTGCGCGTCGGATCCGAATCCGTTGCTGTCGAAATCAACGAGGCTCAGCACCGCCTGGCCGGCAACAATGGCGTCGAAGGCGGTGCCGCCGGCGTCGAGGATGCGCACCGCCGCCGCCGTCGCTTCGGCCTTCATCGAGCTGACGGCGTACTCGCGTCCGCGCAACACTGGGCGCATCTGGCGCGGGGCGGCAGGAGCGTCGTTCGATTGAGCGTCCGTTGTCTGCCGAGTGCTCGCGACCTGTTGCGTGCTGACAGTGAGCGGCGCGGAGGAGCAGCCAGCGCGAGAAGGAACAGCTTTACCCGTGCGCGCATGCGAGCCTCCTGGATCGATTGGTGGGTGATCATACTCCTCACAGCCCGCTTTCGACCCTTGACGGCGGCCCTAAAGGCCCGCCACTACGCGACCCAAACGCAGGTAGTGGCGGGGCTTCAGCCCCGCCCACAGTTTCCGAAGAGGCAGTAGCGGGCTTTCTTGTCCGCCGGAGCTTCAGCGAAGGCCGGAAGCCCCGCCGGTGCGGCAGCCCTGGAGGCCGCCGCTACCGTGCGCTTCGGGTTTCCGGGGGAGCGTCGAACAGTTTGCGGCTCTCGAGGTTCTTCTCGATCTCCTGACGTGCACGCATGATCGGCCGCATCTTCTTCTGCGACGCCAGCGCCAACTGATCCTCGACGTGGATGGATCCGACGCGCGACCAGTTGCCGTAGCCGAGCAGCGCTTCGCCAATCGGCGGGCCGTTCTTCTGGAATTCGATCACCGCGTAAAACGTGTCGCCGCCCTGAATTTGCGTTTTGCCCTCCACAAGCGGACCCGTGGCGACCGTTCTGATGCCGCCTAACGTGCCTGGAACGCCGTTGCCGGGCAGGTCCAACGAGCCCTTTCGCAGGCGAACCACATCGCCCCAGATGACGTGCATCGTGTCGTAGTCCGTCTCGAGGCGGCGCGCGACAGTCTCGAGCAGTTGCACGGCGCGGGCCGGATCTGCAAATCCCGACGGTGTCGTCAACGGTTGCTTCGGATCTGCCGCGACCGCATAGCCGCCGATGTTTTGAAAAGCGTTCCCCGCGCCTTGAATGAAGCTGACGAACAGAAACGTGCCGTCAGAAGTCGTCTCGCCCTGGCGATCCCATTTCGCCAGGATGTCCGCGGCTTCCTTCGCTTTGGCCGATCCCATCTGCCGCGCAGCGGCGACGAGATCGTCCACGAAGTGATCGGCGATCTCGCTGCGCGTCGACAGCTTCATCGCCTTCAAATCAGAGAGCGTGATCTTGCCCGACTGCGACAGCAGCCGGATGCTGCGCTGCGATCGCTGCGTGAGACCTGGGGGAGGCGCGATATACGCCGCGAACTTCGCCGGATCGAGGACCATCGGATATGTCGATGTCCATGGCGAGTCGTTGCAGTTCTGAATCCACCCCGTCGGCGGATCGATCACCTGCGGTAGCTGATCGAACGGAACGATCTTGTCCGTCGAAACGAGATCGGATCGGTCGCCGGGAATGACGCCGTTCCAATACGCGTGGTCACCTTGCGCGCGCACCGGAGGGGCGGCGTTGTAGACGTACATGATGTGCCCATCGCGATCGGCATACATCGTGTGAAAGATGGGCAGCTGCTGCATTCGCATCGCTGCTCGCCATTCGTCCAGGTTGTGCGACAGCCCCATCCGCCAGAACTGCTCGAACATCCGCGGCCGATCTGCTGCGACGACGCGCAGCGCGACAGTGACTCCGCGGCGATCGGCGAATACGGGTCCGTGCACCGATCGCCGAATCGCGAGCGGCTCGTCACGAAGCGTCCCGTCAGCCTGCCTGACTTTGACGATCTGCTTCTCGACGTCAAACGATTTCGTTTGGCCATCCAGCACATAGCCGCCGTCTCTCAAGGTGAGCCGGTAGACATCTGCGCCGGTGGGCCCGTTCGTCGTCTGCGTCCACGCAACAAACTCGGTGAAGCACTGGCGCAGGACCGGGAAACCGACCCATACCGCGCCGTACGAGGTCACTCCCGGCGCCGTCAGTTGCACTTCGAAATACGTGTCTCTGTCCGCCCACGCCAGATGGGAGTTGCTCAAGAGCATGGCGTTTCCGGAAGCGGATTTCGACGGACCGATCGCCCACCCGTTCGATCCGTGCGTCTCGAGTGGCTCGCGACGCGCCTTGGCGTAGACGCTATCTTCGCTGGTCAGCCAGTCGTAATGGATGATGCGCAAGCCGTGCGCGTACACGTCTTCGGCCGTCAGCGGGAGGACTGCTTTCGCCGCGGCGCTCAGCAGCGCCGGATGCTCCGCGGCCCACGCGTTCAGGCCCGCGGCAAACGCGCGAATGAGTGGACCGAACTCGGACGTCTGTTGCGAGGCCCAGACCGCGGCCTTCTGTGGGATGGCGTTGGCTCGCACCCAGCGATCGCTCGCGAGGTACGCATCGCCATAAAACTCCGCGCCGCGGCCGCGCGCCTGCGCGTAGAGACGCACGAGGAGCTCGGAGTGCGCTTCCATCTGCGCGTAGCCGTACGCGTAGAAGAGGCTCGGGTGATCGGGCGCAAAGATGTGCGGGATGCCGTAGTGGTCCCAGAGGATCTCCGTCCCTTTAGCCGGAACGGCCCTTCGACTCGCTGCCGAATCGCCTTGCTGTCGAAGGCTCGAAGGCTCAGGGCGGGTAGCCGCGCTCGGGAGGGCGGCGAGCGTGATGAGCGCCAGTCCTACCCAGAGCGCACCGCGGGAGCGTTTCCAACTGCGTATGTTGGCCTGTCGCATGCGACACAATATAAACGGTCGCGCCCGCTCGACGAGGCGCTTTTATTGCACGAAGAGGGTGTCGTACCGGTGCGTGGCCAGTGCGGCGTCGAGGCTCGTGGCCGCGCGCTTCATCAGCGTCGGATCTCCATTCGGCCCATCCATCGACACCGCTACGTACGATGGCGAGCTCCCCACTGTCACATTGAAGATGCGGCCGTCGATCCGCACCCGTTCCTGGAAGCCGCCCAATTCGTCGGGCAGCCGCTCCCCGCCGAGCTCCTTGGTCAGCACCTCGACCATGGCCGCGCGCAGCGCCTCACTGCCAGGACGCAATGTGTAGCTTTGAAACTCGCCGGGCTTCCCGAGCGTAACCTCGCCGCGATAAGGGAAGGGTGTGAAAGCCGCGCGTTCGGAAAGGACGTCTGTGCCGTCGAGTCCGCGCTTCCACTCGAAATGATGACGCACCCATTCGGGATCGAGCGTCTTGAATGTGTTGAAGCGCATCCGCGCGCGATCGACGGGCAGCGTGTACGAGCTGTTCGCGCGCCAGTCGACGACGACGAGCTCGGGCTTGTCTTCCGAACCATCGAGGGCCAACCGCACGAGGCTTCCTTCGTCGGGTGACACATCGAGCGGCGGCACGTCCGCAACGAACGTAGGAGCATCGGGCCAATTGAATGGCCGCGCGGACAAGGATCGCGTGTCGAGAACGGAGTGACCGACGAGATAGAGGCCCGGGGTAGCGAACGTCGATCGGTCCATCCAGCCAGGAACCACCACACGATCTCGCGCCGCGACGAAGCGCGTGGTCTCGGATGTTAACGGACGTCCGTCAATCGGGGCCGAGCAGGCGCCGACGTCTCGTATCGTGTATGCGTCGTTTTCCGCGATCACCAGCCGGCAGACGTCCTGCGAGTCACTTTGCTCGATCACGACGAGCAGCGCCGGTTTGGCGCTGACGACAACGGACACGGCGCTCACGTTGCCCAGATCGCGAATCGGCTCGCCGTTGTAGCGCACCTCGAATCGCGACTTCGCGGCGAATTCGGTGGTGCCCTCCACGTTGTAGAAGTAGCTGACCGCAGTGCCCACTTGAAAGGGCCCGACGACATCCGTACGGATCGGCTCGCTCTCGCGGACTACGCGAAACCGGTACGAGAACCGGTCCGGCCCCGCACCCTCGCCTTGCCGTGGCAGCCACTCGCTCCATTCGCGCTGTGCCGCACCAGGGTGACCTGGCAACGGCACGATGAACCCGGCGAGGATCGTCTCGCCAACCCAGAAGTTGAGCACGCGCGAGCCGCGGCTCGTGAAGACGCGCACCGCACCAGGCACGACCCATCGCCCCTCGACCTGGTGAGCATCCTCGAGAAACAACGGACCATCTTCCGACACGCGTACAACCGATCCACTCGCCGCGCCAAGCTGCACGAGCGCCCTTCCCGGCGCCGCAATCGGATTGGCTGCGCCGGAGGGCCACCGCAATTCGGTGACGAGAAGCATCTCCTCGCCGTCGATCGTCGGCGGAATGTCGGCCAGGAGACGCGCGACACCACCGGTGCCGGTGAGGAGCAGGACAACGATCCCGGTTGAGACGCCCAGCGCTTTGAGAAATCCGGGCTTGGGCCGGGCGGCTACGATGCGCGAGGCGACGAGACCGATGACGAAGCCGCCGACGCCGCCCAGCAGTGCCAGCGCGACGACGAAGTAGCCGGAGCCGCCCTCGAACGACGACACGCGGTACCACATGGCCGCGAGGCCGGCAACAAGGGCGCTCGCCAACAGTCCGGCGATGCTCGTGAGCATCGCCACGACGAGAGACAGCGTCCAACCCATGGCGCGTTGCAGCACCGCCCGGTCATGACGCGAGCGCCGCTATGACGAGGAGGACCAGCTCTCCTTTCCGATCTTCCACGCGCCGTTCTCCTTGACGACCTCGATGGTGCCGGTGGTCTTCTTCTTGTCGGAATCGACACCTTCGACTGTCAGCGTGGCTCCGGTGGCCGTCTTTTCCTCTTTCACGATCTTCACGTTTGTCAGCGTGCCCATGATCTTGATGACGCCGAACATCTTCGGCCGCTCGGCCGCAGGCGTCGCTTCAACCTGCGCGCGTGTCTCCTTTGACATGTACGGCAGCAGCTCGTCGATCGTCTTCGCCTTGTCGAAGGCCGTTCGGTACGTCATATAAAACTGCGACACGGTCTGCTCGGGTTTCTGGGCGGCCACAGGCGCTGCGACAATGGCCATGACGACACACGCGGCGGCGAGTCTGACAACGTGACGTGCTCGCATTCGATCACCTCGCCGCGGATTCTACGCCGTGTTGTACGGTCGTCGTCAACCACACACGTCGAGATCAGCGATATGTATGTGACACATCGGGCTCAGCCCGCGAGTCTTTCGAAGGCCGCCACGAGATCGCGTTGTCCAAGCGCCTGTTCGACAACCGTAAGGTGCGCCGGATGCGTTCAGCGTCGATCTCGGGATGGTGGAGGCGCCAAAGCGCCGTCGCATCATCGATGTCTTTGGGTCGGCTCGCGAGCACTTTCGCGACAATTAAATCGCCGACCTCGATGGTGGGCGCCACGATGCCGCCAAGGTCGAGGAGCTTGGCGCGATCGAGAAACTCGTCCTCGAGTCCCGCTCCGGCGAGCACGATATCCAGGGGCATCGCCGTCTGCCTGTGCACGAACGGCATCACACGCGTACGTCGCACGAAGTTGGGGGTCGTCCACCCGCAACGCGAAGCCCGCCGCCTCCATATCACGCGCGAATCGCTCCGGCACGTCAGGCACGAGCGCGAGCGTCACGTCCACGTCCGCACTGAGCCGCGGGACGCCATAGGCGACGACGGCCTGCGCGCCGAAGACATACCAGCGTCCCCAGCGGGCCAGCACCGGCGCGACCGCCGCCAGCAGTTCAAGCGCGGCGGGTTGAGCTGGCACGGCGGAGGCGCTGCGCGAGGCGCACGTGGTGCTGCAGATCCTCACGGCGACTAACGGGATCAGGCCAGGCGGGATGCTGATGGAGCGCCTGTTGGCGGAGCTCCTCGGCGACGCGAAACCCTTCGACCCGGCCAAGACGCGCGATGCGGTCGCCCCAGTACGTCTCCTTGCTGGCGCGCACCGCCTGCCAGTCGCGCGACAGGTATTCGCGAATGCCGCGGGTGTCCACGAGACGATTTTAGCGCCGCCTCGGCCGACGACGCACGTCGCCACAGCCTTGTCTGCGAAATGCCTGCTGCTACTGCATGCGCTGTGCGTCGTTGAATGTGACACGCACAGAAGTCTTGGGTCCCGGCTTGACCGGCTGAGGCTTATCCTTGGCGGTTTTCGCGCCGTAAAAGACGATCGGAGATCCAGATGGCGGCGGCGCCTGTCCCGCGAAGCCGCCTTTTTCGTCGTATGCGATCGCAATGTAAACCTGCGGTGGGCTGACGTTGGCAAACGTCGCTGTGCCGCCGTTCTTCTCAATCGTCTGCTCCGCGATTGGAATGCTTCCCGGATTGATGTCCGGCGTATTGAACAACCACACCCAGATGCTGTGATTTGCGTCCACTGTCCCTTTCCCGGAGTACTTGACGGTCACGGTCACGCCCTTGGCGCCAGCGACCGGTTTCGTTTGCTGCGCTTGTGCCGGCAACTGCGCGATCACGAACAATGCCGCGAACGAAAGGGCCATAGTCAACCTTCGAGGAATGTATCGGGTCATCTGATGCGGCTCCTCACACGTTGTTTCGACATCAGCTATTAGACGACACTCGGCACGCTGGCCGTTCATCAGGTGCCAAGGCGGACGTGAACAGTGCCGGGCAGAATGACAGAATCGCCAGGTCAACGGTGCGGGTATATCGTCGTGCTAGAGTGCGGTGGTGGCACGCTCGGTAGGGAAGAACGTTCGTCGGAAAGACGCCGACGCGAAGGTCACCGGCGCGGCGAAGTACATCGACGACCTGACGTTCCCCGGCATGCTGCACGGCACGACCATTCGATCGACGGTGCCGCGCGGCGCCATCGCCTCGATCAAACTCGACTTCGATACAACCGGCTTCATCATCGTCGACTTTCGCGACATCCCCGGCCGTAACATCGTCGCGCTGATAGACGACGACCAGCCGTGTCTGGCGGAACACGAGGTTTATCACTTCGCCGAGCCGATTTTGCTTGCGGCGCATGCCGATCGCGATTTGTTGGCAACGGTCAAAGCAGACATCGAATACCGCCCGCAGCCTGCGCTGTTCGATCCCGAGCGCTCTACGCGCTCGTTCAAGAACATCGAGATCACGAAAGGCTCGCTCGAGGAGGGATTCCGCGATGCGGACGTGATCGTGGAAGGCGAATACCGAACCGGTCATCAGGAACAGCTCTACATCGAAACGAACGGAATGATTGCAGTGCCCGACGGCAAGGGAATGACCGTCTACGGATCGCTGCAGTGTCCCTATTACGTCCATCGCGCGCTGAAAGTGCTGCTCGGCATGTCCGACGAGCAGGTCCGCGTGATTCAAACAGAGACCGGCGGCGGATTTGGAGGAAAAGAAGAGTACCCGTCGCACATCGCGTGTCACGCGGCGCTTCTGGCACGCAAATCGGGGCGGCCGGTAAAGCTGGTGTACGACCGCGTAGAGGACATGCTGGCAACGACGAAACGCCATCCGTCCATCGTGCGGCACCGTACGGGTGTTCGACGCGACGGCCGGCTCACCGCTATGGACACCGAGGTCGTTCTGGATGGCGGCGCGTATTGCACGCTGAGTCCGGTCGTGCTCTCTCGCGGCGTGCTGCATGCGTCAGGCCCGTATCGATGTCCCAACGTCCGCATTCGCGGACGCGCCATGCGCACCAACACGCCGCCAAATGGCGCCTTTCGTGGGTTCGGCGCGCCGCAGACGCAGTTTGCCGTGGAAGTGCACATGGAGCGCATTGCCGAAACGCTCGGCGTCGATCCGGTGCGGCTGCGAGAGGTGAACGCGCTCGAGCCGGGAGACACCACCGCGACGGGACAGACGTTGGGAGCCGACGCGAGCGCGCTGCCTGTCTTGCGCGAAGCGGTCCGGCGCAGCGGCTTTCATCGAAAGCGCCGGCGCTGGGCAGGATCGCGACGCGGAATCGGGCTCTCGTTGTTCTTCCACGGATCAGGCTTCACCGGCGCCGGTGAGGTGAAGCTTGCGTCGAAAGCCGCGCTCGAGCTCACAGCACGCGGCGTCCGCATTCTTGTGGCCTCCACTGAAATCGGGCAGGGGACGCGGACCATGCACGCGCAGATTGTGGCGGACACGTTGGGCATTCCCTTCGATGCGGTCGAAGTGAACGATGCCGACACGGGCCTCGTGCCCGACAGCGGTCCGACGGTTGCGTCGCGCACGTGCATGATCGTGGGACGGCTGCTCCAGCGGGCCGCGGAGCAAATGCGTGCGCGTCTCAAAGGCATGTCGCCCCGCGCGTATTACAAAAGACACGGCGGCTTCATCGTCACGACCGAGTACGAGAAGCCTCCGGAGATTCGATGGGATGACGATCGCTACCTGGGCGATGCGTACGGCAGTTATGGGTGGGGATGCAACGTCGTGGAGGTGGACGTCGATCCCGACACGTGGCAGGTGACGGTGTTGAGCACAACGGCTGTCGCCGAGATTGGAAAAGCGATTCATCCCGGTATGGCGATGGGACAAATCGAGGGAGGAACCGCGCAAGGTCTCGGCTACGCTCTGCTCGAAGACGTCGTCATGCGCGATGGCCGCATGGCAAACCCGCAGCTCACCAACTACATCATCCCAACGCCGCCCGACACGCCGCCCATTCGAAGCTTTATCCTGGAGCGTCCTTACCGGCACGGACCGTTTGGCGCCAAAGGCGTGGGCGAGATGCCGATCGACGGTCCGGCGCCTGCAGTGGTGAATGCGCTACGACATATCGGCTTGGACATACGAGCCATTCCTGCGACGCCGGAGCGTCTGATGAGCGCCGCGAAATCATGATCCGCTGTCGTATCAACGGCAAGAAGCGTCAGTTGACCGTTCACCCCATGAAACGGCTGCTCGATGTGCTGCGCGAAGACTGTGCGCTCACCGGAACGAAGGAAGGATGCGGAGAGGGCGAGTGCGGTGCCTGCACCGTGCTCATCGACGGTGTCGCGGTGAACTCCTGCCTCGTACCCGCAGCGCAGGTGGAGGGCGCCGACGTGCTCACGATCGAAGGGATTCAGAAAGGCTCGCGGCTGCATCCGCTGCAAGAGGCATTTGCGATCGAAGGCGGCGCTCAGTGCGGCATTTGCACGCCGGGAATGATCATGGCTGCACTCGCGATTCGGCGCGGCGCAAAGACTGCGGAGATTCAGGACGCGCTCGCGGGCAATTTGTGCCGCTGCACGGGTTACGTCGCGATTTACAACGCGGTGAAGAAAGGAGCGGCGAAGTCTCGCGGTCCGCGGCCGCCGGGACGTTCGCGGGAGCGACCGCTATAGGTATTCGCGGCCACCCATTTTCCGATGCGGACGCAACTTTCCTCCCTCAGCCTCTTGCGACCTCGCAGTCTGCGCGACGCGTTGAAGATGATGCAGGACGAGCCCAAGCTCACGCCGCTGGCGGGCTGTACCGATGTCTATGTCAATCTGCAGTTCGGCACCGCGAGCGCGACTCGATTTATCGATCTCTGGCCGCTCAACGAGCTCCGAGGAATCGCGGTCAGTCGATCTGCGCTGCGCATCGGCGCGCTCACGACCTATACCGAGTTGATCGCCTCATCGGCTGTGCGACGACGATTGCCGATGCTCGTCGCGGCGGCGCGCGAGATTGGCGGACGGCAAATCCAAAACCGGGGCACGCTGGGCGGCAACATCGCCAACGCATCACCGGCGGGGGATTCGTTGCCCGTGCTTGCGGCCGCCGACGCCGTGGTCATCCTCGCGAGCGCGGCGGGTGAAAGGCGCGTCCCTTTCACGTCGTTCTATACGGGCTACCGCGCGTGCATCCGGCGCGATGACGAGTTGATTACCGCTGTCGAAATACCCCGGCTGGAAGGGAAGCAGTGGTGGCGCAAGGTTGGCACCCGCCGAGCGCAGGCGATCTCAAAGCTGATGCTGGCGGCGGTCCGCGGTCCGAACGTGCGTCTCGCGATCGGTAGCGTGGGTCCCACAGTTCTGCGACTCGTCCGGACCGAAGCTGCGCTGACGAACAGCGGGTCGCTCGATGAAGGCAAACGCGTGCTCGCGGAAGAGGTCACGCCAATTGACGACCTTCGGTCCACCGCCGAATACCGCCGGCGCGTGAGTCTCAACCTTCTCGAGCGCTTCTGGACCGACACCGCGTGATTCGAAGGCGGCCCTGAAGGGCCGCCACTACGCACGAAAAGCGTGTAATGGCGGGGCTTTCTTGTCCGCCGGAGCTTCAGCGAAGGCGGAAGCCCGCCGGCGACCGCCAAGGAACATCCCCGACCGGCCCGCCGTCAAACTAAGTGGAAGACGGGGTGATGCAGATGTTCAAGATCTACGAGTGGAGTTTTTCAAGCACCGCCGAGTATGTGGTCGGTGCTCTCCTGGTGCTGACGATTGTGGCCGCGGCGTTCGTGTAGCCATGATCGTTGGACGACATCTCACGTGCTCACGCACGTAGATACTGAGACGCACAGGCTCAGAGATGGCTTTTCTGGAAGATCTCTTGAAAAGGAATTCTCTGTGGCGCTGTGCCTCTGTGGCCCGTACGTGTGATCTCCCTTCCGTCGCGCCTTTGCCATTCTGGCACCGCGCTCCGAAATGTGCTACAGATTCAGCGGTTACGCCGCCACTAGTGGGAATTGGTGAGCGTCCGATCGGGAATAGCCTGATAGCTTCTTCGTGCGCGGGCAGTCAATCCCGATCGTTTCAAGCGGACGTCGATGCGATGTGTCTTGCCGTCGAGCGCCGCAGGTGTAAAGCCCAGCAGATACTGACTGCGAAGTTCCTGGGCGACGCGTGTAAACGTCGGCGCGAGATCGTCGGTCTTCTTCAGCTCGAAATACCCTCCGCCGGTTTCATCAGCAATCTTTCGCAGATCGCGTGACGGGCGCGAGCGCTGCAGCCGCACGCCGTTGAAGAACTCCGATTCGAGCCCGATGGCGTACACCATGACTTCTTCGTTGCGTGAGCGATCGAGTACCGTCCGAAAGCTCACCTTGCTCGATGTATCCTCGCCGTCGGTGAAGACCAGCACCACGCGGCGCCCATTGATTCGCTCGAGCGCATCGACACTCGCGCCAATTGCGTCGTTCAATCGCGTCGGGTTCCCGAACTGCAGGTCCTTCAGGTCGGCGATGAGCGAGTCGCGATCGTTCGTGAACCGGTCGCTCAGCTGAATCTTGTCATTGAACGCGCCGACCCGCGCGCGATCCACCGGCAACAGACGCATTACGAACTGTTCGGCGGCCTGATTGAGCAACTCGAGGTTGCCGGTCATGCTCGCGCTCGTATCGAGCATCACGACGGCCGTGAAGGGTTGCGACTCGTTTGAGAACTGCGTGATCTCGACAGGCTTGCCATCGTCGAGCACAACAAAATCGTCCTTGACGAGATCCGGCGTCAATCGGCCAGTGCCGTCGAGCACCGTCGCATAAATGGCGACGGTGGGCATCGCGCTTCCCTTGAACACCGGTTGATCGGGTGGGACCGGCTGCTGTTGGCCATGAATGAACGCGACGGTCGCGCACGCCATAGCCGTCGCGACGCCTGCTCGGCGAATATTCGGAAACATCCAGAATTCCTCTAAAAACGAGACGGGTCGACCGGACGCCAACTTTAGACTATACCGGACTTCGGCTTGTGCCTGGGAGCCTTACGGTCAACGGCTTTCAACGCGTGGTGGGTTCGCGCCAAGAGCCTTTGAAGACTAGTTTATCGCTCCGGCTGGCGATTTCAATGCGCGGATTCGGCCTGGTCGAGAGCCTCGAACACTCTTTGCGCGACGATGGTGTGGGCGCGCTCGTTTGGATGCGCGTCGAAGATGCTCGAATGTGTATCAAACGTATTCAGAGCGTCCGTGAGATCGACGACCCGAAAGCCGTAGTCCACGCCAATCTCGATCGATCCCAACGTGAAACCCGAGCGAGCTGAGCGAAGGCGGAAACGAAGGCGTCGCCCAACATCGGGAACAATCAGTGAAACTCGCGCTTCCTGCCAGCCCGTTTTGTTCAGGAAATGAGGCAAGCCCGAACCGGCCACAGAAACGTTTGTCGCGGGATCGATTAATTCGATGAAGCCAATTCCTCCGACGTCTGCTGTTTCGCCCTCCCCGGCCGCACCGATTACAGGTTTGTCGATGCACAGCTTGACGGTGACTTCAGACGGTCCGGCAGGCATGTAGTAATCACCTGTTTCAAAGATGGGAGCGAGCTGCCCCGGTGTTTGCGTTGAGACCTGCAGCCCCTGCCCCCACGGCGCATCGTTCCGATTGATCATCCTTCCGGCAAATCGCACCCACGCGGCCGGCGGTATGGCGAGCGTGTGTGAGCTCGCGAGCGATTTGACACGGTCGTAGATCGCCTGCAGCGGTGCGGTCCCTCTGAAGGGCACTTGCGGATAGATGATCAGCAGGCGTATCGGCGCGAGCTCCCTGGCGCGCGTCGCAAGCTCGTGGAAGTACCGTTCAAACTCCGCCCATTCGCGGCTGCCAGGCGCGAAGTCCTGCAGGACGTACTGCACATAAGAGCGGTCGGGTTGCGGCAAATAGGTTGCGAGTCGATTGTCGAGAAAGTAATAGAGATAGGAATGCGATCGCAGCGTATTATGACCAGCCCACATCTGCCACCGGCGTGCGTTGTTGGGCCGCGCCGAGGCGACCTCGATGTCGTTGACGTACCACTGATAGATGAAGACGTCGGGCTTCACCTGCGAACCCCACTTCTCCATCTCGCGCACGTGATCCGGGATGTCGCGGCCGGGCATCGCGAAGACTGCCATTTCGTGCGGCCGGCCCGCTTGCTCCAGTCGAACGGCGAGCTGCTCGGGCCACACGTCCTGCCAGTTGCGAACGCCCTGCCCCCAGGTGATCGAGTCGCCGAGAATCATGATGCGCTTCTTGCCGGGCGTCTTGGGGCCGATGTCGAATCGTCCGCGGAGATCGTCCCGGACGGCCAGGTGCTCGAAGGAGTGGCCGCCGGGTCCGCCGAGCGTGCGTTTGCCCGCGTCGCGATAAATGACGCGCAGCGCGAGCTCTCCAGTCCCGAAGAAAATAACCAGCGAAATGATGAACAGGAGCGCGCGGGTAGCGAAGCGAACGGAGGTCGTATATTCTTCGACGAGGTGAGCTCGACTAGGTGACGGCGATTCTCGGTCTGTCCGCATACTACCACGACTCTGCGGCCGCCCTTGTGGTTGATGGCCGCATCGTGGCGGCTGCGCAAGAGGAGCGCTTTACACGCAAGAAGCACGATTCCGGATTTCCGTCGCACGCTGTCGCGTACTGCTTGCGCGAGGCCGCGCTGACGCTGGAACAAATCGATTACGTCGTTTTTTACGACAAGCCTCTGCTGAAGTTCGATCGCCTCATCGAAACGTATCTTGCGTTCGCTCCTGACGGCTTCGAGTCGTTCCGCAAAGCGATTCCAATCTGGATCAAAGAGAAGCTGTTCCAGGATCGCGAGATCAGAAAAGGACTCCATAGTGGCGGTCCATCCGCCTTCGCTGAAGCTACGGCGGACCGCCGAAGTCTTGGCGGAGGCCGGTTAGGGCCGGCGTTCGGGCAGTTCAATCGCCGCTTTCTCTACGCCGTGCATCACGTCTCACATGCCGCCAGCGCTTTCTTCCCGTCGCCGTTTGATGAAGCGGCGGTATTGACGCTCGACGGCGTGGGCGAGTGGTCCACGGCGACGATTGGTTACGGACGGGGCAACAAAGTCACGATCACGCACGAACTGCGCTTTCCGCACTCGCTTGGGCTGCTGTATTCGGCGTTCACGTATTTCTGCGGCTTCAAGGTGAACTCGGGCGAATACAAGCTGATGGGCCTCGCGCCGTACGGCGAGCCTCGCTACGTCGATCGGATCCTCGGCAAGATTGTCGACGTCAAAGACGATGGCTCCATCTGGATGGACCAGTCGTACTTCAACTACTGTCAAGGTCTCACGATGACGTCGAGGAAATTCGACGACTTGTTTGGCGGCGCGCCGCGGCGTCCGGAAGCGCCCATCACGGAACGGGAGATGGACCTTGCGGCGTCGATTCAGAAAGTCACCGAAGACACGATGCTGAAGGCCGCCCGGCACGTCCATTCGCAGACGGGTCTGAAGAATCTCTGCCTGGCGGGCGGTGTGGCGCTGAACTGCGTCGGGAACGGCCGCATTCTTCGAGACGGTCCCTTCGACAACATCTGGATTCAGCCGGCGGCAGGCGACGCAGGCGGTGCCCTGGGCGCGGCACTGTATGTCTGGCATCAGCTGCTTGGACATGACCGGCAATCGCAGCCCGCGGACGCCATGCGCGGCTCGCTTCTTGGACCGGAATACGGCGCAAGAGACATCAAGACGTTTCTCGATGCCCGCGGCGCGCATTACACCGAGTACGCCGACGATCGCGGTCTGAACGACGCTGTGGCAGATCTGATGGCGCGCGATCTGGTCATCGGCTGGTTCAGCGGGCGCATGGAGTTCGGTCCTCGCGCCCTGGGCGCGCGCAGCATCATCGGCGACGCGCGCAGCGCATCGCTCCAGTCGACGATGAACTTGAAGATCAAGTTTCGCGAGTCGTTCCGTCCGTTTGCGCCGGTCGTGCTGAAGGAACGCGCGGCCGACTATTTCGAGATGACGCCGGGCACCGACAGTCCCTACATGCTGCTGGTTGCGCCGGTTCGCGCCGAGCGCCGCACGAAGATCAACGGCGAGCAGCCGCGCGGGCTCGACAAGCTGAAGCAACTTCGTTCCGACATCCCGGCGGTGACGCATGTCGATTACTCCGCTCGAGTGCAGACCGTCGACGCGGAGCGGCACGGCCGCTTTTACGATTTGGTGAAAACGTTCGAGCAGAAAACCGGCTGCCCGGTCATCATCAACACGAGCTTCAACGTGCGCGGCGAGCCGATTGTGAATACGCCGGAACAGGCGTATCGCTGTTTCATGTCCACCAATATGGATGCGCTCGTGCTCGAGCGCTGCGTGCTTCTCAAGTCGGATCAGCCGGTCTCACGCAGCTTCGACGCCGACGAGTACGTCGCGGCGTTTTCGCCAGACTGATGCTGCCCATCAATCGTAATCCCGGCCCTCGAGAGCTCCGCACCTTTGCGCGGCTATGGCTGCCGCTTCTCGTCGTCGCCCTGGGAGCGATGACCTGGTGGCGAGCCAACGCGCCGGTGGCGGCGATTGCAATCTGGGTTGCCGGCGCTCTCCTGGCTGGACTCGTCGTCGCGAGCCGCGAGGCGGCGCGGATCGTGTTCGTCGGGCTGATGACGGTGTCCTACCCGATCGGTCTCGTCATTTCGACCGTCGCGCTGGGCATCATGTTTTATGGTGTGTTCACGCCCCTCGGGTTTTTCATGCGGCTCGCCGGGCGCGATCCGCTGCGGCTTCGTCAGCGGGCGGCGGCATCACACTGGATGCCGTACCATCAAAACGACGATCCCGAACAGGCGTTTCGGCAGTATTAGAGTGCCTACGGTGCCTAGAGTGCCTACGCTATGACAAAAGATTTACGCGAATTATCTGAAGCCCGCTCTACCGGCGTCTTCGGCGAGCTGTGGGGCTTCATGTCGCAGAACAAGAAGTGGTGGCTCACGCCCATCCTGCTGATGCTGCTGATTCTGGGCGTGCTGATCCTCGTGGGAGGAACGGGTGCAGCCCCCTTCATCTATACGCTCTTTTGATCGACAAGCCGACACCGTCGGTCTCTGCGCGCGGTGCCGTCACTGCCGCGTTGTGCGCTCCGACCGGTCGACTTTCTATCTCTGTGAACGTTCTTTCACCGATCCGAATTATGTGAAGTATCCGCCACTGCCGGTGCGCGCCTGTCCCGGCTTCGAAGCGGCGCCGAGTGAGCCATGAAGGTGGGCATCGCGTCGCTTCGAGACCGCCGGTGAATCCCCGCGACGTTGCCATTCGTATTTACCGATGACGCGCCGCGCGACGAACATCCGTGGCATGGCCGGAACCGGTAATTGAGGACCAGCGAAAGTTAAAACTGGCGCAATTTTCCGCAAATTACCGGCCACAGCGGTGCTAATGTAGTCGCGCCGAGGAGGGCGAATGAAAAGAATCGTTCTGGTGCTTCTCGCGATGTCTCTCCCGCTCGCTGCCCAGACGCAGCTGCCGCCGGCGGCAACGCAAAAGGTCGATTACGAAAAGGACGTCAAGCCACTCCTGGCGCAGAACTGCTATGGATGCCATGGGGACGCGGTGCAACAATCCGGATTGCGGCTCGACTTGCGCCAGAACGCATTGCGCGGTGGCGACTACGGCCCCGTGATCATTCCCGGCAAAAGTGCCGAGAGCAAACTCATCAAACGAGTGGTGGATGGCGACGGCGGTCTGCAGATGCCGCCCACGGGCCCGCTCACCGATGACGAAATCGGCATTCTGCGTGCGTGGATCGATCAGGGCGCCGAGTTCCGGACATCGATCGCGGAAGCGCCGCCGAAACCAATCGATCCAAAGGTCGCAGCCGCCGTGACAGCCGTTCGCTCGGAACCGCGACGCGTAATCGAACAGCTGATCGCCGGCGATCGGGAAATCGTCAAGGCTCCACGCTGCTTCATCACGCCGCCGGCTTCGGCACGATCGAGACGATGGCGCTGCTCCTCGATTCGGGCGCCGATGTCAACGCGAAGAACCGGCGCGGATCGACGCCGCTGCACTGGGCGATGCACGACGAAGCCAAAGTGCGGCTGCTGCTCTCGCGCGGTGCGGCAATCAACGCCAAGCAGGTTGAAGGGCGCACGCCGCTGTATCTCGCGGCATCGCTTGGCAATGGCCGTTCGATTCTTCGGCTCGTGCTCGAGCGCGGCGGCGACCCCAGCATTGCGACGGTGAACGGACAAACACCGCTGATGGCGGCGGCCGTGCGCGGCGATGTCGAGGGCATGCGCCTGCTGATCGACAGTAAAGCGGACGTGAATGTGCAAAACGGCGCCGGCGAAACCGCCCTGATGTTCGCGGCGTCGAACGGCAATCCCAAGGCCGTCGCGTTGTTGCTCGATCGCGGCGCCGACGCACGGGTACGCACCAAGCGCAACGAAACTGCGCTGGGGAATGCCGGCACCGCGGGCGTGGAAGAAACCGTGCGGCTGCTCCTCGATCACGGAGCCGAAGTCAACATTCGCAACATTCGTGGATTCTCACCGCTCATGCTGGCTGCCAGCTCCGAGGTGATGCCTGCGGGTGTCGTGAAGCTGCTCTTGAGCAAAGGCGCGGACACGAGCTACACAGCCGATTACGACGAAACGGCGCGCGACCTCGCGGCCAAGCGCGGCGACAACGAAGTGGCGCGGCTGCTCGGCGTGTCGTCGCACAAACCAACGGAGCCGGCGGCGGCGATTTCGCCCGTCGTCAACCTGCAGGCCGGGTCAATTCCCGATGCGGTGGAGAAGGCGCTCCGGTTGCTCGAGAAGCAGAGCTTCAACTTCGTTCGGACCGCTGGCTGCAACTCGTGTCACTCGCAGGACCTGCCGTCGGCAGCGGCGGGCTTTGCGCGGAGTCGCGGATTGCGAGCGCCGGCCGAAATCCCGCAGCTTCCGCAATCGATGATGCCGTCGCCCGAACGGCTCATGGATTTCGCCGTCGTGTCGGCCGCGAGTACTGCCTGGGAGCTCGTTGATTTCGGCATGAACGGTGTGCCGAACAACGCGTACACAGATGCGGCCGTTCGCTTCATCAAAGCCATGCAGACGCCGGAAGGCAATTGGTCGACCAGCGAAAGCCGTCGACCGCCGATGAGCTCTGGTGATTTCCAGGCGGCGGCTGTCACCATTTACGCGATCAAGCACTACACACCGGCGGCGGAAAAGGCGTCGTCCGATCAGGTCATCGCGAAAGCCGTTGGCTGGCTCGAACGCGCGAAGCCCGAAACGACGCAGGACCGCGCGTTCCAGGCGGTGGCGCTCGCGTGGGCGACCGACGGTGGTGCGAGCGCGAAAAACGCCGCGCGCGCGCTCGTTGGCATGCAGCGGACCGACGGCGGATGGAGCCAGTTTCCCGGAATGGAGCCGGATGCGTACGCGACCGGTCAAGCGCTCTACGCGTTGAACACGGCGGGCTCAATGTCCGTCAGCGATGCGGTCTATCGCAAGGGCGTTGACTTCCTCCTCAGGACGCAGGCGCCCGATGGATCGTGGCACGTGCGATCACGATCGATCTGGTTGCAGCCGTATTTCGAAAGCGGATTCCCGTACGGCCAGGACCAGTTCATTTCAGCGGCTGGCACGGCCTGGGCAACAATGGCGCTCACGCCTGCCGCGCCAGTCCGACAGACGTCGGCGCAGAGATAGCTCCGACAGCTCATCACCAGCGCCCCGGCTCAGAATGCGAGCCGGGGCCTGATGCCTCGCGCATAACCCGCTACTCACCACCGTCGCGGCAATTACCGCTGTCGACCGTCGACAGTCGACTGTCAACCGCGCGAATCATGGTACCGTTGCTTGTATGAGGCGATTTGTTTTTGGCGGCCTGCTGTTTCTGCTCACCGCGTGCGGCGGGACGGCGGCGCAGGGCACCACCAGCGCAACGGGCCAGAACTCGGACGCCGTCGTTGCCGAGCTCGGCGGCCGCAAGATTACGCTCAAGGAGCTCGATCAGAAGTGGCAATCGATGGATCCCGCCGAGCAGGCGCGCGTAAATCAGCTTCTGTATCAGAACCGGCGCAACGCGCTGGATCAGCTGATTGGCGATCTGCTGATCGACGAAGCGGCGAAAGCGGCGAAGATGCCGACCGAACAGTATGTCGAGCAGGAGGTGAAGAAGCGCACGCAGCCGCCGACCGATGCTGACGTCCAACAGTTTTTCGACTCGAACAAAGATCGCGCGCAGGGCCGCACCCTCGATCAACTTCGCGAACCGATTCGGCAGTTCCTTGGCTCGCAGCGGCAACAACAGGCGCGCGCGCAGCTCGTCGACGAGTTGAAGAAGAAACGCGGCTCGGACCTGCACGTGCTGCTCGAGCCGCCGCGCCAGACCATTGAGCTCGCCCTGCACGATCCGGCTCTCGGGCCGGTGAGCGCGCCGGTCACGATCGTCGAGTTCTCGGATTATCAGTGACCGTACTGCGCGAGGGTCGGTCCGACCCTCACGAAGCTGCGGGCCGCCTACGGCGACAAGATCCGGATCGTGTTCAAAGACTTTCCGCTGCCGAACCATGCGAACGCACCCAAAGCGGCGGAGGCCGCGCACTGCGCGGGGGAGCAGGGCAAGTACTGGCAGATGCACGATCGACTGTTTGCCAACCAGCAGGCGCTCGCCGTGCCCGCGCTGAAGGAGCATGCGGCGGCGATTGGCCTCGACGCGAACAAGTTTGGTGAGTGTCTGGACTCGGGGCGCTTTGCGCAGATCGTCAACACAGACGTGGAGTACGGCAACCAGCTCGGCGTCTCGTCGACTCCAACGATGTACATCAACGGTCGTCCTGTCGTCGGCGCGCAGCCGTTCGAGTTCTTCCAGTCGGTCATCGACGAAGAGCTCGCACGGGTGAAGTGAGGAAGACCGCTTACAATCGTCCCGCTGACTTCTTTCTCTTCTCAACGATCCACCCGGCTCGCCGGCTTCATCGTCGTCGTCTCCCTGTTTTGCGCGCCGCTCTTCGTCGGCCTCGGCAACTGGGATCTTCGGAGCGACGAGGCCATTTACTCCTACGCCATCGATCGCATTCTCGAGACAGGCGACTGGCTGACGCCGCGGAGCATTCAGGTTGACGGCCCGTTTCTGGAAAAGCCGCCGCTGAAATTCTGGATGGTGGCCGCTGCCATTCAGCACGGCATGCTGCCCGCAAACGAGTTCGGCCTGCGGTTTCTCGACGCGCTGATGGGCGCGATTGCCTTCATCTACATCTACCTGTTTGGCATTCGCCTGGGCAGCGCGGTATGCGGCGTCGCCGCTGTTCTGGCGACCTTTGCCCTTGACACCATCGTCTTCGAGCATGGCCTCCGGAGCAACAACATGGAAGCGCCGCTCTTCCTCGGCTATTGCGGCGGCGTTTACCACTTCATGCGATGGGTTGATGTCGACGAACGGAATCGCCTGCACGCAGCCGCGGTATGCGCGTTCTTCACGTTGGCGTTCATGACCAAATTCGTCGCGGCGCTCTTCCTGCCGCTCATCTGTGCCGCGACGATTCTGGCCGTGCCGGTCGCTCGCGAGCGTTTCATCGCGCGGTGGCGTGACTGGCTTGCGCCTGTATCGACATCCGTCGTTCTGATCGCCCCCTGGTTCCTCTACGAAACGGCGCAATTCGGCCGCGAATTCTGGCGGGTCATTCTCGGCGAACATGTCTACGTACGCTTTACAGGCTCGCTCGATCCCACCCATCTGCGGCCGTGGCATTTCTACTTCACTCAAGCGTGGACCGAAATGCTGTACACCGGCAGCCGCTTTGTTTACGCGGCGGCAGTCGTTGCCTTGCTGGTCAAGGCATGGCAGGGCCGTCCGTGGCAAATGCGGCTCTTGTTGATCTGGTGGTTGCTGCCATTCGTGCTCATCTCGATGGGATCGTCGAAACTGTTTCACTATGCGTATCCGTTTCTTCCGCCGATTGCGCTGAGCGCCGGCTGGCTGTCGGATGTCGCCATGCGCGGCGCACGAGGCGCGTCGGGACAGGTTGTTGCAAACAAGCTCGAGCGTCTCCAGTTGAGCACCAGAAGCCGCTCTGCCGCTGCGGTGCGGCCGATTCTGGTGACGCTGGCGATTCTGGCGATTGTCATCGCCGTGGCGACCGCCGTGAGCGGTCAGCTCGTGTGGCGTGTGGGTGACGTCAAGGTGCTCCAGAATTCCTCAACGGTCAGGCCGCTGCTGATAGGAGCGCTGCTGATGACGCTCTCGTCGCGTGCGGCGGTATCCGTTCAGATCCTGATGGCCATGCTGCTGGCGGTTTTGCTTCCAGTCTCCACCTATGCGATGAAGGCTGCGCGCGCGAACAGCGTCGACTATCGTCTTCGATCGCTTCGCTACTGCGCCGCGCGGGTGCACGAGACGAACCCGTCTGCAGCGGCGGGCGTGTACAACGCGGCGCGCGGTCACACCAACCATTCGCACTACTACTATCTGTATCGGCTCGGCCCCTGGATCGAACCGGAGCGCGCGGATCCCGAAGATATTCGCCGCCGCTTCTTTCAGCCCGATCGGCAAGCACCTGTTCTGATGACGACGAGCGTGTATAACGCGTGGCGCCAGCAGATCGGATCGGCCTCAGCCGGCCAAACGCTGCCTCCCGCCGCTGTCATCGGCGACATCGTCGTCGTTACTCCCGGCGCGTATCAGACGTGCGCCGCAGCCGCCATTCGGTCAGGCGCGCAGTCGCCGGATGCCGTTGCGGCAGGAACCGTGCCGTGAGCTCGCCGGCTGTCAGATTGTCGATTGTTGTTCCCGCCTATAACGAAGCATCGCGTATAGGACCGTCTCTGGAGGAACTGCGAGCGCATCTGCCCTCACTTGCTCCCAGTTGGGAGATCCGAGTGGTGGACGATGGCTCCACTGACGATACGTCGCGGGTGGTGGAGTCAGTGGCGGCGCACGATGCCCGCGTCGTCCTGCAGCGCGAGCCCCACCGCGGAAAAGGCGGCGCGGTCCGTCACGGCCTGCTCGCGGCGCGCGGCGAGTTGCGCTTCATGTGCGATGCCGATCTGTCCATGCCGGTCTCACAGCTCGAGCGGTTTCTCGCGGTTGTCCCGTCCATGTGTGACATCGGAATTGGCTGCCGCGAAGGCAGGGGCGCGCACAGAGTGGGTGAGCCCGAGTACCGGCATCTGATGGGCCGTGCCTTCAACCACTTGGTCAGGACTGCGGTGCTGCCGGGATTGAACGACACGCAGTGCGGCTTCAAGATGTTCACGGCGCGCGCGGTCGAGCAGGTTTGTCCGCTCGCAACGATCGACGGATGGGCATTCGACATCGAGATGCTCTACATCGCGCGATGTCACGGTCTCCGCATTCACGAGCTGCCGATTGAGTGGCACTTTCGCGATCGGTCTCAGGTCTCACCAGTGGTCGATTCAATTCGGATGGCGCGCGACGTGTTGAAGATTCGAGCGAGTGCGCGGCGCGGGCGTTACGACCGTTGACTCTTTACGGGATCAGCACGATTTTGCCGCGCGCCCCCGGTTCGAGGATGAGGTTGTGCGCGCGCGCGGCCTCATCGAGCGGCAGTTCGACGCCAACGACAGGAGTGAGCGCGCCGCTCGTGAAACCCGCGACCAGAGCTGAGTGAATCCGCTCGAGGTCCGCGGGCGGGACGTTCCAGAGGGACATGCCCAGGACGGACAGGTCCTTGCCCATGGCTTTCCGCGGGTCGATCTCGGTGCGCCCGCGGTTTCCGATGATCACGATCCGTCCGCGAGGTGCGACCGCCGTCAAGTCGTTGTCGAGATTCACGTTCGCGAGGCTCTCGAGGATGACATCCGGGCCTCGCCCCTCCGTCATGTCGCTGACCCGATCAAGGTAACCGCTCTCGCGATGATTCAGTGCACCAACGGCGCCTTGCTGCTCGACCAGCGCGCGTCCTTCTGACGTGCTCGCTGTCCCGATCACACGTGCACCCCACGCGCGCGCGATTTGCGTGGCGGCCAGCCCGACGCCACCGCTTGCGCCGTGAATGAAGACCGTCTCGCCCGGCTGCACTCGCGCCCGATGGTGGACTGCACGCCACGCGGTGACGTACGGGACGTTGATCGCAGCGCCTTGCGGAAAGCTCAGGCGATCCGGCAGCGGATGGACCTGATGCGATTCGCACACCACCTTCTGCGCGTATGCGCCGTAGCTGCGGTGTGCCGCCGTGCCTCCGAGATACACGCGATCCCCGCGCTGGACGGAGCTCACTTCGGGCCCAACTTCTTCCACGACTCCAGCGGCATCAGCCCCAGGCGTGTACGGCAGCGGCGGCTTCGTTGCGTAGGTGCCGCTCAACATGTACGTGTCGTACGGATTGACACCTGCGGCATGCACGCGAATGAGGATTTGTGTTGGAGCGGGTGAAGGATCGGGGGTGTCTTCGAGCTTGAGAACCTCGGGGCCGCCGAATTCGCGAACGATGATGGCTTTCATGAATAGAAGGCCCGCCTAGCTCGCGAACGATCGCCGGCTCTGACGCCGTCGATCGTATCGAGGGCAAGGCGGGCCTTTTGGCATTGATTTGCGACGGCTAGCGAGAGCCGCCCGCGGCCGCCGCGGCCGGTTCTGTTTCTTTCGGTCTCATGTCGAGATCGGCGCTTGGACGTGTTCCTTGCACCTCCGTGATCGTACCGGCGCCGATATTGACCGTCGCGACGTTATACCCGACTGAAGGGTTCCCTGCCGTGGTTTGCCGCTGGTAAATCTGCACTCGCTGGTTGGCTGTGCCAGCACCCAGAACGATCGAAATCGTTTCAGTGGTTGGCACGCTCCCGCTGTAATGCACGATGAATATCTGATAGTTACCGGGAGCAGCGAGACCTGGCCGGACGAACACATTCTCGGGCCCAAACCCCGTGACGTTGTCCACGTCGAGGAACGCTGTCGTTCCAGTCTTGCTCGCGTAGTACACGTGGCTGCCGTTCGGTTCGATGACGTGCAGGTCGATATCGTTCGCCTGATTCCAGGTGAGGGTCACCTGCATGTCACCGGCGCCCAACGTGATGCCGACCACGACCGACAGCGGCGGTGAAAACGCGCTGACACCGAACGGATTCCGTGCGCGAATCCGGACCTGGAAAGTCCCTGCCGGCACGCCACCCACAGTCAACGACGATTGGTTGCCTATTGACAGCGGAAACACCTGCCCCGTCTGCAACCAGACGGCCTCGATGTCATAGCTCGTGGCATTGGGGACAGGCGTCCAGTTCACGGTCACCGTATTGCCGATGACTGAATGAGGAAGCCAGTTCGGCACCGCCGGTGGCACTCCCCCGGGCGGAGGTCCGCCGCCGCAGGTGAGAATCCAACTCGTCGGCGCACCTTGAATTGGTGGTCCGGACGCGAAGTTTGCGATGACCGCGATCAGATAATTGCCCGGCCCAAGCGGCCCGCTACGCACCGTCGTCACGTTGCCGACGGGAAACGTTCCGACGGGAATCCCGTTGACCTGCGCGATGATCGAATACCCGACTACCGGCCCGACTGCCGGTGCCCAGCGAAGAGTGACGGAGCAGTCGGTGTTTATTTCGACAAGCGCCTGCCCCGGCGGACCTTGAGCCGACGCCTGCGGCACGAGCGGTCCTGCCAAAAAGAGAGTCGTGCACCCGAGGAGCACCAAAACTCGTTTCATCGAAACCTCCCTCGTGGGAATGACCATGAACTGCCAGTGTGGGGCGGGCGTGATTCTACACAAAGTTTTTCCGCACGACGGTCAAATCGTTGTCGAGATTGCTTTCATGAATAGAAGGCCCGCCTAGCTCGCGAACGATCGCCGGCTCTGACGCCGTCGATCGTATCGAGAGCAAGGCGGGCCTTTTGGCGTTGATTTGCGACGGCTAGCGAGAGCCGCCCGCGGCCGCCGCGGCCGGTTCTGTTTCTTTCGGTCTCATGTCGAGATCGAACGTCGATCGGGTGCCGGTCACCTCGGTGATCGTATTCAAGAGGATGTTGGCGCGCGCGACGTTAAAACCGGCTGCCGGATTTCCGACCGAAGTCTGCCGGACGTATGTTTGCCGCCTTTCGTTCGCCGTGCCGGGATTCGTCACGACAGTGATGGACGAATTTGTGAGCGCGCTGCCGCTGTAATGCACGATGAATATCTGGTAGTCGCCGGCCACCGCGCTGCCTTGCGGAACGTACACGTTCTCGGGACCAAAGCCCTGGACGTTGTCGACATCGAGAAACGCGGTTGTTCCCGTTTTACTCGCGTAGTACACGTGACTGCCGCCGGGTTCGATGACATGCAGGTCTATGTCGTTCGCCTGATCCCAGGTCAGCGTCACTTGCAGCGCGCCAGTCCGCAGCGTCACGCCCAGTGCGACGGGCACGGCATCCGAATACGGGCTAGCGCCGCCCGCGTTACGCGCTCTGATACGAATCTGGTAAGTTCCGGGTGGCCCACTGGCTGTAATGGACGTGCCGTTTACCGGGAACGTAAACACTTGCCCGGTCTGTAACCACACCGCCTGGATGTCGTACACGGTCGCGCCGGGAACGGCCGTCCAGCTCAATGTGACGTTATTGCCGACCGGCGTAATGGGCAGAATGAACGATGGAACCGCCAAAGTCGTCCCCCCGCCGGTGCAGGCGTGCAGCAGCGTAAAGGACGCAGTGGGTCCGGACAGCGTGCCGGCTACGGGCGTGACCCTCACCTCGTACGAGCCGGGGGGCATTGGCAGCACGCTCGAGACGAGAGCCGTCGGTCCGAAGAGGGCGGCTGGAAATGGAATATTCACAATCGGCAGCCCGCTGAAAAGCAACGGTGAGCCGTTGAAGTTCACGGTCAACAGATATAGCGACGCGCCCGGTGCCTGAGCAAAGGACGCAGTGATCGAGCAGTCGGCATTCGTCTGCAAGACCAAATTGGTCACGGGTCCCGGCGTCTGCGCGGACGCCGGCTTGTCGAGCGCGGAAAGCAACAGCAGTAGAACGCAACTGCTTACGATCGCCGTTCGTTTCATTGACACCTCCGACGGGGGCAGAGACTTGCGGCTTAAACTTGGCAACTGCAACAGGATCACACAAAGATCCCTCGGCGCATCCGACAATCGACTGAACAGCGCGTCACGCCGTGTCGCACGGGTTTCAAGCTGAGCCGCACGCTGAAGGACGCGTGTCGACGAAGTCCGGAACGAGCCAGATGACAGTGCCTCAGCGCGTGTGCCACTAGTGCAGCGCTGGAGGTGTTGGTCTGGTCGGCTTGTTCGATAACTCGACATGTAGAATGCAGCGCATGATGCGCATGTGGTTGCTGCTCATTCTGGTTGGCATTGCGTCGCGCGCCGGAGTTGTTGCTCAAACAGTCAATCCGCTTACGACCGATATCGATCGCCTCACCCAGGAAACGCTGCCACTCGTTGTGGCGTGGCGTCGCGATTTTCATCAGCATCCCGAGCTTGGCAATCGCGAGGTGCGAACTTCAAAGCTCATTGCAGACGAACTGCGCAAGTTGGGGTTCGACGTCACGACAGGCGTCGCGAAGACGGGTGTTGTGGCGGTGTTGCGCGGCGCCAAGCCAGGACCGGTCGTCGCGCTCCGCGCCGAGATGGACGCGTTGCCGGTGACCGAGCAGGTCGACCTTCCGTTCAAGTCAACGGAACGAGCCGAGTGGAATGGGCAGCAGGTGGGTGTGATGCACGCCTGCGGACACGACAATCACCTGGCCATTCTGCTTGGAGTGGCGACCAACCTCGCAAAGCTGCGCAGCCAGTTGCCCGGCACCGTCAAGTTGATTTTCCAGCCCGCCGAGGAAGGCCCCCCGGAAGGCGAGCCAGGCGGCGCCGAGCAGATGGTGAAGGAAAACGTGCTCGACAATCCGAAAGTCGACGCGATCTTCGGCCTGCACGTGTTTCCAGGACCGGCTGGATCCATGTCGTATCGCGGCGGGCCGCTGATGGCCAGCGCCGACTCGTTCACGATCAAAATTCACGGCAAGCAAACGCACGGAGCCATTCCGTGGGGCGGCGTCGATCCCATCGTGATCGGCGCGCAGATCGTCAATGCGCTTCAGGCGATCGTCAGCCGCAATGTCAACATCACGGAAGCGCCGGCGGTTGTGACCGTCGCGATGTTTCACTCCGGCGTTCGTTTCAACATCGTCCCCGAAGACGCGGAGCTGGGCGGCACGATTCGCGCGTTTGGCGAAGAGACGCGCAAGGATATTCGCCGGCGCGTCGAGCTCATCGCGAAGAATACGGCTGCGGCGGCGGGCGGCACGGCGGAGATCAGTTACAGTCTCGGCTATCCAGTGACCGTCAACGATGCGAAGTTGACGGAACGCATGGTGCCGACGCTCGTTCGCGTAGCGGGACCCGACAACGTCCGCCAGGCGCCACTCACCGGCACGGCTGAGGATTTCTCGTTTTTCGAGCAGAAGGTGCCGGGGATGTTCTTCTTTCTTGGCGTCACGCCGCGCGATCAGGACTGGACGAAAGCGGCGCAGAACCATTCGCCGTTGTTCTTCGCCGACGAATCGGCGCTGCCGGTCGGCGTGCGGGCGCTGACCAATCTCGCCGTGGATTATCTGTTTCAGAACAGCAAATAACCCGCCTTCGCTTGTTGGAGCTTCCGGCTTCGCTAAAGCTATGGTGGACCGCCGAAGCCTTGGCGTAGGCTGGTCGGCGTGGCAAGCTCGAGGATGTTTATGACCTTGAATCGCACTCTCGTCGCTCTCGCGCTCGGCGCCGCTCTCGCTACGCATGCACTCGCGCAGGGTCCGCCGGCAGCGTCCGCACCGGCACCGACACCGCGGGCGAGCGGACCGTTTGATCGTCTTGTGTTCCGCAACATCGGTCCCGCGACGCCTTCCGGCCGCGTCGACGACTTTGCGGTGCTCGAGAGTAACCCCTCGGTGTTCTACGTCGGTGCCGCGACGGGCGGCGTGTGGAAAACGACGAACAACGGGACGACGTTTACGCCTGTCTTCGACAACGAGACGACCGCCTCGATTGGCGATGTCGCCATCGCTCCAACGGACGCAAACCTCGTGTGGGTTGGAACCGGCGAGAACAACAACCGTCAGAGCTCGTCCTGGGGCGACGGGGTTTTCAAATCGACGGACGGCGGCAAGACGTGGCGCAACATGGGCCTGCGCGGCAGCACCGCCATTGCCCGCATCATCGTCGATCCGGTCGACTTCAACGTGGTGTACGTCGCGTCTCTGGGGAACCTCTGGGGCGGCGGCGGCGATCGCGGCGTCTACAAAACCACCGACGGCGGACAGACCTGGCAGCGCACGTTATTCGTGAACGACGACACGGGTGCAACCGAGCTGGTGATGGACCCCTCCAACAACAAAGTTCTCTACGCGGCCACTTACCAACGTCGTCGCGCGCAGTGGGGGATGAACGGCGGCGGCCCCGGCAGCGGCATCTGGAAATCGAGCGATGCGGGTCAGACATGGACGAAGCTCGAAACCGGTCTGCCCGCCGGTCCGAAAGGCCGCATCGGGATCGACATCTGGCGCGCGAATCCGAATGTGCTGTACGCGCGCGTCGAGCACGAAACCGAAAGCGGACTGTATCGGTCAGACGATGCGGGTGCGAGCTGGCGAAAGATGAACAACACCAATCCAAGGCCGATGTACTTCAGCCAGGTGCGGATCGATCCAAAGACCGACTCGCGTATTTACGTCCTCGGCGTATCGCTCTACATCTCCGATGACGCAGGCAAGACGTTCCGTGACGATGGCGCGAGGAATATCCACGTCGATCACCACGCGATGTGGATCGATCCGAACAATCCCGATCACTTGATGATCGGCAACGATGGCGGCGCGAGCATGTCGTTCGATCGGGCGGCCACGTGGGTGTGGATGAACAACCTTCCCTTCGCTCAGGCGTACCACGTCACCTATGACATGCAGACGCCGTATCACGTCTGCGCCGGCCTCCAGGACAACAACACCTGGTGCGGCCCGAGCGCCGTCCGGACGAACACCGGCATCACCAACGACGACTGGTACGTGATCACCGGAGGCGACGGGTTTCAGCCGCTGCAGGATCCGAGTGACGCGCGAATTCTCTACGGTGAATCGCAAGACGGCCGCATGAGCCGCGTCGATCGGATCACCAACGAGCGAAAGACCGTGCGTCCGGAACCGCCGGCGGGGGAGCCCGCGCTGCGCTGGAACTGGGATACGGCGATGCATCTCTCGCCGCACGATCCAGCGACCGTGTATGTCGGCGCAAACCGCCTCTTCAAGTCGACGGATCGCGGCCATTCGTGGAAGGCGATCAGCGGCGATCTCACGACAAATACCAATCGCAACAGGCTCGCCATCATGAACGTGGGCGACGAAGACATCAAAATCGCGAAGCATGACGGCGTCGGATCGTTCGGCAATCTCGTCACGATTGCCGAATCGCCGGCGAAGGCCGGGATTCTGTGGACGGGTTCGGACGACGGCGTCGTGAGCGTGTCGCGCGACGGCGGAATCACCTGGACGAATGCGACCGCGAAGATCGCCGGTGTGCCGAAGTGGACGTACGTCTCCAAAGTGGCGCCGTCACGCTTTGCCGACGGCACTGCATATGTAGCCTTCGACGGTCATCGCGGCGGTGACTTCAATACCTACGCTTTTGTCACCACGGATTTCGGAAACAGCTGGCACTCGATTGCCGGCAACTTGCCGAAAGGCGAGGTGGTGCGAACGATCACGGAAGACGTGAAAGACGGCGACGTCCTGTACGTCGGCACCGAAACGAGCCTGTGGGTCTCGACAAACCGCGGCAAGCAGTGGACGCGGATCAAAGCCAACCTGCCGACGGTGCCGATCTACGAAATCACGCTTCACCCGCGCGAGAACGACATGATCCTCGCGACGCACGGGCGTGCGCTGTGGATTCTCGATGACCTCACGCCATTCCAGCAGGGGGCAAAGGCCGAGAGCGCAGGCACGTTCGCGTTCGATCCCGCGCCGGCCGTCGCCTTCAACCAGGCGAACGATCAGATGAAAGAGTTCGAAGGCGATCGCGTGTTTCTCGGCAAGAATCCCGATCGGGGCGTGTCGCTCTTCTATCGGCTGGCCACCGACGCAAAAGAAGTGAAGTGGACCGTCCGCGACGGATCCAATGCCGTTGTGCGCGAGCTGTCAGGCGACGCCACGAAAGATCGGAACAGGGCCGGCGTCAATTCCGTGCTGTGGGATCTGCGCCATCAGGCGCTGCGGCCGTTGCGGAATCCACCGCAGGTGCAGCAGGGTGGTGGCGGCGGCGGATTCGGCGGCGGCGGGAACAATGGGCCGTTCGTGCTGCCTGGCACCTACCGGGCGACGCTGACGGTGGACGGCCGCGACGCAAATACGGTGAACGTGACCGTGACCGGCGATCCTGCGATTCAGATCAGCGACGCCGATCGCAAAACGTGGCACGACACGGCCATGGCGATCCATCAACTGCAGGAAAAGGCCAACGCGGTCGCCGACGAAGTCGGTGACGCCTGGACGCGATTTCAGGCCATCGAGCAGCAGGCGCGTGGACAAACGCTTGCGCCCGCACTCAAGACCGAGCTCGAAAACGTCAGGAAGGAGCTGGAGGGCATGCGGCGTCGCCTGGGCCTTGCCGGCGGCGGCGGATTCGGGGGCGGCGGCGGCGAGTTCGGCGCCAATCAGAATATTCGCGGTCGCATGGGGCAGCTCAAAGGCGGGATCATGAGCTCGACATCGCTGCCAACGGAAGTGCAGATGCGGCAGAAGCAGGAGATTGAAGCCGAGTGGCCGAAGGTTGCGGCGGAGGCAAACGCTGCACTCGCCAAGCTGCCGGCCCTGGCGAAGGACGTGGTGAACGCAGTGTTCGGCAAGCCGACCTCGCGGTAGGCCACGGAAGCACGGAAGCGCGGAAAAAAGGGAGCCACGGAAGCACGGGAACACGGAAAAATAGATGTCACTCCCTTCACGGCGCACACACGCCCGGGCGAGGGTCGGTCGGACATCAACCTGAGAACTCAGCGTGGCTCTCAGATCAAAATCTAGCTAATACAGTCCCATCAAATCGTTCTTCAATTGAGCGCCCAGGCGCACTGAGCGTCTCGACTTGGGCCACGATCAAGATTTTCTCTTGCTTCCGTGGTTCGGCGCTTCCGTGGCTTCCCGGTCCGTGCTTCTGTGTTTCAGTGGCTTCACCTCCGATACGGCTTCAGCCTCGGCCTGAAGGCGTGCACGTCTCGCTTGTATGACAGCCACGTGTCGCCAAAGCGTTCTTTGAGATGGCGCTCCTCCCGGGGCGGACGGAGAAGTAAAACCACACGAGGCCGGCGAGAACGTAAATGAGAACGGAGTGTCTTCGTGACGTTCCACCAGACGGCCGACGCACGCGCCCGGCGGAACAGCGGATCAGGCACGGCTTGCCGCGACGTTCACGCGCTTGATCCAGACCACCAGCAGTATCACGCCCACGATGATCAACCCGACAGACAGACCAATCCATAACCCGATGACGCCGAGACCTGTGACGAAGCACAGCGTGTAGCCAACCGGCAGACCAAGCAGCCAGTGGCCGGCGAGGTTGGTGATCATCGGCGTGCGGGTATCGCCGAGTCCGCGCAGTGCGCCGGTCGTCACGCCCTGCAGTCCGTCGAACAATTGGAACAACGCGGCAACGAACAGCAGCGACGATCCAAGCGCGAGCACCGCCGGTTCTCGAGAGAACAAGCCGATCAAGCCGCGCGGCACCACGAGAAACGTCACCGCCGTGAAGAGCATGAAACCGAGTCCGAGCAGAATGGCGGTCCACCCCGCTGCCGCGGCGCGCCGCGGCTCCCCGGCGCCGACCGCGTGGCCGACGCGCACCGCGCCTGCCGACGCGAGCCCGAGCGGGATCATGAACGCGACCGCGATGATGTTCATCGCGATTTGATGCGAAGCCACCGCAATAGGCGTGAGCTTGCCCGCAAGCGCCGATGCTGCCGCAAACACACCGACTTCCAGCGTGATCTGCGAAGCGGCAGGAAATCCAAGCGCGAGGAGACGGCGGAGCGACGCGGTGAGATCGAAAGCAGCCGCGGGCGCCGGAGTGAGCCGCCGCGTCGCGCGCAGCACGGCAACGAGCAGCACGGCGGCCATGTACGCGCGCGAGATGAGCGTCGCCCAGGCCGAGCCTGTGGAACCAAGCCGGGGCAGCCCTGCATGGCCATAGATCAACAACCAGTTGGCCGTTGCGTTCACGAGATTCGCGCTGACCAGCGCGAACATCACCGGCGTGACCACGTGGATGCCTTGCAAGTAGCGGCGGAATGCCGCATAGAACAACAGGAACGGCGTGCTCCACATCAGCACGGAAAAATACGAGCGGAGCGCGGGCATCACGTCGGGGTGAAAACGCATCGCCGGGATGGCGAGAGAGACGGCGACTCCCAACACCACGAACGGCACGCTCAACAAGGCAGCGAGCGTCGCGCCGTACTTGAGCCAGGCGACGCACTGATCGATCCGTCCTGCCCCGAACGCCTGCGACACGAGCACGTCGAGCCCGAGAAAGAGACCCATCCCGAAGATGGCCATGGCAAAGTGCAGCGAGTTGCCGACGCCGACCGCGCCAATGGCTGCCGGTCCGAGCGGGCCCACCATGATCGTGTCGACCACACCCATACCCATCCAGCCAAGCTCCGCGAGGATCACGGGGCCGGCCAGTCGCAGCATGGGTTTGAGTTCTTCGCGAAGCACGAGGAGAGCGCCGGCGCTATTGCGTCGTCGTCGGCAACGTTGGCATCTGGTCTTTCGTGAGGCGCGGCAGCTTCTCGTCGCGCATCGCCAGGTGATACACGGCTGCCGCGATCACCATGGCGGACTGCTGCGCGTCGGTCTCGATAACGCGTTCGTAAGTATCGAGGTTCGTGTGCCAGGTGTACGTGCCGTACTCGATGGGGTCCTGCTGCACTCCAATTCCGGGTAGTCCGGCTTCGTTGAAGGATGTGTGGTCGGATCCTCCGCGCCGACGACTGGTCGTGGCTGCTGCGCCGATGACGCCGTTGTCGGCAAACGGCGCAATGGCTGCACGAAGGGCGGCTGCGGCCGCCGCAGGCCCGAAGACCGTCAGGCCGCGCGCGCGGCCCGTGCCGGAGTCGATGTTGAAGTAGCCGGCGAAGTTCGCGTAATCGGGTTTGGGATTCTCAAAGGTGCCGAAGTGTTCCTTCACGTACGCCTGCGAGCCGAGCAGGCCTTGCTCCTCCCCGGTCCAGAGCGCGACCCGAATCGTGCGTCGTGGCTTCACCCCGATCGTCTGCAGGATGCGAATCGCTTCGAGCATCACGCTGCACCCAATGGCGTTGTCGGTCGCGCCGGTTGCTGCGTGCCATGAGTCCAGATGTCCGCCGAGCATCACCACTTCCTGTGCTTTGTCACTGCCCGGGATCTCCGCCACGACGTTGTACGACGTGCGCCCTTCGGGGAAGGTGCGATTCACGATGTTCAGCTCGAGTTGCACGTTCGCGGCATCGGCGAGGAGACGGGACATGCGGCCGTAGTCTTCGTTGCGAACCACGAGAGTCGGCACGGCCTTGGTCGTGTCGAACGTGCGATTGTTGAACGCGCGAATCTGTCCGTGATCGCGGCCGGCGTCGTTCAGCCGCGCTACTGCGCCCGCGGTCACCAGGAACTGATCCAGTTGCTCGGCGATCTCGCTTGGAGGCAGCGCGTTGCGATCGGCGGGCGGTGTCGCGGGCGCGGGAGGCGGTCCACTCTGCGCTGAAGCGGCATTGTTGGGATCGTACTGCGCGCGCAGATCGGCGTCCTCGCGTCGAAGCGGCGTCTTGTTGATGGTGACGGGCACCTTCGCCGGTTCGCCAATCATGACGATCTTGCCCTTGACCTTTGAGCGATTGGCGTCGAAGTATCGCGTCAACTGTTCCTTGGTGGCGCGACCTGGCGTGTTGATTTGAACAACAGCGGCGGTGACGGGACCGCTCGTTCCAGGCGTCCACGACAGCGCTTCGACGACGAGCGAGTCTTTGACGGGCGAGACAAGGAATGCAGACGTCCGTTCGTTCAACCATCCGGGATGGCCGAAATTCCACGGCTCGAGATGAGCGTTCTTCAGCCCCCACTCTGTTGCGCGTGTAACGACCCACTCGCCGGCGGCCTTTGCATTGGGCGATCCGGTCAGCCGTGGGCCGTACACGTCGGTGAGCACGTGAAGCGTATTGAGGATCTGTGAGTGCTCGAGCGCTTCACGGCGAATCTTCCAGACCGTGTCGTTGTCGATTTTCTCCTGCGCGGCCGGTGTCGTTGACGCGCCGGCGAGCATGACAAGAGCGACCAGTAGTTGCGTGCGCCGCATGGGGCCTCCTGAAGAATGAAACTCTACACGCTCGGGGCAATACCCTGCGATTTGTTCACTGAGCGAACGCGTGCGGTGGAACGCGCGGCAAACCCTCGGAACTGCCCGCTTCAAAGATGCCGAAAAATGCGCCGCAGGCCGGTCCGGCAGATCTGACGGCTATGCCCCGATCGTCCAACCCGTTACGAGACAACGTTGCGAATCATCATGCTGATGGCGACCGCCCCGGCCGGAGGCGCGATTTTTCGCGGGCGGTGACGTGGGTTTGGCCGCGCGTTTCACCGCAGGCGGAGCGATCGAATGAACGTCCGGATAAAGTTCCGCGCGACGTCCTGCCGCCGGTCGTCCGGTGACGCGCTGTTATGATCAAATCACGATGCAAGTTGCACGACCCGCGCAGCTGAAGCCTGGCGTCACGCTCGCTGATCTGCCGGAGCCTCGCGCCGCCGACCGCGACGATACGTCTGATGGTCACCTCGTACGCGGGCGCGCGCTGATCTTCTGGGATCCGCGCCAGCCCGAAAAGAAGCTCGACGCCATCGATACCGATCAAATCACGCCCGCATCCGATTGCGTGTCTGAAAGCCTGGAAACACTCGACGAGCGCTGGAAGGCCGGAGCGTTCCGGTATCTGATGCCTGATTTCCGAACGCGCGTCCACCGCGGCGAGACGTTCGTCATCGCCGGCGATCGGTTTGCGATTGGATCGTCGCGCGAAATGTCGCCGGCGGGGCTCAAGGCCGTCGCGGAAGAAGCAGGCGTGGACATGGTCATCGTCTGCGGCCAGAACATGGGCGACATCTTTCGCAGGAACGCGTTGAATCTCGGGCTGCACGTCGTGCAGAGTCCGCCGGCGGTTGCCGACGCGCGCGATGGTGACGAGTTCGCCTTCGATCCCTCGTCGCGCCAAATCACCAACGTGACGCAAGACAAAACGTACACGCCCCTGCCGCTCACCGATAAGGAAGACGAGCTTCGCAAAAGCGGCGGCATCTTCGCGATCGGCCGTCGAGAATTCCGCCCGTCGCTCGAACGCACACCGGATGTCGTGTGGCCCGACGACAACCACGCGCGACGGATGTCGACGACAGAACAAATCATCTGGGCCCATCGCGTCGACAAGGATGCCGAGGTGAAGCCGGGCTCGACGCTGCGCGTGTACGCGGACCTTCTTCCCGGCTCCGACGGCACCGCGCCGTTTGCCATCCACACGTTCAATCAAATCACCGGCGGCGCGACCATCTTTCCCCGCCAGGCCGCGATCGCGAACGATCACTTCGTCTTCACCGGCAAAAAAGACGATGACAAGCAGACGCAGATTGGACGGCAATTTGCGGAACAGCACGGGATTGGAAAGCCGTACTACGCAACGCCCGGCGATGGGATCTTCCATTTCTATTTTCCTGAGCAAGGCCTCGTCGTTCCGGGCCAGTTCATTCCTGGCGCGGACTCTCACTCGCGCGCGTACGGTGCATATGGTGCCGTTGGTATCGGCGTCGGATCGACCACGCTCGGCTTTGGATGGGCAACCGGTTACATCTACTTCACCATGGCGAAGCAGCGTCGTGTGCGTCTGACGGGACGACTCCGTCCGTGGGTGACCGGCAAGGACATCGTCCTGGAGCTCCTGCGGCGCTGGGGCACGAAGCAGTCGCAAGGCATGTCCGTCGAGCTCGTTGATGCGAATCAGCAGCTGCCGATCTCGTATCGCAACACGATTGCAAACATGATGGCGGAAGCCGAGGCGCTCAACGGCATCTTCGCGCCCGACGAGATCACCTACGCGTGGTATCGAGCGAAAGGCATGACCGATCTCCCGTATCCACCCGTTCACTGCGGTGAAGACGCCGTGTTCGAGATCGACGAGGAGCTCGCGCTCGGCGAGATTGCCGCGATGATTGCCAAGCCCTTCAGCCCCGGCAACGCCTTTCCGGCGGAAGAGGTCGCGCGCGAGCGGATCACGTTTGACAAGGCGCTGATCGGGTCGTGCACGAACGGCGGCTACGACGACCTCCTCTCGGCCGCTCTGGTGCTGCGCGCGGCGCGTCAGCGAGGAATCAAGAAAGCCGTGAAGGAGTTCGTCGTCTTCCCGGGATCGGGCGGCGTCAAGCGCGAGATCGAGCAGCCTGACGAACGTCTTGAGGGTGAGTCGATCGCCGATGTCTTTCGTTCCGTCGGCGGGGAAATCAGGAGCTCCTGGTGCGGGCCCTGTTTTGGGCAGGGGCCGGATGCGCTCGAGAAGGGACAGCGGGCCATTACGTCGTTCAATCGCAACTGGCAGAACCGAATGGGGTACGGCGGCGAGGGATACCTCGCGAGTCCCGCAGTCGTTGCTGCGTCCGCTCTCATCGGATACATGGCTCCGCCCACCGAGCTCGGTCTCGAGTGGGACGCGGAGCGGTTTGGCATTTGACTGCGTTATGCTCTGGGCGCTTCCTGAAGGAGACATTCATGTTCATGAGATCTGCGGGCCGCTGGGCAATTGCAGCAGCGCTCGCGACGATGTCCGCTGCCGCTCTCACGGCGCAGTCGGCGCCGACCATTCGCTTCACCGACGCGAAGCTTGCGAACGGCTTGCGCGTGGTCGTCTCTGAGGACCACACCGCGCCCGTGTACTCGATTGCCGTCCACTACAACGTCGGCTCGCGCGACGAGCGAAAGGGCCGCACCGGTTTCGCGCACCTGTTCGAGCACATGATGTTCAAGGGCTCGGAGAACGTCGGCCCTGGCGAGCACTTCATGCTGGTCTTCAACAACGGCGGCAGCATGAATGGGACGACGAACAAGGACCGGACGCTGTATTTCGAAACGCTGCCCGCAAATCAGCTCGACCTCGGCATCTTCCTCGAGGCCGATCGCATGCGGTCGCTCGCTATCACGAAGGAAAACCTGGACAACCAGCGCAACGCGGTGCAGGAAGAGCGCCGGCTCGGTGTCGACAATCAACCGTATGGCCGCACGTTCGAGCTCCTAGACGAGCTCGCCTACGACAACCCGGCCTACGAGCATTCGGTCATCGGATCCATGACGGATCTCAATGCGGCTTCCGTCGACGACGTCGCCGCGTTTTTCAAGACGTACTACGCGCCCAACAACGCTGTCGTGGCCATTGTCGGCGACGTAGACGCAAAGGGCACGCTCGAGAAAGTCCGCCGCGTGTTCGAGCCAATCCCGTCACAACCTCCGCCGCCGAAAGTCGATATGACCGAGCCGAAGCAGACCGCCGAACGGCGGCAGACCATCGACGACCCGCTAGCGCGTTTGGCTCGGATCGACATCGTGTTCAAAGTGCCGCCGCGCCTCACGGCAGACGACGATGCGCTGCAGGTGCTTGGCACGGTACTGTCGAGCGGGCGCAGCTCGCGCATGTACCAGCAAATCGTTCGTGAACAGCAGCTCGCGCCAAACGTGTCCGCAGGACGCGATGGAGCCGTCGGGCCCGGGCTGTTTCGTGTCTCCGGCACGGTTAACCCGGGCAAGACCGTGGAAGCCCTCGAATCGGCGATTGCCGCGGAAATCGACAAGGTGAAGACCGGACCAATTCAGGACTGGGAGATGGAGAAGGCACGCAACAACGCCAAGCGCAGCGTCGTTTCCGGCTTGACCAGTTCCTTGAACCGCGCCATACAACTCGCGGACTTCGCCGCAAGCTACGGTGATCCAGCGCTCATCAATCAACGAGTCGAGCGGATAGCGAAGGTTACCGCCGCCGACGTGCAGCGGGTCGCGCGCGCATATCTGGTTCCTGAAAACCGGACCGTTGTAATCACGAGACCCAAAGGATCAGCGTCGAGCTCGGGAGGTGCGCGATGAACGCTGTGTGTCGATACGGGCTCGCGTGCAGCGTTGTCTTTATCGCTGCAGTCAGTGCCTCCACCGCGCAGGCTCCCCAACCACCGTCGCAGGAGCCGGTCGTCATGAAAGGACGCGCACCGGTTTCCAATCAGCTCCTGCAGGTCAAACTGCCGCGCGCCGAGGAGGCCGACCTTCCCAACGGCGTGCACCTCATCGTCCTGCAGGATCGGCGTGCGCCGCAGTTCACGGCACAGATCTCCATTCGAGGTGCAGGTGGTTACTACGATCCGGCGGGACAGGCCGGCCTGGCGGAGTTCACCGCGGCGATGTCGCGCGAAGGCACAGCGACGCGGTCGTCGACGGCGATTGCCGAGCAGCTCGAACGGCTGGCCGCGAGCCTTGCAATGGGCGCGGGAATGTCGGCAGAAGACGCAACGATATCCGGATCCGGATTGACGGAACACGCGGATGTCGTTCTCGATCTGATGGCAGACGTTCTGCTCAGTCCGTCGTTTCCCGCGGAGGAACTGACGCGCTACAAGGCGCAACGCCGAGCGCAGCTCGTGCAGCAGCGATCGAATCCTGGATTTCTGGCGGTGGAACGCTTCAGCGATGTGATCGCGGGCGATCATCCCGACGGACGCGTCTCGCCGACCATAGAGACGCTCGAAAAGACAAGCCGCGATGACCTGGTGAATTTCCACCGCACGCGATACGTGCCGGATCACGCGGTGATTGCCGTCGCCGGCGATGTGTCGATGGCGGATGCGATGAAGAAGGTCACGGCGCGCTTCGGCGGTTGGAAGAAGGCAGGGCTCGCCGCGCCCCAGGTGTCCGATCCGGCAGCCGTTCGGAAAGCGGGTGTGTTTCTCGTCGAGCGTCCCAACTCCGTTCAGACAAACCTGATTGTGGGGACCCAAGCGATACGTCGGACCGATCCCGATTACTACGCGTTGACCGTGCTGAACAAGGTCATTGGTGGTGGACCGACCGGGCGGCTCTTTCGTCATCTGCGAGAAGCGAAGGGATACACGTACGGCGCCTATTCGGATGTCGACGCGCCGCGATTCCGCGGCACGTGGACGGCCCAGACAGAAGTGCGAACGGATGTCACGGAACCCGCGCTGACAGACCTGCTCGACGAGCTACGTCAGGTGCGCGAGACGCCAATTCCCGCGCAGGAACTGGCCGATGCGAAGCGTTCGCTCGTTGCGGCGTTCGCCCTCACGCTCGAGAGCCCGCAGACGCTTCTGAATAACGCCGTCACACGCTATCGCTACGGGTTGCCGGTCGATTATTGGGACCGATATCCCGAACACGTGATGGCCATCACCGCTGCAGATGCGCAGGCGATGGCGAAGAAATATCTCGATCCGTCGCGAATTCAGATCGTCGCCGTGGGCAATGGCGAAGCGATTGCGCGCTCATTGCGGAAGCTGGGAACCGTGGAGGTGTACGACGCTGAAGGCAAACGCATTTCGACGTACTGACGTACATAGGGTGCCTCGAGTGCCTGGGGTGCCTGGGGTGCCTGGGGTGCCTCGAGTGCCTGGAGTGCCTCGAGTGCTTGGCGTGTTGTTTGTGGCCTGCACGGCGATACTGCTTGCCCGGCCTTCTACCAGTGCGCAGCGCGGACCGGCGGAGCGCGCACCGCTTGATGTCGCTCGTGTTCTCGCGGCTAGATACCCCGAGAGCCCGATCATGAGCTACATCCCGGGCGTGGCGTGGTCGGCGTCGCTGCGCCTCGCGCAACTCACCCGTGAAGACAAGTGGAAGGAAAAGCCGCGGCGCGATATGCAGCCCTTTCTTTCCGGAGAGAAGCTGCCCATCGCGCAGCCGTATCTGCTGACGAGCCTCGCCGGCCACCTGGCGCTGTCGGATCTCGGCGAGATTGACGGTATCAAGGAAGCGGCGGCCCTCGCGAAAAAGGCCGCAGACTTCATTGTCGCCGACAAAGATGCCCCCTCGCCTTCAAGCGGGGCC
>WNGA01001155.1_pt1 | contig 51248 bp, 48 predicted proteins | sample 5400061 | NCBI WGS metagenome assembly WNGA01 (sample SAMN13153366, study PRJNA577476) | soil metagenome | isolation source: 100 cm soil or saprolite under grassland replicate 2 | place: USA:California | collected 2016-06-15
TACCCACCGCGTCCGCGTCCCCCCGCTGCGCGAGCGGAAGCACGACCTTCCGGTCCTGCTCGAGCACTTCCTCGAGGAGGCGGCCCGCTCGCTCGGCAAGAAGAAGCCCACGGCCCCGCGGCAGCTCGCGCAGCTGCTCGCCACGCACGACTTCCCGGGGAACGTCCGAGAGCTGAAGGCGATGGTGTTCGACGCGGTGAGCCTCCACCGCGAGCGGGTCCTCTCCATGGACGCGTTCGTGAAAGCGATCGGCGCGCCGGGGGAGGGGGCCACCCCGGACGTCGGGGCGGCCGAGGCGAATCCGTTCGCAGCCGTCGAGCGGCTGCCCGGCTTCGACGAGGCGCTCCAGCTGCTGGTGACCGAGGCGATGGCGAGGGCCGGCGGCAACCAGACCCTCGCGGCGCGGCTCCTCGGGATGTCGCAGCCCGCCCTGTCGAAACGGCTGAAGCGCTACCGCGGTTGAGGCGGCCGCGGCGGAGCCGGGCGCCGCGAACGGGCATGACGGAAGGAATCGCCATGCCGTCTCGCATCGGGCGCGCGAACGCACGCCGCGCCCCCGGAACCGCCCGTTTCCTCGCCGGCGGCGGCGGTGACCATGCCCGCGGGAATGCCCCTTCCGCGCGCGGCCGGGGAGCCCCCGGTCGAGGAGCGCCAGCGAGGACGGGGAGTTGCCGCATCTTCCGCACGGCGGCACTCCACTTGCTCTTGCGGGTCGGGTCGGTTCCCAAGGACCTCGCCGCGTCGCGCCGTGTCGCGTCGCGCCCGGCCCACACCGCGGGACGGCTCGAAGCCGCCCGCAGGAGGCGAACGTGAAGCGACTCGGCCGCAGCCTGTACTTCCAGGTCATCGTGGCGGTGATCCTCGGCGCGCTCGTGGGGCACTTCTTCCCCGCGTTCGGCGCGAAGATGAAGCCGCTCGGCGACGGGTTCATCAAGCTCGTCAAGATGCTGATCGCGCCGATCGTCTTCTCGACGGTGGTGACCGGCATCGCGAAGATGGGCGACCTGCGCAAGGTCGGACGGGTAGGGCTGAAGGGGATCGTCTACTTCGAGGTCCTCACCACCCTCGCGCTCGTCATCGGGCTCGTCGTCGCCAACTGGGTGCGGCCGGGATCGGGCATGAACGTCAACCCGGCCGCGCTCGACGCGAAGGCGATCGCGAGCTACACGACGAGCTCGAGCCACCTCAGCACGGTGGATTTCATCCTCAACGTGATCCCGAAGGACGTCGCCGACGCGTTCGCGAAGGGCGACATCCTCCAGGTGCTGCTCTTCTCGATCCTCTTCGGCGTGGCGCTCGCCGGGATGAAGAAGGCGGGGATGCCCGTCCTCACCTTCATCGACGGGCTCTCGGGCATCCTGTTCAAGATCGTGGGCATCGTGATGCGGGTCGCGCCACTCGGCGCGTTCGGCGCGATGGCCTTCACGGTCGGCAACTACGGCATCGCGACCCTGCTCTCGCTCGGGAAGCTCGTCGCCTGCTTCTACGCGACGAGCGCCCTGTTCGTGTTCGTGGTGCTCGGCCTCGTGATGCGCGTGTGCGGGCTCGGCATCGTGAGCTTCCTCCGGTACATCAAGGAGGAGATCCTGGTCGTGCTCGGCACCTCCTCCTCGGAGTCGGCGCTCCCGCTGATGATGCGGAAGATGGAGCGGCTCGGTTGCTCGAAGCCCGTGGTCGGCCTGGTCGTGCCGATGGGCTACTCGTTCAACCTGGACGGGACCTCCATCTACCTGACGCTCGCGACGCTCTTCATCGCGCACGCCACGAACACGCCCGTGTCGCTCGGGCAGCAGATCGAGATCCTCGCGATCCTCCTCCTCACGTCGAAGGGCGCCGCGGCGGTGACGGGCGGCGGCTTCATCACGCTCGCCGCGACCCTCTCCGCGGTCGGGAACATCCCGGTCGCGGGTCTCACGCTGCTGCTCGGCGTGGATCGGTTCATGTCCGAGGCGCGCGCGATCACGAACCTCATCGGCAACGGCGTCGCCTCGGTGGCGGTCTCCCGATGGGAGGGCGAGCTGGACGTCGCGAAGGCGCGCACCGTCCTCGCCGGCGGCACCGTCGCGGAGGAGGAGCCGCGGGAGCGCCCCGCCCACGGCGGCCTGCTCGAGGACGCCGCCCCATTCCCGCTCGGCACCGCCGCAGAGGGCTAGGCAGGGCCGCGTACGCGGCCCGAGGAGCGAACATGAAGTGGCTGGCCACGTTGCTGCTGCGGACGCTGAAGCAGCTCGTCGAGCTCGACCGGAAGACGTCGCTGTACCCGCGGACGGGAACCCGCGTGAAGTAGGCGCGCGCCCGTCCTCGCTCCGACTCAGCCCGGGGCGAGGACGGGCGACGCTGCCGTCTCGACGAGAAAGTCGGGGATCTGGTGCGTTCCGAGGTGCCGGCACCCTTGAGAGATGTTGCGCGCGGACCGCGGGACCGGTTCCATCTCAGGTTCCCACTGAGGAGGAGCCCGAATGCCGCGAGCGAAAGAGCTGAAGGTCCGTGTCGCCGATCATCCCGGAGCGCTGGGCGAGATCACGTCCGCCCTGGCGGAGAAGAAGGTGAACCTGCGCGCCGTGAACGCCTGGGTCGAGGGGACCGAGGGCATCGTGCGGCTGGTGGTGGACAAGCTGCCGGTGGCGAGGAAGGCGCTCGCCGGCCTCGGCCTGCAGGTCGAGGAGCACGAGATCGTCGAGGTCGAGCTGTCCGACAAGCCCGGCACCCTCGCGGAGAAGGCGGTCAAGCTCGGGCAGGCGGGCGTCAACATCACGCACGTCTTCGTGGGTCCGGGCGGCGCGCGCAAGGCGACCGTCTTCATGGGCGTGTCCGACATCCCGGCGGCGCTGAAGGCATTGCGCTAAACGACCGGTCGCGATTCGGAAACACCGGAAAGATTCCGTTCGCCCTGAGCCCTTCGACTTCGGGGCGCTCCGCGCCCCTACGCTCAGGGCAGGCGAAGTCGAAGGGCGCCATGCGTCCCAAGGCGCGTGCTTCGAGCCATGCGTCCCAAGGCGCGTGCTTCGACTTCGCGCCCGCTACGCGGGCGCTACGCTCAGCACGAACGGTTTCTGGTGATCGCGAATCGTGCTCGCCCGTTTAGGCCTCACGGGCGGGCAGCGGCCCTGGCGGGACGTCGCGGGTAGGGCGGGGTGCGCGCCGCGTGCCCCGTTGTTACTACCTCTGCGTGCTCACTTGCCAGCATCACATCCAGTGGGTGCGGCAGGTTGCCGGTGGGCTCCACCAGTGCATCCTCTGCACCCAGGTCGTGACGAAAAAGGACGTCTGGCCGAAGCTCGAGGACCTGCCGGAGGAGTTCCGGCGGCGCTGGGACGCGCACGAGGCGACGCGGCCGGCTCCGGAGCGCCCGACGATCGAGCCGCCCACGAAGCAGCAGCCGCAGCCAGCCAGGCCCGCGACCGCACCGGCGCCGCGCGCGGCGCAGGTCACCGCGCCGCTCCCGCGAGCTCCGCCGCCCGCGCGCTCGTCCGCCATCCCGCCCCCGGCGACGCACGACCCGGCCTCCGCCGGCTGACGCTCGCGTTCGAGCCGCCGTTCCGGCTCGACCGGACGATCGCGGTGCTCCAGCGCCTCCCGTCGAACCCGGTGGACGTCTGGCGGGACGGCGCCTACCTGCGCGCCTTCGACGACCCGCTCGGCCCCGTCGTCTGCCGCGTGAGGCAGGACGCGTCGCGGCCGCTCCTCCACGTCGAGCTCCGCGGGGCGCAGGGTCCCCTCGCGCCGCTCCGGGGGCGGCTCCGCCGGATGCTCGGGCTCGACGTCGATCTCTCCCCGTTCCTCGCCGCCGCCGCGCGTCTCCCCGCGCTCGCGCCGCTCCTCCCGCTCGCCGCGGGCGTCCGGCCCCCGCGCTTCGCCGCGCTCCACGAGGCGTTCGCGGCGGTGATCCTCTTCCAGCAGGTGAGCCTCGCCTCCGCGATCTCCGTCCTCCGCCGCCTCGTCATCGCGCTGTCGCCCGAGGTGGACGTGGGAGGCGTCGCGGTCCGGCCGTTCCCCTCCGCCGCCGCCCTCGCGGGGGCGCCCGACGCGGTCCTGCGCGCGGCCGGCGCTTCGGCCGCGAAGGCGCGCGCGCTCCGCGGCGCGGCTGCCCTGCTCGCGAGCGGCGCGCTCGAGGAGGGCGTGCTCGCGAGGCTTCCGTCGCCGGCGCTGATCGAGCGGCTTCGCGAGGTGCCGGGCGTCGGGCCGTGGACGGCGAACCTCCTCGCGCTCCGCTACTTCGGCCGACTCGACGTGTTCCCGCCCGGCGACGTCGCCGCGGCCAAGGCGCTCGGCGAGCTCGACGCGGCGCGCCTCGTGGAGCGGCTCGGCCCATGGCGCGGGATGCTCTACTACCTGCTCTTCGTGCGCCGGATGGCCCGCGCCGGCGCGACGCCGTGGTAGGGGATCGGCATGCCGTTCGTCGAGATCGCCGCGTCTCCCGTGTCGCCCGGCCACTCGCCCGCGCGCATCCACGTGCGCGAGGCGGGCGCAGGGCCGGCCGTGCTCTTCCTCCACGGCGGCTGCGGCACCGAGGCCTACCCGTTCGACGCCGCGACGGCCGCGCTCGCGCCGCGCCGGCGCGTGCTCGCTCCGGATCGGGTCGGCTACGGGCGCTCGAGCCCGATCGCTGAGCTGCCGCCCGGCTTCCACGAACGGATGGCGGAGGAGACCTTCGCCGTGATCGATGCGCTCGGCGTCCGCGACGCCGCCGTCTGGGGACACTCCGACGGCGCGGTCGTCGCGGCCTGGATGGCGTTCCTCAGCCCGGAGCGGGTCTCCGCCGTCGTGCTCGAGGCGTTCCACTTCCGCGCCTGGAAGCCGGCGTCGATCCCGTTCTTCGAGACCGCGATCGCGGAGCCGGAGCGGTTCGGCCCCCAGGTGGTAGAGGCATGCCGGCGCGACCACGGCGAGCGCTGGCGCGACGTCCTCGGGATGGGCGGCCGGGCCTGGCTCGCGATCATCGAGGAGGGCAGGCGGGGGCGGCCCGACCTCTTCGGCGGGCGGCTCGCCGGGATCAGCGCGCCGGTGCTCCTCCTCCACGGCCGGCGCGACCCACGCACTGAGCCCGGCGAGATCGAGGCGGCGGCCGCGGCGATCCCGGGCGCCCGGCTCGAGCTCCTCGACGCTGGGCACTCCCCCCACACGAGCCGGACCGCCGCGGAGCGGTGCGTCGCGCTCGCCGATGCGTTCCTCTCGGGGCAAGGGTGGCCCCCCGGCGAGTGAACCGGTATCGTCCCTTCCATGGCCTACCTCGTCCGCTACTCCTCGTCGCCTGCGGATCTCGAAGCGGGGTACAAGCTCAGGCGCGACGTCTTCGAGGCCGAGCAGAACATCCCCCGGCCGCTCGACCGCGATCCCTTCGACTACGCCGCCGACCACGTGGTCGCCTTCGACGGAAAGGGGCGCTGCGTCGGGACCGGCCGCGTCGTCCGCGTCGACCACCGGACCGCGCTCATCGGGCGGATGGCGGTCGCCGCCGACGAGCGCAGGCACGGGGTCGGCGCGCTCGTCCTCGAGGCGCTCGAGCGGATGGCGCGGATGCGCGGCATCTCGGAGCTGACGGTGAACTCGCAGCTTCCCGCCGAGGCGTTCTACCGGAACCGCGGCTTCGCCCGCGTCGGCGAGCCGTTCCTCGATCAGGGCGTGCCGCACGTCGTCATGCGGAAGCCGCTCACGGCGTGAGCACCGCCCGCCCGACGAGCGCGCCGCTCCGAAGGGCGTCGATCCCTTCCTGGAACCGGTCGAGCGGCAGCGTCCGGTCGACCACCGTCCGCACGCGCCCGGCGGCGACGAGCTCCACCGCGGACCGCAGCTCCGCGAGCGTGCACCCGACCGACGCGGTGACCACCTGCTCCGCGACGACGAGCTGGATCGGGTGGACCTGCAGCGCGTCCTCCGAGTAGCCGACGAACACGAGGCGGCCCCGCTTCGCGAGCGCGGCGAGGCTCGCCGCCATCGTGTCGCGCGTCGCGACGAGCTCGAACACGACGTCCGCGCCGCGGCCGCCGGTGATCTCGCGGACGCGCTTCGCGACGTCCTCGGCCCCGGCGCGGACCGTGTGCTCCGCCCCGAGCTCCCGCGCCTTCTCGAGCTTCGCCGGGGTCCTGCCGACCGCGATCACTCGCGCGCCGCGGAGGCGGGCCACCTGCACGAGCCCGAATCCGACCGCGCCTGCGCCGAAGACCACCGCCCAGTCCCCGAGGCCGACGCGGGCGAGCGCGGCGGCGTGCAGCGCGGTGGTGACCGCGCAACCGATGGGGGCCGCCTCGACGTCCGCGACGTGCGGGGGGAGGGGAACGGCGTTCCGCGCCGGGACGCGGGCGTACTCCGCGAACCCGCCGTCCGAGACGAAGCCGTACTCCGCGCGGAGCGCGTCGCAGAGGTTCTCGTCGCCCCCGAGGCAGCGCGCGCACGCGCCGCAGCCCGCGTAGTAGTACGCGACGACCCGCTCGCCCGCGCGCGCCGCCGGCACGCCCTCGCCGACCCGCTCGACGACGCCGACCCACTCGTGCCCGAGCGTGAGCGGCGCGACGCCGAGGTCGAGGAGCCCGGAGGCGAAGTGCAGGTCCGTGCGGCAGATGCCCGCCGCCGTCATCCGCACGAGCACCTCGCCCGGCCCGGGCTCGGGCGGCGGGACCGAGTCGAGGACGAACGGCCTCCGCGGGCCGTGGTAGCGGAGCGCGCGCATCACAGGTCGAAGCTGTGGACGAACAGCACCTCGTCGGAGCGCGCGCGGATCCGCGACACCAGAGCGTCGGGCGGGCGCTCGTCGAGATCGATCGCGCAGGAGGCGGCCTGCGCCTCCTCGAACACCGTGTTCCGTACCTCCTCCACGTTGATACCCGCCTCGCGGATGAGCCCGAGGACGTTCGCGAGCACCCCGACCTTGTCGTAGTGGCGGACGACGAGGCGCGCCCGCGCCGGCGTGCGGCCCGCGACGTTCACGCAGTTCGGCACGAGCCCGGTCCGGACGAAGGTCTCGACGATGCGGATCGTCTCGCGCGCGATGGCGTCCTGCGCCTGCTCGGTGGACGCGCCGACATGGTGCGTCCCGTAGACGCCGGGGAGCTTCGCGAGCGGGCTGTCGAACTCCGCCCGCCCCTTCTCCGGCTCCCCCGCGAAGACGTCGGTGCCGACCCGGAGCCCCGCGCGCGCCGCCTCGAGCAGCGCCTCCTGATCCACGAGCTCGGCGCGGGCGGTGTTCACGAGCGCGGCGCCGGGGCGGAGCGCGGCGAGCACCTCGCGCGAGACGATCCCGCGCGTCTCCTTCGTGAGCGCGAGATGCAGCGACAGGAAGTCCGCCTCCCGGGCGAGCGCGAGGAGGTCCCGCGCGCGCTCGACGCCGAGCTCGCGCGCTGCGCGGTCGTCGAGGGAGCGGGACCACGCGAGGACCCGCATGCCGAGGGCGAGGCCGCGCCGGGCCACCTCGCGGCCGATGGCGCCCGTTCCGGCGACGGCGAGCGTCCGCCCGAAGACCCCGCGCGCCTCCGAGAACCTCTTCTTGTCCCAGCGGCCCGCCCGCAGCTCGGCGACGGCGTCGGGGATGCGCCGGTCGAGGGCGAGGACGAGCCCGATCGCGAGCTCCGCGACGGCGATCGAGTTCTGGCCGGGGCAGTTCGCCACGAAGACCCCACGCCGCGAGGCGGCCGCCACGTCGATGGTGTTCACCCCGGCGCCTGCCCGGACGACGAGCGACAGCGCGGTCGCGCTCTCGAAGACCGCGCCGGAGACCTGCTTCGAGCGCACGACCAGGATCGAGGCGTCGCGCGCGGCGGCCGCGAGATCGTGCGCGGAGACCTCCGGCCGGTGCTCCACGACGAGCCCGAGCGGGCCCAGCAGGGCGAGCTGCTCCTTCGGGAACGCGTCCGCGACGAGGATCTTCATGAGGCGCCCGTAACGTCTCGCCGCGCAGGCTGCCGCGTCCTTGCGGGGGTGGGCGAGCGCATGCTACCGAGGCTCTCTCGACGCCGGCCCGGCCGGTGAGGAGTGACTCCATGGTACGCATCCGCCGCTTCTCCCTCCCCCTCGCGCTCGTCGCGGCCCTCGCGACGGCGTGCTCCGGCCGCACCGAGAAGGCGATGCTCCCTCCGCTCGCCGCGGCCGCCCGCTCCGTCCGCGTCGTCCGCCCCGCGGGACAGATCGAGACCGGCCTCGCCCGCGCCACCGGAACGGTGAGGGCACGCGAGGACGCGGTCCTCTCCGCGAAGGCGACCGGCCAGATCAAGCGGATCCGTGTGGAGGTGGGCGATCGCGTGAAGGCGGGCGCGGTGCTCGCCGAGATGGACGCGACGAACGCGGAGATCGCGCTGCAGAACGCGCGGGCGATGGAGCGGCTCGCCGCGGCGCGCGTCGCCGAGGCGGAGCGCGAGGTCGCGCGGTCGAAGGTGCTCCTCGACGGGCAGGGGATGGCGCAGTCCGCGTTCGAGCAGGTGCAGACCGGCCGCGAGATCGCCGGCGCCCAGCTCGACCAGGCACGTGCCGCGGTGCGGGCCGCCGAGCAGCAGGTGCACGACGCGACGATCACCGCCCCGTTCGGCGGCGTCGTCACGGCGAGGTTCCGCAACGCGGGCGACACCGTCACGATGATGCCCGTCTCGCCGATCGTGGCGGTGACCGACGTGGACCATCTCGAGCTGCGGCTCACGGTCCCCGAGGCGCTCGAGCCGGCGATCCGCCCGGGGCAGCAGATCGAGGGGACGACGACGCCCGGGGGCCGCCGCCTACAGGCGAAGGTCCGGGTGAAGAGCGCGGTGGTGGACCCGGTGACCCATACGGTCGAGGTCCTCGCGGACGTGGTCCGCGGCGAGGGGATCCGCCCCGGGACGCTCGTCACCGCCGACTTCGGCCGCTTCGGCGAGGGCGGGGGGGTGTTCCTGCCGGCGAGCGCGGTGCAGAGCGACGGGAAGTCGTCGTGGGTGTTCGTCGTCCAGGCCGGCAAGGCGGAGCGGCGCGAGATCGTCGCGCAGCAGGTCCATCCCGGCACCGTCGTCGTGAAGCAGGGGCTCGCGCCGGACGCCGAGGTGATCCTCGACCCGGGTGCGCTCGCGGCGGGCGAAGCGGTCGTCGCCCTCGCGGACTGAGGAGAGCGCACGTGATCCGCACCTTCATCTCGCGCCCGGTCTTCACCGGGATGCTCACCCTCGCGGTGCTCGTCTTCGGTCTCGTCGCCTACCCGCGCATCGGGGTGGACCAGTTCCCGGAGGTCGAGTTTCCGTTCGTGACGGTCACGACCGTCCTCCCCGGCGCCGATCCCGAGGCGATCGAGCGCACCGTGACGAAGCCGTTCGAGGAGGCGTTCAACACGCTCCCAGGGCTCGACACGCTCCGCTCGATGAACCTCGAGAACGTCTCGCAGATCATCATCCGCTTCGATCTCGAGCGGAACGCGGACATCGCCGCCCAGGACGTGCGCGACCGGGTCCAGGCGACCCTCTCGAAGCTCCCGCGCGAGATCCAGACCCCGGTCGTGCAGAAGCTCGACATCGGCGCGATCCCGGTCGCGACGCTGGCGTTCTCGGCCTCGCTCCCGATCGAGCGGCTGACGAAGGTCGCCGAGGACGTCGTGAAGCCGGCGCTCCAGCAGATCCAGGGCGTCGGCGCGGTGGAGCTCGTCGGCGGGCAGAAGCGCGAGATCACCGTCGTGCCGGATCCGTCGCTCCTGAAGGGGTACGGCCTCACGCCCGCGGACGTCGTGGCTGCGCTCCGGGCGCAGTCGGTGGACGTGCCGGGAGGCCGCACGCTCGAGGCGCACGCAGAGCGCTCGGTCAAGGTGGCGGCGGAGGCGCGCTCCATCGAGGCGATGCGCGCCATCGTCGTGGCGAGCCCGATGGGCACGCCGGTGCGGCTCGGGCAGGTCGCGCAGGTGCTCGACGGCCCCGCCGAGGCGCGCAGCGCCGCGAAGCTCGGCGCCGCGAGCGCGATCGGGCTTGTCGTCCGCAAGCAGTCGGGCGCGAACACGGTCCAGGTGGTCGAGCGCATGAAGGAGGGGCTCGCCCGCGTCGAGGCCCAGCTCCCGAAAGGGAGCCGGCTCGAGGTGGTGATCGACGGGGCGAAGTCCATCCGCTCGTCGATCAACGCGGTGCAGGAGGACCTCGTCCTCGGCGGCATCCTGGCCGTGCTGGTGGTGCTCCTGTTCCTCAGGAACTGGCGCTCGACGCTCGTCTCCGCCGTCGCGCTCCCCACCGCGATCATCGGCACGTTCGCCGCGATGCGCGCGCTGCACTTCACCTTCAACATCATCACGATGCTGGCGCTCACCCTCTCGATCGGCCTCCTCATCGACGACGCGATCGTGGTGATCGAGAACATCGTGCGCCACATGGAGGAGGGCGATTCGCCGTGGGAGGCGGCGCGGAAGGGAGCGAGCGAGATCGCGCTGGCGGTGCTCGCGGTGACGCTCGCCGTCGTCGCCGTCTTCGTCCCCGTCGCGTTCATGGAGGGGATGGTCGGCCGGTTCTTCTACCAGTTCGGCGTCACCGTCGCCGTCGCGGTGATCATCTCCTATGCGGTCTCGATGACGCTCACGCCGATGTTCTCGGCGCGGGTGCTGCGCGAGCACGTTTCGCACGGGCGCGTGTTCGCCGGCATCGAGCGCGCGCTCTCCGCCGTGGACGCGACGTATCGGCGCGCGCTGGCGTGGGTGCTCGGGCACCGGGCCCTCACGATCGTGGGGGCGGTCGTCGTCCTCGTCGCCACCGTCGTCCTCGGTGGCCGCCTCAAGAGCACGTTCATCCCCCAGCAGGACCTCTCGATGGCGAAGGTCACCCTCGAGCTCCCGAGCGGAACGCCGCTCGCCGAGACGGAGAGCCAGCTCGACGACCTCGCCCGGCAGATCCGCACCATCCCGGGCGTGCACCAGACCTTCTCGACGGCGGGCGGCGGCGCGCTCGAAGAGGTGAACAAGGGCGAGATCATCGTGGACCTCGTCGGGATCAAGCAGCGCGCCTACGGGCAGCAGGAGCTCAAGCAGTACCTGCGCCAGACGCTGCGCGCGAGCCCGAACGCCATCATCACCGCGCAGGACTACAACGCGATGGCGGGCGGCGGGAACCGCGCCCAGCTCGTGCAGTTCAACCTGCGCTCGACCGACTGGGACGCGCTCCTCGCCGCGGTCGAGAAGACGAAGCAGGCGATGCTCAAGAACCCCGGGCTCGCCGACGTGGACTCGACCTGGCGCGGTGGCAAGCCGCAGCTCGAGGTAGTGGTGGATCGCGAGCGGGCCGCCTCCCTCGGCATCCCGGCGGCGGTGCTCGGCCAGAACGTCCGGGCGCTCATGGGCGGCGACAAGGTCGCCGACTTCCACGAGGGGAACGACACCTACGACGTGAAGGTCCGCCTCCCACCGGCGATCCTCGCCGACCCCGCCGCGATCGGTGGGATCCCGGTGAGGACCCCGGCCGGCCAGCTCGTCGATCTCCGGAACGTCGCGGACGTGAGGGCCGCGCTCGGGCCCTCGCAGATCGAGCACCAGGGCCAGATCCGGCAGGTGACGTTGCTCGCCGACCTGCGGGACTACCCGCTCGGCGAGGCGATGAAGTACCTGAACGAGTTCGCGGCGAAGGAGCTGCCGAGGTCGGTCATGTACGACTTCGAGGGGCAGGGGCGCGAGATGGGGAAGATGATGAAGGCGTTCGTCCTCGCGCTCGCGCTCGGCGTCGTGCTCGTCTACATCATCCTCGCCGCGCAGTTCGAGAGCCTGGTCCATCCGTTCACGATCATGATGTCGTTGCCGTTCGCGGTGATCGGTGGCATCGGCGGCCTCCTCCTCGCGAACCAGTACATGTCGATGATGCCGATGATCGGCTTCATCATGCTGATGGGGCTCGTCACGAAGAACGGCATCCTGCTCGTGGAGTTCACGAACCAGCTCCGCGCGAAGGGGAAGTCGACGCACGAGGCGTTGCTCGAGGCTGGCCCGGTGCGGCTCCGCCCGATCCTCATGACGTCGGTGGCCATGATCGCGGGCATGATCCCAGTGGCGCTGGCGCGCGGCGACGGCGCCGAGATGCGCGTCCCGATGGCGATCGCCATCATCGGCGGCCTCGTCACCTCGACGGTGCTGACGCTCGGGATCGTGCCGGTCGTCTACTCGTTGCTCGACGGTCTCAGGAACCGGCTGTGGCGGCGGGCGCGCGAGGAGCCGCCGACGGAAGAGGCCATCCCGCACGCGCGCGCCGTGGGGGAGTGACGGCGGGAGCGGTCCCGGAAGCGCCGAGGTGCCGGTCGAGCCGGGGCAGCACGTCCTCCTGCGTGTAGCGGATGAGGTGCTCGCCCAGGATCGCGAGCGTCACCGCCTTGGGGACCCCCGCGGCGCCGCCGCGGCGGAGCCCCAGCGCGACGAGACGCCAGAACCACCTGCGCCGCCGCCCGAGGATCCCGAGCCGCCACACCGCGCGGAGCAGCGCCGCAGCCGAGCCGGGGCGGAGCGCCGACGACAGGATCGGCGCGGTCTCGAGCTGGAGGGCGCAGCGGCGGAAGTAGCTCTCCTCCGAGTAGAGCTCCGCGAGGAGCCGCCGGTAGCCCGCGACGAGCGCCGCCTCGCCCATGGCCGGCGCGAAGTTGGGGCGGTCGAACTGGTCGCCGCTCGCGCGGGAGCCGAGGCGTCCCTCGCGCTCGAGCCTGCGCCACAGCGCGGTCCCCGGGAGCGCGAGGAGCATGCCCACCATCGCGCGCGGAATGGGGAGGGCCGCGATGAACTCGGCCTGCTGCTCGAAGATGCTCGGGTCGTCGTGGTCGAAGCCGACGATGAACCCGGCGAAGACCTCGAGCCCGGCGCGGGTGAGCGTCCGCACCGCCTCGGCGGCGTCCATCCTGAGGTTCTGGCGCTTCCCCGCCTCGCGGAGCGACGCCGCGCTCGGGGACTCGATCCCGACGAACACCGCCGTGAAGCCCGCCTCCACCATCGCCCGGAGCAGCTCCGGTTCGCCGGCGAGGTCGATGCTCGCCTCCGTGAGTAGGTCAAACGGCCGGCCCGCCTCGCGCTGCCAGGCGGAGATGGCCTCGAGCACCTTCGCCGCAGCGCGGCGGTTGCCGATGAAGTTGTCGTCCACGAGGAAGAGCGGGCCGCGCGCGCCGAGCCGGCGGAGCGCCTCCAGCTCGGCCACCACCTGCGCGGGCGACTTCACGCGGGGCACGCGGCCGAACACCTCGATGATGTCGCAGAACTCGCAGGTGAACGGGCAGCCGCGAGACACCTGGATAGCGAAGGTCGAGTACGCGTCGAGGTCGACGAGGTCGAAGCGGGGCACCCGCGCCTGCGCGAGATCGGGCCGCTCCCCTCCCGCGGGAGAGAGGACGCGCTCGGCGTCACTGCTCGGCTGCTCGAGCGCGAGGACGAGCCGCTCGAGCCTTCCCTCCGCCTCGCCCTGGAACACGTGGGTCGCCTCCGGGAACGCCTCCGGGCTCGTCGTCGGCGCCGGACCGCCGACCACGGTGAGCTTGCCGAGCGCGCGCGCGCGCGCGAGCACCTCGTGCATCGAGCCGGCCTGCACGAGCATCCCGGAGACGAGCACCGCGTCCGCCCAGCGGAGATCCTCGTCGTCGAGCGGCGCGAGGTGCAGGTCGCGGAGCCGGAGCTCCCACGAGGCGGGAAGGTGCGCCGCGAGCGTCGCGAGGCCGAGCGGCGGCAAGGTCGCCTTCTTGGCGATGAACGGGAGGCTGTGCTGATAGCTCCAGTAGGTCGGCGGGGTCGCCGCCTGCACGAGCAAGGCGCGCATGGGTGCGGGTTTACGCCGCGTCCGTCACCGGAACATCACGGCCTCGCCTCCCCGCCCGGGGCGCCTCCGTTCGGGTAAGCCGCCGCCGGACGAGCATCCAATCCGTGGCCCGGTGCCGTACACGCCGTCGCGAGGCAAGCGCAGCGCCGATCGGCGCCGATGTAGGCTACCGAGCTAACGGGGGAAAACGATATGCTGGCAGGCAGGCGGCGCGCCGCTCGTGCGCCCATAGAGCGAACCTCCAGGAGGATGTCCATGCGGAAGCTTCTCGTCACTGCGGTCGCAGCCCTCGCGTTCCTCGTCCCGTCGTCGGCCCGCGCGGTCATCTTCCTGGGCGTCCGCGGCGCGTACGCGATGCCGTCGGGCGACATGGCCAAGGACGCGCCGCTGAAGGATCAGGTTTCCGCCTCGATCCCGGTGCAGATCGACGCCGGCACGAGCGTGCTCGACCTCGTCTACCTCGGCGCGTACGCGAGCTACGGCCCGACGACGCTCGCGAAGGACGTGAAGGACGGGTGCAGCGTGGCGGGGATCTCGTGCAAGGCCACGAACCTCCGCTTCGGCGCGCAGGCGTTCCTGCGCCCGCCGGTCATCCTGAAGGCGCTCTGGGGCGGCGTGTTCGCCGGCTTCGAGCAGCAGGCGATCAGCCTCGGGTCGGCGGACCTCAAGTACCGCGGCTGGGAAGCCGGCCTCCAGGCCGGGTACGACATCTCGGTCCTGCCGTTCATCAAGATCGGGCCGTTCGCGAGCTTCTCGATGGCCGAGTTCCAGGTGGTGTCCGGGGCGATGGCCATCCCCGGCTACGGCGACACGCTCCCGCTCACCTCGAAGGCGCGGCACAACACGCTGACCTTCGGCCTGCGCGGGCTCTTCGACTTCTAGGCTGCTAGGAGCCGACCACCGTCAGGCCCAGCGCGCGCGCCCGCGTACGCGTCCCCCGCGTGCGCCGGGCGCGCGTGCGTCGCGCGAGCCGTCCGGCGCGGTCGCCGGAGCGCCACACGAGCCACAGCACGATCGCGGCGGCGATCGGCGCTGCGACGACGGCGAGCATCAGCGCGAGCGCCACCGCGACGGTGCCGCCGCCGACGAGCGCAGCGGCGAACAGGAGCTGCCCCGCGATCGTCGAGGCGCGGCGGCCGGCGCCGCTCTCGTCCCGAGCGCGGTGAAGCGGGATCGCGTTCCCGGTGGCCAGGCAGCCTCCGTCCTGCGCATCGCCTGCGCGCAGCTCGTGCGCCGTCGATGAGAGCACATCCCGGGCGTTTCGTCTCACCCCGTGAGGGTAGCGCCGCGTGAGAGCCCGTGAACGCGCCCGCGCCCGCGCCCGAAGAGAGCCGGGCTCGGGCTCGTTCACGGGCTCGGGGTTCTGGGTCGAGGTGAGCGCTACCGCCACGCGCCCGGGCGCGCGTAGACGAAGGCGAGCGGCACCTCGTCGAGGTAGGCGCCCGCCACCGGCCGCGCCGTCCGGAACGCGCTCCACGTCCGGTACTCGGCGTCTCGGCTCCCGCCGTCGAGCGTGACGACGGCCAGGTCCGCGTCCTCCGGCCCGTCCGCCGTCAGGAGGTCGGGGCGGATCCTGCCGTCGCGCGCGAAGGCGCGGACTGCCGCCGGCGCGGTCGTCGGCCAGTACACGCGCGCGCCCGGGGAGGCGCTGGCAGCGAGCGCGCCGAGGACGGCGGCAGCCGCCTCCCCGCCGTCCTGCCGCCGCATCCCGAGCGCGGCCGCGCCGGGCGCGCCGCCGGCGAGCTCGTTCCACGCGGACGCGCCGGCAGGGTGAAAGTGGATCTCCGCGCGCACGGCGGGCCAGAGCGCGAAGAGCGCGAGCGAGGCCGCGAGGGGAGCCGAGCGCCGGGGCCAGGCGACGCGCGCCGCCGCGAGGAGCGCCCGCGCGCCGAGCACGGCGAGGAACGGCATCGCGTGCAGCCACGGCCGCACGCCGCCGAGCGGCGGGGCGATGCCGATCGCGGCGGCCGCGAACGGCGCCGCCGCGCAGAGGAGGAGGAGCGCTTCGTCCGACGCGGCCGCGGAGGGACCTCGGCCCCTCGCGACGCGGAGCACCCCGAGGAGCGCGTGGCCGACCCCGGCGAGGTAGGCGAGGAGCAGCGTCGCCGGGACGGTGAGACCGGTCACGGCGAGGGCCCCCGGGACGCCCGACCGGCGGCCCGGCGCAAAGGTGAGGACAGCGGCCCGGAGCGGCGCTTCGAGGAGCGCCGGCCACACGGCGAGGAGCACGAGCGGGCCGAGCGCCACCATCGCCACGAGGGGTGGCGGGACCCCGCCCGGGAGCGCCTCCGCGCCCTCAGCAGGCGGAAGGGCGGTGCGGAGCGCGCGGACGATCGCGGCGTGAGCGCCGAGCACCGGAAGCAGGATCCAGCCGTCCGCCCGGGCCGCGAGCGCGGCGCCGAAGAGAAGCCCGGCCCGCGCGGCGGCGCCCAGCCGCGTCCGGCGGTCCGGGTCGACCATCGCGCGGCGATACGCGACGACGGTCGCGGCCGCGAGGGCGGCGAGCGCGAGATCCGGCGTCGCGACGAGCCCGGCGTGGAGGTGGCGCGGCGCCGCCCAGAAGAGGGCGGGCGCGAGGAGCGCGGCGCCCGCCCCGGAGGTCTCCCAGGCGAGGAGCGCGAGCGCCGCGGAGAGGAGCGCGCCGAAGAGGGCCGTTGCGAGCCGCGCCGCGCGCAGGTGGGAGAGGCCGAGCGGCGAGAGCGCCGCGTGGGTCACGGCGGCGGCGCCCGCCCCGAGCGGCGGCGACGGGCGCGCCGCGGCAGCGCTAGCCGGGGATGCGGCGCGTACGGGGGCGTCGGCCCGCTCGAGCACGGCCGCCTCGTCGCGCGAGATCCCCGGTCCTCCCGCGAGCGCGGCGAGGACGAGGAACGTCGCGGCGGCCCAGGCGAGCGCGCCGCGGGCGCGGCGCGCGACGATCCACGCGAGGAGGAGCCGCAGGCGGGCGACGAGCGTCGCGATCACGGCAGCACCACCGCGTCGAGACACAGCGCGAGCGGCGCCGGGCTCGTCACGACGAGCGCGAGCGGCCGGGTCTGCCCCGCGATCCGCGTCGTGTCGATCCGGAACGACGTCCACGCCTGCGGGACGACCTCGGCCGCCCCGACCTCCTCGCCATCGAGCTGGACGGCGACGCGGACCGGCGCTGCGGCGCCTGCGCCCCCCGGCGTGCCGGCGTGGCCGTGGAGCGTCCCCCCGAGGCGGATCGGGGGGAGCGCGATGACGAGGGGGAAGTCGAGGCGGGCCGGCGCGGTCGCGACGAGGCATGGGCGCGCGACGCCGGCGACCTCCCGCACGGACCGCTCGATCACCGCCGCGTCGCCGCAGCGGAAGCGTCCCGCGCCATCCGGCGGGCACGGCTCGCCCCCGAGCGTCACCGAGGCGCGGGCGAGGCGGTCCGGAAGGAACGCGAGCGGCAGCGTCGGAAACGCGAGGTCGTAGCGGGTGACCGCGAGGGCGCCGAGCCGCACCGGCGCCTCCGAGCCCGACGCGCGCTCGAGGAGGTCCACCTCCGCCGCCCAGCCGAACCGCGGCGCGTCCGGCAGGGAGAGGAGCCACACGCGGCGGATGCCGACGAGATCCTCGCCGGCGTAGCGCGGCTCCGCGAAGACGGGGAGCGAGGCCGGCAGCACCTCGCGCGCCCGCTCCGCCCACGCGGGGGAGAGGGCGACGGCGTCGCCGGGGAGGCCGTCGCGATCGAGCAGGGCGCGTGCGGCGTTCCAGTCCAGCCGGGCGGGGAGCGCGCGGGGAAGTCCCGCCTGCGCGAGGATCGTCCAGGCGGAGACCGCGGCCATGAGGACCGCGAAGGCGATCGCGGCGGCGCGCGAGGCCGGCGGACGGCGCGCCCACAGCCAGGTCGCGCCCGTGCGGGCGGCGCGGAGCGCGTCTCGCAGCGCGGCGGCGCTCCGCTCCCGGGCCGCAGTGGCGGCGCGGTTCCGCAACCGCGCCAGCTCGATCATGTCTTCGCGAGGCGGATCTTCCGCTCGCTCTTCTCGCGGCAGAACGAGCAGAGATCGATCTCCGGGTTCGCGGGGAGGCCCTGCGACCAGGAGGGGTGCATCGCGCAGCGCGCGTCGTAGCAGTGGTGAAGGTCCCAGGTGTGCCCGATCGCGTGGATGGCCTCGCGCGCGAGCCGGCGGCGCCACGTGTCGATCGAGGCCTCGGTGACCCCGCGCGGCGGAAGCTTCGAGGTGCTGATCACCGCGCGCTCGCCGCCGAAGTCCGCGAAACCCCAGCAGGGCGGCTCGCCGAGCGGCCCCGGTGCGAGCGCGAGCGGCGCCGAGGTGACGTAGAGCACCTTGTCGTCCGGCAGCGTCCGGATCGGCGCCACCTCGCGCACGAGCTTGACCGCGTCGAGCCGGCCGTCCTTCGTCTCGGCCTCGGGCGGCGTCGGCTTCTCGCCGGCGTGCTCCGTGCCGACGCCGAACGCCCGGTAGAGCGTCCCGGTGAGGTACGCCAGGTCGGCGGGCTCGAACCGATCGAGCGTGACGATGCGGATCACTTCTTCTTCCCTCCGCGCTTCGGCGCCGGCTTCGCCGGCTTCTTCGGGGCAGGCTTCCGCGCCGCAGCCTTCTTCGGCGCGGGCTTCTTCGCCGGGGCTCTCCTCGCGGCCGGCTTCTCCTCGTGCGTCTTCGCCTTCTTCGACCTCGGCTCCGGCTTCTCCGTGGCGGGGCGCGCCGCCGTCTTCTCGGGACGGACCGACTCCTCCTCCTCCTCCTCTTCCTCGCCGCCCTGCTCCTCGGCCGCCTCGCCTTCCTCGCCCTCGGCGCCCGTCGCCTCGGCGCCCGTCCCCTCCGCGCCCGGCACGGCGGGAACCTCGAGCGCGGCGGCGCCCTCGAGCGCTCCGGAGAGATCGATGTCGATCCCGAGGTCCGAGAGGCCGAGGTCGTCCTCCTCCGCGACGGGGCGCTTCTTCTTCGGTCGCGAGGGGAGGAGCACCGGCTTCGGCGGCGGCTTCAGGTCGAACTTCACGCCGGCCGGCGGCATGAGCGCGAAGTCGACGAAGTCCTCGGCGAGCACCGCCGGGACGCCGAGCGAGACAGCGATCTCGTGGACGAGGAGGTGGCGGGCGTTGTCGTACTGCTCGCGCTCCTTTGTGGGGAGCGGGCGGAGACGCGAGAGCGAGTGGAGCCCCTTCACCACCTCGGCGACGCCAAGCACGCCGCCCGCGATGAGCCGGTCGGCGTTGTCGCGGTGGCGGACCTTCCAGTCGAGCTCGGGGTCGTCGAACTGGGCGGCGAGGTAGTGAAAGACCCCCTCCATCTGCTCGCCGGTGGCGACGCGGCGCAGTCCGATGGAGGGCACCTTGTTCTTCGGGACGAGGACCGCGGCGCCGTCCTCCTCGCGCCGCATCCGAACGAGCTCGAGCTTCTGCCCGGCGATGTCCTTCTCCTCGACGCCGACGACCGCGCAGACCCCCTGGTTCGGGTAGACGACGCGATCGCCGGGAGTCATCTCCCCGGCGTCGGCGATCGTTCCCTCGACGGCCGGGAGCTGCTCGCGCTGCTCGTCGGGATGTCGGGCGGGCGGGCCTCTCACGGTTCAAGCTCCTACCATGCGACCCGGGGAGCGGCAATCGCCGCGTCGGTGTGTGTTCGCGACCAAATCGTCGCGACCGGATCGTCAACCAAGGATCTTAACGGCCGGGCCTCTCCGCGGCCGGGAAGGGTGGGGCCCGGCGCGGAAAGTGCCGTCAGGACGCCTCGGAGGCGGGGAGCGCCTCGGCCGCGCGCAGCCTCCGCGCGCCGAGGTCGAGGTAGGCGGCGTCGCGCTCGACTCCGAGGAAACGGCATCCGGCGCGCAGCGCCGCGACGCCGGTCGTGCCTGAGCCGGAGAACGGGTCGAGGACGAGGTCGCCCGGCGCGGCGCTCGCCTTGAGGACCCGTTCGAGCAGCGCGAGCGGCTTTTGGGTCGGGTGTCGCCCGTGGATCTTCTCGCGCGGGCCGGGCGTCGGCAGCGACCAGACGACCTGCTCGTCGCCCGGAGCGGGCGCCTCCCAGATCTCCCAGAGATCCCGCATCTGCTTGCCGCCGTTCGCCGCCTTCATCGCCTGGTAGTTGAACCGGTGAGGGAGCGGCCGCGCCCTCGTCGGGCTCGCCCAGAGCAGGATCTCGGTCGAGTGGGTGAAGAAGCGGCAGGCGAGGTTCGGCGAGGCGTTCGGCTTGTACCAGGTGACCGTGTTGAGGAGGTGGAAGCCGAGCTCCTGCATCGCGAACCCGATCGAGAAGATGACGTGCTGGGTGCCGGACACCCAGAGCGTTCCCGACGGCTTCAGGACGCGGCGCACCGCCTCGAGCCAGCGGGACTGGAAGGCGTGGTCCTGCGCGACCCCGCGCGAGGCGTCCCACCCTCCCTTGTCGACGCTCGCGCGCTTCCCGCTGCGGCACGTGGTCCCGCCGTTCGAGAGCATGTACGGCGGATCCGCGAACGCCACGTCCACGGAGTGCGGGGGCAGCTTCTCGAGCGCCTCGACGCAGTCGCCCTGCACGAGGGCCCACGCCCGCCCGCGCTCCGCCGTACCCGGAAGCCCATCCCACGAGTGAAGCTCCAGCCGTCGCGCCATCCGTGAATCGTATGGGCGATATCGATCACGTAAAGTTTTCGTCGGGTCGTGGCGGCGCCCCTTGCCCGCGGAGAGCGTCGCGGTGACGGGGCCGCGAGCGGTGTTAAGACTCGCGCGTGCCCCTCGACAGCGCCCTCGTGAAGGTCGCCGCCCGGCGCGCGGGCTTCCACGCGTGTGGGATCGCGCGCGCTGCCCCGCTCGATCCAGGGCCGCTCGATCGCATGCTCGCCGGGGGCTTCGAGGCGGACATGGCGTGGCTGCGGACGCAGCGCGCGGAGCGCCTCGACCCGTCGCGCCTGCTGCCGGGGGTGCGCAGCGTCGTCGCGGTCGCGCTCGCGTACCACGCGGCCGGATCGTCGGACGCGCCGGAGGGCGCGGGCGGCATCGCGCGCTACGCGCGGGGTCGCGACTACCACGCCGTCATGAAGCGCCGCCTCCGCGCGCTCGCCTCGGAGATCGAGGCGGCCGACCCAGGGTCGCGCACGCTCGCGACGTGCGACGTCGCGCCGGTGATGGAGAAGGCCTGGGCGGAGCGGGCCGGGATCGGGTGGGTGGGAAAGAACGGCTGCCTCATCACGACCGAGCACGGGAGCTGGGTCGTGCTCGGGACGGTGCTCGTCGATCGCGACCTCGAGCCCGACGCCCCGCACCCCGAGCGCTGCGGATCGTGCGAGGCGTGCCTCCCCGCCTGTCCCACCGGCGCGATCCCGGAGCCGGGGGTGGTCGACGCGCGCCGCTGCATCTCCTTCTGGACGATCGAGCGGCGCGGTCCGGTCCCGCCCGACATGGCGGCGCGGCTCGGGAGCTGGGTGTTCGGCTGCGACGCGTGCCAGACCGTCTGTCCGTGGAACGGCGCGGCCCGGCCCGGCAGCGATCCCGAGCTCCTCCCGCGCCCCGGCCGCGAGGCGCTCGCGCTCGACGACCTGCTCCGGCTCGGCGAGGACGAGTACCGCGCCCGCTTCTACGGGACGTCGCTCGCCCGCGCCCGGTTCGACGGGCTCGTGCGAAACGCGATCCTCCTCGCCGGCCGCAGCCGCGACCCGCGCTGGAGGGACGCGATCCGCCCGCACCTCGCGAGTCCCCACGACGCGGTGCGCGCCGCGGCACGGTGGGCCCTCGAGCAGCTCGAGCGCCGCTGACGCTGACGGGACCACCAGAAACCGTTCGTGCTGCGCACCGTCCGCACAGCAGGCGCGCTCTTCGACTGCGCCTGCCCTGAGCGTAGGGGCCGTATCGCGGCCCCGAAGTCGAAGGGCTCAGGGCGAACGGAATCTACCCGACGTTTCCCAATCCCGATCGGTCGTCTACAGTCTCGCGCCCGTGATCCACCTCCTCATGATCGTCACCTCCAGCCGGTCTTCACCGCGCTCCTCGCCTGGGCGATGTACGGCGAGGCGCTCACCGGGCCCTTCCTCGCGGGAGGAGCGATGGTGGTCGCGGGTGTGGTCATGACGGAGCGGGGGTGAGCCGCTCCGTCGCGGCGCGCCGGTCACCGGAGTCGGGGACAGGACGGCGGCGCCGTTCCTGATACGCTCCGTGCCGGGGCATGCTGCCCCGGGCGGAGGATGGTTGAGCGAAGCGTCGGGGGGGCGGGTGATCACGCTGCGCTACAAGTCCGCCGCGGACGCGCGGCGCGATCGGCTGCCGGAGGTTCCGCGCGGCATCATCGCTCGCACGCGCATCGCGGTGCGGGAGGGCGAGACCGTGCCGCTCCGGATCGAGCTCGAGCAGGAGAAGGTCGCGCTCGACATCCGCGCACGCATCCGCTGGGCCACGCCTCTCGCGAGCGGTGCGCTCGCCGGGCTCGAGCTCGAGGGTGCCTCCCCTCGCGAGGAGGTCCAGATCGATCTCCTGCTCGGCATCCGGCCCGCGTCGCGCGCCGCGGACGCCTCCGCGCTCCTGCCGAACGTCGCCGCGCCACCCGTGCCGCGGCTCTCCGTCGCGCTCCTCGAGCCGAACCGCGTGCTGCGCGAGGTGCTCTCGAGCGCGCTCGCCCGCCTCGCCCGCGACGGCGCCGGGTGGGACCTCCAGCTCGACGCGGTCTCGACCGTGGAGGCGTTCCTCCGCGAGATGGCGGAGCGGCCGCGCAACCTCGCCATCGTGGACTGCGACGGGATCCCGACGGCGGTCGATCCCCTCGTGGACGCGGTCCGCTCGCACGCGGAGTACGCGAAGCTGCCGATCGTGCTCCTGTCGCGGAGCAGGGCTGCCGGGATCGCCGACCCCTACACGGTGACGATGAAGAAGCCCATCGCGATGAAGGCGCTCCTGCACACGACCGGGATCCTGCTCCGGAGGTGACCATGCCCGTGAAGCAGCGCGTCCTCCTCATCGACGACAGCACGGCCTCGCGAGCCTCGCTCACGGAGGCGCTGCGGCGGCAGGGGTTCGACGTGGTGGCGGTCGGCGACCTCGAGGAGCTCGACCTGGCGCTCGGGCGCGCCAAGGCGGACGTCCTCATCGTGGACGTCCACATGCCGGACGTGTTCGGGAACGACCTCGTGCCGTGGCTGCGAGAGAACCGGCTCGTGGACCGGCCGATCCTGCTCTACTCGAACCAGTCGCCCCACGAGCTGCAGGCCCTCGCCGACGAGTGCGGCGCCGACGGGTGGCTCCACAAGACGGGACGTCCGGACGAGGTCGCCGCCCACGTCGAGCGGTTCCTCACCGGCGGAGAGGCGTAGGGGATCGATCGCCCGCGTCCGTGAACGTGCCCGTGAACGCGTTCGGAAGCCGGGCGCGGGCGCGGGCGCGTTCACGTTCACGGAACCGTTGAGCTGACGCCCCGCGGCGGCTATGCCTGAGCCATGAGCGTGTCGCCTGCCGCCCTCCACGCGGCGAACGAGAGCTGGGCCGTGGGGCCGATCGAGGCGCCGGCGGTGCTCCGCGCGTCGGGAAAGGACGCGAAGGACTACCTGCACCGCATGACGACGCAGGACGTGAACGCGCTGCCGCCCGGCGGGTCGGCGTACACGGCGATCCTGAACGCGAAGGGACACCTCCTCGCGGACGCGCACGTCCTCGTCGAGACGGATGGCGTGCTCCTCGTGATGGACCCGCGCGCCGCGCCGGACGCGCGCGCCCACCTCGAGAAATTCGTCATCATGGACGACGTCGCGTTCGAGGATCTCTCGGCCGAGGTCCGCGTCGTCCCCGTCCTCGGCATGGAGTCGGCGGCGCGCCTCGGCGCGCGCGCCGCGACCCCGCGCCGGATCTCGAACCGCCGCCGCGGGGTGCCGTCCGTCGATCTCCTGGTCGCGCCAGAGGAGGCGGAGCCGCTCCGCGCCGCGCTCGTGCGCGAGGGGGCTGCCGATCTCGCCGCGGAGGAGCTGGAGGTGCTCCGCATCCTCGCCGGGCAGGCCCGCTTCGGCGCCGACATGGACGCGTCGCGGCTCCCGATGGAGGCGGGCCTCACGCGCCTCGCCATCTCGTTCACGAAGGGCTGCTACACCGGCCAGGAGGTGGTGCTCCGCGCCACCTCGCGCGGTCACCTCCAGCGCGGGCTCGTCCAGCTCGCGCTCCCCGCAGGCGCCGTTCCGGGGACGGTCCTCTCCGCGGGCGGGCAGGACGTGGGCGTCGTGACGAGCGCCGCCGAGACGCCCGAGGGGCGGATCGGCCTCGGCTACGTGCGCCGCGCCCAGTGGAAGGAGGGCGAGCGGGTCGCCACCGCCGCGGGCGAGGCGGTCGTCCGCAAGGTGCTCGTCGAGGACGGCATCGCGCAGCCGGGGTGCTGACGCGCGGACGCCCGGCCGGCGCCCGTCCATCTCGCGTGCTAGGATCGTGGGTGTAATGGACGCGCGTGGCGTACGTGCCGGGGCGACGAGCCGGGTCATCCGACTCCACGATGACGACGGGGCCTTCGACCGTGCATTCTGGAGCAGGGTTTCCGCGTCGCAGCGGCTGGAGATGACCTGGGACCTCGCCCTCGAGTACCTGGCCTGGCGGTGGCCCGATGCCGGTGAATCCCGACTTCAGAGATCTGTTTGCCGCGTTGAACGCCGCGGGCGCTGAGTACCTGCTCGTCGGCGGGTACGCGCTCGCCGTTCATGCGGCGCCGCGCTTCACGAAGGATCTCGATGTCTGGGTCGATCCGACTCCGGCGAACGCCGCTCGCGTGCACGAGGCGCTTCGACGGTTCGGGGCGCCGCTCGGCGAGCTGCGCGTCGAGGATCTGTCGACCTCCGGGATCGTGTTCCAGCTCGGGGTGCCACCCAACCGCATCGACGTGCTCACCGCGATCGACGGAGTGAGCTTTCCCGACGCATGGCTGGAGCGGCTCGAGACGACCTACGGTGGGCAGCACGTCAGCGTCATCTCGCGGCGGCACCTCGCGGTGAACAAGCGGGCGACGGGCCGCCCGCAGGACCTGCTGGACGCGGAAGCCCTGGAGCGCGGCTGACGCACGCTTCGCGCGTCATTTCCTGCTCGGCACCGCGCACGCGGCGATCGCGCCGGAGGGATCGATCGCGTCGCTGCCGGTCACGATCTCCTTCACCCTGCCGTCGCGCTCGACGACGAACGTCGCGCGGTGGGCGATCCCGAGGATGGCGACCGTCCCGCCGTACTGCTTCGACACCTTCCCGCCCGCGTCGGCGAGGAGCGGGAACGGGAGCTGGTACCGCTCCTTGAACTCCTTCTGCGTCTTGACGTCGTCGACGGAGATGCCGACGACCTGCGCCCCGCTCGCCGTCACCTTGGCGTACTGATCACGGTACGCCTGGACCTCACGGGTTCAACCGGGCGTGAACGCCTTCACGTAGAAGGCGAGGATGACCGGCCCCTGCTCGAGGAGCTTCGAGAGCGTGACGGGGCGGCCCTCGGTGTCGGGGAGGGTGAAGTCGGGGGCCCTGTCGCCCACCTTCAGCGCGGCGCTTCCTAGCAGCATGGCGAGCACTCCGATCTTCACGGGGGAAAGGCCTCCGCCGGCTGCATAGCGGCGCCTCCGGGCGCGGGCAACCGCTCGGCGGGGCGCGGCGTTTCGGTGTGCTACCCCCGCAGCCGCTCGTAGCGCGAGACGAGCACCGCCACGTCGTCGCGGTGCCAGAAGCCGACCTGGTCGGGCAGCTCGGCGAGCGTGCGCGCCGCGAAGCCCGAGACGGGAGCGCGCGGCGCCGGGTCGCCGAGGGCCGCGCCCGCCATGATCACCGCCAGGTGCCAGGCGTCGCCGATCCGCGCCTGGCGCGTGCCGACCACGACCGCGCCCTCGAGGTCGAGGCCGAGCTGGTCCTTCACGATGCGTACCGCGGCATCGCCGGGCTGCTCGCCTTCGCGGAGCAGATCCGAAGGCAGCCACCAGCGGCCGAGCTGCGCCTGCCCGTGGTAGCCGCCGATCACCTCCGCGACGATCACGCGCCGCAGCTCGAGGACGATCGGGACGACGTCCACGCGGACGATCATGGGGAGGCCCATTTCATCATCAGCCTCTCGACTCCGCGCACGCGGTCCCTCCCTCGCTCGCCCAGTACCGTCACCGTCTCGATCGCAAACACGCGCGCCCCGTCCGGAGGTCTACCCGTCCCGCGATGTCCCTGGCAAGGGTGGGGCACGCTAACGTGGTCCGCTCACCCTGACCCGGAGGAAACGATGAAGGCGGTCGCGATTCGCGCGCACGGTGGCCCCGAGGTCGTGAACGTCGAGGACCTGCCCGACCCGAAGCCGGGGCCCGGCCAGGTCGTCGTCGCGGTGAAGGCGGCGGCGCTGAACCACCTCGACATCTGGGTCCGCAAGGGCTGGCCGGGGCTCAAGCTCTCGTTTCCCCACGTCCTCGGCTCGGACATCGCCGGCGTCGTCGAGGCAGTGGCGCCCGGGGTCGAGGGGGTGAAGGCCGGCGACGAGGTGGTGGTGAACCCGAGCCTCGGCTGCGGCCGCTGCGAGCGCTGCCTATCCGGCGAGGAGAACCTCTGCCGGCGCTTCTCGATCCTCGGCGAGCACGTGTCGGGCGGGCAGGCCGAGAAGATCGCCATCGCCGCCCGGAACGTCCTGCCGAAGCCTGCGAACCTCTCCTTCGAGCAGGCGGCGGCCGTGCCGCTCACGTTCATGACGGCGTGGCACGCGCTCGTCGTGCGGGCGAAGGTGCGGCTCGGCGAGACGGTGCTCGTGCACGCGGCGGGCTCGGGGGTGGGCGTTGCCGCGGTCCAGATCGCGAAGCTCCTCGGGGCGCGCGTCATCGCGACGGCCGGCTCGGACGCGAAGCTCGAGAAGGCGAAGGGGCTCGGCGCCGACCACGTCGTGAATTACGAGACGCAGGACTTCGTCCAGGAGGTGAGGAAGCTCACCGACAAGAGGGGCGTCGAGGTGGTGTTCGAGCACGTGGGCAAGACGACCTGGGAGAAGTCGCTCCTCTCGGCCGGCATCGGCGGCCGGATCGTGACCGTCGGCGCCACGACCGGGTACGACCCGCCCACCGACCTCCGCCACGTCTTCTTCCGCCAGCTCTCGATCCTCGGCTCGACCATGGGCACCGCGGGGGACCTCGCCCAGGTGCTCCGCTTCGTCGGGGAGGGGAAGCTCCGTCCGGTCGTCGATCGCGTGCTCCCCCTCGGTGACGCGCGTGCGGGCCAGGCGCTGCTTACCGAGCGAGCGCAGTTCGGGAAGATCGTGCTCAGGCCGTAGCCACCGGCCCGTGGGGGACGCCATGAAGATCCGCATCGTCGCCGTCGCAGTTGCAGTCGCCGCCTTCGCCGCAGGGTGCGGGAAGGACACGTGCCCGACGGAGGCGCCGCAGGTCAGCGCGCTGGCGCAGGACTGCCAGGTTCCCGCGGGGCAAGCGGTGACGTACCCGCTGCGGCTATGCCCGACGTGCAACCAGACGCTGACTGGCTGCACCGCGGAGATGTCGGGAGCGAATGCGAGCGGAGGGACCATCTTCCTCAACCCGACGGTGGAGGTCTGCTCGAGCTCGAACAGCTGCCCTCCGTCGTGCAGCGCGAGCACCGCGACCTGCACGTTCACGCCGCCGAGCACGGCCGCAGGCGTCAGCTACGACATCCAGGTCTACGACCCCGCTTCGGGCGAGACGAAGCAGGGGAAGGTGACGTTCACCTCCGGCGCCGTCAGCTGCTCGGTCTAGCTGAACCGCATCCCGCGCTTCAGCTCGCGGAGCCGCCGCACGCGCTCCTCGAGCGGCGGATGCGTCGAGAAGAGCTGGAGCATCCGCCCGCCCACGCCGCTGAACGGGTTCACGATGAAGAGGTGAGCGGTGGCCGGCCCGCCGTACTCGTAGGGGTGGACCTCGCTCCCCCGCTCGAGCGCGAGGAGCGCTTCGGCGAGCGGCTCGGGGTCGCCCACCAGCGCCGCGCCCGACGCGTCCGCGGCGTACTCGCGGGACCGTGACACCGCGAGCTGCACGACGAGCGCGATGAGCGGCGCGAGGACCGCCCAGGCGATTGCCGCGAGCGGGTTGCTGCCGCCCTCGTCGTCGCTCCGCCGGCCGAACCCGCCGAAGAAGGCGCCCCACTGGATGGCGTGGCCGAGCGCGGAGATGAGCCCCGCCACCGCCGCGGCGACGGTCGCGATGAGGACGTCCCGGTTCTGGACGTGGGAGAGCTCGTGCGCGAGGACGCCCTCGAGCTGGCGCGGATCGAGGAGCTTCAGGATCCCCTCCGTGACGGCGACCGCGGCGTGGGCGGGGTTCCGGCCGGTCGCGAACGCGTTCGGAGCCATCGAGGGGATGACGTAGATGCGCGGCATCGGCAGGCCGGCCTTGCGCGTGAGCCGCTCGAGGATCTCGTACACCTGGGGGAGCTGCTCGCGCGTCACCGGTCGCGCCCGGTGCGCCATGAGGGCTATCCGGTCGGAGAACCAGTAGGAGGCGAGGTTGAAGAGGAGGCCGATCGCTCCGAAGAGGACCATGCCGCCCGTCCCGCCCGCCATCTGACCGCCGATCGCGAGGATCGCGATCAGGAAGGCCATCAGCATCGCCGTCTTCGCGTAGTTCCGTCCGAAGCCGGTCGGCTTCTGCTGCATCCCACGCGGCACCGCCGCCTCGTTCCAGGCCATGGTTCCCTGAGTAACCACTCGACCGCCCATGGCAATCCCGCCGGCCGCCCGGGCGCCCGCTCGGCCGCCTCGAGGGGGCCGCTTTCTCGCGCGGGTCCGTCCTCCGTGCTAAAGCGAGGCAGGCGATATCGCGAGCCCCGAGGCCTACTTGGGAGGCGCGAGGCGCGAGGGCGAGCGATGGCAGGTCGGAAGGCGGAGGCGGCGAGAGGGAAGGGCAGGCCCGCGGCGAAGGCGCCCGCGGGGAAGGCCTCGAAGCAGCTCGAGCTCGTGGCGGTAGAGCCGTCCCCCCCCCGCAAGGCGTCCCGGCCCCCGCCCCCTCCGGCGCGAGCTCCGCGGCGTCCGGCCGTCGCGCCGCCGCCCCCACCCGAGCTCATCCCGGAGCCGCCGCCCTCGCCCGAGGTGACGCGGGCTCCGAAGCGGCGGGCCACCGCCGAGCAGATGGCGGCGAAGCAGCGCGAGATCTCGATCTCCGAGTTCTTCACGAAGAACCGGCACCTGCTCGGCTTCGACAACCCCTCGAAGGCGCTCCTCACCACGATCAAGGAGGCGGTCGACAACTCCCTCGACGCCTGCGAGGAGGCGGGCATCCTCCCCGAGATCACGATCGAGGTGCGCGACCTCGCGCTCGACGCGAAGGGGGGCGGCGATCTCACGAAGGGGGAGGGCCGCTTCGTCGTCGTCATCGAGGACAACGGCCCGGGCATCGTGAAGGCGCAGGTGCCGAAGATCTTCGGCAAGCTCCTCTACGGCTCGAAGTTCCACCGCCTGAAGCAGTCGCGCGGCCAGCAGGGCATCGGCATCAGCGCGGCGGCGATGTACGGCCAGCTCACCACCGGCCAGCCGATCCGCGTCACGTCCCGCATCGGGAAGACGAAGCCGGCGCACTACTTCGAGATCCAGATCGACACGAGGAAGAACAACCCGGTCGTCACGCAGGACGACGAGCTCGAGGCCTGGCACCAGGAGCACGGGACACGAGTCGAGCTGGAGATCGTCGCGAACTGGCAGGCGGGGCAGCGGTTCGTGAACCGCTACGTCGAGCACACCGCGCTCTCGAACCCGCACTGCACGCTGCACTACCTCCGCCCGCGCCAGCAGAAGCTCTCCTTCCCCCGCGCCACCGAGGAGCTGCCCAAGGAGGCGGTCGAGATCAAGCCGCACCCCCACGGCGTCGAGCTCGGCGCCCTCATGCTCATGGCGCAGGACTCGAAGAGCCATGACGTGAAGGGGTTCCTGCAGACCGCCTTCTCGCGCGTGTCCGCGAGCGTGGCGGACGAGATCGTCCGGCGCGCCGGGCTGAAGGGGAGGGTGCGCCCCCGCGACCTCGGCGAGGACCGCGAGCTCGCGGAGAGGCTCCACCGGGCCATCGTCGAGACGAAGATCATGAACCCGCCGACGGGCTGCCTCTCGCCCATCGGCGACGAGCTGATGAAGCGCGGGCTCGTCTCGTTCCTCACCGTCATCGAGAGCGAGGGGCCCGAGCAGGAGGAGCAGCTCGACCTCGACTCGGCCTCGAAGAAGAAGGCGTCGAGGAAGGAGAAGGCGGCGAAGGCCCAGGCTCCCGAGGTGCCCGACGCGCCGTCCGAGGAGGGCGTCGAGAAGATCAAGGGGCACAACTATTTCATCGCGACCGTCACCCGGCCGCCCAAGGTCTACCGCGGCAACCCGTTCCAGGTGGAGGTCGGGCTCGCCTACGGTGGCTCCTGGCCCGCCGACAAGCAGGTCGAGCTGTTCCGCTTCGCGAACCGCGTCCCGCTCCTCTTCCAGCGCGCCGCCTGCGGGATGACCGACGCCGTCGTGAAGACCGACTGGCGGAACTATCTGTTGTCGCAGCCCAAGGGGTCTCTGCCGGTCGGGCCGATGGCGCTCCTCGTCCACATCGCGTCGGTGTGGGTGCCGTTCACGAGCGAGGCGAAGGAGGCGGTCGCCCACTACCCGGAGATCATGCGGGAGATCCAGCTCGCGGCGCAGGAGTGCGGCCGCAAGCTCGCCGCGCACATCCGCAAGAAGCAGCACGCGGACTATCAGTCGCAGCGCCGGTCGATCTTCGAGCTCTACATCCAGGAGGTCGCGCGCTCGATCGGCAAGATCACCGGCCGGAGCGCGGACCCGATCAAGCGCGAGTTCCTCCGCATCACCAACAAGATGACGGACGCGGAGCTGACGGAGCAGGACGCCGCGGTCGAGGAGACCTCCAGGAAGATCACGAAGCGCCCCCTGCGGGCGGAGCAGGAGGACGGGTAGCTCATGGCGCGCCTCGACGCGATCGACAAGAAGACCATCTCGAAAATCGAGCAGCTCGCTGACTCGGTGCTGAAGGCGGTGAAGGGCGGGAAGAACCCGTTCCTCGAGATCCCCATCCGTTCGCTCGCGAACGTGAAGTTCAATGAGAAGCGGCGGCTCATCGAGCTCGGGACGCAGCGGCAGAAGCGCTACTTCTTCAACGTCTCGATGGCGAAGAAGTTCATGCAGACGTTCCTCGTCTCGGAGGCCTGCAAGGAGCTCATCGACTCTGGAAAGACCACGAGCATCCGCGACCTCTATTACATGACGAAGCACACCCTCGGCGAGACGAAGCAGAACACGTTCGAGGAGCAGGAGGAGTCGGACCCGATCATCGAGGACCTGGAGGTCGCGGTCGACTCCCTCCGCGAGGAGCTGCACCTGTTCGCGACCGGCCGCGGGTCCGTGGTCGGGCCACTCACGATCCGGGACTCCGGCGACACGATCGATCTCCGTCGAATGGGCTCGGGGGGCTGGTCGGTGCCGTCGATCGTGGAAGAGCACGTCGTCCAGTTCGGCAAGAACGAGGCGAAGTACGTCCTGCTCGTCGAGAAGGACGCCGTCTGGAAGCGCTTCAACGAGGACAAGTTCTGGCAGCGCGAGAAGTGCATCATCGTCACCGGCCAGGGCCAGCCTCCGCGCGGCGTGCGGCGCCTCGTCCGGCGCCTTACCCACGAGCTGAAGATCCCGGTGTACGTGCTCGTCGACAACGATCCGTGGGGCTTCTACATCTACTCCGTGCTGAAGCAGGGCTCGATCAACCTCGCGTACGAGTCGATGCGGATGGCCGTGCCCCAGGCGCGCTTCATCGGGCTTTCCTCCTTCGACAAGCTCACGTACAAGCTGCCGTCGAACGTCGCCATCAAGATGAACGACCAGGACGTCGCGCGCGCGAAGCAGATGCTCGCGTACCCCTGGTTCCAGGCGAAGCAGTGGCAGCAGGAGATCGAGGAGATGGTGAAGAGTGGGCAGAAGTTCGAGCTCGAGGCGCTGAGTCGCCGCGGGATCAGCTTCATCACCGAGGAGTACCTGCCCAAGAAGCTGAAGGACCGCGACTGGCTCGAGTAGCGACGGGCCGCACGGCGGCGCACGAGCGCCGCCGAATCGCAGCGAAAGGAACGTTCATGCCGGCGAAGCGTGGGAACCGCTCGAAGAAGAAGATCTCGAACCGTTCGAAGACGAAGCGCGCCACCGCGACGCGCAAGCGCAAGCTCTCCGTGAAGCGGCAGCGCCGCGCGAAGCGCGGACCGCGGTAGACCGTTGCCCGCCGGGCCGGCGGGGCGCAAGATCGCATCGTGCCCGTCGCGCCCGGTACCCCGGCTCCCAGAGCGCAGGCCCTCGTCCTCGGAGGGGGCCCGGTCGACCTCGCCGGGCTCGCCGCGGGCGGGCCGGCGCTCCTCTTCTTCTACAAGGGCGAGTGCGGGACGAGCGCCGCGGCCGCCCACGTCCTCCCGCGCCTCGCCGCGCTGCGCGGCGTCGCCGTCGCGGCGGTGTCGCAGGACGGGGAGGCGGAGACGCGCGCCTTCGCCGCGGCCAGCGGCCTCGGCGACGCCGTCCGCCTGCTCGTCGATCCCGAGCCGTGGTCGGCGTCGGACGCGTACGGCGTCGAGTCGACGCCGACCTTCGTGCTCCTCGCGCCCGGAGGGCGGGTCGAGGCGGTCATCGAGGGCTGGAGCCGCGACGACGCGAACGCGCTCGCCGCGCGGGCGGCGGCGCTCGCCGGCGTCCCCGCCCCGCTCGTCTCGACACCCGCCGATGGGCCGGCATTCCGCCCCGGCTGAATGGCGAAGAATGCGCTCTAGGCTGGAGCGCAAGAGTGCGTCCCGTAACCGACCGTGGCGTCGCCTCCGAGCCCCGAGACACGTACCCGATGCGGTCGCGGTTCGGGGCATCGACGGGGAGCGACGGCGCGGCGTCGCCGCAGGCGTGAACCGTCTCGGTGACGTCGGCGCGCAGGCGCCCCGCGGCCGAGCGCATCGACGCGCTCAGGGCGTGACGGTGCGCGCCGCTTCGCCGGACGAGCGTCGCCGGGTGAACCGATCCATCCACCCGTCGCCGAAGACCTTCCGCGCGGCGAGGTCCTGGTGAGGCCTGCAGAGCAGCCTGCAGTTGTCGATCGTCGACGGGCCGCCTCTCGCGACCGGCTCGATGTGGTCGAGCTCGACCTGGTGGGTGGAGCCACAGATTCCACCGCCGTCGAGAGCCCATTGGCACCGCCCGCCGTCCCGCTTCCAGACGGCTCGCTGGACGTGGGCAGGGACGTGCTCGCGACGCCGTCCGCCTCGCGACCGTGGGGGTGCGGACGCGGAGGGCTTGGACGGCGGCGGGTCCTTACGCGGCTTCTCGACGAGCCCCCTGCGCTTCGCGTGACGCTTCAGGAGGAGATCGAGCCCGGCCTCGATGATCTCCTCCGCGCCGGCGCCCGGGTGCGAGTGCGAGAGAGCGGCGCGAGCGGCGTCGAGCTTCTCGAGGAGACGGCGCGAGACCGTGACGTGGAGCCGGCGGAGCTCGGCGGTGAGCGGCTCGACCTCGAGCTGCGCCGGACGCGGTCTGGCCGGCGGCGCCGACGACACATCTGGGACGCTCGCGTTGGCACGAGCTGGTTCTTCCGGAAGAACCGAAGCGGCCCGCCGCGCGTCGCTCGCCCCGGTCGCCTCGGCGGGCGAAGCATGTCCGCCCTTCGACAGACTGAGGGCGAATGGGGCGGCGGGCAGGGCGGCCGCCGCCCGCACCACCGTCACCACCTCCCGCCGCGGCGGTGCGTCGTCGGGAAGGAGGGCGGCCGAGACCGCCTTCGCTTCGCGCTTCGACAGCTCGAAGAACCGAGGGAGGACGTCGGCCCGATTCTGCATCGTGATGACCTTCGACAGCTCGACGACGCTGGTCAAGCAAAGACGGCCGTCTCGCAGCGGCTCGACGATCTCGGGGTAGCGCTGGATGAGCTCCGCCGCGGTCTTCCGGTAGAAGGCGGGCCCCTTCGCGAGCCCGAGCTCGCGGTGGAGGAAGTAGAAGAGCGAGGCGTGGCCGAGCTCGAGCCATAGCCGCCGCCGATCGAACTCCGCCAGGGCGACGAGAAACTCGGCGAGGGCGGCGCGCTCGCGACGAAGGAGATCGGCGAGGTGGAGGGACTGTTCGCGTGCGAGGGTCGTCATGCGCGCATCCTCTCATGCGATTTCCGGACCTCCTGAAACGCACGGGATCGCGTTCTGGCGCGAGAACGGGAGGCGCGGCGGCGGACCCCTCGCGCGCGCCGCGGGCGTCGCGCAGGGCCGCCCAGGCGCGTTCCAGCGACCCTCGGTGGGAGACCTTCGCCGCGGATCCGTCCTCTGAGGGTGAACGCGTCAAGCCGGAAGCGCGGCCATTTGGGGCGCGCTCTAAACCACCTGCCGCGCGCCCGGCTCGGCGCCGCCGAGGAACGGCCCGCAGCGCGCGAGGAACGCGTCGAGCACCGTGCGCTGCTCCAGGGGAAGCCGGCGCGCGAAGAGCGGCGCGAGCCGCTCGCGGACGGACGCGACGCTCTCGTCGTACCCGTCCGGCGCGAGCGACCCCTCGGTGCGCCGCCAGCGCAGGTAGAGGAGCCAGGTCTGCACGACGTCCGTCATGCAGTACGCGGCGATCCGGTCGAGGGCGCCGGCCGAGTAGAGCGACTGCACGTCGTCGCCGGCGACGTCCTCCTTGCCGGGGAGCCCCACGAGCTTCGCGTACAGGTCGAGCGGCGCCGCTCCTGCCGCGCCGTTCGCGGAGAGGAGCTCCTTCAGGTCGAGGTGCTCCGCGAGGCCGTCGCGACGGGCCGCGAGCGCACCGGGGATGGCCACCGCGTGCTTGAGCGAGCGGAGCTCGAGCACCGGGAGATCGAACCCCTTGCCGTGGAACGTCACGAGCGACGCCCCGGCGAGCCGGTCCCAGGCGCGGGCGAGGAACTCGGGCTCGTCCCGGCGCCGATCCGTCCACGAGGCGACGTCCACGACCTGGATGACGCCGCCGTCCTCCACCGCCTCGAGCATGCAGGCGGCGACCGGGCGGTGATACGGGAGGGGAAGGAAGTCGCTCCGGCCCCCGGTGCGGGCGCGGCGCTCGGCGAGCACGCGCCGGAGCTGCTCCGGATACGGCCGCGTGGGCTCGCCGTCGACCGCCGACACGAGGGCCTCGTCGGCCACGGTCTCCAGGTCGAGGGTGACGAGACGCCGCACGGACAACAGCTTCGCAGGCCGGTCTGACAGCGAGTCCGGGTGCCAATTGAGCTGGATCAGCTCCGCGCCTCGCCGTGTGGAGGGTCGCTACACCCGGTTCGGTTTCACCCATTTGAGGTCGCGCCGCGGCGCGTTGAACACGCGTAGTGTCCCCCGCACAGGAGGAAACACGATGACTTTCCAGGAGAGGTTTGGCGCCTTCGAGGCAGAGGCGAAAGGGCGAATCCGCCGGGCGCTCAGCACGGGGAACGCGAAGCTCATGGAGCTCGACGGAGCGCTCGCGAAGGTGACGAAGGACGACTGGAGCGTGCCCGGGCTGAAGAAGCAGCTCGACCAGCTCCGCGCGCGGGCGGAGAAGGCCCGGGCGACCGCCGTGAAGCGCGTGCAGCAGATGCCGGGCGAGGCGGTGAGCAAGCTCGCGACCGGGACGCGCCCGCCGCTGCAGAACCTGGCGAAGAGCCTGGCGGACATGGCGAAGCGCTTCGAGGCGCCGCCGCCGAAGCCGGTGAAGCAGGTCGAGCCGAAGGTCGCGAAGGCGATCTAGCGGAGCGTCAACGCGGGAACGACGGCGGGGGGACGTCCGCGTACCCCTCGCCGTCGAGCGCGTTCAGGAAGGCGACGAGCGCGTCGACGTCCGCGTCCGAGAGCGGCAGCGGGACGATCCCCTCCGAGAGCCAGGGATTCTGAGTGCCGCCGCGCGCGATGTGGATGATCGACTGCCGCAGGTCCTTCACCGAGCCGTCGTGCATGTACGGCGCGCGCCTCGAGACCTCGCGCAGGGTCGGGGTCTTGAAGGCGCCCACGTCCCTCGCGTTCTTCGTCACCTCGTTGCGGCCCTGATCCGCGAAGCCGGTCGACGCCGGCGTCCCGGCCGGCGGCGCGCGCCAGCCGATCCCGAGGTTGTGGAACTGGCCGTCGGTGAGGTTCGGACCGAGGTGGCACTGCTTGCATCCCGCCCGGCCGAAGAACAGCTCCTTGCCGCGGATCTCCGCGGGGCCGAGCGCGCGGGCGTCGCCCGCCTCGTCGCGGTCGTGGCGCGAGCCCCCCGACAGGCGCGTCGCCTCGTACGCGGCGATCGCCTCCCCGGTCCGCTCGACATCGATGCGATCGTCGCCGAACGCCTCGCGGAAGTACGGGCGGTAGGCCGCGATGGCCGCCACCGCGGCGGCGGCCCGGTCGAGCGTGCTCCCCGTCTCGACGGCGCTCCGGAGCGCCCCCTTCGACTGCTCGACGAGACTCGACGCGCGGCCGTCCCAGAACCAGCGCGGGTACACCGGGAAGGCGGAGTTCAGGATCGGCTGAGCCTTGCGCCGCCCCGGCCGGCCATGAGCTCCGGCCGAGACCGGCCTCGCCTCGGAGAACCCATGCTCCGGGTGATGGCAGCTCGCGCAGGAGCTCGAGCCGTCGGCGCCGAGCCGCGCGTCGTAGAAGAGCCAGCGGCCAAGCCGGACCTTCGTCGGGGTGACCCACGGTACGAGGGAGAAGTCGGCGGGGCTGCCCGTGGGAGGCGCGGGGAGCGGCCGCACCGGGTTCGCCGACCCCCACTCGGGGTCGAGGCTGGCGGCGCGGGGTGCGCGCGCGTTCTCGCCGGCGCAGGCGAGCGCGGCGACGCACAGGATGACGAAGGCGATCGGCGTTCGCATCGCTGCAGCATCCTGCGTCCGGTCCGGGAGTCAAGCGCGCCATCCGTCCCGCTCGCCTCTCGCGACCGGCAGCGGCGTCGCGGGCCGCGCACCGCCGCCGAGCGCCGACCGGAGCGCGCGCCGGGCCGGTCCCTCGACGAAGCGCGAGACCACGACGGCGATCGCGATCGCCGCGATCGCGAAGCCGAGCGCGAACGCGGCCGAGGGAGGCGCCTGGGGCTCGCCGGCGAGCCTGCGCGCCCACAGCCAGAGCGGCTCCTGGAGCGCGTAGAGCGCGAAGCTCGCGTCGCCGAGCGCCCGCGCCGGTCCCGATCCGAGGACGCGCGCGAGAGGTCCCGTCCCCTGCGCCAGCGCGAGGACCGCCACCGCGAAGAGCGGCGCGAGGAGGCCGTTGTGGACGAGGACGTAGGGTGCGCCACCCCAGGCGAGCACCCCCAGGGCGGCGCCGAGCGCGAGCGGCGCCGCGACGGACGCGCCGCGGGCGAGAGAGAGCCCGCGGCGGTGCAGGAGACCGAGCACGACGCCGGCGAGGAACTCTCCCGCGCGCGCGACGGGATGGAACTTCAGCGCGAGGAGCCACGGGGGCTCGCCCCAGCCGAGCTCCGCCACGGCGCCGTCCGGCCGCAGCCACAGCCATGCGAGCGGGAGGGCGAGCGAGAACGCCCACGCCGCGCCGAGCGCGAGCCAGAGGCCGCGGCGCCCGAGGCGGGAGAGGCGCGCCGCCGCGAACGGGAAGGCGGTGTAGAAGGCGAGGACCACCGAGGTGGACCACCCCGGCGCGTTCCAGAGCCGCGCGATCGGCGGGAACCAGGCCTGCACGAGGAGGAGCGCCGCCGTGGCGACCGTGGCCGCCTTCGCGGTGGCGAGCGGGCCGCCCGCTGTCCATCGCTCGAGCGCGAACGGCGCGGCGAGGACGAAGGCGAGGAGGTAGGCGGGGTAGAGCCGCGCGACCCGCGCCGCCCAGAACACGCGGCGCTCGGACGGCGCCATCGGAGCCGGGTGGTCGCGCGCGAGCACGAACCCTGAGAGGAGATAGAAGAGCCCCACCCAGGCGTATCCGCCGGCACGGATCCGCTCGGCAACGGCTGGAGCCGCGGCAAAGAGCGGCCCACCCTGGTGAAAGAGGAGGATGCCGAGCGCGGCGGCGAAGCGAAGCCCCGTCAGCGCCGCGAGGCGATCGGGCCGGCGCGCGTCCACGCATGACAAGGTGCGGGCGGGGCCCGGGCCGGCAACCCGTGCCCCACGCGGGAGGGGAGCCCCCGCTCGCTCGACCGATCCGTGAACGAGCCCGCGCCCGCGCCCGACGAAAGCCGGGCTCGGGCTCGGGCGCGTTCACGTGCACGGGCCTCAGCGAGCATCCCCCCGCGCGAGCGGAGACCGCGTTCACGCCAACCGCCTCGCCCCCCATCCAGTGCCCGTCCGCCGCGCAGGACCGGCGCGGTTTCCGAGCGCCTCCGAAGCGCCACCCCGCGACGACGCCGCGGGCGCGCGGGGTTCCGGGAGGGCTCGCGCGTGGAACGCCCCCTGCACTCATCGCGGATGCGGAGGGCGCGAGAGGGAGAAGGAGCAGCCTATGCCCGGCACGGAGGCAGCAGGAATCGAACACGGATCCTTCCTCGAGCACCTCGTCCGCGCGCTGCGCGTCCCGGGCGAGGAGATAGGGCCCGACTTCGAGCTGCTCGCGCCGTTGGTCGCCCATCGCGGGGGGCAGGAGCTCGGCGCGGCGGACCCCGACACGTTCTGGCGCATCGAGGCGTTCTTCCTCGCCGTCGGGGCGGGGATCGAGGAGCGCACCGGGATCGGGTGCGTCGCCGTCGTGCGGATGCGGACCGAGGGGTTCGGCACCGTGCTGCTCATCGCCGGCCGGCTCGTCGCGGTGAGCCGCTGGTTCGAGGACGCGAGCACGTTCCGGTTCGACTCGGTGGAGGCGCTCGCGCTCGCGGGCGAGCGGCTCGTGCGCGAGGGGATGGACCAGATCGCGCGCCACCCCGAGGTCGCGCGCGCGCCGCGATAGCGACGGCGCGTCACTTCACGAAGCGGATGTACTGTTCGATCTCCTCCGATTCGCAGGCGGGCACGGTGCGGGTACCCGCGAGTCGGATCGCGAGGCAGTGGGTGAGGACCGCGACGGCGGGGCTCGTGCACCGATCGAGGCCGCCCGGGATGCCGCGGGTCGCCTCCGCCGTTCGCGCGAGGACGTCCTCGGACTGCCGCAGCTCGCTCTTCAGCGCGTAGAGCTTCTGCCGGTCGCCCGTCCCGAGCTTGAGCAGGCTCTCCTCGGAGGAGATGAGGTCCTTCAGCTGGATCTTCCGCTCGCCGTGGTAGCAGGCGAGCGCGCTGTTGATGACCCGTATGAAGGCGGGGTCGCTCACGTGCGCGGCGTCGAGGGCGTGGTGCGTCGCGGCCATCTCGTCGCCCATCCCCGAGGCGAGCTCCTCCTTCTCGTCCGCAGTGAGCGTGGAGGAGCTCTTCGACGCGAGCCGCTCGCGCCGCACCTCGTTCCACACCCGCTGACGCTCCAGCTCGGTCGCGTTCGGGCCGGCTCGGCGGGTCACCTCCTCGAGATCCTGCTTCTGCTCGAGTTCGCTCCGCTGCTGCTTGCGGAACTGCTCCCGGCACTCGGCGAGCGCGGCGAGGTGCGCCTCGTTCTTCCGCGCGATCTCGGCGCTCGAGAGCCCCTGCGCCTCGAAGATCTTGCGACGCCTCTCGATGACGTCGATCTCGCTCGCGCAGAAGCTCCGCTCGTCCTCCGACAGCGTGGCGGCCCCCCTCGCGGGGGCGGCGGCGCGAGCCGGCGTCGAGCAGAGGAGGAGCGTCGAGAGGAGGACGGCCCTGCGCATGTTGCCTCCGGTCGGTCGAGGAGCAGGCGTTCTACCACGGGGCGCCCCGCCCGAGATTCGCGGAGCATCGCCTGCGAAAACATGCCGCTCCCCGGAGACATCGTCGTACATCCCCGGTAGACTGCTCTGCGCAAGAGAGGAGCGGCCGCGTGACGCAAGCCGAACGCCTGGCCCGCCGCGCAGAGTTGCGGGGTGACATCGCGAAGCGGGAGCTGGACCTAGAGCAGCTCCGGACCGAGGAGACCCGTCTTCTCGAGGGGTGCGAGCACCTCTACGCGGACGGGCGCCACGCCGCCACCGGCGGTCGCGTGAAGATCTGCTCGATCTGCGGCCGGCTCCTCCCGAACCGCGACGAGAAGCTCTGGGGTTAGCTCGCGCCTTCGGGCGCGAGTCCGAGCGGAAGACAGTCGTTCTTTGCGGTGGCACCCGGTTCTCGGGCCCCGCGTGCCCCGTTCGCCTCGCGCTGGGTGCGTGCCCGTCCGCCGTCTCGTCCTAGCCGCTGCGCCGGCCGGGCCCCTGCTCTACAATCCGTGGCCACATGGCCACGCTCTCGCCCTTCCGGGCCCTCCGTCCTCCGGCCGCGCTCGCCGCGCGCGTCGCGTCGCCCCCGTACGACGTCGTCTCGACGAACGAGGCGCGGGCGCTCGCTCGCGGAAACTCCGACAGCTTCCTGCGCGTGTCGCGCCCCGAGATCGACCTGCCGGAGGGAACGGACGAGCACGACGCCGCCGTGTACGCGAAGGGGAAGGAGAACCTCGACGAGCTGGTCCGGCGCGGTGCGCTCGTCCCGGACGCCGAGCCGCGCCTGTACGTGTACGCGCAGAGGATGGGGAGCCACCGGCAGACCGGGCTCGTCGCGTGCGCCGCGGTCGACGAGTACGACCGGGACGTCATCCGCAAGCACGAGAAGACCCGCGCCGACAAGGAGGACGACCGGGTCCGGCACATCGACACGCTCTCCGCGCACGACGAGCCGGTGTTCCTCACCTACCGCGCCGTCCGAGAGATCGACCGGGCGGTCGAGGACGTGAAGCGCGGGGCGCCGGAGGTGGACCTCGTCACCTCCGACGGCGTGGGCCACCGGCTCTGGATCGTTTCCGCCGCGACGGGCGCGCACATCGCGGCGCTGTTCCGCGCCGTGCCGACGCTCTACGTCGCCGACGGCCACCACCGCTCCGCCGCCGCGTCGCGCGTGCACGCCCGCCGGCGCGGCGAGCCGGGCGAGCACGGCGCGTTCCTCGCGGTCGTGTTCCCGCACGATCAGATGCAGATCCTCGCCTACAACCGGCTCGTCCGCGATCCGCGCGGGCGCGGGCCGGAGGCGCTCCTCGCGGAGCTGCGCAAGGTGATCGACCTCGAGCCCGCCGCTGAGCCGCGACCCGACCGCCCGCTCTCGCTCGGGATCTTTGCCGGAGGCCGCTGGTGGCGCGGACGGGTCCGTCCCGGTGCCTTCGACGCGGCCGACCCGGTGGCGTCGCTCGACTGCTCCCTCGTGCAGGACCAGATCCTCGCGCCGATCTTCGGCGTCGACGATCCGCGCACCTCGAAGGACGTCGACTTCGTCGGCGGGATCCGCGGCCCGGAGGAGCTCGAGCGCCGCGTCCGGGAGGAGGGCTGGTCGCTCGCGCTCCACCTCCACCCCACGCGGATCGAGCAGCTCATCGCCGTGTCCGACGCGGGCAAGCTCATGCCGCCGAAGAGCACCTGGTTCGAGCCGAAGCTGCGCTCGGGGCTGTTCGTGCACCCGTTCTGATTCGTCCTAACGTCCCCGGGTGACCACACGGTGTCGGTGTTCGCGGTCCACGCGGCACCATCCCCCGGACCGCGGCGCTCCGTGCAGGCCTCGCGGCACCGCGAGGCGGCGAGCCGGCGTGCGCTCGGCGTCGCGTCCGGGCGCCGGAGCGCGACGCGCGGTCGTATACTGGCATCACACGAGGCGACGCCATGCGACGACCGCTCGTCGTGCAGCCCCGCACCATCCGCGGCACGCTCTTCGCGCTCATCGCGATCGTGCTCGTGCCGCTCGTCGCGTTCGGAGTCTACGAGGTCGTCGACGAGTACCGGCGCGAGCGGGACGCGGAGGTGGATGCCAGCGCGGACGTCGCCCGCGCCCTCGCGAGCGCGTTCGACGCTTTCATTCAGCACATCGTCCGGACGGAGCAGGCCGCAGCGATCTTGTTCGCGGACCACGCCCACTCGGCGCGGCAGATCCACGACGAGCTGGCGGGCATGATCACGCAGTTCCCCGCCGTGCGCGACGCGAGCTGGATCGACGCGCGCGGGACGGTGGTCGCCTCGACCGAGCCGCTCCTCATCGGGAAGTCGCTCTACGCGCGCGAGTACTTCCGCGAGATCTCGGCCGGCGCGGAGTGGCGCGTGAGCCCGCTCCTGCGCTCGCTCCTCGACGCGAAGCCGCTCTTCATCGTCGCGCGCGGCCACCGCCGCCCCACGGGAGAGCTGGCCGCCGTCGTGGCCGTCGCCGTGGAGGCCGAGAAGCTCGGATCGTTCCTCGGGCAGCGCTCGAGCGGCACGACCTCGATCTACGACTCCGAGGGGGCGCTCGTCGCGGTGCAGCCGCCACGGCCGCTCGACTGGGACGACCGCCGCCGCACGAGCGATCACCCGTGGGTCCGGCGGGCGCTCGCGGGCGGGGAGGCCCTCGGGATCTTCCGATCCCCATCGACCGGCGACCTCCGCGTGGGCGCGTTCGTCCCCATCCGGTCCATCGGCTGGGTCGCGCGCGCGAGCCGGCCGCTCGACGAGGCGATGGCCCCGGTGCGGAGGGGCGCCTTGCGCAACGCCGTCGCGCTCGTCGCCGTCGCGCTCGCGGCGCTCGGGGCGGCCCTGGTCCTGGCCCGCCGGATCGCGGACCCCCTCCGCGCGCTCGAGCGGCACGCCGTGCGGCTCGCCCGCGGGGGGGCGACCGACGTCCGGGTGCGCGGCCCCACGGAGGTGAGGCGGGTCGCGCGCGCGCTCGGGTGGATGGCCTCGAGCCTCGCCGCGCGCCGGGCAGACCTCGAGGCGATGAACCGGCAGCTCGCCGCGAGCGAGGAGCGGTTCCGGCTCCTCGCCGGGAGCGCGCAGGACCGCAGCGCCGAGCTCGAGGCGATCCTGGCGGCGCTCCCGGGCGGGCTCGTCATCCTGGACCGCGGCGGGAACACCGTGCGGATCAACGGTACCGCCCGCGAGACCCTGGGCCTGGGCGCGGAGGAGATCCGCTCGGGCGAGGAGTATCGTCGCGGGCTCGTCTTGCGGGGCGCGGACGAGCGCATCCTCGCACCCGAGGAGCAGCCGAGCGCCCGCGCACTGCGCGGAGAGCTGGTCCGCGGCGTGATCCTGCGCGTCGAGCGCCCCGGCGCCGATCCGCCGCCGTCCGCCTGGATCGCCTCGAGCGCCGCGCCCATCCGCGACTCCGGCGGCGCCATCCGCGGTGCGGTCGCGACGTTCATGGACATCACCGAGCTCCGCGTCCTGCAGGAGGAGCGCGAGACGCTGATCGAGACGGTCTCGCACGACCTTCGCACGCCCCTCCACGTCATCGTGGGACACGCCCAGCTCCTGCATCGCCTCAGCGACGAGGAGACCCGGCGCCGCAGCGACGCGATCCTCGCGAGCGCCGGGCGCATGACGCGGCTCATCGGCGATCTCGTCGACGCGGCGCGCCTCGAGACCGGGCACGTGGCACTGCGGCTCGAGCCGCTCGACCTGTGCGCCTTCCTCTCCGGCTGGAGGGAGCGGATGGCGGGTGCGCTCGACGTCGGGCGGGTGAGGCTCGTCCTTCCGGGCGCGGTTCCCACGGTGCTCGCGGACGCCGGCCGGTTCGAGCAGATCCTAGTGAACCTCGTCTCGAACGCCCTCAAGTACTCGATCCCGGGGAGCGAGGTGCGCGTCGAGCTGACCGCCGCCGGGTCCGCGCTGCGCGTCTCCGTCGCCGATCGCGGGCCCGGCATCCCGTCCGACGAGCTGCCGCGCCTCTTCGAGCGCTACTACCGGGCGAAGAGCGCCTCGCGCGCGGAGGGGCTCGGGCTCGGCCTCTTCATCGCCCGCAAGCTCGTCGAGGCGCACGGCTGGCGCATCGAGGTGGCGAGCGAGCTCGGGGAGGGGAGCGTCTTCACGGTCGTCGCCCCGGTCGCGGGGGGCCGGGCGGCCAGGTCGACGGCAGCCGCCTGATCGGCGCAAGTGCTACTCGGTCACTTCTGCGCCGTCGCGAGAGCGCCGAGGCCGAAGCGAGGCGGGCGCGCGACGAACGAGCAGCGGAGGCGCGACTGTCGCGCACTTATTTTAGGTGCGTCGAGCAGCGCAGTGAGGAGCCCGCCCGCCGCAGCGAGAGCATCGGCGCTCGCAGCAGGCGTACGAAGTGACCGAGTAGTACTAAACGACCGGTCGCGATTCGGAAACATCGGAAAGATTCCGTTCGCCCTGAGCGTAGGGGCGCGGAGCGCCCCGAAGTCGAAGGGCGCCATGCGTCCCAAGGCGCGTGCTTCGACTTCGCGCCCGCTACGCGGGCGCTACGCTCAGCACGAATGAGGAACGCGTCGGCGGGAAGGCCGGCGCGCGCCGCCGGCCCCGAGTAGCCGGTCGTCATCACCACGCGGAGCTGCGCGTGACGGCCGTCCTGCCGGATGCGCGCGAGCACCTCGCGCCCGTCCATGCCCGGCATCATGAGGTCGAGCAGCACGCCCTCGAACGGCTCGCGCTCGAGCCGCCGCAGCGCGGCCGCGCCGTCAGGCTCGGATGCGACGTCGTAGCCCTCGAGGACGAGCGCTTCCACGAGGTTCTCGCGGAGAGCCTCGTTATCGTCCACGACGAGGATCCGGACCGGTGAGTGGGTCATCGCTTCGCCTGGTAAATAGACGCGCCAGCTCCCCGAGGCAACAGGAAGGCACCCACCCTGGAGGGGCCCCAGCGAGGGCCTGCTCGCCCGGCCGCAGCTGCCGCGCTACCGGCGGGCGCCCGGCGGCCGCACGTTGGGGGAGGGGGAAGGAGGCCGGCGATGAGCCCGACCGAGCGCGCGATCGCGGCGTTGCCTCCCCACCTCCGCCGCTTCGTGGTGGCGCAGGACTACGCCGCCTACACGCCGCGCGACCACGCGGTGTGGCGCCACGTCCTCCGCCGGCTGACCGCGCACCTCGCGGACAGGGCCCACGCCCGCTACCTCGCCGGCCTCACCGCGACGGGCATCGACGTCGAGCGGATCCCGAGCATCGACGAGATGAACCTGAAGCTCGCGCGCGCGGGCTGGACGGCGGTGGCGGTGCGCGGGTTCATCCCGCCCGCCGTCTTCACCGAGCTGCAGAGCCGCCGCGTCCTCGCCATCGCGGCGGACGTGCGCACCCACGAGCACGTCGAGTACACGCCGGCGCCGGACATCGTCCACGAGAGCGCCGGCCACGCGCCATTCGTCGCGGACCCGACCTATGCCGAGTACCTGCGTCGCTGCGGCGAGGCGGGCTTCCGCGCCATCGCCTCGCTCGAGGATCAGGCGGTGTTCGAGGCGATCCGCAACCTGTCGATCGTGAAGGAGGACCCCGTCTCCGGCGCGGAGGAGATCGCGCTCGCGGAGGAGCGGCTCCGGGCGGCCGCGGCGAGCGTCCGGTACGCGTCGGAGGCGACGCGGGCGAGCCGGCTCTACTGGTGGACGGCGGAGTACGGCCTCGTCGGCGCGCTCGACGCGCCGAGGATCTACGGCGCGGGGCTTCTCTCGTCGATCGCCGAGGCGGTCCACTGCCTCGGCCCGGACGTCGAGCGCGTCCCGCTCGACGTCTCCTGCGCCGAGCAGCCCTACGACATCACGCGCATGCAGCCGCGCCTCTTCGTCGCACGCGACTTCGAGCAGCTCTTCGAGGTCCTCTCCGCCCTCGTCGCGACGCTCTCGTTCGCGCGTGGCGGCGACGCCGGGCTCGACGCCGCCATCCAGGCACGCACGGTGAACCACCTCGTCCTCGACGGGCAGCGCGAGGTGACGGGCCGGCTCGTGGAGCGGCTCCCGGAAGCCTCCGGCTCGGGCGCGCTCTCCGCCGCGCTCGCGCGGCTCGATGGCCCGGTGCTCGCGTCCCGCGGCGGCAGGGCCGAGGGTCGCCCGTTCGCGGGCGAAGCGGTGGTGGCGTTCGGCGACGGTGCGCTCCCCGAGCGAGGTCCGTTCGATCTCACGCTCGCCTCGGGGCTGCGTCTCTCGGGCTTCGCCGTCGGCGGGGGCGAGGTGCTCCGGCTCGAGGGCGAGCTGGAGGGGCGCCGCCTCGAGCTGCCGCCCTGGGCGCTGCTCTTCGTCTCGCGCACGCTCCCCTCGGTGGCGGGAGGCCCCGCCGATCCGGGCGCCTGGGACCGCTGGTTCGGCGAGCTCTCCTCCTTCGCGGCGGGGGACGGCGAGGCTCGCGCGCGGGTCCGCAAGGCGGCCGCGCTGCCCCCGGCCCTCGCCGCGCTCTATGCAGAGGTGCGCCGCCTGCGCGAGACGGGCGGGGCGACCCGCGAGCGGCTGCTCGCGATCCGCGCCGCCGCGGAGCGGTTCACGGACGACTGGCTCCTGCGCACGGAGGTGGACGAGCTGCTCGCCCCGGCCGCGGCGGGCGCCGAGCCGGCGCCGGCGTGACGGCTACGAGAGCCGCCGCGCGCGATCCCTCGCCGGCCGGCCGTCCTCGGAGCGCGCGCGGCGCCGCGCGAGGTACGCGCCGAGCGGGAGGTCGTTCACGCGGATGTGGAACCGGAGCCACTCGGGGATGTGGTTGCGGATCCACTCGACCACCGCGGGCGTCGGCCCCTGGGATCGCAGCTCCTCCCGCATGCGGACGAAGCCGGCCATGAAGAGCTCGTGCGCGGACCGATGGCGGCCGCGCTCGGGGTAGAGCGCCTCGTCCATCAGCCGCTCCTCCGCCGCGAGGTGCGCGACGAGCGCGTCGGCGAGCTCCGCGACCGCCGCCTCGGCACCCGCGGCCGGACCGTCGATCGCCGCCGCCGCCGCGGAGAGGGTGCGGAACAGCTCGATATGCTGGGAGTCGAGCAGCTCGTGATTGAGCGTCAGGTCGGGTGTCCACTCGGCCATGCGCCACCTCGCAGTCGGACCTTCCCGCACGGCGGGGGCGACGGCAAGTCCGCGGGTGGGGGGGACACGGGTGGGGGGCACTCGGCGACGCGAGGTCCCCGTCCGAGCCGTCCTCGTCAGGGCGCCTCGCCCCGGACGCGCGCCGCATTCCGGCAGCTCTCCCCGTCGCCGGCGCGGCACGCCTCCTCCATGAACGCGAGCCCCCGCGGCGGGTCCCGCGGCGCGCCCTCCCCCGTGTAGAGGCGGTACGCGAGCGTCCTCGCGATCCCGGTGACGAGCTTCACCCCCTCGTCGCGCACCGCCGGCTCGTGCGCGGCGGCGAGCGGTCGCGCGATCGCGATGGCGCGCTCGAGATCGCCCTGCTGCACGGCGAGGAGAGCGCGGTAGTAGTCGAGCCGCTCGGAGGCGTGGCCCCGCGCGGCGGCGACGGCGACGAGCCGCCGCGCCTCGGGGACGTCCTCGGCGCGCAGCGCGGCGTGGAGCCGCCGCTCGAGCTCGAGCGCCTCGAAGCGCGTCATGCCCGCCCGCGGCTCCAGCGCCGCGAGGACGAGCAGCCCGAGCGCCGCCGCGAGCGCGGCCCACGGCCAGCGGCTCCGGGGCGCGGGGCGCGTCAGGAGCCAGGTCGCGGAGGCCCCCACCGCGAGGCCCCCCGCGTGGGCGAGGTGGTCGAGCGGGACGAGCAGCGGGCCCGCGGCGGAGGTGGAGAGCACGCCCGTGGCGAGCCAGCGGGTCGCGGGGCTGCGGAGGAACGGCCGCCAGCCCCCGAGCGCCTTCAGGTGCAGCGCGAGCACGGCGCCGACCATGCCGAAGAGCGCGCCGGACGCGCCCGCCGAGATGCCGTCCTGGCCGAGGAGCGACAGGGCGGATCCGCCGGCGGCGCTCGCGAGGTAGAGGCCGAGAAGCCGGCTCTTCCCGAGCGCCCGCTCGACGAGACCGCACATGACGACGCCGACCGCGACGTTGCTGGCGAGGTGAAGCCAGCCGAAGTGGAGGAACGCCGCGGTGACGAGCCGCCAGGGCTCGCCCGCCCAGACCCGGCTCCGCTCGAGCGCGCCGAGCCGCACGAGCACCGCCGGATCGGCGGCCGCGCCGTGCGCCCGGGCCCACGCGAACGCGGCGACGTTCACTGCCATGAGGGCGAGCGAGACGGGCGCCGCGCCCGCCCGGACGAGGAGCCGGGCGCGGGCTCCCGGGGCGGTCCGCGCTTCCATCCGGCGGGAGGATACCGTCACGCTCCGTTCGTGTCGCCGCGCCGTTTCGGCTAAACGGGCGAGCACGATTCGCGATCACCAGAAACCGTTCGTGCTGAGCGTAGCGCCCGCGTAGCGGGCGCGAAGTCGAAGCACGCGCCTTGGGACGAATGGCGCCCTTCGACTTCGGGGCGCTCCGCGCCCCTACGCTCAGGGCGAACGGAATCTTTCCGGTGTTTCCGAATCGCGACCGGTCGTTTAGGATGGGCGGCGATGGGGGAGTTCATCGTCAATCCTCGGCGCGCCCCCCGCGCGCCGACCCGGTGCCGTGCCTCGGTCGTGTGTCCGCATGGGCCGTTCGAGGCCGACACCGAGGACATCGGGTCGATGGGCTGCCAGGTCGTCTCGCCGCACGTCGTGCACAAGGGCGACGTCCTTCGGCTCCTCGTCACGAACGAGAAGGTCGCCGAGCCGCTCGAGGTCACGGGATGCGTCGCGTGGGTGAGCCCCCATGCGCCCTGGCGCGTGGGGATCGCTTTCGAGGAGCGCTCGCTCGCCCAGAGCACGCGCTGGTTCGACAGCCTCATCTCCGCGTACCCCGGGATGCGCGGCTACCGGCGCGTGCCGGACCGGATCCGCACCGACGCCACGGTGTACCTGGGCGCGCCGCCGCGCTTCCTCGTCGACTTCACCACGGAAGAGGCGATCGTCCTGCGCGCCATCGGGAGCGGCGCCCAGGTCGACGACCTGATGGCGCGTCTCCGCGACCGCTGGTCCGGCGCGCAGCGCGGGCTCTTCTCTCTCATCGCGCGCCAGGCGGTGACCTTGCAGCGCGGACAGTCGGTCCATCCGGAGAGCTGGAAGCAGATCTTGACCGACATCGAGGCGTCGCTCGCGGTCGAGTTGCTCGGGCAGGCGGGCTCCGGGATCGCGGCGCCGATCGCGACGCGCACCCCGCCGCCGCCGCCACCCCGCGCACCGCCGCCCCCGCGCCGCGCCGCGCCCGCTCCTCCCGTGCCGCCCCGCTCCGGCCGTGCGCCTCCGTCCCCGGGGGCGAGGTGGCAGGCAGGGCAGGCGTACGATCCAACCCCGGTCGTCGAGCTGCAGCACGACGACGGCCCGCCGCTCGAGATCGCGGCGCCGGCTCATCCGCGCGGTCCGCCCCGCAGCGTGATGCGCGGCCTCGACCGGGGCTCGGACTGGGGCGAGTCGTCCGGCCGATCGAGGAGCGAGGCCCGCGCCGAGCGCGCCGCGTCGCGGGAGATGCCGCGGGATACGCCGACGCCGCGGGACACGGCGACGCCGCGGGACACGGCGACGCCGCGGGACACGGCGACGCCGCGGGACACGCCGCGCCCGCGCCGCAGCGGCGAGGTGCAGGCCGCGTATGACCGGGCGCTCGAGCGGGTCCGGGCCGGGAACAAGAAGGGCGCGGTCGCGCTGCTGCGCCTCGCCCTGTCCCTCGCGCCGGGGGATCGCGAGATCGCCGACTGGCTCGCGAACCTCGAGAAGGCGTGAAACCACCGGCAGCGCATCCGTCGGCCCGCGAAAGTGGACCGGATGCATCGGTGATTTCCCGAAAAAAATCGCGGCCATCCCTTGACGGGGCGCCTCGCGGGCTGATACCACGCGGCCCTTCCACGCACCCCATCCCGGAGGGTTCGGACCCCGATGCCGTACACCATCGTCCGCCGCGAAGCCTTTTCCGACACGACGTTCCTCTGGGACGTCGAGGCCCCCGACGTCGCCGCCGCGGCTCAGCCCGGCCACTTCGTGATGCTCCGCCTCCGCGAGGGTGGCGAGCGCATCCCGCTCACGGTCGCCGACTTCGACCGCAAGAGGGGCACCATCACGATGGTCGTCCAGACGCTCGGGAAGACGACCCGCGAGATGATGACGGACTACAGGGTGGGCGACACGTTCGCCGACTTCGTCGGTCCGCTGGGCATGCCCCAGCACATCAACAAGATCGGGCACGTCGTCCTCGTCGGCGGCGGCCTCGGCGTCGCGCCGGTCTACCCGCAGCTGCGCGCCTTCAAGGAGGCGGGGAACCGCACGACGGGGGTCATCGGCTTCCGGAACAAGGACCTCGTGTTCTGGGAGGACAAGTTCGGGAAGTACTGCGACGACCTCGTGGTCTGCACCGACGACGGCTCCTACGGCAAGCCCGGGTTCGTGACCCAGGCGCTCAAGGAGATCTGCGAGAAGGACAAGCCGGACCTCGTCGTCGCCATCGGCCCGCTCCCGATGATGAACGCGTGCGTCGAGACCACGCGCCCCTTCGGCGTGAAGACGATGGTGTCCCTGAACGCCATCATGGTCGACGGGACCGGCATGTGCGGCTCGTGCCGCGTGACGGTCGAGGGCAAGGTCGCCTTCGCGTGCGTCGACGGTCCGGACTTCGACGGCCACAAGGTCGACTTCAAGGAGCTGCTCTCCCGCCAGAAGCGGTTCAAGAGCCTCGAGGCGCGCGCGTCCGAGGACTACGCGCACGTCTGCAACCTCGAGAAGCAGCTCTTCGTCGAGAACAAGAAGAACTACCGGAAGATCAAGGACCTCCCGCCGAAGCAGACGCACATGCCGGAGCGCGATGCGCTCGAGCGGTCGCGGAACTTCAAGGAGGTGAACCTCGGGTACACCCTCGAGCAGGCCATCGGCGAGGCGGAGCGCTGCATCCAGTGCGCGAAGCCGACCTGCATGGCCGGCTGCCCGGTGTCGATCGACATCCCGCTCTTCATCAAGCACGTCGCGGTCCGCGACTTCGACGGCGCGCTCGAGGTCATCAAGCAGGCGAACGCCTTCCCCTCGATCTGCGGCCGCGTCTGCCCGCAGGAGTCGCAGTGCGAGGCGCAGTGCGTGATCGGCAAGAAGGCCGGCCCCGCCGGCCTCGCCGCCGCCGCCGACCTCGTGAAGTTCGGCGCCGACGTGACGATCTACGAGGCGCTCCACGTGGTGGGCGGCGTGCTCCAGTACGGCATCCCGCCCTTCCGCCTCCCGCGCGAGATCATCGACCGCGAGGTGAAGCAGCTCGTCGACCAGGGCGTGAAGATCGAGACGAACAAGGTCATCGGCAAGACCTTCACCGTCCCGCAGCTCCTCGAGGAGAAGGGCTACGACGCCGTGTTCCTCGGCGTCGGCGCGGGCGCCCCTGCGTTCATCGGGATCCCCGGCGAGTACGCGAGCCAGGTCTACTCGGCGAACGAGTTCCTCACCCGCGTGAACCTCATGGGCGGCAACGTCTTCCCGTTCAAGGACACGCCCGTCACCATCGGCAAGAGCGTCGCCGTCATCGGCGCCGGCAACACCGCGATGGACTGCCTGCGCGTCGCGAAGCGGCTCGGCGCGCCCACCGTCCGCTGCGTGTACCGCCGCACCGAGGCGGAGGCGCCCGCCCGCATCGAGGAGATCCGCCACGCGAAGGAGGAGGGGATCGAGTTCTTCTTCCTCCACGCGCCGGTGGAGATCTTCCCGGACGCCGAGGGGAACGTGACGGGGATGAAGGTCGAGGAGATGGTCCTCGGCGAGCCCGACGAGAAGGGGCGCCGCAAGCCGGTGCCGACGGGCAAGTTCAAGACGCTCGACTGCGACACCGTCATCGTCGCGCTCGGCACCAAGGCGAACCCGGTCGTCACGCAGTCCACCCCGGGCATCGGCCTCACGAAGTGGGGCAACATCGCGGCGGACGACGGCAAGCCCGAGTCGACGCAGGCGACGAACCTCAAGGGCGTGTTCGCGGGCGGCGACATCGTCACCGGCGGCGCCACCGTGATCCTCGCGATGGGCGCCGGCCGCCGCGCCGCGAGGTCCATCGCGAC
>WNGA01000700.1_pt1 | contig 51185 bp, 45 predicted proteins | sample 5400061 | NCBI WGS metagenome assembly WNGA01 (sample SAMN13153366, study PRJNA577476) | soil metagenome | isolation source: 100 cm soil or saprolite under grassland replicate 2 | place: USA:California | collected 2016-06-15
AGCTCGCGATCTCCGCGGACTCCATCGAGATCACGGCCGACACCACGCTCAAGCTGAAGGCCGGGAGCGTGGAGATCCAGGCGGACGGCGAGGTCAAGATCTCCGGCTCGCTCATCAGGCTGAACTAGAGCGAGGAGGGCACATGGGACAGCCGGCGGCGAGGCAGGGAGACCAGGTGATGGGGAACGACGTGCACATCGTCCTGGTCCCGGCGCCGCCCGGTCCGCCGGTCCCGACACCGCTCCCCCACCCCTTCTCGGGGGTCCTCGTGCAGTCGCTGTCCACCGATGTCCTGATCGACGGCATGCCCGCCGCCACCATCGGCAGCATCGCACTGAACCAGCCACCCCACCTGCCCACACCCCCCGGCACCTCGTTCACCGTCCCGCCCACCAACCAGGGAACCGTCCAGAACGGCTCGGCTACCGTCTTCATCGACGGCAAGCCGGCCGCCCGCCTGGGCGATCCCGTCCTCACCTGCAACGACCCCGCCCCCTCGCCGACCGGCGCCATCGTGGCCGGCTCCAACACGGTGCTGATCGGATGAGCCCGGAGCGCGATTTCGTCGGCAGGGGGTGGGCCTTTCCGATGGGGGTCGGGCCCCGGGGAGGCATCGCCATGCTGTCCGGGGACGAGGACGTCGATGCCGCCCTCCGCCTGATCCTGTCGACGGCCCCCGGCGAACGGGTCATGCGGCCGGACTTCGGCTGCGGGATCTGGGACCTGCTGTTCGCTCCCGTCGAGCCGAACACCCTGGGGCTGATGGTGCAGGCCGTAAGGGAGGCCGTCGGCCGGTGGGAGCCCAGGGTCACGGTGGACGACGTCGTCGCCGGGCCCGACGCCGGCGATCCCTCCCGGGTCCTGATCCGGGTCGACTACCGGATCCGGGCCACGAACGCCCGCCACAACCTGGTCTATCCGTTCTACGTGATCCCGAAGGAGGGATGAGCCGACATGACCCTCCCCACCCCGACGCTCGACGACCGCCGGTTCCAGGACATCGTGGACGAGGCCAAGCGGCTGATCCCCCGATACTGCCCGGAGTGGACCGACCACAACCTGTCGGACCCCGGCGTGGCGCTCATCGAGCTGTTCGCCTGGATGACCGAGATGATCCTGTATCGGCTGAACCAGGTGCCCGACAAGCACTACACGAAGTTCCTCGAGCTCATGGGGATCCGGCTGTTCCCGCCGGCCGCGGCCCGGACCGAGCTGGCCTTCTGGCTCTCGGCGCCCCAGGCGGCGGCGGTGACCGTCCACGCCGGGACCCAGGCCGGAACGATCCGCACGGAGCACGAGGAGTCCATCGTGTTCATGACCGACCAGGACCTCCAGATCGTCGCGCCCACCCTCAGCCACTGCGTCACGTCCGTGGCCGGCGGTCAGTACGAGGACCACTGGGACGAGCTTCGGATCCCCGGGGAGACCGTGACCTGCTTCCGCTCCGTGGCCCCCGACGACGCGATCTTCTTCGGGTTCGAACAGAGCCTGGCCCACAACATCGTCCGGCTGGAGACGAAGGCCCAGGCCGAGGGCGTTGGGGTCGACCCCCGGCGGCCGCCCTGGGCGTGGGAGGCGTGGACCGGCGAGGCCTGGGACGCGGCCCGCGTCTACCGGGACGGCACGGGCGGGCTCAACACGGACGGGGACATCGTGCTGCTGTTGCCGCCCGAGCACGAGGCGCTCACCGTGGGCCCCTCCCGCGCCTTCTGGATCCGGTGCCGGATGCTGGCGCCCTCCGAGGACCAGCCCGCGTACCGGGCCTCCCCGAAGATCTCCTCGCTGGTGGTGGTGGGGCTCGGTGGGACGATGACCGCGCACCACGCCCAGCCCGTGGGCGGCGAGACCATCGGCACCAGCGACGGAACTCCCGGACAGCGGTTCCGGGTCCGCCGGACGCCCATCCTGCCCCGGGGCGCGGAGGAGACCGTGGTCGTGTCGACCCCCGGCGCCGCGGCCCCCTGGGTGGAGGTGGCCGACTTCTCGGCCTCCGGCCCGGACGACCCCCACTACACCTGGGACGCGAACACGGGCGAGATCGTCTTCGGGCCCATGGTCCGCTATCCGGACGGCAGGGCCGTGCAGCACGGCGCGATCCCCCCCATCGGCGCCACCATCGGCGTCGGCGGCTACCGGGTGGGAGGCGGGACGAGCGGCAACGTCGGCGCCGGCACCATCTCCGTCCTCAAGACGTCGATCCCGTTCATCGGACGCGTGGAGAACCTGGAGTCCGCCCGGGGCGGGGTGGACGCGGAGACCGTGGAGAACGCGAAGGTCCGGGGGCCGCTCTCGCTCCGGACCGGACAGCGGGCGGTCACGGTGCACGACTTCGAACGGCTGACGCTGGAGGCGGCGCCGTCGGTGGCCCGGGCCCGGTGCCTGCCCCCGGCGGTGGAGGGGGCGCCGGTGCGGATGCTCATCGTCCCCCGGGTGGACCTCCCGCCCGAACGGCTGGCCCTCGACGACCTGGCCCTGCCTCCGGACCTGGTGGAGCGGGTGTCCGCCTACCTCGAGGAGCGCAGGATCCTCACCACTACCGTGGAGATCACGACGCCCTTCTACCAGGGGGTCACGGTCGTGGCCCGGGTCCGGGGCGTGGCCGGGGCCGACCCCGAGCTGATCAGGGACCGGCTGCTCGATGCCCTGTACACGTACATCAACCCCCTGACCGGCGGGCCGGAGGGCAACGGCTGGCCGTTCGGCCGCGAGGTCAACGTGGGCGAGGTGTTCGCCCTCCTGGCCGGCGTCGAGGGGGTCCTCGGCGTGGAGGAGGTCCGCCTGTTCCTGGCCGACCTCAGGACCGGGGAACGGCGGGAGGGTCGCCAGCGGGCCCGTCTGTCGCCCGACGCCATCTTCGCCTCGTTCCAGCACCAGGTGCTCGTGCGATGACCGGCCCGAGGGGAGCCCCTCCGCCGCCGCCGCCGCCCGCGCCCGTCGCGGGCCTGCACCCGGGCGCGGCGGCCAGGACCGCTGCCCCCTCGCAGGGGTGGCTGGTGCGCGAGCTCCCGCGCCCGCTGGCCGAGGACGAGTTCGCCCGGAGGTTCGTGGGGATCTTCGAGGAGATTGCGGGGGGGATCCGGGCCCGGATCGGGGAGTTCGCCGACGACCTCGATCCCGGCCTCGCGCCGCCGGAGTTCGTCAGGTGGATCGCGGGATGGCTCGGGCTGACGCTCGACCCGTCGCTGCCGGAGGAGCAGCAGCGGAGCCTGGTCCGGGCGGCCGGCCCGCTGTTCCCCCTCCGCGGCACCAGGAAGGGCCTCCAGGGCCTGCTGGAGGCGTTCACCAGGTCGAGCGTGGAGATCTCCGACGGCGGCGGGGTGTTTCCCGAGGGCGCGGCCCCGCCGGCGTCGAGTCAGGTGGTGATCAGGGTGTCGAGCGCCGGGGGCCTCTCCGAGCAGCACCTGCTGGAGCTGGTCCAGCGCGAGCTCCCGGCCGCCGCCGTGGTGGACCTCCGGGTGGGTCGGCGGCGGGTCAAGGAGCAGGCCGCCGCCGAGGCCGGGGCGGACATCCCGTACACCGTGGAGGGCCAGGAGTCCGGCCCGGAAGCCGGTCCGGAGGGTCCGGGATCGCTGGAGGGTCCGGGATCGCCGGCGGGTCCCGGGTCGCCGGAGGGCCCGGCCGGCGGGAGCGGCGCTCCACCCCCGCCGCCGGGGACGGTGCCCCCGGAGCCCGGATAGGACGCCTGGAGTAGTGTTCGCTCACCATGGCCCTGGTGCAGTGCCCCCAATGCGGAACGGAATTCGACAAGGACACGAACGAATTCTGTCCCAACCCCGCCTGCGGCTATCCCGCGGCATTCATCGAGGCGCCGCCCGCGGAGTCGACTGCGAGCCACGAGATGATGCGGCGCCCCGGCGAGGAGGTCGACGAGGTCGAGGAGCCCATCCCGGCGCCTCCACCCGTCGAGCCCCAGGTTCCCCCGGAGCCTCCACCCATCGCGGGGGTCCCGCCTCCTCCCCGGCGGATCCCGCAGTGGGTGATCCCGGTGGCGGCCGTCGTCGCCGTGCTCCTGGTGGGCGTCCTGATCTTCGCCCTGGCCTCGGGAGGCGGCGGCGACGTGGCGGCGACCACGCCCTCGACCAGCCGGCCGCCGAAGTCTCCGACGACGACGCCCCCGAGCTCTCCGCCGGTCCGGGCCACCGCGGACTGCACCGACACCGGCCGGTTCCACGGACCTCTCGGCGATCGGGTGATCGGATTCTGTCAGCCCGCCATCATGCGGGGAGACGACGTCAAGGAGCTCCAGCACGAGCTCAACTTCGTCCTGCAGGGCGAACGGGTGCTGATCGAGGACGGCGACTTCGGCAAGCACACGTCGATCGCGGTCCAGGACTACAAGGCCTGCGCCAAGATCGAGACGCCGGACAGCGTGGTCGACGACCGGGTGGTCGCCGCGCTGCAGGCCGAGCGCCGGGCCGACCAGTGCGCGACCGAGCTTCCCGATCTCGGCCCGCCGCCGACCCACGTCTCCCCCTCCCCGTCGCCGTCCCCCTCGCCATCGCTGTCGCTCTCCCCTTCACCGTCCCCGGCCTCCCCATCCCCGAGCTAGGAGAACCATGGCCACAGTGCGATGCCCCCAGTGCGGTACGGAGTTCGAGAAGGGCTCCGTGGAGTTCTGCCCCAACCCCAACTGCGGGTACCCGGTGGCGTTCCTGGACGACGCCCCCGAGGTCCCAGAGCCGCCACGGATGGAACGGCGTCCCGGCGAGGGGTCCATGCAGCCTCCCGCCCCGCCGCTGCAGGCCCCGCCCCCACCGCCCCGGCCTCCGATGAACAAGCGCCCGCTGATCATCGCCGCGGTCGCCGTCGCGGTCGTGGCGATCGTGGTGGTGGCGTTCCTCCTGCTGAAGGGCGGCGGGGGCGAGAAGAAGGCAACGAAGGGGTCACCGACGCCTCCGACCAAGACCTCCACCGGCCCGAAGCGGAGCCCGAACGGCCCCTCCCCCAGCCCGACCCCGAAGCCCCGCCCGCCCAAGGGGATCCAGCTCCCGTGGCAGACGGCGCCGCCGCAGGGCGACCTCCGGGGAGTGGGCGACCAGCAGATCAACGCCCTCATCGGGCTCAAGGGGGGCGCGTCGGGCGGAGCCTTCGTGGCCGGGGGATCCGTCATCGCGGAGGGCGAGAACGACGCCGCCGTGTGGGTGTCCACGGACCCCGACCACCAGACGTGGAGGATCGTGACCGGTCAGGAGGACGAGCTGGGGGGCCCCGGCGACCAGCAGATCAACGGGATCACGCAGGCGGGGGACACCATGGTGGCCGTGGGATCCGACGGGTCCGACGCCGGGGTGTGGATCTCCCCCAAGTCACCCGCGAGCCTCAGCTGGCGAAAGGTCACCGCCTCCGCCGACGCGCTGGGCGGCGCCGGCCAGCAGTCCATGAACCGCGTCACCGGCACGAAGGGCCTCGGGCTGATCGCCGTGGGGTTCACCACGGCACCGGACGGTTCGCAGGATGCCGCGGTGTGGCGGTCCTCCGACGGCGGCGAGTCCTGGGCCATCGTCCCGGATCCCGACGGCGTGTTCGGTGGTCCCGGGGACCAGGAGATCAAGCGGATCCAGACGATCGCCGGCGTCACCCTGTCGCTGGTGGCGGCCGGGTTCGACACGTCGCCCGGCGGCGACCGGGACGCTGCCGTCTGGACGTCCACGAACGGCACCGACTGGACCCAGGTGGAGGCGCCCGACCTGGGCGGGGACGGCGACCAGGCCATCGACGACCTCCAGTTGTTCCAGCAGGGGAACGAGCTCGTGGCGGTGGGGGTCGACACCTCGGGTGCCGGCGACGCCGACGGGGCGGTGTGGACCTCGCCGAACGGCACCGAGTGGACTCAGGTCGCGAGCGACGCCCTCGGCGGGGCCGGGGAACAGCACATCACCCGGCTGGTGACCCCGGAGAGCTTCGACGAGACGGGGGTCCCCAACCTGGTGGCGGGCGGGTTCGAGGTGAACCCCGGGGGCGACCAGAACGCCGCGATCTGGTACTCGCAGGACGGGACCAGGTGGACCCGGGAGCGCTCGAGCGCCGACCTGCTGGGAGGCGCGGGCGACCAGCAGATCAACAGCCTGTCGCCGGCGGGATCCAGCCTGATCGCCGTCGGATTCGACGCTTCGGGCGGCCAGGACCGCGACGCCCAGGTGTGGACGGCGGTGGCCAAGCCTCCGGCGGGCTGACCCGAGCACGGACCCCCGGGTCCAGCCGGGTCACTTCCGGATGAACTTGTACTTCGACGTGCCCAGGAGCCCGGCCACCACCGCCACCAGGCTCCCGAACAGGCTGGCCCACACCCCGACGCCGAGCGAGACCTTGGGAAGCATCACCACGACGAACCCGATCAGGAGGAACAGGGCCAGCCCGGCCCCGAGCTTGGTGAGCCTGGCCCGCCGGCCGAAGATCCCGAGCGCCGCGACCACCGCGAGGATGATCACCACGAACCCGGTCGACACGAGGAACGTCCCCACGTCGCCGAGGTCGGGGGGCTTCACGTCGAGCTCGAAGGCCGTCTTCAGGAACGCGACGATCGTGAGCTTCGTCCCCGCCGTCTTCCCCACCCATGACGCGAACGCCCCCGCCACCATGAGGAACGCCCCCGCCAGCGTGAGCAGGGCCCGGATCAGGTACAGCCGGAACGGGGTGATGAACGGCCGCTGGACGAACGTGGCGCTCTGGACGAGGGGCACGTGACCGCCCTCGGCCTTCACCACGAGCTGCCGGTTGCGGTCGCCCCCCCGGAACGGCGCCTTGGCCGAGACGCTCACCCGGGACCAGCCCTGCCCGCCCGGAGGGACGGTGATGGCCACCGGCTCGAACCGGAAGGCCACCTCCCGCTCGGGATCCTCCCCCAGCATGGTCAGCTGCAGTGGCGTGTTCCCGCCGTTGCGGACCTTCACGATCATCTGGGCGGAGCTCCCGCCGTGCAGCACCTGGGGCTCCAGGGACAGGGCCTCCCCCGCCACCACCTCCGCGACACTCACCTGGACCCGCTCGATGCCCGAGACCGACGGATCGGAGATCGAACGGGCCTGGACCCCCACCGTCCGCTCCCCCGCCGTGACCATCCAGTCCTTCGGGATGTCGATCTCGACCTCGGCGGTGCCGTCGGTGTCGGGAAACAGCCGGAGCTTCTGCGTCTCAGCGCGGAGCCACTTGCCCGTCCCGATCACGGAGATCTCGAACTCGTCCACGATGCGCGTGGCGTTGTAGACGTGGGCGGTGAGCACGGCGGCGTCTCCGCCGGGCTTCAGCTCCACCCGTGTCGGCTCGACCTGGATCCGGAGGCCCTTCGCCATTCGTGGGCGATGCTATCTCCGGGACGCCGACCGATCCAGACGTCCCTCACCCGGCAGCGACGACCCGGCCCTCGGCTCCCTCCGCGGTGACGTCGAACCGGCGCCCGAACGCGTGGACCCCCCGGAGCTCGATGCGGCCGCACTGCTCGGGGACCAGGGGGTCCACCGCGAGCGTGCCGCCGGCCGGTTCGATGCCGAGCATCAGGCGGAGCCACAGGAACGGCGCCGCCGTGGCCCACGCCTGGGGGCTGGAGGCCGTGGGGTACCGCACCGGGAACCCGGAGTCGGCCCGACGGTAGCCCGCGAACACCTCGGGGAGCCGGTACGCCGTGGAGCCGGCCGCCTCCAGCATGGACGTCGCGATCCGGTTGGCCTCCCGCCGGAACCCGTACCGGTACAGCCCGGCGGAGATCAGCGAGTTGTCGTGCGGCCACACGGTGCCGTTGTGGTACATGATCGGGTTGAACGCGACCTCGTCCGCCGACATCGTGCGGACTCCCCAGCCGGTGAACATGGCCTCGGAGAACAGCTGGCGGACCACCGCCGGGGCCCGGTCCTCCGGCACGATCCCGGACCACAGCAGGTGTCCGATGTTCGACGTCAGGGAGTCGACCACGCGCTTGCTTCCCGGCTCGGCGCCGGCCAGGGCCTCGGCGTAGTACCCGCCCCGGGCGTCGACCCAGAAGTCCGCGTTGAAGCGGTCGAACAGCGCGGCGGCCTCCGCGCGGAGCCGCCCGGCCAGCCGGGGATCGGCCCACACGCGGTCGGCCAGCTCGGCCGTTCGGAGCTTGGCGTCGTAGACGTACCCCTGGATCTCGCAGCAGGCGATGGGTGGCTCGGCCACCTCGCCGTTCGCGAAGCACACGCTGTTCCAGGAGTCCCTCCACCCCTGGTTGCGGAGCCCCCGCTGGGAGCGGGTGAGGTACTCGACGTAGCCGTCGCCGTCGCGGTCGCCGTGGCGGTCGATCCACTCCAGGGCCCGCAGCGCGTTGCCCCGCAGCGCGGTCACGGTCTCCGCGTCGCCCGTGACCCGCCAGTACTCCGACAGCAGCACCAGGAACAGCGGCGTGGCGTCCGCGGTGCCGTAGTACGGGCGGTGGGGCATCTCGCCGATGACGGTGAGCTCGCCGAACCGGATCTCGTGGAGGATCTTCCCCGGCTCCTCGTCCTTGAAGTCGTTCACCTCCGTGCCCTGGAGGCCGGCCAGCGCGTGGAGGGCCCCCCGGGCCAGGTCGGGGCCGATCAGCAGCGACTGGTACGAGGTGACCAGCGTGTCACGCCCGAAGATGGCCATGAACCACGGCAGCCCCGCGGCGGGGAGCGAGTAGTCGTTCCCCTCCACCTGCGCGTGCAGCCGGAGCGCGGCGAGGTCCGCGATGGAGGTCTGGTACACGAGGTCCAGCAGGTCCCACGACGCCTCGAGCGTGGGGACCTCGTCCCGCCACCGCCGGAGGTCGGGCGAACCCTCCCGCCACTGCTGGAGGGCCATCGACGCCGCCCGCTCCGTCTCGTCGAGCGGGGCGAACTCGCGGTCCCCCAGCTTCATCTCCACCTGGATCCGGGACTTCCACGTCCCCCGGGGCTCCAGCGACACGTCGAACACGAGGTCGTCGCCGTCCAGCCGGGCCGGCTCGGACGAGTGGACGCGCGACATCGCCGTGAACTCGCCGTGGCGGTACGTGAACACCAGCGCGCCGGTGTCGTGGTGGTGCTCGGAGCGGTACTCGCCGAGCTTGCGGAAGTCCTCCCGCTTCACCTCGAACAGGTCGGCGAAGTCCGCGCCGCACGACACGCGGATCTCCAGCCGGAGCGGCCGGGTGAGGTGGCTGGTGACGCTGATGACCTCGGTGAGCCCGGCCCCCACGAACCGGAACCGCTGGATCGACACGCTCCGCCCGGGGATGCCGTCCAGGTCGGTGTTCGTCAGGAAGAACGCGGCCGACTCGTACTCCACCGCGCCCGAGGACAGCAGGGACGGGCGGGTTCCGTTCACGGTGAGGGCGAACCGCGACAGGAACCGCGTGTCCTCGTGGAACAGCCCCCCCAGTGAGCCGCCGGCCACGTCGCCCCTGGGATCGGACAGCATGAAGGTCGATCCCTGCAGGATCTGGATCCAGCTGACCTCCGGACTCTCCCCGCCCTCCGGCATCCCACCTCCCACGCGGCGCCGCGAGGATAGCCCGGCCCGCAGGCGTCGGGAAGCAGCGGTGGCCACCGGGCACCGGCCCTATGCTGCCCGCATGACCGCGTGGGCGCCGCTGCCGGAGGATCCCGGCCTGGTCCTCGGCGCGCACCTGGGGGCGTACCGGCTGGACGGATTCCTCGGACAGGGGGCCATGGCCTTCGTGTTCCGGGCGACCGACACCCGCACCGGCCGCGTCGTGGCCCTCAAGGTCCTGAAGCGCAAGCTCGCCACGGACCCCGTGTACCTCCGCCGGTTCGTCCACGAGGCGCGCGCGGCGGGGGCCGTGCAGAACCCGTACCTGGTCCCGATCCTGGAGGCCGGCGAGGCCGTGGGGCGGCCCTTCCTGGCCGCGGCGTTCGTGGGAGGACGGTCGCTGGCCGAGCGGCTCCGGCAGGAGGGACCGCTGCCGCTCCCGGACGTGCTCAGGATCTCGGCCCAGGCGGGGAACGGTTTCGACGCGCTGCACCGGTTCGGGCTGATCCACCGCGACATCAAGCCCTCGAACATCCTCCTCGACCCGAACGGCGACGCCGCGGTCACGGACTTCGGCCTGGCCAAGGGCCCGGCCTACACGGTGCTCACGAACCCCGGGCAGGTCATGGGGACGCTCGACTACCTGGCCCCGGAGCTGATCCGGGGCGGCAAGGGCACGCCGGCGTCCGACCTGTACGCGTTCGGCTGCGTGATCTACGAGTGCCTCGCCGGCCGCGCCCCGTTCGGCGAGAAGTCCATGTTCCAGCTGGCCCAGGCGGTGCTGAACGAACAGCCGCCGGACCCCACCGTGGGCCGCCCGGACCTCCCCCCACAGCTGTACTGGGTGCTGCTCCAGGCCCTGGCAAAGCTCCCCGCCCACCGGCCCCCGTCGTGCTCGGTGTTCGCCCAGATGCTGGCGAACTGCACGACGCCGTTCGCCCCATGACCGTCGGAGGCGCCACGGGGATCGAGATCGAGGGCCTGGTCAAGCACTACGGCCGGAAGGTGGCCGTGGACGGCGTCTCGCTCGAGGTGGGGCACGGGGAAGCGTTCGGCTATCTGGGCCCGAACGGGGCGGGGAAGACCACCACGATCCGATGCCTGCTGGGCCTCATCGCGCCGACCGCGGGACGGCTCCGGGTGCTGGGCCACGACGTCCGCACGGAGCTCCCCGCCGCCCTCGGCGAGATCGGGTACCTCCCGGGGGAGTTCAACCTGTGGCCCCAGCTCACGGGCCGGGAGTGCCTGTCGTACCTGGGCTCCCTCCACCCCCGGAAACCGGAGCGCCTCCGGGAGCTGTGCGACCGGTTCGAGCTGTCCCAGGCCGACCTGGACCGCCAGGTCCGCCTGTACTCGCGCGGCATGAAGCAGAAGGTCGGGCTCGTCCAGGCGTTCCAGCATCGCCCCTCGCTGGCCGTCCTCGACGAGCCCACCGAGGGGCTGGACCCGGTGATGAAGGAGCGATTCGTCGACCTGCTGGCCGAGCACCGCAAGGCCGGCGGGACCCTGTTCCTGTCCTCGCACATCCTGTCGGAGGTGGAGGAGGCCACCACGCGCGTGGCCGTGGTCCGGGGCGGGCGGCTCGTGCGGGTGGGCTCCACGCGCGACCTCACCGGCGAACGGATCCGCCACTGCACGGTGACGCTGAAGGAACGCCGCGACACCGGACCTCTGGCCGGGGTGCAGGGCGTCTCCGAGCTGCGCGCAGACCCGGGCGGGACGATCGTCACGTTCGAGTTCCGGGGGGACATGGAGCCGCTCATCCGCGTCATGGCCGCCATGCCGGTCGGCGAGTTCCTGGCCGAACCGGAACGGCTGTCCGAGGCCTTCTTCGAGGTCTACGGCGAGAGCGATCCGGATCGTGACGGGGGTGGTCCGTGAACGGACGGGTGTTCCGGGAGGCCCTCCGGCAGGCCGGGCAGACCACGGGGATCCTGGCGGCCGGGGCGGGGCTGTTCACCTACCTGGTGCTGTTCTCCTCGAAGTCGTTCCTCTCCGAGGGCTCGGGGTTCTCCGGGTTCTTCTCGAATCCGCCGAAGGCCATCCAGGCCTTCCTGGGCGGCTCGGTGAACCTCCTGACGCCGCCGGGATGGGTGGCGGCGGCCCTCACCCATCCGGTCATGTACGCCCTGATGACGGCGGCGGGGGTGGGCATCGCGGCCGGTTCGGTGGCCACGGAGGTCGAACGGGGGACCATCGACCTCGTGCTGGGCCGGCCCGTGGGCCGGGGGCCGTACCTGGTGGCCAAGGCCGCAGCGGCGGTGGCCGCCGTGACGGTGGTCGAAGCCGGCGCCCTGGTGGGGGCCCTGGTGGCGCGGGCGACCATCGACCCGCTCGGCAGGGTCCGGACGGCCAGGATCCTGGGCGCGTTCGCGTCGTCCTGGCTCCTGTTCGCGGCCATCGCGCTGGTGGCCGTGATGGTGTCCTCGCGGTCGAGCCTCCGCGGTCGGGCCCTGGGGCTCGCCGTCGGGTTCGTGGTGGGCTCGTTCTTCCTGAACTTCATCGCGCTGCTGGTGAACGGGCTCGCGGGGCTCCGGTATGTGTCGGTGTTCCACTACTACCCGCCCACCCGGATCCTGTCGGGGACCGTCCCCGGGGGGGACCTGGCGGTGCTGGCCGCGGTGGGAGTGGCCGCCCTGGGCGCCGCGCTGTGGTGGTTCGCCCGGCGTGACCTGACCCGCTAATCCGTTCTGGACTAGTGGGCCAGGCCGTCGGCCACGGGGTCCGGGTCGCCGGATTCCCGGGGGCCGGAGCGGAACATCAGGACCAGGACGCCGGCGGCCACGGCCAGGCTGACCAGGTCCAGGGGAACCCCCCGGTGGTCCTGGAGCCGGCCCACGGTGGCCACCACGACGAGGCCTTCCAGGACGAGGGCCATGGCTCGCAGGGCCGGGCCGTCGCCCCGGCCCAGGCGGGCCGCCAGGACCACCAGCAGTGCGGCCACCGCGATGCCGGCCAGGCCCACCGGGGCCACCAGCGGGGCCGGGCCCACCGGCGAGCCGATCCGCTCGCCGGCCACCACGGCCAGGCTGGCCAGGCCCACCGCCGCCGCCTGCACCGCCACGAGGACGCGCCCGCCCACCGCGGCCGGGGTGGGCTGGATCTCCTCCCCGTCGGGACCGGGCCGGGGGTCGAGCACCGACACCACGGCCCTGATCAGCCCCACGCTCGGCCGTGGCGGGTCGAACGTCACGTACCGGGCCTCCCACCCGCTGGGGCGGAACTTGGCCTTGAACCGGCTGAGCGACGCGAAGTGGTAGCGGCGGTCGAACCGGTCGAACACGAGCCGGAGGATGCCGGCGATCCTTCGCGCCCGCCGGTCCATCTGGCGCTCGGCCCCCCGGAGCGGGGCGATCCCGAGCGTGGCGAACGTCGCCCCGCCGGTCCCCAGCCGCTCGAGGGCCTCCACGACCAGCAGCTCGGTGGCCCCCAGGGGCGCGTCCGCCGTCCGGACCAGGTCCTCCAGGTACCAGCCGCCCCGCCCGTACACGGGGGCGCAGGCCAGGACCGCAACGACCCGTCCGCCCACGCGCGCCACGAAGATCCGCTTCCGTTCGGCCTCCGCCAGCGGCGCGGACCGCATGAACGATCGGACCGGCCGCCGCCCCAGGGCCCGTTCCCAGCTGGCCCGCGCCGCCACGATGTCGCGCTCCAGGGCCCGGTCCCGGCGTTCGCCCGGCCGGTACTCCTCGACCAGGGCGCCCGCCCGGCGAGCCCGGTTCAGCGCCCACCGGAGGTGCTTGCCGCCGTCACCGCGGGGCCGGTGCCACCCCGGCAGGTCGAACACCGGCTCCTCGCCGATCTTCACCACGGCGTGACCCAGTTCCATCGCGTGCTCCGCCACGCCCTCCTGCACGGCCACGAAACACACCCGGAGGCGCCGGGCCCGCATGGCGGCGGTGAACTCGGCCACCAGCGACGACGTGTCGTCGGGATCGCACAGCGGGTCCCCCCAAGCCAGGGCGGTCCGGTGGACCTCGACGTACGGGACGGCGCCGTCCACCCGCTCGGATTCGTACAGGCTCCACGGGGCCTGGTACAGGGTCAGGAACGAGATGGGATTCGAGCCGAACCGGCCCAGCAGCTCGGCCAGGCGCGCGCGGCTGCCCTGATCGAGCCGGTCCACGGCGGGCTCCCCTCCTCCCCTCATCAAGCGGATTGTGAACGAGCGGGCCGCCGAACGACAGCCCCGCGCGCCCGTACGATGGGCCGTCGTGGCGAAGGGCAAGAGCAAGGGCAGGGGGAGACGCCGGACCGGACCGTCGCGGCCCCTGGGATCCCGTTCGCCGTCGGGGGCCCCGGCGCAGCGGTCGACGGCCGGGGGCCGGGGGCCGGCGAACCGCCCCCGGGGGGTGTCCGGCGCGTCGGCGCAGCGGCCGATCCGCCGCGGCCTGAGCCGGCCGCTGCTCATCGGGATCGGCAGCCTGGTCCTGCTCGGCGGCTATTGCGGGTACCAGTGGTGGCAGGCCCGCCGGCCGCCCGGGCCGCTCGTGTTCGCCTCACCCTCGGCCTCGCTCTCGCCCCACGACCTGCCGGGGATGCAGACCGGCGCGCCGCCGTGGGGCACGGATCTGGGGACCCTCCGGGCCCGGCTCGAGGCCGACGGGATCCCCGTCCTGGCGCACGAGGAGACGGCCACCCACTTCCACCTCCACCTGGACCTGTTCGTCGACGGATCGGAGGTCACGGTTCCGGCGAACATCGGGTTCGACCCGGACATCGGGGTGATCTCGCCGGTCCACACCCACGACACGAGCGGGATCGTCCACGTGGAGTCGCCGAGCGGGCTCACGTACTCGTTGGGGCAGCTCTTCGACGTCTGGGGTGTCCGGTTCGATGGAACCTGCCTCGGGGAGTGCGGGGCAGGTGACCGGCGCGTCCGGGTGTTCGCCGACGGGACGCCGCTCCAGCAGGACCCGAGGCTGCTCATCCTCGGACGGCATCAGGAGATCGTCGTCACGCTGGGGACGGGATCCCAGGTCCCCCGGGACATCCCGTCCGGGTACTCGTTCCCCCTCGGCGCCTGAACCAGCCCCACCCGCCAGCGCCCCGGAGCGCCCTGCGGGATACTCCGGCGGTGACCGAGGGGAACGAACCCACCGCACCCACCGGCGACGAACCCACCGCTCCGGGTCCGCCGGCGCCGGGCGCTCCTCCGCCCCCGCCGATGCCGGTGCCGCCCGCCCCGCCGCCGCCGCCCCGTCGCCGGGGACGGGTCCCCTGGATCGCCTGGATCGCCGGCGCGGCCGTGGTCCTGGTGGCCGCGAGCGCGGGGGTCTTCTTCGTGTTCGTGCGGGACACCGGCGAGCCGCGCGCCGTCGTCTCCTCCCCGTCGCCGGCCACGCCACCCTCCGGGCAGCCGGCCACGACCGCGCCCCCCGGCACGACGGCCCCCCCGGGGACGACGGCCCCTCCGGCCACCACCCTGCCCCCGGCCACCACGGCGTCATCGCCGGCCGTCGACTGCTCCGGGGTTCCCACGACCTCGGCGGAGGGCCCGCCCTCGACGGGAGCCCAGATCTTCGTGATGGCGGCGGACGGCTCCCAGGTGGCCCGGCTGACGTTCGACTCCGGGGACGACAGCAACCCCGCGTGGTCGCCGGACTGCTCGACGATCGCGTTCGGCAGCGTCCTCGGCGAGACCCGCGACGTGTTCTCCATGCGCAAGGACGGAACGGCGCTGGTCCGGCTCACGGTGAACCCCGGGAACGACGGCAGCCCCGACGTGTCCCCCGACGGCACGACGCTCGCGTTCAGCACGAACCGAGACGGCAACGCGGAGGTCTACACGATGGGCGCCGACGGCTCGAACCCGGTCCGGCTGACCGACGATCCCGGGTTCGACGTGTTCCCGGACTGGAGCCCGGACGGATCGCAGATCGTGTTCACGAGCACCCGCGACGGCGAGGCGAACCTGTACGTGATGGGCGCCGACGGGACGAACCCCCACCGGCTGCTGGAGCACCCGGGCTCCGACCAGAGCCCGGCCTGGTCGCCGGACGGGGTACGGATCGTGTTCTCGAGCAACCCGGGCGGGGGCGAGCGAGACCTGTTCGTCGTGGACGCCGACGGCTCGGACCTCCGCCGCCTGACCCGGACCCCCGCCGTCGACGAGGACAACCCGGCGTGGTCCTCGGACGGCTCGCTCATCGCGTTCAGCGCGGACCGCGGGGGCAACCGCGACATCTTCACGGTCGACCCGGACGGCCGGGGGCTCCGGCGCGTCACCACCGACCCCGCCGAGGACGACAGCCCCGCCTTCTCGCCGGACGACTCCCGGGTCGCCTTCACCCGCCGGTAGACGCCGCCTCCTCCGTGGGCTCGCCGGGCTCGCCGGACTCCTCGGACGGCCCCGGCGGACCGCCTGGTGGCTCGTGGGACCGGCCGAGCTTCACGACCTCGATCCAGCACGTCCCGGCCACGGCCGCCACGACCGCCAGGGCCCACTGGCCGCCGGTGGGCGAGACCGTCCGAAGCGCCGAGTGGACCCCCGGCACCAGGGCGGCCACCAGCACCAGCACCACCGTCGCGGCCCCCCACACCAGCATGAGCGGGTTCGAGGCGACCCCCAGCCGGGACAGCGGCTCGCGCTCCGAGCGAAGGTTCACCGCCAGCAGCACGTGTCCCAGGAGCCACGTGACGAACGCCACCGTCCGGGCCTGGCCGATGCGATGCGTGTCGTACCAGGTCACCAGGTACGCGGTGGCCACCGCGGCGAACAGCCCGGCGGCCCTGGTGAGGACGCTCGCCACGAACGGGCGGTCCAGGAAGCGGGCCCGGGGGTCGCGCGGGGGCTGCCCCATGAGGTCGTCCTCCGGCGGTTCGGCCACGAACGTCGCCGACGCCGCGACGTCCATGAACAGCTCCATGAGGATGATCTGGATCGGCGCGAACGGGACCGGCACGCCGAGCAGGACCGGCAGGAGGCTGGCCCCGATCAGCGCGACCTTGCACGCGAAGTAGTACCGGACGGCCTTTCGGAGGTTCGCGAACAGGGCGCGGCCCTCCGCCACCGCATGGACCACGGTGGCCAGGTCGTCGTCGGCCAGGATCATGTCGGCGGCCTCACGGGCCACGTCGGTCCCCCGCCGGCCCATGGCCACCCCGATGTCCGCGGCGGCCAGCGCCGGGGCGTCGTTCACCCCGTCGCCGGTGACGGCCACCCGCTCCCCGGCGGCGTGGAGGGCCCGGACCAGACGGAGCTTCTGCTGTGGTGAGGTCCGGGCGAACACGGACGTGTCCCGGAGCACGTCGGCCAGCAGGGCGTCGTCCATGGAGTCGAGCTCCGGCCCGGTGACCACCCGGTGGGCGTCGAGCCCGACGGCCTCGGCCACGGCACGGGCGGTGTCGGGATGGTCGCCGGTCACCATCAGCACCCTGATCCCCGCCGTCCGGCACTCCTCGACGGCCGCCGCGGCCTCCGCGCGAGGCGGGTCCGCCAGGACGATCAGGCCCAGGAACGTGAGTCCGGTCTCTGCCTCGGGCGGCGTCGTCCCGCCTTCGATCCGCCGCGAGGTCGCGAGCCCCCGGCCGGCCACGGCGACGACCCGCGCCCCCCGCGAGGCCAGCTCGGCCGCCCGCGCCAGGATCTCCGCCCGCCGGGCCTCGAGGATGGCCACCTCCCGGAGGTCGCCGCCCTGCGCGGCGGTGACCAGCACGCCGGTGCACCGGGCGAGCACCGTCTCCGGCGCGCCCTTCACCGCCACGCCGAGGTCGTCGTCGCGTTCGTACACCACCGACATCAGCTTGCGGGACGAGTCGAACGGGGTCTCCGCCACGGCCCGGTGCTCGGCGCGGACCCGCCCCGGCTCGACGCCCTCCGCGGCCGCGGCCTTGAGCACCGCCACCTCCAGCGGGTCGGCGGCCCGGTCGTCCTGGCTCCCCGCGCCGCTCGCCAGCACCGCGGTGAACAGCGTGGCCCGGGCCGTGATCGCGGGCTCCACCGCCGTCACCTCCAGCCGGTTCTCGGTGATGGTCCCGGTCTTGTCGCTGGCGATGGCCGTGACCGCGCCAAGCGTCTCCACGGAGGCCAGCCGCTTCACCACCGCCCGCCGGCGGGACAGCCGGAGCGCCCCCAGCGCCAGGACCATCGTCACGATGATCGGGAGCTCCTCCGGGATCGTGGCGAACGCGAGGGTCAGCCCGATCAGCACCATCTCCCGGAACGGCTGGCCGGCGATCGTGGCCCCCAGCAACGGCACCAGCACGCTGAACGCCAGGGCGACGAGCGTGAGCACGCGGGACAGCTCCCGCATGGCCACCCGGAGCGGCGTGGGGGGCGGCTTCACCGCCCGGGCCTCGACCGCCACCCTCCCCAGCTCGGTGGCCGGGCCGGTGGCCACGACCACGCCCTCGCCGCGCCCCCGAACGACCACGGTTCCCGACCAGGCCATCGTGGCCCGGTCGGCCTGCGGCGCTCGGAGCGGGACGTCGCTCCCGGCGTCCTTCTCCACGTCCGCCGACTCCCCCGTGAGGGCGGATTCGTCCACGGCCAGGCCGTATCCCGACACCAACCGGAGGTCGGCCGGCACCCGCCGGCCCGGCTCCAGGAGGACGACGTCCCCGGGCACGATCGCCTCCACCGGGACGAACTCGGCCAGCCCGTCGCGGCGGACCGCGGCCTCCGGTTCGGTCATCCGCCGAAGCGCCGCCACCGCCCGGGCGGCCCGCCGCTCGTTCAGCACCTCCGCCACCAGCAGGACCGAGATGACCGCGAAGATCGTCAGCGCGTCGACCAGGCGGCCCCACACGCTGTACAGGACCCCCGTCCCGATCAACAGCAGGATCAGCGGTTCGCGGATCTCGTCGAGGAACGCCGACCAGAATCCCTCCCCCGGCACCGCCGGCAGGCGGTTCGGCCCGAACCGGGCCAGGCGGACCGCAGCCTCCGGCTCCCCCAGCCCCGCGGGCCCCGACCCCAGGTCGGCCAGGACCTCCCCGGGCGGCCGGGCGTGGGCGTCGGAGACTGCCGTCGCCGGACCTGGGGGAACGCCGACGCCCTGCGTCACAGGATGCGTCGGAGGATCTTCTGGCGGAGCCTGCTCCAGGGCGGGTAGGCCACCGGCGGGTCGGGCTTCGTGGGCTTCGACAGCACGGCCTTGCGGTGGGTGAACGTGTCGAACCCCGTTCGCCCGTGGTACGAGCCGGTGCCGCTCTGGCCCACGCCGCCGAAGTGCAGCCCGGGCACCGCGAACTGCATCACGGTGGTGTTCACGCAGGCCCCGCCGGAGGACGTCCCGCCCAGCACCCGCCGCACGGTGTCGCGGGAGCGCGCGAAGACGTACAGCGCGAGCGGCTTGGGCCGTTCGTTCACGAACCGGATCGCGTCGTCCACGGAGCCCACGGTCAGCACGGGCAGGATGGGGCCGAAGATCTCGTCGAGCATCACGGGAGCGTCCGGGTCCACCCCGCGCAGGACGGTCGGCGCGATGTAGCGGGCGGCCGGGTCGACCTGGCCTCCCGCCACGACCTCCCGGAACCCGCCGCCGTCGAGCAGCTCGGCCAGCCGCCGGAAGTGCGAGTCGTTCACGATCCGGCCGTAGTCCGGGCTCGACCTCGGGTCGTCGCCGAAGAACCCCCGGATGGCGTGGCGAAGCTCCTCCACCAGCTGGCGCTCGACGTCCCGGTGGACCAGCACGTAGTCCGGCGCGATGCAGGTCTGCCCGGCGTTGATCCACTTGCCGAACGCGATCCGCCTCGCCGCCACCTTGATGTCGGCGTCGCGGTCCACGATGGCCGGGCTCTTCCCGCCGAGCTCCAGGGTCACCGGCGTGAGGTGCTTCGCCGCGGCCTCCATCACGATGCGCCCCACCCGGCCGTTCCCCGTGTACAGGATGTGGTCGAACCGCTGCTCCAGCAGGGCCGTGGTCTCGTCCACGGCGCCCTCCACGACGGCGACGGTGTCGGGGTCCAGGAACTGCGGCACCAACCGGGCCATGAGACGGGACGTGGCCGGGGCGATCTCCGACGGCTTGCCCACCACGCAGTTCCCCGCCGAGATCGCGGCCGCCATGGGACACAGCAAGAGGTGGACGGGGTAGTTCCAGGGCGAGATCACCAGGGCCACGCCGAGGGGCTCGGGGACCACGCGGGCGCTGGCCGGACGCAGCACCACGGGCACTGGGGCGCGCACCGGCCGCATCCACGCGGAGAGGTTGCGAAGCGTGTGGTCGATGTCGCGGACGACCGACACGATGTCGGAGAGCCACCCCTCCGTGGCGGGCTTCCCCAGGTCGCGCGCCAGGGCGTCGAGGATCTCGTCCTCGCATTCGGTGAGCATCCGCTTCAGGGCCTCCAGCTGGCCCCGCCGCCAGGCCTCCGGGTGGGTCCGGCCCGAATGGAACGTCTCGCGGAGCCGTTCGACCAGGGCGCCGGGGTCCTCCGGGGCCCCGGCCGCGTGCTCCACCGCCCTGGGCTTGGGGAGGACGAAGTCCTCCGCCTCCGCCATCCGGTCGACGCCGGGAATCGCCTCGGCCATTGTCTCCACCTCCATCGGACGGCCGCGGGCGGCCGCTCCCGAGTCTTCCCCAGGAGCTAGGGAACCACGCCGGGCCGCGCGACGCGAACCGGGTTCGTCGGGGGCGCTCGCTATGATGGCCCGGCCGGCGGGGTGGCGGGACGGGAGCGCGATGGGAATGGCCCAGGTGGACGGGGGACGGGAGAGCGGCCGGGCGTCGCTCGGCCTTCCCGAGGGCGCCCAGGGCGTCCTTCCCAGCCAGGCCCTGGAGCGAGCCGTCGCCGCGGGGATCGTGGACGCCGGCGACTACCGCATCCCCGCGTCGAGCATCCAGCCCGCCAGCATCGACCTCCGCCTGGGGGAGGTGGCCTACCGCATCCGGTGCAGCTTCCTGCCCGACAACCGGCCGGTGGAGACGAAGCTGAAGGAGTTCGTGGTCGACGAGCTGGACCTCCGGCGGGACGGCGCGGTCCTGGAGACGAACCGGCCCTACCTGATCCCGCTCCTGGAGTCGCTCGACCTGCCGCCCGACCTCCGGGGGCGTGCCAACCCGAAGAGCTCCACCGGGCGCCTCGACGTGTTCACCAGGGTCATCACCGACCAGAGCTTCCGGTTCGACGAGATCCGGGCGGGGTATCAGGGCCCGCTGTGGCTGGAGGTGGTGCCGCTGTCGTTCACCGTCCGGGTGAAGCAGGGCCTCGCGCTGAACCAGCTCCGCCTGTCCACCGGACCGGCCCGCCTGACCGACGAGGAGATCGTGGCCCTACACCGGGAGCAGCCCCTGCTGTGGCGCGACGGGGCGCCGGTCACCGACGACCACGTGGCCACGGCGGACGGACTGTTCCTGGGCCTGGACCTCAAGGGCGACGAGAACGGCCGGGTGGGGTACCGGGCCAAGGACTTCGCGCCGCCGCTCGAGATGTCACGGACCGGCTACGACTGGGAGGGCTACTGGGACCCCGTGCGACGGGAGGACGGCGACCGGATCATCCTCGCGCCGGAGCACTTCTACCTGCTGCTGTCCGACGAGGCGGTGTCCATCCCGCCGGGCTACGCCGCCGAGATGGCCGCGTACGACCCCACCAGCGGCGAGCTCCGAACACACTACGCGGGCTTCTTCGACCCCGGGTTCGGGTTCGACGCGGCGGGCGGGGCCCACGGCTCCAGAGCCGCCCTGGAGGTCCGGGCCCACGACGTCCCGTTCATGATCGAGCACCGCCAGCGCGTCTGTAAGTTGAGCTTCGAGCGCATGGTCGAGCCCCCGACCGTCCTGTACGGCGAGGGCATCGGCTCCTCCTACCAGCGCCAGACCGACACCCTCAGCAAGCACTTCCGCCCGCCGGGCTGAGAGGGAGCGGGCATGAGCGGACCGGTCGACGACGCCAGCGCGATCACGCCGGATCTCGGGATCAGCGCGATCGAGGTACGGGAGGGGCGTTCGACCCGCGTCGGGCGGTTCGGGGTCCTGCGGGTCCTCCCGACGAAGGGCCGGCGGACGGTCGGGCCGTGGTGCTTCGTCGACCTCATGAACCCGGATGACATCGGCGATCCCCCGCCGATCGAGATCGGGCCGCACCCGCACATCGGGCTGGCCACGGCCACCTGGCTGTTCGTCGGCGCGGCGGTGCACAGCGACTCCCTGGGGACCGAACAGCTCATCCGGCCGGGCGAGCTGAACCTGATGTCCGCCGGCCACGGGATCGCGCACGCCGAGCAGGGGGTCGAGACGGCCGCCGCCATCGGCACGAACGGGATCATGGGCGTCCAGATGTGGCTGGCCCAGACGGAGGCGACGCGGCACGGCCCGTCGAGGTTCGAGCACCTGGCGGACCTGCCGGCGGCCGATCTCGGTTCCGGGGAGGCACAGGTGTTCGCCGGCGCGCTGGGGACTGCGGCGTCGCCGGCCGGGCTGGACCACCCGACGATCGGGCTCGACGTGACGTTCCGGTCGTCGGTGGAGGTCCCCGCCGACCCGCGGTTCGAATACGGGGTCGTCCCGATCGACCAGACCCTGCGGGTGGACGACGCGATCGTCGACGTGGGGTCCCTGGCGCTGATCCCCACCGGGTACGAGCGCCTGAGCGTCGAATCGAGGAGCGGGCCCGCGCGGATGCTCGTGCTGGGCGGAGAGCCGCTCGGGGTCGAGATCAAGATGTGGTGGAACTTCGTGGCCCGAACGCTCGACGAGATCACCGACGCCTGGCGGGCCTGGCGCGATCACGACGACGACCGGTTCGGCCCCGTCCCGTCGTCCCTGGCCCGGATCGAGGCCCCCGCCCCACCCTGGCTCGCCACCCCTGCGTAGAACGGGGATGGATCCGTTCCAGCACCTTCGACGGCGGCTCCTGGCCCGGCGTCAGCGAGAGTATGACGGCGGCCGCCGAGGGCCTCGGCTGGGCGGTCTCCGCACCCGCCTGATCGGAGTCCTGACGATGAGTTTCGCCGGACCCGGCAGTCCTACCCTGGAGAGACCGACGAACAGGAGGAGGCTCACATGGGAGGAATCACTCCGTTCCTGTGGTTCGACGATCGGGCCGAGGAGGCGGCGAACCTCTACGTCTCGATCTTCTCGGACCTGGGGCGCGGCGATTCGCGGGTCACGGACGTGACGCGGTACGGGGCGGCGGGGTCCGGGGCCGCCGGGCGGCCTGAGGGATCGGTGATGACCGTGGCGTTCCGGCTCGACGGGCAGGACTTCGTGGCCCTGAACGGCGGCCCGGAGTTCCGGTTCACGGAGGCTGTCTCGTTCGTCGTGAACTGCGAGACCCAGGAGGAGGTGGACGGGTTCTGGGAGCGGCTCTCCGAGGGCGGCGAGCAGGGGCCTTGCGGCTGGCTGAAGGACCGGTTCGGCCTGTCGTGGCAGGTCGTCCCGTCGGCCCTCGGCCGGATGCTGCAGGATGAGGAACCGGAGCGAGCCGAACGCGTGATGGCTGCAATGCTGGAGATGAAGAAGATCGACATCGAGGCCCTGCGTCAGGCGCACGAGCACGAGTAGGTCGAACGGGAAGGAGGTCCCCGATGGCGGAGGTCAAGTTCAACAGCGTCATGATCGGATCGGAGCAACCGGACACGCTGGGTGAGTTCTACGCCGGCGTCTTCGACCGGCCGGCCGACATGAAGGAAGGTGGTATGTACGGCTGGCAGTTCGGCGGCACGTTCCTGTCGATCATCGAGCACAGCGAGGTGAAGGGGAAGGCCGCGGAGCCGCAGCGCTTGATCCTGAACGTGGAGACCCCGGAGGTGCAGGCGGAGTTCGAACGCATCAAGGCCTCCGGCGCGACGGTGGTCAAGGAGCCCTACGAGCTCCAGGGGATGTGGATCGCGACGTTCGCCGACCCGGACGGGAACTACTTCCAGCTCATGTCGCCCTGGGAGGGCGAGCCCGGCTCCTGATCCGGCGCTTGGCTCAGCGACAGTTGGCGTGGTCGTCCAGGAACGAGAAGACCGCGCGCTGGATCCGCGGGCTCGAGGGGCTGGAGTCGAGCATGGCCCAGCTGTTCAACCCGAATGGCACCAGCACCAGGTCCTTCACGGCGGATCCCGTGGCTCGCAGCAGGCGCCGGACCTCCTGCAGCGGGACGAATTGGTCGGTGCGGAGCGTGACGTACAGCACCGGGATCCGGAGGTCCGACGCGGCCGCGAGCGCGCCCACGGGATCGAACGGGCCCTCGATGTACTGGCCGCGTTGTGCGGCCGGATCGAGCCCCACGAGCGCGACCGGAGGTGGGCGCATCGAGGTCGCCGCCACGATGGCGGCCGCCGCCCCGCTGTAGGACCCGGCGAGCGCCACGCACCGGGAGCCCTCCCGGATCAGCAGGTCGGCCGCGGCGGCCACGTCGAGATCGAGACGGCCCGGGTTGGACCCGCCCGATCCGGACTCCCCGCGGTCGCGATAGTCGAACACCGCCACGCGGAAGCCGTGTTCGGCGAACAGCAGGGCCTCGGACAGCTCCTCGCACAACGGGTGCGGGACGTCGTTCGCCATGACCAGGCCGACCGGCCCCCGGCCGACGGTGGCCGCGTACAGCGAGACATCGTCGGACGTCATGACCGTGACGGTCCGGAACCGCTCGTCCCCTTGGATTCCCGGGCACAGCTGCTCCACGGGCGTCGGCCCGGCGTCCGGGGGCACCGAGGGAGAGACCGCTGGCGACCCCGAGGGTGACCGGAGCGCGCGGGCGGAACGGGATGGCGACCGGTCTTCCGACGAGGTCCCGCAGCTCGCCAGCGCGAGGATCGCGACCAGGCTTGCCGAGACCCGGCGATTCCGGTTGCGGACCGGCACCGTGCCTCCGTTCCCTCCCCCCAAAGGTCCCTACGAGAATCGGGGCGCTGCGAGTTTGGCACGGCCGGGCGCTAGCCCTGCGAGGCGCGCCAGGCGTCGCGGACCCAGAAGATCTGGGAGCGATGCTCGGCCTCGTGCTGCGCGATGTGGTGCAGGACCCAGGCGGGCGAGACGTCGTACCGCTCGCCGTGGCGCAGGCGGAGGAAGTCCTCGACCGTCATCGGCCGGAACATCTCCAGCAGCAGCGAACGCACCACGGCGAGGCGCTCGAGATGCTCGGCGAGCGTGAAGCCGGTCACCGGCGTCAGGCGCTGCCCTTCGATCCGATCGGGAAACGGGAACAGGTGGATCGGGCGCTTCGGATGCTCGGGCGCCTCGAACACGTCGACCCACAGCCAGTCGTCCTCGACCAGCGCGACGTGGTACAGCAGCGTCCCGAGCGTGTTCGTCCGCTCGTCGACCTCCCACTCCAGTGCCTCGTCGGGCACGCCCTCGAGCTCCCGAAGCGTGTCCCGGCGCCCATCCTCCAACGCCGACAGCCACCGACCCACCTCGGGCGCGTCGGCGAGCGGCTCCAGACTCAAGATCTCTCGCTCCGCCACCGCCACTCCTCGTCTCGATGCCCACCACCGGCCGAACAGCGAAGTCTAGCCACCGGTCGCAGCGACGCTCGCTCGACTCCCGTCGGTGCAGAACGAGGGCTGATCGCGTTCGATCAGGTGGCCGGGTGTATGGCGGGGACGGCAACGACTTCGATCAGAGCCCCCAGAATGAGGCAGCGGCTGCCGACGTCGCGGTCGCGGAAGGAGGAGCCATGACGACCAGGGCACTGCTCGTGCCGTTGGAGGCGAGGCCCGGGAAGGAGGCCGAGGTCGAGGAGTTCCTGCGGTCGGCCCTGCCCCTGGTGGAACAGGAGCCGGGGACGACCGCCTGGTTCGCGATCCGCTTCGGGCCGTCCCGGTTCGGCATCTTCGACGCGTTTCCCGACGACGACGCCCGGCAGGCCCATCTCTCGGGCGCTGTGGCCGCCGCGCTGATGGAGAAGGCCGACGACCTCTTCGCGGAACCCCCCGACATCCAGCAGCTCGACGTCCTGACCGACAAGCTCCCCGGATAGCCGGCGCCGCGAATGGGCGGCGAGGAGCTCCTCCCCGCGGTGCTCGCGGGCGGCGATCGGGAGGCCGTGAGGATGGAGGGCCGGTCGCTGTCCTACGGGGGCATGCGGGATGCGGCGTCGGCCGTCGCCGCCGGTCTGGGTCCCGGCGAGCACGTCGCCGCCTGGGCGGAACCGGCAGCGGAGACCGCGGTCGGCGTGGTCGGCGCGCTGCTCGCGGGGGCGGTGGCCGTTCCGGTGAACCCCCGGATCGGGGTGCGCGAGCTGGAGCACCTGCTCCGGGCCGCGGCTCCCCGGCGGATTCTGGTCCGCCCCGGGGCCGACCTGCCGGAGGGTCTCGCCGGGCTGGAGCGCGTCGACGTGGACACCGAGGCCCCGGGACGGCCGTTGCGCGGCGAGCCAGACGCGGAGTCTCCCGCCCTGGTGTTCTTCACGTCCGGCACCACGGGGCCGCCGAAGGGCGCGGTCATCCCGCGGAGGGCGCTGGCGTCGAACCTGGACGCGCAGGCCGGCGCCTGGGACTGGAACGCCACCGATGTCCTGACCCATGGTCTGCCGTTGCATCACGTCCACGGCCTGGTGCTCGGGATCCTGGGCGCTCTCCGGCTGGGAAGCCGAGTCCACCACGTGGGGCGGTTCTCGGCGGAGGCGATCGCCGGGGAGCTGGCGGGCGAGGCCACCATGCTGTTCGCGGTCCCGACGATGTACCGCGACCTGGCGGAAGCGGCCGAGTCCAACGCCGGCGTGGCGGCCGGCGTCGCGCAGGCCCGGCTGCTGGTATCGGGGTCGGCGGCGTTGCCCACCCGCGACTGGACCCGGATCCAGCGGGCAACGGGCCAGCGGATCGTCCAGCGGTACGGTCTCACCGAGACCCTCATGAACTGCGCTGTCCCGGCCTCGAGTGACCGGCCGGCAGGAACCGTCGGACCTCCCCTTCCCGGCGTCGAGGTCGGCCTGGTCGGCGGCGGCGGGTCGCCGCTCGAGGGCGAGGATCCGACCGGCGAGGTCCTGGTCCGCGGACCGAACGTGTTCCTGGGCTATCTCGGCGACGCCCGCGCCACGGCGAATGCCCTTCGCGATGGCTGGTTCCACACAGGCGACGTGGCCGCGCGCGACGCGAACGGCTGGTACCGCATCCTGGGCCGCCGGGACACCGACCTGATCAAGACCGGAGGCCACCGGGTGGGAGCCGGCGAGGTGGAGGACGCGCTGCTGGAGCACCCCGCGGTGGCCGAAGCCGCCGTGACCGGCGAGCCCGACGACCGCCTGGGCCAGCGCATCGTCGCCTGGGTGGTCCTGCGCCCGGACCACGAGGCGACCCCGGCGGATCTGGAGGATCACGTGGCCGCGCTGCTGGCGCCGTACAAGCGCCCCCGCGAGGTCCGGTTCGTCGAGCGCCTCCCCCGCAACGAGATGGGCAAGCTCGTGAAGGCCGCCCTGGAGCGGGCGCCGTGACGGACGGGATCGCGGCCATCGGTCACTACGGCCTGATCGGCGATGGCAGGACCGCGGCCCTTTGCTCCTCCGACGGGTCGATCGACTGGATGTGTCTCCCCCGCTTCGATTCCGACCCCGTCTTCGGACGCTTGGTCGGAGGGGAGCGGGCGGGCTCGTTCTCGCTCGAGGTGCGGGGCGCACGCGGCGTGCAGCGCCGGTACCGGGACCGGTCGGCGGTGCTCGAGACCACGTGGGCCACGCCCGGTGGGGAGGTCAGGCTCACCGAGGGCATGACCGTCCATGCCTCCGGCCGCCTGGCGCCCCAGGCCCTGTTGGTGCGGCGGGTCCGGTGTCTCGGCGCACCCGCCAGCATCCTGATCCGGTTCGATCCGCGACCGGGCCTGCTCGGCGGGACGATGGCGGCGGTTCGGCGAAACGGTGCCGTGGTCCTCACGCGGGGAAGCCTGGCCATGGCCCTGCAGGTCGCACCCACCACCCACGTGGTGCCCGGTCAGGAGACGGAGGTGGAGCTGCCTCCAGGAGGGTCGCTGACGTTCGCCCTCTCGGTCGCCGACCGTCAGCCGCTCGTGTTCGTGGAGCCCGATGCCGCGTATGGCCTGCTCGAGGAGAGCGACCGATGGTGGCGGGAATGGGCCGACCGGATCGCGTACGAAGGCCCGGAGACAGCGGGGGTCGTACGGAGCCTCATCACCCTCAGGCTCCTCACGTACTCGCCGTCCGGCGCGCCCGTCGCAGCGCCGACCACATCGCTTCCCGAGACCCCGGGGGGGATCCGGAACTGGGACTACCGCTTCTCATGGCCACGGGACGCCGCCATCGGCGTCAGGGCGTTCCTGGCCACCGGGCTCTCCGAGGAAGCCCACTCGTTCCTCCACTGGCTGCTCATCGCGAGCCGTCTGACGAGGCCGAGGCTGCACGTCGCCTACACCCTCGACGGCAAGCCCGGCCCCGGCGAGGAGGAGCTCCCCGACGCGCCGGGCTATCGCGACAGCCGGCCGGTCCGGATCGGGAACGACGCGGCCGCCCAGCACCAGCTGGACGTCTACGGGTGGGTGATCGACGCGGCGTGGGCGCTCGCCGAATCCGGAACCTCCCTGCACGCGGCCACGTGGCGCGGGGTGCGGGCATTCGCCGAATTCGTGGCGGATCGCTGGCGTGATCCGGACGCGGGGATCTGGGAGATGCGGGACGACCCCGCGCACCACGTCCACTCGAAGCTCATGGGCTGGCTGGCGTTGGACCGAGCCATCCGCTTGGGGGGCTCCAACCGCACTCGTCCGTCCCGGGTCCACCGATGGGAGGTCCAACGCGAGGCGCTCGGCGAGGACATCCGAGCCCGCGGATTCGACCACGAACGGGGGACCTACGTGCGGGCCTACGGCTCGAGCGAACTGGACGCGGCCGTGCTGGTCCCCGTCGTGGAGTTCGAGCCCGCCGGGTCTCCACGCGTGGCAGGGACCATCGATGCCATCCGGCGCGAGCTCTCCGCCGGCAGTCCGCTCCTGTACCGGTACCGCCCGGGGAGCGACGGCCTCGAGGGCCGCGAGGGGCCTTCCTGGCGTGTTCGTTCTGGATGGTGATGGCGCTCGCGCGGGCGGGGCGGGTCGACGAGGCGCACCATCTGTTCGAGGACCTGTCGGCCCGGAGCAACGACCTCGGCCTGTACGCGGAGGAGATGGACCCGGCCACCGGCGAGCATCTCGGGAACTTCCCGCAGGCGCTGACCCACGGGGCGCTGGTCCAGGCAGCGCTCGCGCTCGAAGCCGCTACCGGGGGTTGAGGAAGCCTCCCAGCAGCGCGCCGTAGGCGACATGGGCCACGAGAACGAATGCGAACGTCTCCCGCCCGTAGTTGAGGCCGAACGGACCGGGAGGCTCGATGACCGTGCGCAGCTCGGGCCCCGATCGCTCCGACGCCATCCGAGGATGGATGCCCGGGAGGAGCGGGACGATCACGGTCAGCGCGGCCAGGCCGTGGACCAGTCCGAACACCGCGCCCAGCCACCAGGACGCCCACCCGACGAGCGCGAACGCACCCGCGTAGAGCAGGGCGAAGACCTGCCCGTTCGCCAGATGGATGAGGAAACCGACGACCCGGGCCCGATCGGGGTCCTCCACCATGATGGTCCCGAGGATGAACGGGAGATCCATCCTGGAGAGCCCGAGCAGCTGGCCGGCCACCATGATCCCGGTGAGGATCACCGTCGCGACGAACCCGAACGTCGCCCAGCCGGCCCAGTCCACGCCTCGGATTCTATGAACGATGCCCCCTCGCGGGATGGATGGCGAGAACGCGCCGTCACCGCGTCGAGAGCAACGCCTCGATGTCGGCAATGGCCTGTGAGGTGTCCAGGAACAGGACGCCGTGCATCCCCACGATGCGAGCGGCGTCCACGTTCTCCTCGACGTCGTCCACGAAGATCGACTCCTCGGGCTTGACGCCGAGGCGTTCGCAGGCCAGGAGGTAGATCCGGGGTTCCGGCTTCGAGATCCCCACCTCGTGCGAGTACACGATGACGTCGGCGATGTCCTCGAGCCCGTAGCGTTCCTGCTCCCGCTCGCGTGCCCCGACGAAGCTGTTGCTGATGATGGCCGTGCGGTAGCGGGGACGCAGCCCCCGGACGAATTTCGCGAGCTCCACGTTCAGCGTCCCGAGGTACTCGTCCCAGATGTCGGCCATGAGCGCATCGGCGGCTCCCTCGTCCAGCCCCAGCCGCTCCGCCGCCCCGCGGCGAACCTCCGCCTCCGACATCGTCCCGAGCGACCCCGCGGCCCACAGGTCGGCCGTCCGCTCCCCGAGCTCCCCCGCCCGCAACCCGATCCGCGCCTCCCACACGCCGACCCACCCGGTCGACGGCGTGGACTCGAGGACGCCCCCGATGTCGAACACCACGGCTCGGATGGGCACTGCCCGCCTCCATGCACTCGACCGCCGCGCGCACCCCAGGCATCAACACTAGCCCGCGCTGGCGCGCCCGATCGCGGATCGAACGGGCGGCGGACCGAAACGCATCCGATCGCCCTCGCCCCCGCGAGCCTGACTCACCACCTCGTCGAATGGCGATTCCGCCGATGGGTGTCCCCCCCGTACGCCGACCTCGGAAACGTCGCGTCCTCCCTCGAGGTCGAGACCATCCCCCGATCGGGCGATGCTGACCGGGCGGCCGCGGGCGACGCTCCCGAGCCGGGCGCAGGCACAGAATCCACGCTCGCACCGAACCAACGGGTCGGCGAGAGCGGACATCCCGCCGGTGTCCTCGCTCTTCAACATCTCCTCTCCAGGATCGTCCGTTTGGCCGATAACCGCCTCGACGGAGCTTGGTTAGGATCGAGCGGCCGAGGACGGAAGGGGGAAGAGGAGGTCCGACACGGGCGAGCGGCGCTCAACCGGCCCTCACGACGAGATGGGAAGGGCGGTGCCCGAACGTGCGAGCGGGCACATCCGGGTCGCGAAGACGGCCGCGCCGGTCGCGGGCCCGTGGGCGTGCGCCAATCCGATCCCCTCCACGGTCCTGTGATCTCGGCCGTGACGTCCGGCTGACGGATTGCATCTCGACTGACGAACGCTTGATCGCGTTCGCCGCGTGCGGGGCCACCCAGACCGATCATGGGAGATGCCGGAATCGGAAGCCCCACGATCGACGGACAGTCCCACATGGCCGAGGAAGCGGAGCCCGCATTCGACCTCCAGGGGAAGGCGGCGGGCGGGAGTGTCCTCTCGAGAACGGCTACCCGTGTGGCTCCAATGGATCACGGATGCCCCTGTTGAGGAGTTGTCCGGAGCCCTCCGTGCCGCTGGCCTGGAGGTTGATGCTTCGGCCACGAGCGATCCCGCTGCGCCGGGAATCGTCTTCTTCGCGGAGTCGTCGCAACGGCTTCACGAGGTGATCAGCGACTCGAGCCGTGGAGGCATGGTCCGAGTCCTCGCGGTAGCCCTCCCGGGACACGTCCTTTCAGCTGGGACCGCGTGGGCACTCGTCCAGGAAGGGGCCTCCGACGTGATCGCGTGGGATGCCTCCGGCGACCCCGCATCAGATATCCGGGCGAGGGTCAGGCGCTGGATCCAGGTGGAGGAGCTCGTGAGGTCGTCGGTGGTGCGAGACCACCTCGTGGGCGGGGGCCGGGCCTGGACCCTCCTCCTCCGACAGATCGTGGAGGTGGCGCGCTTCACGGAGTCCGCCGTCCTCGTATCGGGCGAGAGTGGGACAGGCAAGGAACTGGTCGCTCGCCTCATCCACGATCTGGATCCGCGCCCCGGCAAGGGGGAGTTCGTGATCCTGGACTGCACGACCGTCGTACCGACACTCTCTGGATCGGAATTCTTCGGACACGAGAAGGGGGCATTCACCGGGGCCGTTGCCGCCCGAGACGGGGCGTTCGCGCTGGCCGACGGCGGCACCCTGTTCCTGGACGAGGCCGGCGACCTTCCCCTGCCACTTCAAGCAGAGCTGCTCCGGGTCATCCAGGAGGGGATGTACAAGCGGGTGGGTGGCAACATCTGGAGGCGCACGAAGTTCAGGTTGATCTGCGCGACCAACCGCGATCTGCTGGCGGAAGAGGCGGCGGGTCGGTTCCGACGCGATCTGTACTACCGAATCGCTGCGTGGAGCTTCCGACTTCCCCCCTTGCGGGACCGGCTGGAAGACATCCCGATGCTCACCCGACGCTTTCTCTCACAGGTTCGAACCGACCTGTCCGATGTCGAGTTGGACGGGGCGGTCTGGGAGCTCCTGCGGACCCGCGAGTACCGGGGGAACGTCCGTGACCTCCGGCAGCTCGTGTTCCGGATCGCCCAACGCCACAGGGGGGCGGGTCCCATCAGCGTGGGAGACGTGCCGCCTGACGAACGGCCACCGGTGGGCTCCACCGAGCAGAGCTGGGTCGACCCCACCTTCGAAGAGGCCATCAGGAGGGCGCTGGCCCGTGGCGGAACTCTTCGCTCGATCAGCAGGAGCGCAGCAGAGACGGCCGTCCGGATCGCGGTCGCCGAGGAGCAGTTCAACCTGAAGCGAGCCGCGAGGCGCCTCGGCGTGACGGATCGAGCCCTGCAGATGCGTCGTGCTTCGCGCGGGCAACCACACTTCACGCACGGAAAGGGCTCATGACGTGGATCCCTGGGATGTCGTGCGCGCGGGCCTGCAGCCGCGACCGCCGCGGCCTCAAACGGTGATCGTGGTGGGGGCCGGGATGGCCGGGTTGACGGCCGCGCTGGAATTGAAACGAGCCGGGCACCGCGCGGTCGTGTTGGAGGCTCGCTCGACGGTCGGAGGTCGGGTCCGCACACTCCGGGAGCCCTTCGCCCCCGGCCTGCACGGCGAAGCGGGGGCGATGAGAATCCCACGCTCCCACGACCTCACCATGGCCTACGTGGAGCGGTTCGGCTTGCCACTCGCCCCCTTCACGGCCCACAGCCCGAATGCCCTCTGCCTGGTCAACGGGACGCGCTACCGCCGCTCCGAGGTGGAGCGCCGCCCTGATCTCCTGGGCTTCGAACTGGCTCCACACGAACGGGGTCGGACGCCTCGTCGGCTCTGGCTGCGGACGCTGGGCCCGATCCTTCGTCGGCTCAGGCACAAGGGAGAGGCGGCGTGGTCCTCGATCGTCGCCGAGTACGACGAGTACTCCACTCGGCAGTTCTTGAAGCTCAACGGGTGGTCCGAGGGAGCGATCGAGATGTACGGGCTCCTGGAGAATCTCGAGTCTCGGATGAGCGCGTCGTTCGTCGAGGTGCTGCTGGAAGAGGTTCGGGGTGACTTCGAGGATCTCTCTCAGATCGTGGGCGGCATGGATCGCCTTCCGCAGGCGCTCTTCGGTGAGCTCCGCAACGACGTGAGGTTCGGCGCACGCGTCATCGCCGTCGATCAGTCGCCCGACCTCGTGACGATCCATTACCAGAATCGCGCTGGCCGGGCCATGGTGTCCGGGGATCGGGCGATCGTGACACTGCCCTTCTCCGTTCTCCGCCACATCGACGTCCTGCACCCGTTCTCGCGTCGAAAGCAGCGCGCCATCCGCGAGCTCCACTACGACGCGTCCGGCAAGATCCTGCTCCAGTGCCGCCGGCGGTTCTGGGAGGACGAGGGGATCCGGGGCGGGAATTCCGTCACGGACCTGGCCATCCGCAACGTCTTCTACCCCGAGCACGGCGGGGAGACGGGGCGTGGCGTGCTGCTGGCGAGCTACACCTGGGGGGAGGACGCCCAACGGTGGTCGTCACTTTCGCACGAGGATCGGATCAGCGAGGCGGTGGAGGACGTGGCCGCCATCCATCCGAGGCTCGTCGAGGAGTTCGAAGGGGGCACATCGTTCATGTGGCACGAGGACGAGTTCGCGTGCGGGGCGTTCGCGCTGTTCCTTCCGGGCCAGACGTCACTCCTCCACGATGACATCGTCGCCCCGGAGGGAAGGATCCACTTCGCCGGCGAGCACGCCTCCACCGCGCACCGCTGGATCCAGGGCGCCATCGAGTCCGGGCTGAGGGCCGCCCTCGAGGTGCATCAGGCCGGCCTGCGTGAGAGTGCCGGGGGGGATCGAGTGGCCGATTGAGGACGGAACCGTGACGCCAGTCCGAGGAGACGGACGGCGTTCTCCCTGAGGATCAGGTCCTGTTCCGCCTTCCGGAGTCCGAGCAGGCGCACCTTGGCCATCTCCAACGCAGGGTGCAGCCATGGGCCGTCCGAGCCGAAGAGCACGCGATCCGGGCCGGCTCGTTCCACGGCCTCGACCAGGAAGTCGAATCTGCGTACTCCCGACGTGTCGGTGTACACGTTCGAGTATCTCGTCATCTGGTCGATCACCGTGCGGTGGGCCCGCCAGTCGTCTCCGAAACTTCCGAGATGGGGGACGACGAAGGTGACGTCGGGGTATTCCGGCGCGATCAGATCGGTCACCCAGGCCTCGCCCATCACGTCGTACAGGACCGGGACGGAGAAGGCCCTTGCCGCCTCGCAGACCTCCCGCGTGATGCGGGCGTCATGGCGATGGACCTTGATGCCCCGGAAGCCCAGCTCGTCGACGGCCACCCGCACCATCTCGTGGATCCGGCCCCGATCTCTGGCGGGATGGACCATGGCGAAGCCGACGAACCGCCCGGGCCGGGAGACGACGATCCGGGCCAGGGCCCGGTTCGCGACCGCGTAATCCTCGTGGAAGACGGGCAGGAGCACCGTGAGTGCGATCCCCGCCCAGTCGGCCCGGCGCAGGTATCGATGCAGAGGGGCTGCCGTGTCCCACGGCCCGGTGAGGCCGGTCCCCGAGCCGGCGTGACAGTGGAAGTCCAGGGCGCTCACGTCACGACGCCTTCACGGCCGGCCCCGGGAAGGATCGATCCGCCGAACCGCCGTTCGGCTGGAGCCGTCCCAACTCGGAGAGGAACCAGATCACCGTCTCCACCCCCCTGTGGAGCGTGGGGAGATGCACCTTCTCGTTGGGGGCGTGCATGCCGTCATCCGGGAGGGCCATGCCGATCATGGCCACGGGGATCCGAAGGTGGCGGACGAGGGACTCGACGACCGGGATGGTCCCGCCGGAACGGAGGAACACCGGGTCACTCCCGAACCCGTTCCGGCAGGCCAGCGCCGCTGTCCGGAGCACCGGGTGACTCCGGTCCAGCAGCACGGGGCCCGACCAGGCACTCACCCGGACCCGCGACGCCATGCCCCGGGGGACGGACTGCCGGACATGAGAGCCGATGGCCGACGCCACCTCCCTCGGCACCTGGTCGGGGACGAGCCTGACGTTGAGCTTGGCCGTGGCTCGGTGGGGGATGATGGCCCCGGTCCCCGGTCCCGCGTGCCCGCCCACCACGCCGGTGACGTTCAGGGCCGGGTGGATGGTGGTCCGCTCGTAGAGCGATCGGTCGGGCCCGCCGGCGAGGGGAGGCCCCCCCGCCGCTCGCAGGAGATCGGCGTCGCTCGGCCCACTCCGGGCCATGGAGGCCAGTTCCGCGGCCGGCCACGCCCGCACCCGACCATAGAAGCCGGGGACGGCGACCCGGCCGGCCCGGTCGTGAAGTCCCTCCACCACGCCACACAGCGCCTCCACGGCATTGGCCGCGGCTCCTCCGAACGCACCGGCGTGCAGATCGCGTGGACCCCCTGTCACCTCGACTTCCATGCCGATCGACCCCCGCAGGGCATAGGTGATGGCGGGCCGGTCCGGCGACGGGATCCGCGTGTCCGAGACGACGGCAGCGTCGGCGCGAAAGCGGGAGGGCGTGGAGCGCAGGACCGCGGCGAGGGCGGGGCTCCCCACCTCCTCCTCGCCGTCGAAGACACAGCGGACGTTGACGGGGAGCCGGCCGGCTCCCCGCAGCCAGGCCTCCAGCGCCAGGACCTGGGCGACGACGGGCCCCTTGTCGTCGGAGGCGCCCCGCCCAAGGAGATGGTCCCCCACCCGAACCGGCTCGAACGGCGGGGTGCGCCAATCGGAAGCCGGCCCCGGCGGCTGGACGTCGTAGTGGCCGTAGACCAGGAGGGTGGGCGACCCGGTGAGACGGCACCACTCAGCGACCACCAGGGGACGGCCCTTCATGGGGAGTACGCGAACCTCATCGAATCCTGCCTCCTTGAGCCGGCCCGCGAGCCACGACGCGCACCGCCGCACGTCCGCTCGCCGGGCGGGGTCCGCGCTGACCGACGAGAACCGCACCATCGCCCCGAGATCGGCGATCAGGCGCGAGCGGTGCCGCCGCGCGTAGGCGAGAGCCCGAACGGTCTCCATGGTTGGCCAGGCTCCGCGACGAGGTCTGGTCCCGGGGCATTCGGATGCTTCTGAACGAACCTCTGTCCCGTCCGAAGCTGGAGCACCCGGCGGATCCACCGCTCCATCCAGTTGCCGAACTTCGCCGTGCCGGGGTTGTAGGGTGGGAGCTTCCTCGGCTGCGCGAGCGTGGCGTCCCACGTGATCCGGTGGCCGGTCGGTCCGGGTTCGAACACCTGCAGGTGCGCTTTGCCCGTCTTGTCGTAGACGATCAGCGCGGTGTTCCCGCCGCCGGCGTCCCGGCCGGCCAGCTGTCGAAGGCCCTTGTTGTACGACGCGAGGCCCTTGATCTCACCGATCCTGATCTTCGGGATCTTCCCGGCGGGCTGAGGAACCCATGGAAGCAGCACCTTCACCTCTTCGTCTGGTTCGTCCTCCGGATCCGCTGAGGGGTCCACGGGGTCCAGGGGGGGAAGTCCCGCCGGATCCTCGATCCCGACGAGGACGGGCCCGATCCCCATCCACCAGGGCCACCAGTACAGGAAGCCTCGGCCCCGCAGGATCGCCACGCGAACGTCTCCGGGCGCCCTCAGCCGGTAGTGTGGCGCCCGCCGGAAGTCCGTCCGGAACGTGGCCGAATCCACCCACTCGCCTCGCCTCGACAGGTTGTCGAGCGCGCGGGCGAACGCCGGGGAGACGCCGAAGCCCGCTCGACGCAGGCGGGTCACCGTGCGGGTGACGAGACGATGTCTGGGGGGCGATGGGCGGCCCCTGCCAGGCCGGCTGGCCACCGGAGCGACCCGGACCCCGGTTGGACGCCTCGGCGTGATCGCCCCGCCGGGCCGAGGCCCTGGGGGCATCACCCTCCTGGCGGCGGTCCCCGGTCGATGCCGCGACGCTGGCGGTCGCCGGGCGGGGGGGCGGGCGACAGCGACCCCCCGGCGCCTCATCGGAGGGCCCTCGACGTGCGTGGTGTCCGATACATCTGCCACCTCCCGGGTGCGATGGTCCGGGCCCTCGGGGCCCGAGCGACGGGCAGTGAGTCGGCGATCGCCGAGATCGTCGCGTCGACGTCGTCTGGTGTGTGGCGGGCCGTGAGGAGGAAGGCCAGGGCCGGCCCGGGGCGGCACCGGGACCGGATCACCACCGAGCGAATGCCCCGACGGAGCAACTCGGCGTGCAGCTCGATGGGGTGCAGGTCCTGGCCGGAAGCGATCGATTGGACGGGGAACATCCCTCCCGACGGCCGGAGGCCCAGGCCGGCCACCCCTGCCCGAAACCGCCCGATCGCCGCACCCAGGCGCCGGCGAAGGGAGGCGCCGAACCTGGCGTTGACGCCGATGGCGTGCTCGGCGGCGCGGACGTGAACGATCGAGACCGGGCTCAGGTGTATCCGGGCCTCGCTGCGGGCTTCGAAGGCGGTCAGCAGCGAGCGGCCACCCGCCATCACCGTCATCGGCACGCCGAAGCCCTTCGCCAGCGAGGCCACGACCAGGACCTCGGCGGGAGCGGCCGCGTGGCCGCCCTCCCGGTCGCGCGGTTCGTCGGGGACCACCGCCCTCAGGTCGCTCCCGTCCTCCCCGACGCCGTGCCATCGGAGCGAGCCCCCACCACCCGAGCCGAACGGGGGGTTCGTGGAGGGCCCTGAGCCCAGGATCCCAAGGGCCTGTGTGTCGTCCAGGACGAGGAGCCCCTGGTGTCGGCGCACCACCTCGAGGTAGTCGCGGATGGGGGCGGCCCCCCCACACCCGGGACACCATCCGTCCGCGACGACGATGGGAGTTCCTCCGGCTCCGCTCCCGGAGGACGTCGCGGCCTCCAGCGATTCCGGGTCGTGATGGCGGAACGACCGCACCACAGCACCCCGCCCGGCCGCCCTCTCGGCCCCCCACCACCCGACCGGGTACGTCCCGGCATCCACGAGGACCGTCCCCGCTCGGGCGGGAAGGGTCCCGAACAGGTCCCAGAACGCGTGCAGGGTGGACGGCATCAGCGTTCCTCCATCGGTGCCGATCAGGCGGGCGAGGGCCAGGGCGACCCTGCGAGAGTCGGGTGACTCCCGCAGGGCCGCCGGCGCACCCTCGGTGAGCCGGGCCCACGGTCGGATCGCCCGACTGGGATGCCGCATGCCCAGGTAGAGCGCGGAGGTGAAGTCCAACGACGACTCGTGCATCCGGCCGTGGGGATCACGGATTCACCCGGCTGGGAGGGCGGGCCGGCTTCGCCTGCCGCGATGCTCCGCCGGCTCGCGCCGGCGGGCGGACCCGATGAGCAGCGGCCAACCGCCGGCGCAGCAGGAGCGAGGGCTGGGCGAAGCGGTCCTCCCGCCGCTGGGCCTCCGTGACCTCCGCCCGCAGATCGATGCCCGTCACGGCCCAGTAGGCGTGCATGTAGTTCGCGACCTCCTGCCGCCAGTACCGCGCCCAGTTGCCCGCCTGGTTACGGTCGAACACGTTGTTCCAGTTCCCGTACCGGATGGACAGGAGCAGTTGCTCGCCGAAGATCCCCAGATCGCGGAAGTGCATGACGCTCGTGTCGCCCCACCCCTGCAGGGTCTTCATCGCATCGACCCGGTGCATCCAGGGCTCGGGCAGGGCGACCATGATCCGGGTCGGCAGGAAGTCCCGGAACTCCGGACGCGACAGCAGCCATTCCTCCATGAGCATCTCCTGGCGCGCCACCCAGGGAAGGTCTCCGAACTGGTTGTGCGCTCCCTGGCTGAGGATGAGGTGCACCTCCTTGAGCGCGTTCAGCACCGGGAAGCCGTCGGCGATCATCGTGGTGTCGTCGTCGTGCTGGTGGAACACGCTCGCGATGTACAGGAGGTTGTGGAAGGCCTCGATGAACTTGGATCGCGTGTCCGCGCCTCGCACCGAACCGACCGCCTGGCCATGCAGGGTGATCCCGTAGTGGTGGTCGTATTCGTACGCTCGGCGCACCACGCTCAGACGGTGTTCCTCGTCCTGGATGTACCCCCAGAGCAGGTTGTTCAGAGGACGGAGAGGATCGATCTCCATGTGGGCAAGCGGATCTCGATCTCCCGGGGACCGGATGTTCTGGAAGCGACGGGCGACCGAGGCGGCCGTCTGCACCAACATTCCCTCCTCGTGCCAGTACGACCAGATGAGCTCGAGGAAGCACGGATTGGTCAGCTTGTTGCGCAGGATGCCCACGCACGCGGCAGCCTTGGCGGCCTCGTCCCCGTTCGGAAGGACCTGGACGTCTCCGAGATTCAGCCGGACCATCGCCAGATAGGGAATGGCCAACGGGCCGTCCTGCGAGTCCTCCACCGGACCCTGGACGGGCACCAGGTAGAACTCGTTGTACAGCTGATCGAGCTCGGCGGCGGACAGGGCCCGGCTGAAGCGGCCGTCGTCGCCGAGGGTGTCCGGGCGCTCCCCGAAGTCCCACACCCCGCATCGGGCCATCAGGAACACCTCCGAGGCGACCTTGAGTGTCCGGTAGGCCTCGATGTCGGGGAATGGCAGCGACCGGTCCAGCTTCTGGCCTTCGACTTCTCCCAGGCTGGGGTCGCCCGGATCGGTGCCGCAGGCGATCGCATCCATCCAGGGCTTGAACTGGTTGAAGCTGATTCGCTCCGTGGCCGCCCTGATCCCGGACCACAGGGCCTCGTCCGCGGTCACCGGGATGTCGGTTCGCCGAAGCGACACCGGGACGGGATCGAGCAGGAGCTGCTGGCGTTCCGTGACCAGGATGGAGACGCTGACCTCTCCTCCCACGGCCACGTCTCCTTCCGACGTCTCGTCCACCACCTGGGCCGCCAGCGAGTACGAGCCCGGGGCGAGGTTGGTGGTGCTCCATGGCAGGGTCAGCTTCGGCCCCGGGTCGATCTCGTCGGGCACACGGCTGAGGACGAACTCCGGGCCCTCCCAGGTCCAGACGATCGCCTGGGTGCCGGTCAAGGACTCGTCCAGCTCGACCGAGATCAGGACGTCCCGGCCCTGTTCCACGACGTTCGGGATGGCCTGCATGGTGGTGATCTCGCTTGCCATGTCTTCGTCCTCCTTACGTGGAAGCCATCGAGGGCTGGAGCTCTCGACGCCGATGGACCGGTCGACCCGGAACGCCGGGTGGCCGTGCGGTGGGAGTCGCGGTGGCGATGGGGACCCGCGTCGGGCCGGACCGGGTCCTTCGGGGGGCCCGGGCGCAGATCTCCGCGATGTCGAGCGTGCTCTTCAGCGCCCAGTGCGTGATGAGGTCTCCGAGCAGACGGTCCTCCCTCTCGGGGCTCAGCCTCCCCTTCGCCCGGGCCCGCCCCAACACGGCGAACACGAGCGTCGGCGGAGCCGCCCGCATCAGCTCCGGCTGGACGGTCCAGCGGTCGTAGGCCTCGATCAATCGCTCGGGGGTCCGGTCCGGCATCCTGATGGCGTCCCCGAGCGCCATCCCGCGCAGCGACGCCGGGCGGTGTCCCAGCAGGAACGACACGAAGGCGCCCATTGTCGCCTGGAGCTCCGTGACGACCTGCTGGCGCTTCTCGTCCAGGCCCGCCGTGGGATAGAAGCGCCGCCAGGTCGCGGCCAGCTCCGCCCACTGCCCGTGGGGCCCCTGGGGATAGAGCGCGTTCCCGAGGGCGCAGCTCAGCAGGACCCTGATCCAGGGGAACGGGTGAGGATCGTCGACGTTCACGCGGAACACGAACGCTCGGGGAAGGCTGACGATCCCGATCAAGCCGAGTGTCGAGGAGATGCCCACCTTCCCGAGCGCCCACGTGTCCGCGACGATCTCCGAGATCGTCCGCTCCCACATCCCCCACGCCCGTGCCTCCGCCGGCGGCCGGACGCGCCGCTGCTCCTGGAGGGCGGGACGCAGCGATTCGACCAGGTTCAGCAGCGCAGCAGCCTGGTGACCGCACTCGTGGCAAAGGCTCGAAGCGACACCGAAGCCGATCATCCGCTCCCTGGGGATCCTCACCACCGCCACCGGCGCCTCACCCCCGCCGGGCAGCCGAGTCCGGGCGCGGCGGATCGCGCCGCCCAGGCCACGGTGCAGGTAGCACACGGCCGGAGGTGGCTCGATGAACCCGCCGCGAAGCTCCAGCGCGTCCTGTGCCGCCACGTCCAGACCCGACAGCCACACCCCGATCTCCTGCTCGCTTCGCTGTGTCAGGGCCTCGGCGAACAGGTCGAACTGCGTGAGGGCCGTGTTGAAGCGCAGGCGCAGAGTGGTGAAGCGTCGCTGCTGTTCCTGCGGGACCGCCCCTCGGCCCGGTCCCCGAATCCACCGGATGAACGCCCGAACGTCCCGACGGAGCTTCCCCCGGCCGGCCATCAGATACCGCTCGATGGCGATCTGGGCCGTCGGCATGAGGTTCGCAGCCGGCACCATCGTCTCCTGCAAGACGAAGGGCTTGACTCGATCCAACCGCCGGAGCAGGGCGCGGGCCTCCTGCTCCAGCAGCCATGTGGCCAGGGGATCCGGTGTCGCAGCCATCCCGCCGATCCGCCTGTCTCAGACCCCGAACACGACGATCTTGCGGCCCCGCCGGATCCAGCGTCCGCTGAGCCCGGGGGTTCCGTACGGCGGTGGCGGGGTGGTCCAGCCGTCGCCGGCGTGGCGCGCGGCAGGCCGACCCACGGCCGGACCCATCGCCGGCCCACCCGGGCGGGGGTAGGCTCCGGGCCGCCGGTAGTACGCGGGGACCCCGGGCCTGACCCCGCGAAGGTTCTGCATCATGTTCCGGTAGATGCCGGGGGCGTAGACCTTGGCGGCCTTCGCCACCGCAGCTCGAGCCAGCGTCTGCGGTGCGGTGCCCGGGGTCGGGCGGGCCAGCGCGGCGTTGCGGGCGGCCCCCGCGGCCACGTTCACGAACCGGCGAGCCACCTCGAACTCCGCCTGCTCCTGTGGCATGGCCTCGACCTCGATCTCGAACAGGCCGCTGGCCATGGACCCGAGCTTGCTTCCGATCGCAGTGCCGATGCCGGGAGCGACGAACGATCCCAGCGCACCGCCGACCACCGGGAGCGCCTTCTTGGCCACGTTCTTCAGGACGCCGCCGAGAGCCCGGCCAATGGGGGACTTGATGATTCCCCCGACCCCTCTGGCGACCCTCTTGAACAGGCCGCCCAGGAATTGCTCGAGCTCCTCCTCGCTGGAGATCTCGAGGAGCTCGGAGGCGAGCTGGACCTCCTGGGCCTCGCTCAGAGGGCTGGCGACCTCGCCCCCCGAGACCTCGCCCCCCATGAGCGATCCGAGGATCCCGCCGAGGAACTGCTCCGACTCACCCACCTCTCCGAACTCCCCGGTCTCTCCGAACTCTCCGTACTCACCGGTCTCTCCGTACTCACCGGTCTCTCCGTACTCTCCGTACTCCGCCTCGGTCTCTCCGAACTCCCCGAACTCGCCGTACTCGCCGAACTCGGTCTCCGTCTCCTGCATGCTCATGGAGCGTCTCCCTTCGGTTGTCCTGATGGCCCTATCCCGGCCGTATATCCACGGCGATCGCGATTCGCAGGTCCGGGAGCTCAGCTGAGGTAGATGACGATCCTTCGCCCGCGCCGCAGCCAGCGGCCCGTCTGAGGCGCCCCGGCCGGCGCCGCCGGGCCCGGCCCGGCCGCCCTGGGGACCAGGCCGGGGGCATGCACCCGTGCGGCCTTCGTCGCCGCCGCTCGAGCCGCGGCCTGCGGTGGGGCCGAGCGGGGGGCGAGGCAGGCCTGTCTGGCAGCGGCCCCGGCGAAGCGGACGAACTGCTTGGCCGCCTCGAACTCCTGGTCCTCGGGGCTCAGGCCCTCGAGCTCCAGCCCGAGCAGCTGCCCGGCCGCCCTTCCGAGCGTGGCTCCGACCGCGCCTCCGCTGCCAGGAGAGACCCACTGCCCGATCCCTCGCCCGACGACGGGCAGCGCCCGCTTCGCCGCGTTCCTCAGGATCCCGGTGAGGGCCCGGCCGGTGTCCGACCTGGCGAACTGGCCGACGGTGCGTCCCACCGTGCCGATGAGGCTGCCGAGGAACTGCTCCAGCTCGTCCTCACTCGAGACCTCCAGCAGTTCGGATGCCAGCTCCACCTCCTGGGTCTCGGTGAGCGGGCTCTCGTACTCCGAGAACTCCTGGTACTCACCGGGGCCGGCTTCGCCGTATTCACCGTATTCACCGATCTCCCCGATCTCCCCGAACTCCCCGAACTCCCCGAACTCCTGGCCGGCCTCGAGCGCTTCCGATTCGAGCCGGGTTCGGCCGATGTCGTGCATCCCTCACCTCCTCCTTCCGTGCATGCAGTCCCCGGCAGGGCCGGCCGCGATCCGTCACCTCCTCTCGCCGACGTCACCTCTTCTCGCCGACGCGGCCTTCAGCCCATCTGGTGCAAGTGGCGTGCCAGCCGTACGGAGTGGAGGTGCCAGCCGGGCAAGGCGAAGGATTCTTCGATCGGCTCCTTCGGGCGCGAAGCGGGATTCGTCGAGGGGAGTGGAGGAGCAGATGCAGCCGCGGCGGCGTGGGCCGGTTCGGGTCAGGCCGGCGTGCTCCTGAGGGCTCCGATCCCGCGAACGCCGCGGGGGAGCAACCCGAGTTGGATCCGGTACTTGGCCACGGTGCGGCGGGCCACCTTGTAGCCGAGCTCGAGGAGACGCCCGGCCAGCTCGCGATCGGACAGCGGGTGCTCCTCCGCCTCGATGATGTGCTGGAGCGCGTCCCGCACCCCGAGCGATGCGTCGAAGAAATCCCGGAAGGGCACCACCCTCCCGGAGGGGAGCATCACGTACTTGCCGCTCACCGCTCGGCTGACCGTCGACTCGTGCACACCGATCGCTTCGGCCACGCGCGCCCTCGTCAATCTCCGAAGGTACTGAGCTCCGCCCAGCACGAATGCCCGCTGGGACTGGATGACGTGCTCGGCGATCCTCCGCAACGTGCGGTTGCGGTCCTCCAGGCTTTCCATGAACAGCGCGGCGCGCCGGACGGCCTGGCGAACGTGCCGCCGGGTGGCGAGGGTGAGCTGGTTCGCCTCGGACGCCGCCATCATGTCGGCCAGCAATCGGTAGAGGGGATCCACACGGAGGGCGAAGCGGCCTTCGTCGACGACCTCCACCTCCAGGCCTGCAGGGGCGTCCGCTCGCTCGCGCACCACCACATCGGGCAGAACGGGAGGGGGAGCCTCACCACCGGGCAGGCCCGCGCTCGGGTACGGCGAACAGTGGTCCCGGATGAACTCCCGTGCCGCCTCGACCTCGTCGGAGGAGACGTTCAGCACTCGGGCGATGAACGCGAACCGGCCGCGTCCCAACGCCTCGAGGTGTCCGGCGACGACGGCCCTGGCCAGGGAGCGGACCCGGGCCTCCGGGTCGATACCGGATTCCGGGGGTTCGGCGCCCAACCCATCGAGCTGCTGGAGCAGGCACGCGCGGATGTCGCTGGCACCGATCCCGGGCGGCCCGACCTCCTGGAGGGCACCCACCACGCGTTCCACCCTGGATGTCTCGATCCCGAGCTGCCCCGCGATTCCGGCGGTGCCACCCGGGAGCAATCCCCGCTCGTCCAGGCTCCCCACGACGTATTCGGCCAGGTGGATCTCCTCCTGCGGCAACAGCAGCCGGACTTCCTCCAGCAGCGACTGTTCCGGGCTCGGCCTGAAGGGCACGTCGAAGGTCGTGTCCAGCAGGGTACCGGAAGGCCGGCGGGCGATCACGGAGCCCGGCCGGCACCTCGGGCAGGGGCGGTCCGCTTCCCCCCCGCACAGCCGGCAGGCATCGGACTCGAACCGCTCCAGTGCGGGATTCTCGGCGCTCTCCCTGTCGATCGCGGCCTCCAGCTCCTGGGACGAAAGCTGCAGCAGCGAGGTCAGCGCCAGGAGTCTCGGTGAGACGTTCATCGACAGGCGTGGGCCGACCTCCATGCGGACCGCCGGCCCGGCCCGGAGCGAGCCCACCCCAGGGTGCATGCTCACGCTCTCCATCGAACCAGGGGGATGCAAGCTGCGTGCCCGATGGCGCGGGGGGCTGCCATGTCTCGGCCATTCCAGCCGCCCTCATGCCCGAGCACAAATCAGCAGGCCCGTCGATCGTGTGGCACGCGCCTTGCACGCCACGGGGTCGATCGGAGACGACCGTGAGACGAATCAGAATCCGCAGGAGGAGTGCCCGCCGCGTCCCAGGCGGCGGGCAGATCCTCTCCCTCGATCCCCGCGATCCCGATGTGGTACGGGCCAAGACGGGCAAGCAGGGCCGCGACGGACGGTCCGGTCCGAACGGCCGGTGAGACCTGAGCCCCGGGCCTTGTCGAGCATCCTCCTGTGTCGGCTCATCGCTTCGGCTTGGCCTGCATCTCCTTCAGAAGGGCCCTCACGTCCTTGTCCAGAGTCGCAAGCTGCTCTTGCTGCTGTTGGAGTCGCTGATCCATCTCGGGGAGATCGGGGGGCACCTGGTCGATCGTCTGATCGCTCGCCTCGACGTCCCGCTTGTACGCTGCACGCTCGCGATCCTCCCTCGACATCACTCCCACGGCCTTGAGCAAGGGTCGGAGGTCTCGCCAGAGCAGCTGCCCGACCTGGCCGAGCTCGTACTGGCGAGGCTGCCGCTTCGGATCGAACGTGCGTCCGGCGGCGCTGATGACACCCTGTACGGTCCGGGTCAGGTCATGCACCAATTCCCGGAAGGTCACCGCCGCCGACCTGTTCACCTGAGATGTGAGCTGGTCGAGAACCTGAGCGAACTCCCCCTGGATGTTCGCCCGCTGGTACCGCGTGAGCAGTGCCCCCATCAACCGCGCCGTCGATTCCTGGATCGTGGGCGTCGGAGCGGCCACCGGCGGCCATCCCGGGCCTCGCGACCGCCCTCGCCAGGGATGCGGCGATGGCCTCTCTTCGGATGCACCGATCGTCTCGAAGACAGGCGCTGCCGCCGTCCGGTAGATCGCCCGCCGCATGGGGGGGCGTCCCTGCGGTTGGCGAGAGTATCCCGTGTACGCCGGTCTCATCATGATTCTCCTCTCCTTTCTTCGTCCTTCTTCCCAGCGTCGCTCAGGTGCCTCCTTCCACCTGGTCGTCCCTTCCTCGTGCGTTTCACGTCGCCTCAGCTCCACGACGGGCCGAGGCCGCCCGGATCAGCTCTGGGGGCGCGGATGGCCGACAGCAGGACGGGCTCCGATGCCTCACCGATGTGCGCGGGTTCGACTCCCACCTCGAAGACCACCACGTCCCGGCCGCCGGGCTCGACGGCGACGATCCGCATGCCCGCGTGTCGTGCCACCAGCCTCCTCCAATACTCGCCGGAGTCGTCCTCGTTCCGGCCAACCAGGACGACGTCGGGGCGGATCCGAGCCACGGCCATCGAGAGCCATTCGCGGGCGGCCGGTCCATCCGCGCTGTGTCGTGCCGGCGCCATCCCGGCGAGCTTCATGTCCCGTGCCGCGCCGACGATGTCCCGGATGATCGCCTGAAGGATCGGGGGACCCTGTCCGATCAACACCCGCGTCCTTGCCACGCTCGCTCCCAGCCGGTTCAGCCGAGACTCAGCCTGCCACCGGCGACCGCGCGCGTACATGGATCATCGGATCCATAACGGATCCATATGGGATCCATGTGCAAGACCCGGCCCCTCCGACCAGGCGCCGGGTGTCAGGAGCGGAAACGGTCCGCCATGCCGGGCATGGGTCCCACCCGAAGGGCCACGTCCATGCGGCGGGGCACCTCGAGCTTCTCCAGGATGTGATGGATGTGGTTCTTGACGGTCGGCAGCGCGATATACAGGCGGCGGGCGATCTCCTTGTTCGACATGCCCTGGGTGATGAGCTCGACGATCTGGCGCTCCCTGGAGGTGAGGGGGAGTTCCTCCTCCCGCATCCCGCCCGATCCAGGGTGCGCGACGAACCGGACCAGCGTCGCCGCGATGGAGGACGAGCAGACCACCTCACCTCGAGACGTTCGGTACAGCGCCTCGACCAGCTCCTCCTTCGCCGCGTCTCGCGAGAGATACCCCGTCGCACCGGCGGTCGCCGCTGCGACCAGGTCGTCCGGCAGGTCGTGGATGGCCATGGCCACCGCCCGCGATCGGGGAGAGCCCTGCAGGATGCGCTCGATGACTTCCGCGCCATCGGACATGCCCATGTCGATCAGGGCCACGTCGATCGGAGCCGCGGTGTTCATCGCGCCGATCGTCTGCTCCAGGTCGCCGGCGCTGGCGACCACCTGAACACGCCGCAGCGATCCCAGGAGTCGGACCAGCCCCTCCCTGTACAGCCGCGTCTCGGCGACGATGAGGAGACGAATCACGTCCGTCACAGCGGTCCCTGCCGCCCCAGGGGAAAGACCCGTGGGGGAAATCCAGACTATCGGCGCGATGGAGAAGCAGTCAAGCTTCCCGACGGGCCGGATGGTGGATCGAATCGTTCGGGGCAACGGCGTCAGTGGCATCCGGCGAACGAGAAGTGGCCGGGGTCGGTGTCCGGCTGGGACTGGCACCACCCGGCCCGCTCGAGCGACCGGATCACCCCCGGCGCATCGAGGCTGTCCTGGGTGATGTCGATCGCCGCACCCAACTGGTGATACGAGGCCCCGGGGGAGGCGCACGTCCCGGGACAGCCGGTCGGATCCCCGCAGATGTTGCGGCAGGCCGCCGCCTGCTCTCCGCACGACCGGTAGCTCTGCACGACCGAGATGGCCCCGCCGGCCGACCGCTGTGCCCGCCGGAACGCCATGAGCGCGGCGGGTTGGAGCCGCACGCCGTCGAACGTGCGGAGCGGTGGGGCCTCCCGACACGGATCATCCGGCCGCACGAGCGGATCGTGGGTTCTCGACAACCAAGCCACTGTCCCCCCGGCCGCGACCGCGACGATGACGAAGCCGGCGAGCACCCGACGCCGAACCCGCGCCCGCGTCACCGCGTGCTTCCCCACGACCCGACCCTCTCATGTCCATCCACGCCCTCCACATGGACACCCGCCCGTCGATCCTCGTCTCCATCGAATCGCCACGCCGGGACCCGGCATGGCTCCGACTACGACGCCGCGATGAGAGCGGCCTGGGTTGCCGCGATGATCGGGCGACTTGACGCGCGTCCTATCCTGAGGAAGCAGGTCGGGACGAACCCGAGACCGGGCCGGGGGTGGGGATGGGTCAGCCGCCGCGGAGGTTCCTGAGGGGCTTTCTCGGGGTCGCCATCCTGGGTCTCTCGTGCACGCCCGCCAGGGCCGTCGAATTCTCACAGGCCCTGCCTGCCATACCCATGGGATTCGCCTCGGGGACCTCCGCCACTCCTGCATGGACGACCTCGGGGCCTCCGGGAGGCCTGATCTCCTCCCTGGCGGTCGACCCCGTGCATGCCGGTGTCGTCTACGCCGGGACGAGCTCCGGACTGTTCCGCTCCACCGACGGCGGTGGGACCTGGAACCTGGTCGCCCTCGACAAGCAGGCCTTGTTCGGTCTGGCCCTGCATCCGCGAACGCCCCGGATCATGTTCGTCGGTGTCCCCGGGGCGATGCTCCGGTCCGAGGACCGCGGCAAGGACTGGACCGTGGTGCTGCACGATGTCTTCACCTCGGCCCCAGTGATCGATCCCGACCATCCGTGGATCGCCTACGTCCTCGCCAAGTCGGTGTTCTCGAGCACCACCGGCGTGCTGAAGTCCACCGACGGCGGCCGGTCGTGGCACCGCATCGGCGACGGGATCCCGCTGCACGCCGAGCCGAACGCACTCGCCATGGATCCCGGCGATCCACGGACGCTGTACCTGGGGACGGTTGCCCGCGGGCTCTTCGTTTCCCACGACGGCGGGAGGAGCTGGAATCACGTGGAGATCGGCGTCCGGCAGCGCGTGTTCGTGGGCTTCGTGGAGGTCGGTCCGCCGGGCGACTCCACGGTGTACGCCGGGATTCCGAAGTTCCTGGACTCCTCCCCCTTTGGTCTGTTCCGGAGCGAACCCGACGGGTCCTGGACCCGCGTGTTCGGCGGGAGCATCCGGTCCCTGGCGGTCGACCCGCACGGCGGGACGGTGTATCTGGACCCCGCACGGGGGAGCCTCCTGATCAGCCACGATCGCGGCGACACATGGGTATCGGCCGGTCCCACCTATGGGAATCGCGACGGCTTCGTGGCCTTCGATCCCCTGCACCCCGGCACCCTGTTCGCGGGGGCGGGAGACCTCCTGAAGAGCACGAACGGCGGAGCCACGTGGTCCGTGTCCCAGGAGGGGCTGATCCCGGGACGGTATGTCCGGACCCTCGCGGGGAGCGCGTCGGATCCCGATCTGCTGTTCGCGGGGACCGATACCGGTGTGTTCCGTTCGGCCGATGGCGGTGAGTCGTGGATCCGGGCCTCGGATGGGCTCCCGCCGCGGCCGGTGACGGCGCTCGCTATCCATCCGACCAATCCCGACATCGCGCTCGCGGGGGTTCTGTTGCGCGACGTCTTCGTCCAGTCGCGGCTGTTTCGCACGATCGACGGGGGCGCGTCGTGGAGTCCGATCCTCGGCGAGATCCCCCTCCGGACGACGTTCTCCGAGCTGGAGTTCGATCCACTGCACCCGAACCGCGTGTACGCGGCGACCAACAGAGGCGTGCTGAGGAGCAGGGACGGCGGCCTCCGTTGGGACCTCAGAATCGACGGTTTCACGGGGGGGGCCTCCGACGTCGCGGTGGATCCGGTCGACCCCAGGACGGTCTACGCGACGACGGAGTTCTGGGAGCGGTTCCTCCGGTCCGACGATCTGGGCCGGAAGTGGATCGAGCTCACGGACGACCGCCTGGGGGATCGCGTCGAGGCCGACCCATCGGTTCCGGGAGTCGTGTACGTGGGGGGCGCCTCTACCGAAGGTGGGGCCGGCGGCCTGTTCCGCAGCACCGACGGCGGAGAATCCTGGGAGCAGCTCGCGCCGTTCGCCGTCCGGGTCATCGAGGTCGACCCCACCGACTCCGAGACGATCTACGCGGGGCTGGTCGAGGTACTGGTCAGTCGGGACGACGGCGCGACCTGGGACGTCCTGCTGCCGCTCCCCGTCCAGGCCAACCTGAACGACCTCGTGATGAGCGCCGACGGAGCACACGTGCACGCCGCGACCACGCATGGTGTGTACGACCTCCAGGTCGCCGGCTGAGCGCATCCTCGTCGATTGAGCGGATGGCACAATTGGGAAGCCGGTGGGCGAGGGGGGAGTTGAACCCCCACCCGGTTGCCCGGACAGGATCCTGAATCCTCTAGGCCCTGTGACGGAAGCTGCTCCCTAGTGACGGCGAGTGCCTTGTGCTGCCTAGGGGCCGGGAGCGGGCAGACGACTCATGATGACTCGTGACGCCTGCTGACGGCACGTTCGGTAGCACAGGTGGTACTACGCGCAGCCCTCGGTCACCTCTGCCACCCAAGCATCCGGGACGTGGAGCCTCCGCGCATACCTAGGTCTTGACCGGCAGGACATCGTTCCGCTGTTTCGGCAGGTGGGATGTCCGCAGGAGATCGTTCCGCTTGGAGGCGGTGTCATCGCAGGACTCGGTTGATCGGGAAGGGGCCCTCGTGGACGAGTTGGCCGTCGGTGGTGACGACGGCGACCTGCTTGGCCCGCACGCGGATGATGGCGGTGACGTATTGGTGGCGATAGGGCTCTTCGAGGGTGATCCGCCGGCCCCACAGGTCGACGAGCCCGCTGGAGCGCACGTAGCGGACGGCTTCGATGCGCCCTCTGGCCGGCAGCCGTGTCGGCACCAGGTAGTCGGTGTTCAAGGTGTCGCGCCGACGCCCTTCCCACACCTCAGCCGGGCTGGCGCCACCATGAGCAGCGTAGCGGTGCTCGGTGTTGTGGAAGTCGATGAAGGCGGCGTTCTCCGTTCGTAGGTGATCGAGCCCGGTGAAGTGCTCGGTGCGGAAGAAGCTCTTGTCCCACACATCGTTGAAGTGCTCGACGACTCCGTTGCGCCACGGCTCGCGCAACGGGATGAACCGGGCGGTCACGCCGAGGTCCAAACACACGGCCACGATGGGACCGAAGTAGGCGTACGCGGGCGGGATCCCGCCCCGGAAGTTGGAGTGGTTGTCGAACTGGGCCGCCCCGGGCACTCCGACACGCGACCACATGGCCACCAGCCCCGCAGCCAGCAGGTTCGGGCGTGGCGCCTCAAGGATCTCGTTCGCTGCCTCGTGGGAGCCGACATCGATGAGGTTCAGGGCGTGGAACTCCAAGCCGCCGTGGAGATGGCGCGGTCCGACCATGTCGATCTGGTGGATCGTGCCCGGCTCCGGCGCGGCCCTGTTCGGGTACGGGACCCCCTTCGACACATAGCCGGGCTGGCGCCGCCGCGGCTTGGCGAGCCCAGCCCGGGAGATCTCGCGCTCGATGGTCCATCGGTTCGGGATCGGGTCCACGCCCATCCGGCGAAGCTCCCACGCCACCGCCAGCGGCCCGTACTGGGCCCGGGGATTGGCCTCCAGGCGGAGTCGGGCGTCCAGGATCAACCCGCGCAGGCCCTCGGGCGTGCGCGTCGGCGAGTGACGGGGCGCCCGAGAGCGGCCTTGCGCCCACGCATCGTTGCCCGCCTCCTCGTCGGCTCTGGCGACCCACTTGCGGACCCACCGGCCGGTACGGCCGAGCGCCGCGGCGATCTCCTCTGTGCTCTCACCGCCGCGACGGCGACGGACCGCCTCCTTGCGCAGCTCCTCCTCGGACAACGCGACCTCCTCGCTCGTTCGAGCGAGGAAGCACACACGAAACGGAACGATGTCCTGCGGTCAAAGGGCCTGCGCGGCCGGAACGATGTCCTGCGGTTCCCGGCGGAACGATGTCCTGCGGGCCGTCA
>WNGA01001701.1_pt1 | contig 51171 bp, 46 predicted proteins | sample 5400061 | NCBI WGS metagenome assembly WNGA01 (sample SAMN13153366, study PRJNA577476) | soil metagenome | isolation source: 100 cm soil or saprolite under grassland replicate 2 | place: USA:California | collected 2016-06-15
GCCGCCGCTTTCGCCGCTGCTGCTGCAGGCACTGCCGCCGCTAAGGCCGCCGGTTCCTTCGGTGCTGGCACCGCCGCAGCCGCCGCTAGTGCTAGTAGCGCTGCTGCTGACGACAGTTGCGGCGCCTCTGGACGCGACGCTGGCGCGGCTGGAGGTGCCGCGGGCGCGACTGCCGACAGTTGCGCGGATGTTGGTGCCGCCGCCCTCGTTGATGCTGCCGCTGGCGCCACTGCCGCGACAACCGCTGGTCCTGTTCGCGGTGCTACTACCAACAGTTGCGGCGCCTCTGGAAGCGAGGGTGCTGGCGGCGCTGCCGCAACAACCGCTCGTCCTGTTAGCGGTGCCATTGCCGACGGTTGCTGCCCTCCAGGCTGCGATGGTGCTGGCGACGCTGGTGCGGCTGGAGGTGTGGCGGGCGCCCGTACCGAGGGGTGCATGGGGGTTGGTGCCGCCGCCCTCGTTGGAGCTGCCGCTGCCGTCGCTCGCGCTTCTGGCGCTTCTGATCCCGACGGTTGCGGCGCAGCCGGTGGCGACGGTACTGGCGCGCCTTCCGCGGGCGGTAGTGGTGAAGCTGTAGCTGGTGCTAACGCTACTGCCGCGGGCGTGGCTAGCTCCGGTTGCGACCTCGCTTGCGCAGGCGGTGGTGAGGCTGCCGCGGCGGGCGGCGGCGCTCGCAGCGCGGGCGGTGGTGTCCCATATAGCGCGGCGCGGGCAATGGCTGGTGCGCGGGCGCAGCTGCCCACCGACGAGTGACTCACGGGGGGCGGGTCACGGAGGAAGGAGTCAAGGAGACGCGAGTCACGGAGGCACGGGTCACGGAGGCGCGGCCAGCGCGGCGCGGTAGACCTGTTCGTCGTGGGCGCTGAACGTGACGATGCGTACGGTCTCGGGCAGGTCGTGCGCGGACAGAAACGCGCGGATCGCGCGCACCGCGATCAGCGCCGCACGCTCGACGGGGAAGCCGAAGGCGCCTGTGCTGATCGACGGGAACGCGACACTGCGCAGCTGGTGCGCCGCGGCGATTTCCAGCGAGCGTTGGTAGCAGCTCGCGAGCAGCGAGTCCTCGTCGTCGTCGCCGCCGCCCCAGATCGGCCCGACGGTGTGAATGACGTACGCCGCTGGAAGGTCGTAGCCGCGCGTGAGCTTGGCGTCGCCGGTGCTGCAGCCGCCCAGCGTCGCGCACTCCTCGACCAGCCGTGGACCAGCGGCGCGGTGAATCGCGCCATCGACTCCACCGCCGCCGAGCAGTGAGGAATTGGCGGCGTTGACGATGGCGTCGACGCGTTCGCGGGTGATGTCGCCGCGGGTGACGCTCAGCCGCTCGACGCTCATCGGTGCAACTCGAGACCGCTCATCGGCGCAACTCGAAACCGCTCATCGGCGCAGCTCGAAACCGCTCATCGGCTCAGCTCGCAGCCGCTATACGCGCAGCGCATCGAGCGACGCGGTCGAGGCTGGCGAACGCTGGTGATAGGGCGAACGCAAGTGATCGGGCCAACGCAGGCGACCTGGCGAATGCAAGTAATCGGGCGAACCCAGGCGAGCCAGCGACGCGCTCGATCACGCGGGATGGGCGTTTCGTGCGCGGGCGCTCCATGCTGCTGCATTGTGCCGGTCGGGCGTCACGATTCCGAAATGCAACCCCGAAAGGGCTTTCCTGCTCAACCCGAACCGATTATTCTCGGCCGTCCCGCATGTTTCGAACCCTGGTCGCGCTCACCACTGCATCGACGATTTTTCTGGCATCCGCGCCGATGCTGGCGCACGCTTCCGACGACGCGTCCGTGCTCGACGGCAAGGTCACCGGCTTCGTGGACGCGCCGTCCAGTAGCGCGGTGGTCAGCGCCGGGCAACCCTTCACCATCAACGGCTGGCTGGTCGACACGACGAACTCGGTGGGTGTCGGCGTCGACGCGATCGACGTAAAGGCGCAGCGAACTGGTCAGCCGACCATCGATCTCGGACAGGCGCGGCTGTCGCTGTCGCGGCCCGATGTCGCGGTGGCGCTGAATAACCCGAACTGGAGCGGCGCGGGCTACTCGCTCGACGTTACAGGCCTACCCGCGGGCACCTATACGCTGGCGATCACCGCCCACACGGCGAGCCAGGGATGGATCAACCGCACGTCGCCGCTGACCGTCGGCGCCCTGACCTCGGACCGCTGGACGGCGTATGGCTTCAACGTCGATGCCCCAGCCTCGATGTGGCCGATGTTGGAAGTGCTGCACCGCAACAACTTCGATTGGGCATTGGCCGGCGCAAGTCGAAAGCCGACCCCGATTCGGTGGGACGATCAGCTGCCGCGGGGCGTCTACGGCGCGTACACCCCCAAAGAGAACACGATCAAGCTGTCGACGGTGCTGGAGACGACGAGTCTCGAGGCCCGCGCGACGCTGCTGGCGCACGAGCTGACGCATCTGAACGACGATCTGAACGGCCTGCTCGGCGATATCAGCGGCGACAACTGCTACAACGCCGAGACGCGGGCTTTCGTCAACGAGGCGAACCTGTGGTCGATGTTGTTCGGGCGACAGGGCAAGCAGAATGCCGACCCGATCGAGGCGCAGGAGAACACCAAGATGTGGGCCTTCGTCGGGAATCAGCACTTCGCGGACCTGGTGGTGCGGACGACGGGCGCCTACGTTACGCAGTGCAGCAGCTAGAGCGCTCGCGGCCCGCGGGACACTAGCCATCGCTTCGCTCGGCCCGGGTTCATTCTTGGGGCTAACCCCCCAAACCCCGTTCATTGGGGCCTAGGCGATGATCGGCGAGGAGCGTGTGCGCACGCGGGACACCAGTCATCGCTTCGCTCGGGCCCGTGGAGCGTTGCTAGGGCGCGGTGAGGCCGTTGGGGTCGCTCTATCGACTGCGAGGGGCTTGCGAGCGGCAAGGAAATGACCCGACTGCGAAGTTCATCGCAGTCGGGTCCTGGCTTAAGGGTCGATCGAAAAAACTTGGAGCGAAAAGTGGCTCGCTACTGGCCCGCGGCCATGGCCTGGGCGTTGCGCAGGCTTGCGGCGGCATGGTCCAGGATCTTCGCCGACTTGACGTTCGACGTGAGGCCGGCGCTCGTCGCGGCGAGGGTACCCGCGGCCAGTAGCTGGTCGGACGCGAACAGCGCGTTGGCGCCCAGCGCGCGGCCATTCTGGGCCTCGAGGATGCCTGGGCCGTGAATCATGTTCGCCTGGTCCTGGGCGATGATCTTGGCGTTGCTCATGTTGGTCTCGGCGAGCACGCTGGTGATCGTGTCGGCCAGGTGATGCAGGAACGTCGACTGGGCGTTGGCGTTGGCGATCTCGTCAACTCGACCCTGCGCGAGCGCGTTCGCGACCGACGCATCGGCGTGGGCCACCATGATCGCGGCCTTGTTCTGCAGGATGATCAGCTCATTGGTCGCGTTGAGGTCGCCTTGCGAGCGGGCGGCATTCGCGAGCGTTGCCGCGATCTGCTCGATGGCGTTGCCATTGGAGGTCACGTCGAGCTGCTTCTGCCGCATCGCCTCCGATTGCAGGAACGCGATCATCCGCTCGTTTTCCTGCGACAGGACGCCGTCACGCTGGATGTCCGACGCCTGCTGGAGCGCCAGCTGATACTGGGCAGCCGCATTGGACAACTCGGCCTGAAGATGATCAGTGCTATTGTCGGCGAACGCAGCCATCGTAGGCGCCAGCGCAATCACCAGCCCCACACTACATACCAGAGCCCGAATAAGGGTCATTCCTTGGGTACCGTCCCTTCCCTTCACTGAGTGCTCACCCACCTGTCATCGGCGGGAGCCACGAGAGCCTCAAATTAAGCCGTAGCGTAACTGTTGCTGGTGATCGCTGCCGCCCGAATACCACCCCCTTGCCCGCTTGAAACGTTTTTTCGAGCGGAAATTCCGCTCTGCACGTTTTGTGCCACTTATCAGGGCTAAGCTGACGAAAATGCCTGAGCTCGATCCCCCGCGTCGACTACTCATGGGCTCCGGCCCAAGCGCCCCCGAGACGCGCGTCCTGCGCGCCATGGCCCTGCCGCCTTTGCCAGCCGACCATCCAGAGTATGCAGCCCTGCTGGACGATCTAACGTGCCAACTGCGCGATGTGTTCTGCGCACGTTCAGCAAATGCGCTTGTGGTGCCGGGAGCCTCGCGTTCGGGCATCGAGGCGGTCCTCAACAGTCTGGTCGAGCCAGGTGACCGTGTGCTGGTCGCAGTGTACGGCCATTTTGGCGAGCTGTTGTGCACGCTCGCGTCACGACATGGCGCTGCCGTCGAGCGAGTCGACGCCGAGTGGGGCCGCAGCGTCGATCCCGCCGCAGTGAGCGCGGCAGTCCGCAAGACACGACCGAAGCTGGTGGCGGTCGTTCACGCCGACACCTCAACGGGCATCCTGCAGCCGCTCGACGAGATCGGCCGCGTGTGCGCCGAAGTGGGCAGCCTGCTGGTGGTGGACGCGGTGCTCAGCATCGGCGGGTGCGAGGTGAACGTCGATGGCTGGGGCATCGACGCGGTCATCGGCGGGCTGCAGAAGTGTCTGGGTGGACCGCCAGGGCTGGCGCCAGTGGCGTACTCCGAACGGGCAGCGGAGGCGATGCAGGCACGGACAACGCAGCCGCGCTCTCGGTATCTCGACCTACGGCGGCTGCATCGAGCCTGGCAACGGCCTGCAGAGGCGGAGATGCCGACGCCGATGCTCTACGCGTTGCGGGAGGCGCTGCGGCTCATCTAAGAGGAGGGTCTCCCAGAGCGGTGGCGGCGGCACGCACGGGCAGGCGCGAGCTTACGGGCGGGAGTCAGGGCGATGGGGCTCGAATTGTTCGCGGATCAGGAGCACGCGGTGCCGACGATCACGCTGGTACGGGTGCCTAAGGGCATCGGCGAGGCCGAGGTACGTGCGCAATTGCTCGACGAGCACGGCGTGGAGATCATGGCGGCATTTGGGCCGCTGCGCGGCAAGGTGTGGCGCATCGGGACGATGGGCACCAACGCCACGCTGGCCGCGGTCCTCCACGTCCTGGCTGCGCTCGAGGCGGTGCTGAGTGCGCAGGGGATGCGACTCCTGCGCGGCGCAGCCGTCGACGCCGCCGCGCACGACCTGGGTAGGCGATGAGCGTCGCGCTGCGCCTGGGAGAAAACTGAGCGAGTCTGGAGCGGTTAGACGAAGATGTCCAGCGGCAGGAACGCCGAGACCACGAAGTTCGGGACGTCGACCAGCTCGCTGATCTTCAAGTCGACCGCCACACTCGCGAGCGCGTACGCCTGCTGGCGCGAGTAGCCACGCTCGTGGCCGAGGTAGTCGATCATGTTGCGCAGCGCGTTCTTTGCCGCCAGCGTCGCGTCTTCGGACTGGTTTTCGCCATCCTGGCCGATCGACATGCCTGTGGTGGCGTAGAAGCGGCGCGGCGCGATCAGCTCGGGCGGTCCGTAGTAGTCATCGCGCGCGAACTGCACATCGTGGATGTTGCGTTGCGCGGCCACGCCTTTGTGGACACGGAACTCGAGATGGAAGGTGGCGCCCATCTCAATCGCGGTGCCGCAGCACTCGCCGTCGCCCTGGGCGAAGTGGCCATCGCCGATGGAGAACAGCGCGCCTGGCGCCGACACGGGCAGGGCCAGCCGGACGCCCTTGCTGAGCTGCTTCACGTCCAGGTTGCCGCCGGTCTCGCGCGGTGGGATGGTGCGCAGCGCTTCGTTTGCAATACGTGGGTCGGCGGGCACCGCCGAGGCGGCACTCGGTAGCAGAACGACACCGCCTCGCTCGGCCAGCCGCTGCTCGCGTGCGGCGATGCGCTGCATCAGCTCGTGCGACGGAGCGAGGCCAATCACTCCTGGAAATGACGCGCCGGGAATGCGGACGCCGGGCAGGTCCTCGGACGTGGCGTAGCCGTCGGCGATGGTCCAGTGAACGATAAACGGATCGGGAAATTCATCCCTGAGAAACCCGAAGCCGGGCACCTGGATGGTGAAGCCGAACGGCTGCGGCTCGACATCGACGATGCTGACTTCGAGCAGATCGCCCGGCTCGGCGCCGTTGACGTACACCGGACCGGTGAGCGCGTGCGCAACGTCGAGGTTCACCGAGGCGACGTCGGCGGCGGTCGAGCTGGCGGTGATCTGGCCATCGAGCGCGTCCAGCGTCTCGAGAATGACCCGCTCGCCCGGCTCGGCACGAACGATCGGCGGGATATCGGGATGCCAGCGGTTGTGGCCGACCGACGGCTGTTGCGCCAGCGGCTTGGAGCGATCGACGCTGACTCGATGGACGTTTCCGGCGATGGTCATGGCGCCCTCCCGAAGTAGTTAGCCCGACGAGTGGCTAGAAGTGCGGCGGCTCCTGCGGGTCGTAGTGCGTCTGGAAGAAGCAGTAGACGACCTCGCCGGCCGAGTACGTCAGCTCCCCGCTGATCAGGTTCAGATGCAACTGCAGGTCATCCCGATCGGGATAGTTCGGATCGTAGGTACACAGGCCGACCTGATCGGCGCCGAGATCGTAGCCATAGGTGAGAATCTGGTGTTGCTTGGCGAGATCGCGCGGTCTGAGCGACTTCACCTTGATCAGGCCCAGCGGCACGACATGGCCATCGTCGAGCTGTTTGCGGATGGCTGGCCACTCGTGGTCGATCATGGCGCGCTCACGCACCCGATCGGGAAAGAGCGGTGTCATCAGCTCCATATAGCGGTGCAGGCCGAACGGCAGGTTGAAGCTCTGCAGCAGGCGATGGACGATGAACTTGTAGAGCGGCGTGCCGCCGGGCGGCGGCTCAGTCATGGATGGGATGGGTTGGCCGTGTTCGAAGAAGTCGCACACCACGTAGACCATCCCGCCGCACAGACCATTGGCGGCGTCGCCCAGGCCTAGCTTGCCGCCGAGCGGCAACTTGATCTCGATCTCGGGCTCGTGCGGGTAGTAGTTGGAGAAGTGCAGACCGCACTGGCTGGGCAGGAAGCCAGGCACTCGTACCTGTGTGGGTGCGCTGGACACCGCGTCGGTCACGCAGGCGTTATGTTGCCGGAGCCGAGCCTACATGACCAACTCAGATTCCACGCCTCGTCACGATAGCCAGCCACAGTGAGGGAGACCGGTCGTGTGTCCCCGAAGGGAAGGAGACCGGTCTCTGCCTAGGGGTAGGGAGACCGGTTGGATTCGTAGGGAGAGTGAGGGTCGACGGCGGATGTCCGGTGAAAACTTGTTGACCCTAGCCGACGGGGGCGGGATGGAGCCAGCCGCGGACGTTCTCGGGTAGGGCGTCCTGGCCGGCAATGGACTCCAGGTTGCGGAGGTCCGCCATGCCTTGCTGCCACAGGCGGGCGAATGGGCGGGGGGAGTACGAAGCCAGATCGGCGTCGATGGGCTGGCCGGCGTCGAAGCGTGCCCGCTGACCGCGCAGCCATGCGACGGCGTCGTCATAATCGCGTTGAAGGACATCGAAGTGTTCGAGCGTCAGGTGGATCTCGCTTCTGCGTGCGTGGCGGAGCCAACACTGTTCGAACTCAGCACGCAGCGCCGGCACCAGGGAGCGATCGACAACCAGTCTGGCGAGAGCTTCGTCCAGTTGGGCGAGGCCATCGGGGCTCGGTGGCGCTGGTAACGACGCCAGTGTGCGGCGAATGTCCTGCGCCAGCAACGTTCTGGAGGCCGCGAACTCGATCAGCCGCGCTGTGAAGCCGTAGTCCTGACGCAGGGTGCGATCGACGAGGGCCGCCCAGGCGGTGCCGGCGGCGATAGCAGCTGACTGTGCCTCCTGCAATGCCCGCGCGTCGGCCGAGGCCGAAACGGACCCCGTCAATGGATCCTCGAACAACGCCAGCGCAATGGCCGAGCGGTTGCGGAGTCCAAGTGTCGGTGCGTTGATGGCCGTGCCGAGTCGGTGCATTGCCTGCAGCGACGGTGACTCGGGCGGCTGAGCCAGGAACAACGGCGCGCAAGCAGCATTGAACTCTTCTGGGCTGGTACGCGCACCGGTCCAGGCGGTCGCTGCGCCGAAGAGCGCTGGGTACAAGGACAACGCGAGCGGTTGGTAGTGACCGTGATCGCCCCAGTCCGTCAGAAGCATGCCGGTTGCACCGGCTTGCAGTCCGTCGCGCACGTAGTTGCGGATATTTCCAAGCGCGTTGTCGAGCCGTGGAAAGAGCGTGTTCCACGAGGACGTGCCCGGGCACACCCAGAACTGCCGCCCCGATTTTCCGAGCGCCTCGGTGGTCGGATACGCGTCCGCTGCCTCGTACTCCCAATCCAGCAGCAGCACATCCTCCGGTAGCTCCGGCACCAACTCCGGATAGTGGTGCAGTACATCCGCCCACAGCATGATGCGACATCCGTGCTGCGCGGCCAGCTCGCGCAGCCTCAAGATGTGGTGCAGGTACAGTCGACCCTTTCCGTGCTGCTCCGCAAGCGACCGCGACTGACCGGTGCCCAGGTCCCAGGTTTCGTCGCAATCGACGTTGAGCCAGCGCGATGTGAACGCTGGGAGGAAGTCTGCATACAGATCGCCAAGCAAGCGATACGTGTCATCGAGCGCAGGGCTGAGACTCCAGCGCCAGCCGACCTCGTCGAGGTGAGCGTATTGAGGCAGCGAGAGCAGATGCCGCTGATGTCCGAATGACTGCAGGTTCGGCACCAGCTCAACGTGGCGTTGGCGACAGTATTCGTCCACGGCCAGGATGTCGTCGGATGTGAGGGGATCGGTGCCAGCGGCGATGTCCGGGTGGCTGGGAAAATCGAAGGTGTGCTCCACGTACAGCTGGAGCTGGTTGTACTTGCAGCTCGAGAGCCCATCCACCAGGCTGAAGAGCGTTTGCAGCGTGGGCACCTTTCCGCGCGAGACATCGAGCATGAGGCCGCGATGGGCCAGTGCTGGTCGATCGCGGATGGTGAGCGCGGGGATGCGCGCACCGCACGTCTTGAGGAGCTGTTTGAGTGTCTGTACTGCGTAGAACAGGCCCGCGTCCGTACTGGCGGTGGCGGCAATGCCATCACGTGTGACGCGGAGCGCATAGCCCTCAGGGCCGAGGTCCTCATCCGCCGACTGCACGAGCGCTACGCGGCGCGCACCAGCGGCAGGGTCGGCGACTTTGCGGATGTTGACGAGCAGGCCGGTCGCCTCGCAGAGGGCGGTCTGGAGTTGGCGGGCAGCGAACAGCGCGTCACCCGTGGCGCTGTCAGAGAGGTGGATGGACGTAGCCGCATCGAAGGTGAACGCATCTGCCTCGGAGCCCTGCTGGAGCTCGGCGGGCATCGGGATGAGTGGCGGAATCATCGACTCAACAGCCTCACAAACGCGGCGATGGCGCCGACGAAGATCAAGCCGATCAACAACGTAAGTACGGTGATCGCGAATTCGGGTGTGCCCGGTCGCAGGCCCACGAGTAAGCCACCGGCCATCAGGACGATCAGGAGAGCGAAACGGAAAGCGGCCTTGCCAATCTCAGGTGAGAACATCGTCATTCAGCTCACTGGCGCGTATGCATGCTCACGCGCGACGACATGGCAGGCTACTGAACGCTGCCGATCGTCGATGGTCGTAAGCTCGGGGCGCCGAACGTCGCATAATCCCTGCTCGAAAAGTGGGCAGCGCGGATGGAAACTACAGCCTGGCGGAACATGCAAGAGACTGGCGATGTCCACGCTACGGAGGCGAAGGCGCTCCCGTTCACGCGTGAGGTCCGGATCCGGCTCGGGAATCGCGCTCAGTAATGCGCGCGTATAAGGATGCTGAGGCGCGTTGATGATGGTTGGCGTTGGGCCGAATTCGACCACTCGACCGAGGTACATCACGGCGATATTCCCGGACCAGGCGAAATACTTGGCGATGGCCAGATCATGGGTGATGAACAGGAAGCCGACGCCAAGATCGTGTGACAGTCGCTTCAGCATGTTGAGCAGGCTGACGCGGATCGACACATCGAGCATCGATGTCGCCTCGTCCGCGGCGATGAGTCGCGGATGTAGCGTGAGCGCGCGCGCCACTGAGACACGCTGACGCTGTCCACCCGAGAGCTGATGCGGATATTTGAACAGGAAGTTTTCGGGCGGCGTCAGGTCGACCATTTCCAGCAGGTCTCGCGCCCGCCGTACGGCGTTCGCTCGGCCGCGAATGATGCCATGGTGCAACAGCGGAGCCGTCAGCGTATCGGCGACACTCTGGACCGGATTGAGCGAGGCATACGGATCCTGGTGGATGTACTGGACCGCCTGGCGATAGCCGCGAAACTGGGCGTTGTCCATGTGCCAGATGTCCTGGCCATGAAAGCGCACCGCGCCACCATTCGGGCGTCGCAACCCGGCAGCAATTTTGGCGGTGGTCGTCTTGCCGGAGCCGCTCTCGCCAACAAGACACAGCACCTGGCCCTCCATGATTTCCAGGGACACGTCGTCGACCGCTCGAATGGTGCCCTGGCGCGTCTTGAAGACCTGACTCACGTGGTCGAGCGTGAGTAACGCTTCAGCCACCGGTCTCGACGACCTTCCGTTCGAGCTTGACCTCCGACCAGTAGTGACAGGCGCTGAAATGGTCTGCATCGATCGGGTAAAGCGGCGGAGTATCCGTCGTACAACGCGTGCGCGAATACGAACAGCGGGGGTTGAAGCTGCAGCCGGGTGGGAGATTCAGCAGGCTCGGTGGCGCGCCCGGAATCGAGCTGATTTCAAAGAGGTCGCCGGCAACCGGCGGCACAGCCTTGATCAGTCCAACGGTGTACGGGTGTCGCGGCGTGTAGAAAATGTCGCGCACCGTACCGAGTTCGACGATCTTGCCCGCGTACATGGTCGCGACGCGGTCCGCCAGCTCGGCCGCGAGCGACAGGTCGTGCGAGATGAACAGCACTGCGAAGCGCAGCTGTTCGCGCAGCGAACGCAGGACGTCGATAATCGCGCGTTGGGTCAAGATGTCGAGGGCGGTGGTCGGCTCGTCGAGGATCAATATCTGCGGATCCAGCAGCAGGCTCATGGCGATCAACACACGCTGGCGCATGCCACCGCTGAGCTCGTGCGGAAATGCATGCATGACGCGCCGTGGCTCCAGCTGCACCATCCGCAGCAAACGTTCACCTCGCTCGCGCACCTCGTCGCGTGAGACGGAGCGATGCGCTCGCATCGTGTCGAGCATCTGGTCCCACACGCGCGCAACCGGATTCAGCGCGTTCTGCGCGGCCTGAAAAACCATCGCGCATTCCTGCCAGCGGAAGCGGCGCAGCTCGTCGCCCGACAGGCGCACAATGTCCATATCCCGTCCGTCGCGGCGACGGTAAAGGATCTGGCCGGTTGGCATGTAGCCGGACTTGGGCAACAAGCGTAACAACGCCAGACCCAGAGTGGTTTTGCCCGAGCCGCTTTCGCCGATCAGGGCGATGCTTTCACCCGCGTGCAGATCGAAGTTGGCGCCATCGACCGCCAGGACAGGCCCGGCGCTGGTGCGGTACTCCACGCGCAGGTCGCGGATCGACAGAATTGGGAGCGGGGAGTGGGGATTGGGGAGTGGGGGACTGTCTAGTACATCCGACCGCGCCGCTGGAGCATCGCCCGTCTCAGGAACGTCAGTCACAACCCTCAATCCCCACTCCTCACTCCCCGCTCCCGACTAGGCTCCGCGCAGCCGTGGGTTGAAGATGTCCTCGAGTGAGCGCGTCATGGTCACGATCGAGAACTGCAGCAGGCTAATCGCCAGCACTGGGGCCAGGATGTACAGCAGGCTCTGCTTGAAAAAGATGGCGCCGCGTACCCAGGCCAGGTTGAGCATGATGCCCCAGTTGTTGCCCGAAAGCGGAGCCAGGCCCAACAGATACAGACCAACCTGGGCGTAGATCGCGCTGGTCATGCCGATGGTGAAGTTCATCAGGATGAAGTTGGCCATGTTCGGCAGGATCTCGACGAACAGGATGCGTGGTGTGCCGAGATCGAGCACCCGCGCTGCCTCGACGTACTCGCGCTCCTTCAACGACAGCACCTGGGCGCGGACGGCGCGCAGCAGTGTCGGCCAGCTCAGCAGCGCGATGATGCCCGCCAACAGCCATGGGCTGTTCAAGCGAATGAACGTGGCCAACACCGCCAGCAGCACGATCTGTGGGAGCGTCAGCACCACGTCAGCGACCAGCATGATCGCTGAATCGACGAACCCGCCGAGGTAGGCGGCCAGCGCGCCGAAGGTGATCGAGATCAGTGTTGATAGCAGCGCCGCCGTCGCGCCGACGACGATGATGCTCTGGCCGCCGTTGATCATCTGGATCATGATGTCTTTGCCTTCGGAATCGGTGCCCAGCGGATGCTCAAGACTCGGACCCTGGTAGATTTTCGTCACATCCGCTGGTTGACTCTGGGGCACGAACAACGGGCCGACGAACGCGGTGATCACGAACAGCGCGAAGACAATGAAGCCGATCAGGCCGGCTTTATTACGGGCGAGCGCCGTCAGCAGCCCCTGCGCACTGGTGACAACCACGCGCGTGGTTGTCGGGGTGGGCACATCCGCGTAACTGGTGCCGACTGTCTGCGCCACGGCTTACTCCTCGCTCGTAATGCGGATGCGCGGGTCCAGCCGTCCATAGAGCAGGTCCGCCAGCAGGTTGGCAACCACCACGGCGACCGTGACGACCAGGAAAATGCCCTGCATCACGGGATAATCACGCTGATTCACACTGTTCCTCAGCAGGAAGCCGATGCCCTGGTACTGGAAAATCGACTCCACCAGGAGTGAGCCACCCACCACGAATCCTGCTGCAATTGCCAGCTGGCTGAACAGCGGTAGCACCGCGTTGCGGCCAACGTAGGCGGTCGTAATGCGACTATCTTTGAGACCGCGCGCACGGGCCGCCGTGACATAGTCCTCGTCGAGGGTCGCAAGCGTGGATGACTTCATGATCAGCATCCACGAGCCAATGGTGCTCAGTACGTACGTGGCGATGGGCAACGACGCGTGAAACAGCGCGTCTCTCACGAAGTCGATGCTCACCGCGGGTGTCACGCCTGGTGAATAGGCGCCGCGCATCTGCGTGATCGGCAGCCACTGGAGCTGAACGCCGAGGAAGACCACGATCATGATCGCCTGGAGGTAATTCGGGACGGAATGCAACAGCGAACCAAGCGCCGTCAGCACGTGGTCCAGGACGCCCTCGCGGCGGTAGGCCATCAGCATGCCGAGACCGACGCCGAGCGTAAAGCTGATCAAAAGACCCAGGCCGACGCTGAACAGGGTCCACGGCAAGTAGGTCTTGATCAGCTCGCCGACACTGGTGCCCTGCGACAGCAGTGGTTTGCCGAGATCCCCATGAGCTAACGCCTGTAAGTACGTCCAGTACTGCGAAGCGAGTGGCTCATTCGGATTGAACGCGAACAAACCCGCGGCCTGGTTGGCGGCATCGGCGTACGCCATGCCGTACTGCCCGATCAACGTGTTGATGTACGTGTCGACGGGGTTGCCAGGCAGCAGCCGTATCAGGAAGAACGTCATCGTGCTGATCAGGAAAATAGTCAGCACGGCTTTGGCGACACGCTGCACCACGTAATTGCGGTACACCGCCGCCGCCGCGCGCGTGAGCGCGAGCGGAATGACCGCTCGCGCTGGCGCGGCGACAGTGAAAGTGCTCAAGCCCGAGGGCCCCTGTCCTGGACCTTGCTACTCAGGTTGGCTTCAGGTCACCCGTCAGCAACTGCATGACGGTGAAGTTGTCACCGTACGGCGCGTTCAGGAACGTGGGGTCTGAATCGGGTGGCCAGGACACCACGCGCGTACCCTCGAGCGCAGGATTGTTGCCGTAGCGCTCGAACAACGGGATCATCGGCATGAGCTCGTTGAACGCAATCGCCGCCCGGGTGACGTTCACCTTCTGCGCGGCTTCGTCGAGGCCGAGTGGCGCGTTGACCACCAGCTGCTCGAGATCCACATCGCCGAATGCGTCGGTGGTCTGCTTCAACGGGAACGCCATGCCCTTACCACCCTTGTTGGCGGCGATGGGGATGTTGTGCGTGAACAGGTCCTGAACGAACGAGAAGTGCGGATGCGGCTGGGTGCTCGCGCCCCATGCCTGGATCGCCATCTGGAAGTCGCCCTTGTCGACCTGATCGGGCTGCTGGGTGAACGTGACACTGCGGGGCGTGACTTTGATGCCAAACCTGGTGAGCTGATCGGCGGCATTCTGGCCGGAGGCCGACCAGTCCGCGAACTCGGCCGGGAAAATCAGCTCGTAGTCTGCCGCGGTGCCAGATGGGGTCATCCAGGTGTCGCCGCTCTTCCTCCAGCCCGCCGCGGTGAGCAGGTCGCTCGCCTTGCCCACATCGAGTGGATAGGGGTTCAGCCGCTGAATGTCGTCGGCCGAGATCCAGTTCGGCACGAGGATGTCGGAAAAACCAGCCATGTACTTGACGCCCACGCCTGACTGGCCGAGCGAGACCGTACCGTTCTGGCCGCGGTCGATCACGTACGCGAGCGCTTGCCGCGCGCGCTTGTCGCTGAACTCCGTCAGCTTGTCGAGGTTGATCAGCAGCGCCGGGCCGCTGTAGACGGGTGGCCGGAGAATGCGGATGCCGGCGGCCTGGAATGCCTGCTCCGTCGCCGGCGGGAACCCGTGGGTGGCGTAATCCACGTCCTTGTTGAGGACGATCGGTGTGATGTCCGGCGTCTCGCCGTTGAACAGCACGACCTTGTCGAACAGGACGTTGCCGGCACGGTAGCCGGAGGGGTTCTTCACCAGCGTCAGCTGAGCGTTGGTGATGCTGTTGTAGTCGAAGTTGAACGGACCGCTGGCAATGACCTGTTGTGGACGGAACTGCTGGAAATCGGTGTTGAGCTGCTTGCCTTCTGTCGAATCCAGATCCTTGCCACTGTTGAAGAGGTCCTGAGCCTTGCGGGCCCAGTCGCCATAGTGCACGTCGGACAGGATGTTGACCTGACGCAGGACGTAGCGTTCGACAACCGTCGACGGCTTGCTCATGTGGAAGCTGACCGTCAGCAGGTCGGTGGCGGTGACGCTGTCGATGTACTGCCAGACGACGTTGCGGATGATGCGTGCCGACCAGAACGTGCTGACGACGTCCTTGGAGGTCAGTTGGTTGCCGTCGCTCCAGTACAGATTCTGGTGCAGCTGAATGTTGAAGGTGTTATTGCTGTTATCGAACCACCAGTTTTCGGCCAGCAGCGGCAGCCACTGCTGCGCCTTCCAGTAGTACATGGCCATCGGCAGCGTGACCAGGTCGTCGTAGATGCCGCCCCGCAGGATGCCGTGGGCGACGCCGACCATGTAGTTGAAGTGGCCATTGGGCGGTAGCTCGAACGGCCACGCGCCGTGGAACTCCTTGCCCGCCTGTGCGGCGGGGGCGGCGGCGACGGCGGCGGCGACGGGGATGGCCGACGACGTCGCGGCGGCCAGCAAGGCCAGACCACTGCCGACGGTCACGGTACGCAACAACTGTCTTCGCGAGATGCGGTGGTCGAACGCGGACGGACTAGCAGTCATCGTGGAGAGACTCCCTCCGGGCCGAGGATATATGACGTCTGGACAGGCCGGTCGAGCGCGCCTATACTCGACATTGTCCAGTGGGCTGACAAAATACGTTACACCGCCCGGGCAAATTGTCAAGACCCGGCGTTCTCGAATCCTTTGGCACCTGTATGACCCACGCTCTGCGTGGTGGCAAAGCCACCCAACAGCAGACCAAAGCCCACAACGACAGCCTCGTGCTGAGCACCATCTACGAGGCTGGTGAGATCAGTCGCGCCGCCGTGGCCCGTCGAACAGGCCTCTCGCGCACATCGGTCGGCGAGGCGGTCGGCGAGCTGCTCGAGCGCGGGCTGGTCAAGGAGATCGGTCGCGGTCGGCCGAGTCTGGGCAAGCCGCCCATCCTGCTGCGTGTCAGAGCCGATGCTCGGCACCTGATTGGTGTCGACCTGTCCGGCGCCGACTTTCGCGGTGCGGTCATCAATCTGCGCGGCGAGATCCGCCGCGCCCTGAACGTGCCGCGTGACGGGCGAAGCGGCACGGCCGCCGTCGAGCTGGTGTACAAGCTGGTCGACGCGTTGGCCGCCGAAGCAGACGCTCCGCTGCTCGGACTGGGCATTGGTACACCCGGCTTGATCGATCTGCAGCGTGGCAGCCCAGTGCATTGGGCGGTCAATCTGGACTGGCTCGACGTGCCGCTGCGCGACCTGCTTGCAGCGCGCTACGGGCTACCCGTGTATGTACTCAACGACAGCCAGGCCGCGGCGATGGGTGAGTACTTCTTCGGGGCCCATGACGGCACCGGCAACCTGGTCGTGATCAAAAGCGAGGAGGGCCTCGGCGCCGGTGTGGTGCTCGAGGGTCGCTTGCTGCACGGCGATCACTTCGGCGCCGGTGAAATTGGCCACCTGGTGTTCGACGACGGTGGGCGGACGTGTCAGTGTGGCAACCGCGGCTGCCTCGAGACAGTCGCCAGCGCATCCGCGATCCTGCGCGCGGTCAGCGCCGCGGCTCGCGCCGACCCGTCCTCGATCCTGCATCAGGCAGCCACGTGTGACGAGGCTCTCGATATGGCGGCCGTGCTCAGAGCGTACGAGGCGGGCGACGAGTGTGTACGCCGAGTTGTCGTGGAGGCGTCGCGCGCCCTGGGACTGGCGATCGCGATGCTGGTCGGCACGCTCAACGTGCAGAACATCGTTATCGCCGGCCGGGTAACAGAGCTCGGCGAACCGCTGCTCGAACTGGTGCGGGCCGAGGGGTGCCGCAGGTCGCTCGCGGCACTGGCGCGCGCGACGCGTGTGAACTTCTCGGCGATTGGTGCCGACATCACCGCGTTGGGCGCCGCCGCGGTCCTGCTCCATCAGGAGCTGGGGATCTGGCCTCTGCAGCGAACTCTGGACCGCTCAGGGACTCGGATAGCGGCAGCGAGTTAACGTGGCTCGCGATGGAGCTGCGGCTCGCGGAGCTGTTGGCGACGCTGTCCCTGGCCACGGATCTGGGGACGGCGTTTCCACTCGAGAAGGCGCTCAGGAACGCGCAGCACTTGCTCGCGATGATCGGCACGACGGAGCCGAGCCCGCTGCTGCTCGGGGTCGGCGGGGTGCTGCACCAGTTCGCGATGTCCGCCGCCGACCTGGTGGGCTTGCTGCTGCAGCTCGATATCTGGCGCGCGCAGCAGCTCGGATTTCTGTCGCAGTTCGACGCGGTGATGTCGCCGGTTTCGGCCAGCCCGGCCATCCCGCATGGCACGAGCCTGCAGCAGGAGACGCTGGCCGGGTTCAGCTACGCCATGCAGTACGACCTCAATGGATGGCCAGCGGCGACGGTGCGCGGCGGAACCTCTTCCGAAGGGCTCCCGATCGGCGTCCAGATTGCCCCGAAACCGTGGCGGGAAGACGTCGCGCTGGCGCTCGCGGGGCGGGTCGAGCAGGCGCTGGGAGGATGGCAACCCGCGCGCCTGTGACAATGGCGGGGTGCTCGAGCCCGCCGCGATTCGCCGCATGTCACCGGCGAGCGGCGGGTTCGCCACCAGCGTCTGGCGCATCGAGACGGATCGTCGCGACTATGCCTTGCGGGTGTTCCGGGTGCATGAGCTGGAGGTGCTGCAGCGCGAGCTGGCGGTGCTGCGGCAGGCAGTCGAGGCGGGGTTGCCGGTTCCGCGGGTGCACGCCGTGGGTAGCCACGAGGCGCGCCCAGCGATGCTGATGGAGTGGTGCGCGGGTCGGCCGCTGCTGGATGCTCTCCAGAAGGAGCCCTGGCGGGTGCTGCAGCTGGGGCGGGCATTCGGTCGGCTGCAGGTGCAGATGCACTCGGTTCGCGCACCAGGCGGGCTGCGCACGACGTGGATCGACTGGCCGCGCGCGTGCGAGCCAGGGCTGGCGGAGCGATTGCGCGCGCTGTCGTTGCGCACCGATCGGCTGCTGCACCTGGACTACCACCCGCTGAACGTTCTGGCCAGCCGTGGTCGAATGACGGCGATCATCGACTGGACCAATGCGCATGCTGGCGACCCGCGGGCGGACGTCGCACGCACGTTGAGCATCCTGCGGCTACCGCCACCCGGGACAACAAACGCTGCCCAACGCATCGGGTTGAGGCTCTTCGAGGTCGGCTGGCGGGCAGGGTACGGGCCGTTTGGCGAGCACCTGGCGCCGTTCTATGCGTGGGCAGGTGGGGCGATGCTCAACGACCTGGCGCAACGGTACGCTGCGGCCGACCTCGAGCACGTGCGGCGGTGGACCGCGAACTGGAGCCGGTTAGCATAGGCACCAGCGATGGATCGGGTGTTCATCACGCTCGGAGCGCTGAGCGCGTTCCTCGCGGTGGCTGCTGGTGCGTTCGGCGCGCATGCGCTCCGCGAGCGCCTGTCGGGGAGCGCCCTCGACACGTTCCAGACCGGAGCCCAGTACCAGATGTACCACGCGCTGGCGTTGCTGGCGGTTGGCGTCCTGCTGGCGCGGTTCTCGATCGACGGCTCGACCTGGCTCAGCGCTGCCGGCTGGCTGTTCGTGGCCGGGACGGTGCTGTTCTCCGGCAGTCTGTATCTGCTCGCGCTGAGCGATGTCCGCTGGTTGGGGCGATCACCCCGCTTGGCGGACTCGCCTTCCTCGTCGGATGGGCATCGCTGGCGATCGGCATCTGGCGATAGTGCGGGCCAGCTGAGCCAGATTCAGCTGGAGTACAACCGTAAAGCCTTAAGCCTGATCAGCGACTGACAGGGCTTGATCCAGATCGTCCAGCAGGTCGGCCTCGGCTTCCAATCCCACCGACAGGCGCAGCAGCCGTTCGCTGGGTGCGATCTCGAGGCCGACCTGGCTGGCATGCGTCATCGTCAATGGATGAGCGACCAGCGATTCCACACCGCCGAAACCTGACGCGAGTCGGAACAACCGAGTGGCCTCCGCTACCCGACGTGCCGCCTCGCGGTCACCCCGAACCTCGAACGACACCATCCCGCCTGGGCCGCGCATCTGGCGGCGGATGATGTCCTGCCCGGGGTGGTTGGGCAGGCCGGGGTAGTGGACGCGCTCAACGCACGGGTGCTGCGTGAGAAACGTCGCGACCGCGAGCGCGTTGCGCTGGTGACGCTCCATGCGCACCGCAAGCGTCTTGAGACCGCGCAACAGCAGCCAGCAATCGAACGGACTGGGCACCGCGCCGCCGACGTATTGCAGGAATGCCAGACGTTCGCCGAGCTGGGCGACGTTGGTCAGGACCGCCCCGCCCAGCACATCGTCGTGCCCGTTGAGATATTTGGTCGTGCTTTCGACGACCAGGTCGACGCCGAACGCAAGTGGCTGCTGGAAGTACGGCGAGAGCCAGCTGTTGTCGACTGCTACCAGCGCACCGTGGGCGTGGCCGAGCTCAGTCACAGCGCTGAGATCGACGATGTTCTGCGTGGGGTTGGTGGGCGTCTCGATCCACAACAGGCGCGTGGTCGGGCGCAACTTGCTCCGCACCGCCTCGATGTTGGTGTAGTCGACGAAGTCGACCTCGATCTGCTGCTCGGGCAGGATCAGCGTGTACAGACGATGCGTATTGCCGTAGACGTCATCCGGGAGCAGGACATGGCTGCTCGCTGGCAGCAGCTGACCGACCGCGGTGACCGCGGCCATACCCGACCCGAAGGCCACCGCGCGCTGCGCGCCATGCAGGCGCGCAAGGACATGTTCGAGCGCCTGGCGGGTGGGGTTGTCGCGGCGCGAGTACATGAACTCGCCAGGCTCGTCCAGCCTGGGCCGCACATACCCGACCGCGGGGTAGATGGGCGGCACGAGCGCGCCGGTCGGATCGATGTCCGCGTGGATCATCCACGTCTCGAGGGCGTACTCGCGCGCAGGCTGGCTCACGCCGGCTACGGTACTCGTATGGCCGGCTTCGACGTGGGGTCCATTGTCACGCTCGAGCACGTGAAGCCGTGGAAGGCAACGCAGGTCACCACAGGCATCGTCGAGCGTTGGGACGATGGGCAATTGACCGTCCGCCGCACATTCCGGGCAGGCGGGCGGTACGACAGCCTGGGGGATCGGATCGAAGCTGGCGATCACGGCGTGATCGAAGTCATCGAGGGTGGCTGGGTACTGCGGCGAGCGTACTTTCGCGCTGATGGTCGATTGATCGGCGAGCTGTTCAACGTGCAGACGCCGGTCGAGTTTCTGCCTGGCCGGGTGCGCTATACGGACCTCGAAGTAGACGTCGTGCGCTACCCCAACGGCCGCGTGCAGGTCGTGGACGAGCAGGATCTGGCGACGGTGGTGCGGGTGGGCGCCGTCAAACCTGAGCTGGCCGAGAAGGCACTCCGCATTGCGCACCACCTGGCGGAGGTGCTGCAGGCGGGGCTCGACTGGCGGGTTGCCGCTAAACCTGATTAGAGGCAGCTAGCGATCTGTGCCGCGAGTCGCGCGTTGTTGCGCACCAGCTGCAGATTGACGCGCACGCTCGCGCCACCGGTCTCGGTGCGGAAAAAGTCGAGCAGGAACGGGGTCACCGCCTTCCCGCGGACGTCTTTCTGACGAATTGCTTCGAGCCCTGCTTTCAGCACCTGCTCGTGCAAGGCAGGATCAAGCTGGTCCTCGAGTGGCAGTGGGTTGCCGAACACGATGCCGCTGTCGCCCAGGCCAATGCCGACCTGCGCACGAATCACATCGGCCGCTTGCGCGGGTGTCTCGACGGACCAGTCAACGGGAAAACCGCTGTCTGAGAGGTAGAACCCTGGAAAGCGACGAGTTCCGTAGCCGATCACGGCCACGTTCAAGGTCTCCAGTCGTTCCAGCGTGGCGCCGACGTCGAGGATCGACTTCACGCCCGCGCACACCACGGCGATCGGCACGCGGCTGAGCGCGACCAGATCTGCCGATTCATCCCACGTCTCACGAGCTTCGCGATGTACGCCCCCCAGACCACCGGTTGCGAACATCCGGACCCCAGCGCGACCAGCCAGCCAGGCTGTACTTGCCACGGTGGTGGCGCCGTCGCAGCCCTGCGCCGTGGCCGCGGCGAGATCACGCAGGCTGAGCTTTGGGACATCGGTCGTGGCGATCCGTTCAACCTCGGCGTCGGTCAGACCGACTGTCGGGATGCCACGGACCATCCCCACCGTCGCGGGCACCGCGCCTTCCTCGCGGATGATGTCTTCGAGCTCACGAGCCAGGGCGAGATTGTCCGGGCGGGGTAGACCGTGGGCGATCAGCGTGCTCTCGAGTGCGACCACGGGCCGGCCCCAGGCGAGGGCTTCGGCGATGTCTGGTCGCATGCGGACCTGCGGTGCGGCAAGCGGCATGGCCTACCGCGTGGCCGAGCCGTACAGGAAGTACGTCGGCGTCGAGCGCACATCGGCGTGCCAGCCGCGGTCTCGAAGTCGGTGCTCGAGATCAGCCGCGCGGTAGAAGACCTTGACGATGCGAAACTCGCGGCCGTCACTCAGCTGGCGATCTACCGTGGTCACGTGCGGGCCATGTAGCTGGTGGTCGCGAGCGGTGCTGCGCTCGTCGTACAGCGAGTCGATGAAGAACGCCCGGCCGGTTGGCTTCAGGCAGCGCCTGACCAGATCCCAGAAGGCATCGAATCTGTCCAATGGCACGTGCGAGAGCCAGAAGCTGAAGAACACCACGTCATACGTGTCAGTGGGCTGCCATTCAAAGAGGTTGGCCTGGATGCGTTGCAGGTGCGGATGCTCGACGCGGGTGGCGTTGATGGCCATGACTTCGGGCGAGCTATCGACCAGCGTCAGCGAGTCGGCGTAGCGGGCGAGCTCCTGCGACCACAGGCCGGTGCCGCAGGCGAGCTCGAGGACGCTGCCACTTGGGCCAAACTCGGCTAGAGCCGCATGGAGCTGCGCGACTTCGGTGAACCACTGAGCGGTATGTTCAGGGCCCTGGTCATAGCGGCCCTGACGAAACCACCACTGGTCGTACTCCTCGGCCCTGGCGCGGTAGTAGGCGATCTGCTCGGTTAGTACGTCCATGGCTAACTTGTCATCCCGAGCGAAGCGAGAGATCTCTCGCGCAGCCATGAGATTCCTCGCAAGCTCGCAGTGACTTCTGCTCGAGGGGGATTATCCTGCAAGCCCAGGGGCACGGATGGAACTGCCACTCTCACCACTCGAATTTGCTCGGCGCGCACGCCGGCTCTACGCCGACCGCGAAGCTGTCGTCGACGGCGACCTGCGACTCACCTACCGCCAGTTTTTCGAGCGCTGCGATCGGTTCTCGTCCGCGCTGCAGCGGCTGGGCGTCGGCAAAGGCGACCGTGTCGCGTATATCGCCCCCAACACACACGCGCAGCTCGAGTCGTTCTATGCGGTGCCGCAGATCGGCGCGGTCGTGGTCCCGATCAACTATCGGCTCACCCCCGACGATTTTGCCTACATCATCTCCCACAGCGGCGCGACCGTAGTGTGCGCCCACTCCGACTATCTCGCGGCGGTCGACGGCATCCGCGACCAGATCCCCAACGTACAGCACTTCGTAGCACTCGAGGGCGGCGCCGAAGGCTGGCTGGATTACGAACGCGCCGTCGCCGGCGCTACCCCTGACTTCGTGCGCCCCACCCTCGACGAACGCGACCTGCTCGCGATCAATTACACGAGCGGCACCACTTCGCGACCCAAGGGCGTGATGATCACGCATCGCAATGCCTACGTGAACATTGTCGGCACGCTGATCCATGTGGCGATGTCGCCCGCGGATACCTATCTGTGGACGCTGCCGATGTTCCACGCCAATGGCTGGACCTTCGTGTGGATCGTGACGGCGGTGGGTGGCAAGCACGTGTGCCTGCGGCGCGTCGAGCCAGCGCGCGCGTTCGAGCTGATCAATCTCGAGCAGGTGACCATGCTGTGCGCGGCGCCGACCGTGTTGATTGGCATCGCCAGCGCGCCAGAGCAGCAGCGGCGTGGCGTGCGACGCGGCGTTCGGGTGCTGACCGCGGGCGCACCACCGGCGGCAGCGACGATCGGCCGCATCGAAGGTGAATTTGGCTGGGACATCTTGCATGTGTACGGCTTGACCGAGACCGCGCCGTTCATCACCGTGTGCGAGCCGCGGCCCGAGCACAGCGATCTGTCTTCCGAGGACCGTGCTGTGGTCAAGGCGCGCCAGGGCGTGGAGCTGATCACTTCCGGTGAGCTGCGGGTGGTCAACGAGCAGGACCGTGAAGTTGCCTGGGACGGGCAGACGCTGGGTGAGATCGTGGTCAGCGGCAACGTCGTGATGCACGGCTACTACAACGATCCCGACGCCACCGCGGCAGTCATCCGCGACGGCTGGTTCCACACCGGCGATGCGGCGGTGGTGCACCCGGATGGCTTCGTGGAAGTGCGCGATCGCATTAAGGACGTGATCATCAGCGGCGGCGAGAACATCTCCTCAGTGGAAGTCGAAGGCATGCTGCTGCGCCACCCGGCTGTCCAGGAAGCAGCCGTGGTCGGCATGGCCGATGAGCGCTGGGGGGAGGCGCCGCACGCGTTCGTGATCCTGAAGCCAGGCGCCCTCGCCGAAGAGGAAGAGCTGCGGCAGTTCACGCGCGATCGCCTGGCGCACTTCAAAGTGCCCAAGACGGTGACGTTTGTGACCGAGCTCCCCAAAACCGCCACCGGCAAGATCCAGAAGTACGTGCTGCGCGGCGGCCGCGCCGCCATCGCCGCCCAGTAGCGGGCGCGCTCTCACGGGAGACCGTCGAACAGATCGGTTTCGAGCTCGCCTGGCCGAGCGCTCGTCCGGCCCGTCTCGCGGGAGAAGAACTCGGTGGCCCAGAGGTCCTGGGCGAGATCGAGGGGCATGCGCGCCAGGAAGTGGTCGGGTGGCATTTGCGAGCGATGACAGGCCAGTGCGCGGCGCTTCACTTCGACAAACTTGCGGACGTCCAGCGCGGTGGTGATCAGCTCATCCGGGACGCCTACCTCGTTCACGTCCGGCCCGGCGTTGGCGCCCGTGGGTGCGCTGGCTGGGGCATCGATGCCGGCGGCGCGGAGAGCTGAAACGAAGCGGTGCGACCAGCTCAGTGGGATGCGAATGAAGTACAGCTTCGGTACGGCCGCGCGTGCGCAGGCAGCGACCGCGACCTGGTGCGCTTTCAGATGGTCGGGGTGGCCGTAGCCGCCGGTCTCGTCGTAGGCGATCACCACCTGCGGCCGCTCCTCGTCGATGATGCGCAGCAGCCGCTCGGTGGCTTCAAGTAGCTCGGCGGCGAAGAAGGCGCCCGGCCGATGGTTCTCTGGCCAGCCAGGCATGCCCGAGTCGGCGTAGCCGAGCGGCACGAGACGGCTGACGCCGAGGACGTTCACGGCCGCTTCGAGCTCAGCCCTGCGATGAGCGCCGACGTCACCCACAACGCCTTCGCCGAGATCGCCGAGCGTGCACGTAACCACGACGGTGCGCACACCCTCGGCGGCGTAGCGGGCCAGCGTGCCGCCGGTGGTGACGGTCTCGTCGTCTGGATGCGCGTGCACCGCCAGCAGCGTGCGGGCCACGGAATGCATATTGATACCGTGTAGCCGGTGCCTGCATCGGAAGTACTCGTCGAGACCACGCGTGGCGGCATCGTGGAGAGCGTGCACCACGGCGCCCTCGTGATGGTCGGCAGTGACGGCAACGCGCAGTGGTCAATCGGCGACCCGGACCTGGTGAGCTTTCCGCGTTCTTCACTCAAGCCCTTCCAGCTGCTTGCGCTGGTCGCGCAGGGCGGCGTCGAACGCTTTGGGCTGGATCAGCGCGATCTTGCGATCGGATCGGCGAGCCACGTGGGGCAGGAGATCCACATCGAGGCGGTCTGTCGCCTGCTCGACAAGATCGGCGCCACGCCAGAGGCACTCGCGTGCGGCGCTCATGCCCCGGCCGAACTAGAAGCGGCCAAGCACGTCACGCAGCCGCAAGCGGTGCACAACAACTGCTCGGGCAAACACGCCGGCATGTTGTCGCTGGCGCGCCTGCTGGATGCGCCACTCGAGGGCTACCTGGATCTCCAGCACCCGGCCCAGCAAGCCATTCGGCGCACGCTCGTCGAGGTGCTGCAGCTCGACGGCGACAATTTGCCAGTGGGCATCGACGGGTGCAGCGCGCCGGCGTACGCGGTGCCGCTGCGCAAGCTGGCGCGCGGCTTTGCCTTACTCGCCAGGCCAGAAGCGGCTCCTGAGCAATGGCGGTCCCCGCTGCACCAGGTGAGCGCTGCCATGCGCGCGCATCCTGAGCTGGTCGCCGGCACGCATGGGCGAGTCGACACCGATCTCATGCGGGCAGCCAACGGCGCCGTGGTCGCGAAGGGTGGCGCAGAGGGCTACTTCGGCATGGGCCACACCTCGGGTCTGGGCGTCGCATTCAAGCTGCTGGACGGTGATGCCGCGCAGCGCGCGCGCAAAGTCACGGTCGTAACGGCCGCCGAACGGTTGGGCTGGGTGGCCAGGGGCGCGCTGCACGAACATGGCCCGTGTCTCGAGATCCACAATTGGGCCGGCAAGTTGACCGGCGAGGTCCGACCTGCCGCCGCGCTTGCCGGCGGTCCAGTCAATCGGTAGGATTACTGTTCGAAGGGACCAGGGCGGTCCCCCATGTGGCCGACGTGTCAATGTGGCACGGCGGCTACTGTTGTCTTAAGCGCCTTTTTTCACCGTGGCCCACCGACACGACTTTCCCTTCCAACCCGCAGGGCTGTACGACCCGCGCTTTGAACACGACGCCTGCGGCGTTGGTTTTGTCGCGCGCCTCAGCGGCCAGCCCGCACACGACATCGTCGCCAAAGCGGTTGAAGCCGTCGCGAACCTGAGTCACCGCGGCGCGGTCGCCGCCGATGGCAAAAGCGGCGACGGTTCGGGGGTGCTGACCCAGCTTCCGCGCAAGCTCCTGAGCCGCGAGGCGGAGCGGCTCGGACTCGGCCGCATCGTGGACGAAGACCTGCTCGGCGTAGGCATGTTCTTCCTGCCCGAACAGGCTGGCGAAGAGGTGGTCGAGGTCGCGCTCAAGGCGCACGGCGTGCGACTGCTGGGCTGGCGCGACGTGCCGATCGATCCAGAACAGCTAGGCGATGGGGCTCGCTCCACATTGCCGCGCATCCGCCAGGCGCTGATCGTGCCGCGCAACGCGCACGCCGAGGACTTCGAGAACAGCCTGTACTACGCGCGGAAAGAAATGGAGCGCTGGGCCGAGCGCGACGATCTGTACCGAAGCGGCTTCTACGTGGTGTCCCTGTCGTGCCGCACGCTGGTTTACAAGGGGCTGTTCGCGGCGCACCAGCTGCCGGCGTTCTACTCGGATTTGCGAGATCCCGACTACGAGAGCGCGCTGGCCGTCTACCACCAGCGCTACTCGACCAACACCTTCCCCACCTGGCAGCTGGCGCAGCCTTTCCGCATGCTGGCGCACAACGGCGAGATCAATACGCTGCTCGGCAATCGCGCCTGGATGCGCGCCCGCGAAGCGCAGCTGCCGCCCGCGGTGCGACCGGTCATCTGGGAAGCTGGCTCCGACTCGACCAGCCTGGATGAAGCGCTGCACTTGCTCGAGCGCTCAGGTCGCAGCATGCTGCACGCGCTGAGCGTGCTGATGCCCGCGGCCTGGGAAGGCAATACCCAGATGTCGGCCGACGCGCAGGCGTTTTACCGCTACCACGCGCCGATGATCGAGCCGTGGGACGGTCCAGCGGCGCTCGCCTTCGCCGATGGTCGCTACGTCGGCGCGGCGCTCGATCGCAACGGCCTACGGCCATGTCGCTACAAGGTCACCGCGGAGGGACTCGTCGTCGCGGGTTCCGAGGTCGGCGCCATCGAGTTGGACGATTACCGCATCGTCGAGAAGGGGCGACTCGGCCCCGGCCAGATGCTGGCGCTCGATCTCGAACGGCACGAGATCCTGCACGATGCGGACATCAAGCGCGAGCTCGGCCAGAGCAAGCCGTGGAAGTCGTGGCTGAGCGCCGTACCGATCGAGCCCGAGGAGCACAAGGCAGTCGCCGACACTCGACACGTACCGGTCCTGCAGCGGGCGCTTGGCTACTCCAACGAGGACGTCAAGATCGTGCTGCGGACCATGGGTGCGGAGGGCCAGGACGCAGTGTGGTCGATGGGCGATGACACGCCGATCGCACCGCTCGCGCGCGTGCCGCGACCGCTCTACGCGTTCTTCCGCCAGCGCTTCGCGCAAGTCACCAACCCACCGATCGACCCGCTGCGCGAGACGCTGGTGATGAGCCTACGCAGCTGGCTCGGACCGCAGCCCGACCTGCTGATGGTGGACGGTGCCCAGCCCAATCTAATCGAGCTCCCGTCGCCGATCATCGACGAGCACCAGCTCGCCGCGATTCGCGCCCAGACGACGCTGACTGTGGTCGAGCTGGATGCGACGTTTGATCCGGATGAAGGCACCGCAGGTCTACACCCAGCCCTGGAGCGACTGGCCGACGTTGCCGAGCAGCGCACGCGCGCTGGTGCGCAGCTGCTGATCCTGTCAGATCGACGGGTTGGTCCCGACTGCGCCTCGATGCCGATGCTGCTGGCGCTCGGCGCAGTCCACCAGCGGCTCTTGTCGGCTGGTCTGCGCACGCGTGTGGATCTGGTGGTCGAAGCGGGCGATGCGTGGGACGTCCATCACCTGGCAGTGCTGCTTGGCTACGGCGCCGGCGCGGTCTGCCCATGGCTGGCGCTGCGCACGGCGCGCGCCCTGGGCGAGGACGAGCGGGCGCGTGTGCCGCAGAACGGCAATGGCCACGAACGCACCAGCCTGCACAACGCACCGAGCGACTATCCCGACCCCGACACCGCCGAGCACAACTTCCTGAAGGCCGCCGACAAGGGCTTGCTCAAGATCATGAGCAAGATGGGCATCTCGACCAGCGCGAGCTACCGCGGCGGGCAGATCTTCGAATGCCTCGGACTGAGCCACAGCGTGGTGGACCGCTATTTCGCCGGGACTCCGAACCGCATCGGCGGCTTGCGCATCGAGGATCTGTGTCGACCGGTGCTGGATCGACACAGTCTCGCGTTTGGCTCGGACACACCAGATCGCTTGCCCGACTACGGCCTGGTCCGCTTCCGTCGCGATGGGGAGCATCACGCCTGGGAGCCGCCGGTTATCCGTGCGTTGCACAAGGGGCTCGACAACGGCGCCCCCGACGCATGGCAGGAGTTCTACCGACTCACCGACTCAGCCGAGCAGCCCAGAGTCCTGCGCGACCTGCTGGAGATCAGCCCCGCCGGGGCAGCGGTACCGCTCGCAGAGGTCGAGCCGGCGACCGACATCGCCACGCGCTTCGTGTGCACGGCCATGTCGTTGGGTGCGCTGAGCCCCGAAGCGCATGAGACGCTGGCAGTGGCGATGAACCGGATTGGGGCGCGATCGAACTCGGGCGAGGGTGGCGAGGACCCGGCGTTCTACGCCTCGCGTGCGAACGGCGATCGCGCCGACAACAAGATCAAGCAAGTCGCCTCAGCGCGTTTCGGGGTGACCGCGCGCTATCTCGCGCATGCCGAGGAGATGGAGATCAAGATGGCGCAGGGCAGCAAGCCTGGCGAAGGCGGGCAGTTGCCGGCGCACAAGGTCACCGAGCTGATCGCCCGGCTGCGCCACGCCGTACCAGGCACGAGTCTGATCTCGCCGCCGCCGCACCACGACATCTACTCCATCGAAGACCTGGCGCAGCTGATCTACGACCTGAAGCGAGTGAACCCGCGCGGTCGGGTTGGCGTAAAGCTGGTCTCGGAAGCAGGCGTGGGGACCGTGGCCGCGGGTGTTGCCAAGGCATACGCCGACTACGTGCTCGTGTCGGGCTTCGACGGTGGGACCGGCGCCAGCCCGCTGAGCAGCATCAAGCACGCGGGTAGCCCGTGGGAGCTGGGCGTGGCCGAGGCGCAACAGGTGCTGGTCCGCAATGGCCTGCGGGAGCGCGTCCGCCTGCGTACCGACGGCGGTCTTCGGCGCGCGCGCGACGTCGTGATCGCTGCGCTCCTCGGCGCTGAGGAGTTCGGGTTCGGGACCGCGCCGCTGGTCGCGCTCGGCTGCGACATGGCCCGCCAGTGCCACCTCAACACGTGCCCGACCGGCATCGCGACACAGCGCGCCGAGCTGCGGGCGAAATTCAAGGGCACCCCCGATCAGGTCATCTCGTTCTTTATGCATTTGGCCGAAGAGGTGCGCGAGCTGCTGGCAAGCCTCGGGCTGCGCTCGATCGACGAGGCTGTCGGGCGGGTCGATCTGTTATGCCAGGCACGCACCGTCAACGGCATCGATCTCACGGCGGTGCTGGCCGATCCGGATCCGAGTGGTGCGCAGCCGCGTCGGTGCATGCTGTCGCGCAACGATCGACCCGAAGACCAGGAGCCGCTGGACGAGGGTCTGCTGCGCGAAGCGCAGATCGCGCTCGAGTCGGCGCCGCGGTTCAAAGCCGCGCGGCTCATTCGAAATCGAGACCGTACCGTGGGTGCGCGCATCGCCGGTGAGATTGGCGCGGGTCGATTGCAGCGCCCTCAGAACACGTACTCGCCGTTGGGCAATCACCCGTTCATCGACGTGCGCTTCGTCGGTTCGGCGGGCCAATCGTTCGGCGCCTTCAACACCGAGGGCATGCTGCTGACCCTGGAGGGTGAAGCCAACGACTATCTCGGCAAGGGCATGAGCGGTGGGGAGATCGTCTTGATGCCGGCCGATATGGCGCGCTTCAAGCCGCACAAGAACACGATCGTCGGCAACACCGTCCTGTACGGCGCAACGGGTGGTCGAGTGTTTGCCGCCGGGCGGGCCGGGGAGCGGTTCTGCGTCCGCAACTCCGGCGCGACTGCCGTCGTCGAGGGCGTCGGCGATCACGGCTGTGAGTACATGACCGGCGGCACCGTGCTGGTGCTGGGTGAGACCGGCCGTAACTTCGGCGCGGGCATGACCAATGGCGTCGCGTACGTGCTGGACGAGGAAGGCGATTTTCCCTCGCGGCTGAACGGCGAGCTGGTGCAAGCCACGCGGCTGATGGACTCGGACGAGCTGTCGCTCGTGTACGGCCTGGTGCAGGAACACTTCGAGCGCACTGCCAGTCGCCGAGCTGAGGCGATCCTCGATCTGTGGGACGTCTACCGCTCGCAGTTCTGGAAGGTTTCTCCGAAGCCCGCCGCGCCGCCGCCAACGCCAGTCGCGGCGGTGCAGCCCACCGCGACCAGCGTTCCGCAAACCGCGAACGTTCCGCTACGGTAGCCAGGTGCGCCCGCTCGGCGTAGGACTGCTCGGCCTCGGAACCGTTGGCGCGGGCGTCGCCAATGTGCTGCTCGGCAAGCGCGAGGCTCTCGAGCGGCGCATTGGGCGGCCGGTCAGGATCTGTAAAGTGCTGGTACGCGACGTGGCGAAGTCGCGACCGGTGTCGGCAGCGCTGCCGCTGGTGACCGATGCCAACGAAGTGATCGACGATCCGGACGTGGACATCGTCATCGAGGTCATCGGCGGTGAAGAGCCCGCGCGCACGCTCATCCTGCAAGCGATCGAACGCGGCAAGCACGTCGTGACCGCCAATAAGGAAGTCATGGCCAAGCATGGCCCGGCGATCCTGGCCAGAGCCGCGAAACGCGGCGTCAGCGTCGCCTATGAGGCCAGCGTTGGCGGTGGGATCCCGCTCATCGGACCGTTCCAGCTCGATCTCGCGGCGAATGACATCACCAGCGTGGTGGGCATCGTGAACGGCACCACCAACTACATCCTGACGCGGATGACCGAGAGCGGCGCCAGTTTCGCGGACGCGCTCGGGGAGGCGCAGCAACTGGGCTACGCGGAGCCCGATCCGACCAACGACGTCGAGGCGTGGGACGCTGCCTACAAGCTCGCGATTCTGGCGTCGCTTGCGTTCGGGGTGACGGTCATGCCGGAGCAGGTGCACCGCGAAGGCATCACCAGGGTGTCGCAGCGCGACATCCTGTACGCCGCCGAGATGGGCTACCGCGTCAAGCTGCTCGCGATTGCTCGGCTGGTCGATGGCCAGGTCGAGACGCGCGTACATCCGACGCTCGTGCACAACGGGTCGATGCTGGCCTCAGTGGACCACGCGTTCAACGCCGTGCAAGTCCAGGGCGACCTGATCGGGACCGCGTTGTTCTATGGCCGCGGCGCCGGCTCGGAGCCGACTGCTTCGGCAGTAGTGGCGGATCTCATCGCCCTTGGGACCAGCGCGGGTCGGGGCTCCGCGCAGCCAGCGACGGCTGCCCCGCAAGTGCGGCCGATGCGCTTGCTGCAGACCCGCTACTTCCTGCGCCTGCTGACGCTGGATCGACCGGGTGTCATGGCCGCGATTACCACGGTCCTGGGCGATCGCGGCATCAGCCTGGCGAGCGTGGTGCAGAAGGAAAGCGTTGTCCTGGGCGACGACGTGCCGGGTGCTGAAATCGTGCTGACCACGCACCTGGCCAGCGAAGAGGCCGTGCAGGACGCCATCGCCACGTTGCAACACATGCCTGTCGTGAAGACCGTCGGCAGTCTGCTGCGCGTTCACGAGTAGTACTCTCTGCCTGTGTCGGACACCGCCGCGCCTCCGCTTGCAATTGTGTGCCGCGGCCCGGATCGCGCCGGCGTGCTGTATGCGATGAGCAGTGTGATCGTGCGCCACGGCGGCTACATCGTCTCCGTGGACATCCTCGAGCGCGGTGAGCGCAGCGCGTTGTTCTGGGAGATCACCGGCCTCGACGATGAGGACGCCTTCATTCGGGACATGGAGGCGCTGGACGTCGTCGACGAGCTCGAGCGAGTGCCGAGCATGCTGGAGATCTACGGCAAGCGGATCATCGTGGTTGGTGGGGGAGCGCAGGTCGGGCAGGTGGCGCTCGGCGCCATCGCCGAGGCGGATCGGCACAACATCCGCGGCGAGAAGATCTCGGTCGACACGATTCCGATCGTCGGCGAGGAGAACCTGGCCAACGCGGTTCGGGCGGTCAGTCGGCTGCCGCGCGCGGCGGCGCTCGTGTTGGCTGGCGCACTGATGGGCGGCAAGATCACCGACGCAGTGCGCGAGGTGCGCGCGCGCGGGGTGCTGGTGGTGAGCCTGAATATGGCGGGCTCGGCGCCCAAGGCTGCTGACCTGGTGGTAAGTGACCCCGTTCAAGCAGGCGTGATGACAGTGATGGCGGTGGCGAAGACGGCCAGCTTCGACATCGCGCGGCAGCGCGGCCGCATGTACTGACCTAGCCTGAATTATTCACGGTCCGTCTTGCTGAGACAGTCAGGGCTTGCCAGAGGGGCTGGCCGGGGTGGCTGCTGGCAAGATGGAGACGGAGTCTGGTCGGTAACTGAGAGAGGCGGGCTCCGATCTTGATCAGACGGAGCCGTAGAGTGTCCAACTGCATCCGTGCAGCGTCACCGATGGCCTGGATGAGCCAGGTGCGGAGCGTGTCCAACAACCAATACGCGGCGGCGTGCATGAGCAACCGAAAGGCATTGGCCCAGAAGCGGTGATCGCTCAATCGGTCTGCCTCGACGGCGTTCTTGAGATCCTTCAACCAGTTCTCAGCCTCGCCGCGGTCGACGTACCAGTTGTAGACGGCCAATGGTGCCTCGCTGCGGGTGGTCACGACGAACCGTGTGTTCGGCCCTTTGCTGAGCGCTTCGGCCTTATAGATGACGCGGCGCGAATGGATCCATGTTCGGGCTTGATAGTCCGTTTCACCAGCCAGGCGCACCTTACTTCCGCCCTGGGCTTGGCTCTGGGCCAGGGCTTGAGAGAGCAGTGGCGCGGCGATAACCGTCAACCGACGATTGGGAATCATGCCAATGGCGTAGGTCAGGCCGTTGGCCTCGCACCACGCGTACAGCCGAGGAACAGCAAAGCCGCTGTCTGCGCGAAGTTCGATGGTGACGTCGGGCCAGGCCGCACGCAGGCGCTTGACCAGGCGGCGGAGGACCAAGACCACAAAGCGCGATTCGTGGCACCGACCAGGCCGGAGCACAGCGGTGATGATCTGGTCGGTCTGTCCGTCAAAGACCAGCAGCGGGTGGTAGATGTGCTCGCGGTAAAAGCCGTGATAGGCGGCGCCTTCCTGGTTGCCATGCACCGGATCATCCGTTCCGTCCATGTCCAGCACCAGGTGGGTCGGCGCGCCACTCCGCTGTCGTTCGCGGATATACAGCGCCACCAGCGCCTCGGCCATGGCTTCACAAGCGTGCCGATCGACGGCGTTTTCCATACGGGAGAGTGTCGGCTGAGAGGCGAGATCGGCTTCGCTGTCGGGAAGCCGCCCACACACCGCCTTGAGCAGCGGATCGGAGCGCAAAGTGGTGGCGTCGTTCTGATCAGCGTAGCCGCAGGCGATCTGAAAAATGCGCTGCCGCACAAGCGTCGGCAGCGTGTGGACGACAGGGCCATGGCGCCAATCGGGAATACAGGCGGCCAGCGCTTCGCAGATCCCAAGCGACTGATCGGCTTCACTCAGCCACACCAGACCGCCATCACTGGTCAGGCGACCAGCGTCGAACGTCGCGCTCAGCGGCAAGCGAGAAACCAACTGAAACTGAGGACGCCGCGTGGCAGAATGCGCCGTGGCTGAACCACTCGGTTGGGGGTCATGCATAAGCTCCCAAACCGGGTGGCCAGCCGGTTATTCCCGCGACATCTCAGCTCATGTCAAGACCGGTGAATAATCCGGGCTAGCCGAAGACGGCGGGTAGCGCTAGCACTTCCAGCGCGGAGTCGGCGCACAGCGTGCCATCGCCGCGCACTACCTGGCCGGGCGACAACACGCGCAAGAGGGCCCGGGCCACCGCGGATCAGCGAGCCCGTGCCGCGGGTCACGATGTACCAGCGGCCTCCGTTCGGCTTGATGCGCTCGCCTGGGCGCAGCCGGAGCTCTTCCAGTTGTGTGGTCGTTTCGATCAGCACGTGCTCCGGCAGGTTGGGAAACGCGCGGGCGAGCCACACATCGTAGGTACGGCCGACCTGCCAGATGAACGCCATTGCGAGGGTCGCGAACTCGACTACGCTCACGCCCAGCTCCAGCTCCGCGCGGACACCCAACGGAATCAGGATTCCGAGGTGCTGCACTGCGTCGAAGCCGGCTATCGCAAGGCAGGGCCAGAGCCAGAAGTTGCGCGGGAAGCGGGTTGCTAGAGGCAGGATGGCCAGGAAGCCCCAGATGGCCCACAGCGTGTGGACCCGCTGCAGGTCGAGCACGCCGAAGATGCCTGGCGCTGCCTCCACCGGCCGACCGAGCAGGAAGATCTGGACGATCTGCGCCACGTGCTCCAGCAGGTACGCCGCCTGACTCAGAATGAGCACGCAGAAGACGGCTACCCACTTGTAGTGGCGGTAGGTCCACACAACTTCGAGCGCGAAAATGGGCAGCCAGGGCGCCAGCGCCGCGAGGAGATAGACCCACAGCGGTGCCCCCTGGATCACGGCCATGATCTGGCCGGCGAAGGAGCCCGCCGCCGCGAGCGTGATCGCCGACATCGGCGCACTCTGCAGCTCGGCCAGGTGTCTCCACAACAGCGGTGCGCTCATGACTGGAGGATGGCCGCCGCGCCGCGTCCCCAGCAGTGAACGGCATCACATCGGGACTGTGAATCGCCTCACTTCAGCCAGACCTGGGTAGCGCCGTCGCCGCCGTGGGCGTCGCGTTCGGGCTCGAACCGCGCGACATGGGGACTGCTGCGCAGGGTTTCGCGGACTGCCTGGCGGATGGCGCCGGTGCCTTTGCCGTGCACGATGCGTGCGGTGGGCAGGCCGGCCAGCGCTGCATCGGCCAGGTACTCGGAGATCCGTTCCAGGGCTTCATCCCGGCGCAGGCCGCGCAGATCAAGCTGTAGTGGCACGTCCCCGCGCGGCGAAGCTAACGCGATGGTCGCCGAGGGTTCGGCATGTCGCCGTTCGGCAGACGTGGGCCGTGTTGCGCCTTCCAGCTCGCGTAGCGGCATGCGCACGCGGCGGCCGAGCACCTCGACTTCCACGTCGTCATCGCGGATGGCCGTCACCAGGCCGGGCAAGCCCAGTCGCGGGATCATCACTTCGGCGCCGAGCGCTACTGTCGCGGGGACAGCGGGCTCCGGCTCGGGCTCGGGCACGGCGGGGGCCGGCGGCGCTTTGAATGCGGGTAAGTTGAGCGCTGACTCCACGGCTTCACGCGCTGACTCGGTCGATACGCTGCGCTCGCGCGCCGACTGCAGCTGCAGACGAATGCGGTGCGCCTCACGCCGCAGCTCGGCCAACTCTTCCTCAGCAGCAGTTGTGGCGTCCTGCCATATCTTGCGATGGGCCTGCTCCGCATCGCGCAAGGCAGTGCGAGCGCGAACCTTGAGCGTCGCCGCGTCGGCGGCTTCCTTGAGCGCGCGGGCGCGCGCGTCCTCAGCCGTGGCCCGTTCGCGTGCGATCTCGTCGAGCATCAGCTCGGCTTCGAGCGCCTGTGTCGAGACGTAGGTCCTCGCCGCTTCGAGCACCTCATCCGGCATGCCCAGCCGCTCGGCGATCGCCAGCGCGTTCGACCGGCCAGGCATGCCGATCATCAGGCGATAGGTTGGCGAGAGCGTCTGCACATCGAACTCGACACTGGCATTCTCGACCCGCTCGGTGGCCTCGGCGTAGCCCTTCAGCTCCGGGTAGTGCGTGGTCGCGACCACGTACGCGCCGCGCGTGCGAAGAAAATCCAGCAGGGCGCGGGCGATCGCGGCGCCTTCGCGCGGATCGGTCCCAGCGCCGAGCTCATCGAGCAGGATCAGCGAGCAGCTGTCGGCGTCGTGCAGCATGCGCACGATCCGCGAGACGTGACTCGAAAACGTCGACAGGCTCTGCTGCAAGCTCTGCTCGTCGCCGATGTCGGCCTGCACGCGCTCGAACACCGCGATCAGCGACCCCTCGTCGGCCGGCACGAACAGACCACTCTGCGCCATGAGCGACAGCAAGCCCGCGGTCTTGAGCGCAACCGTCTTGCCGCCCGTATTCGGGCCAGTGATGAGCAGAACGTCGAAGTCGCCGCCCAGCTCGAGCGAGATCGGCACCACCGTCCCGGTGAGCAATGGGTGGCGCGCCTGCACCAGCCTGAGCACCGGTTCGCCCGCCGGACGTGGCAATCGCACAAGCTCGGGGCCGGTCGCGCGTTCCTGGTCAGCAAGCCCAGCGCACGCGCGAGCCAGATCGAGCTGGGCCAGACCTTCGACACTCGCGCTTAGCTGATCCGCTTGCTCGCCGACGGTGAGCGAGAGTGCGCGCAAGATGCGCTCGACCTCGCGTTCCTCGTCCAGCCGCAGGGTGCGCCAACGATTGCCCATCTCGACCACTGCAAGGGGCTCGACGAACAGGGTCGCGCCGCTGGCCGATTGATCGTGCACGATGCCTGGCACTGAGCCGCGGAACTCCGAGCGCACCGGAATTACGTAGCGCCCCGCACGCTGTGTCACGACCGGATCCTGGACGGCGTCGCGGAACGCCGCCGAGCCCATGAGCTCTCGCAGACGGGTCACCAGCCGATCGTGGGCACCGCGCAGCTCGGTGCGGATGCGACCCAGCGCGGGGCTGGCGCTGTCGAGGACTTCGTTGCCCTCGCCGATCGCATCGGCGATGTCCTCGGCGAGCCCCGGATGATCGCTCAGGTAACTCTCTACGAGCTCGAGCAGCGTGGGCGCCTCTTGCTGGAGCGGCGCCAACCCACGCCGCCACGCGCGTGCGCCGCGCACGGTGGAGGCGACGTCGAGCAGCTCCTCGGGACCGAGCATGCCGCCGACGCTCGCCCGCTCGGCCAGCGGTCGGACGTCGTGAACGCCGCCCAGGTGCAGCCCGGGCCGTAAGCCGGGCAGCCGCAGCGCTTCGGCAGTCATCGCCTGGCGCCGCCGCGCTTCCGTCAGCTCCGGCGTAGGCTCGAGGGCGAGCGCAAGCTCGCGACCAGCGGAGAAGCTGGTGTGGCGAGCCAGCAGCTGGCGGATCGCGTCGAACTCGAGGACGTCGACGCTGAAGGCGGGCGCGGCGGCGCCGGCTTGTAGCATGCGCGAGTGAGTCTAACGCTCGACCACGTCATCCTTGCCGTGCCCGACCTCGCCGCGGCTCCAGGTAGCTCGAGCCGAGGCGCGCGACCGTCTGGCGAGTGTTGAGCTGCGGGGCAACGCCGCGCAGCCGCTAAACGTCCTCGGTGCTCGATTCGGGGTCGAGGTGGGACGCACGTAGCTGCTCGCGCAGGTCGTCGAGACTGCCCGACCGCGAACGAGGCAGCGGTGGGGCGGGGATTACCTGAGCGGCCGCCTTCAGCTCGGCCAGCTCGTGCAGCGCGAAGTCGATGTCGCGGCGCTGCTCGCCGAGCTCATAGTGGACCGCCTCGTGAGCCGCCTGCGCGTCCGCGTCCATCTGCCGCCGCAAGACCTGCCGCGCCTCGAGGTTGTTCACTCTGCCGCGCAGCTCGATCACCAGCGCCAGGGCGGCGATGCCCACGATCAGCGCGGCCACCGCCAGCAGGAGCTCGATAAAAGCCTGCATATCTCTGGCCGGGATGCTACCGCTTGCGGTAGCGCCACACGACCTTGCCCACGATCAGCGCTGGCGGAATGGCGCCAAAGAAGCGGCTATCGGTGCCGACATTCGGGTTATCCGCGCGGACGATGTAATGGCCCTCGGTGGTGCGCGCCGCCACCCGTTTGACCAGCATGCGCTTGGGGTAGTCGGGATCGCGCAGCAGAACGATGTCACCCAGGTGTGGACTTGCCCAGCGATTGATGATGAGGCCGTCGCCCGGCCGAAGAGCAGGCTGCATGCTGGTGTCGGCCACGACCGCTCGTGTCAGTGGCCAGAATGGGAAGGCGGTCACCCAGCATCGGTGTAGACTGGCAGAGCTTGCAAAGTCCACTTTGTGCAGCCTCATCCTGAGGCGGAGCCGAAGGATCTCACGTCGCGTTCGTTAGATCCTTCGCAGGCTCAGGATGAAGCGGTGAGTGATAGGAGTAGGAGTTGATGTCCACACCTTTGACTGCGCCCTGGCTGGTCGATCGCTTCGTAGGTGCCCTCGACCGACTCGCTCCACCCGCGGTTGCCTACGCGCATTGCGACATTCCGTGCGGGATCTACGACCCGCACATGGCGCAGATCGCCGCGCTCACGGTGGTCCGCATGGTCCAGCTCATTCAAGGGCTGCAACAGCCGGGCGGCAACGCCAGCAAAGAGGAATGGGATACGTACGGAATGCAGATCTCGCGCTACACCGCGATCAAGGAAGAGCACGCCAGGATCGCCGAGCACGAGGTCATTATCTTGTGGACGGACTACTTCAAGCCCGAGCACCTGGAGAAGCATTCCAACCTGCATGACGTCGTATGGAAGGCGTGCAAGCTGACCTCGACCGTCAAGCAGCAGATCAATATGGATGCCTCGCAGCAGCTGTTGGCAGCGACACAGCAGATTGCTGAGATCTTCTGGGACACCAAGGGCGTCAAGACGCGCCGCCAGCCTTCGAACCAGGGTCAGGTGGGTGGCGAGCTCGTGTATCCCACGACCTGATCAGCTCCGCCACCTGCGCTGCATGGCTGGCGTGCAGCGCATGAGTGCCGCCCTCGATTTTGTGTAGCTCGCCGTTCGGGAGTGCCTGCACCAGGCGCTGAGCTGCCGCGTCTCCAAGCACGCCGCCGGTGCGCGGATCCGCCTGGACGACGAGGCAGGGCTGCTGGATGCGCCTGGCTTGTTGGAGTGCCTCCTCGGTGTGGTCGTGCTGCCGCAACGCTTCGAATGCCTGGTCGGCGGCCTGCCTGAAGAGGTCAGCCAGGATAGTTGCCAGCAGCTCGCCGCCGCTGGGATTCCGCTCGAGCAGGTAGCGCTCCAGCTCTCCCGCGTTCGCGTGGCGTAGCGTGTACACCCTCGGAACCTCCGAGTTGCGATTGGCACGATCGAGCGGCGGATCGAGCAACACCAGCCAGCGCACGAGCTCGGGCCGCAGGTCGGCCAGCGCGAGCGCCACCAGCGCACCGAGCGAGTGCCCAACCACGGGCACCGGGGCGAGCTCTAGCGCGGTGATGAGCTCCGCGAGGTCCAGCGCATAGTCGCGCGGCGTGTAGCCGTCAGGTGGAGCATCGCTCTGGCCGTGGCCGCGCAAATCCGGTGCAACGGCGGCGTGTTCTGGCAGCAAGCGTCGCGCGAAGGCTTGCCAAACTGCACCGCCGACACCCAGACCATGCAGCAAGAGAATGGGAGGCGCGGCGGGCTCGACGACACGGCGGACGTGCAGCTGCACGCCGTGGCCCGGCGCGCTCAGCTCTTGCCAGCGCACGGTGGCTAGTGCCAGTTGAAGAGGGCGGCGACCGCGGCCAGGTTGGGCACAACGGCGTCGGGCTTCTGGGTCGCTGTCGCGAGCTGTTGCGGAGCGGTGACGCCGCTGAGGACCAGGATGGTATGCAGGCCAGCGCGCTGCCCGCCGACGACGTCGGTGTCGAGGCGATCGCCGATCATCACGGCCGCGTCGGGGTGCAGTCCGCCGAGGCGTTGCAGGCCGTGCTCGAACAGGCCCGGTTCTGGCTTGCCGACCACGATGGGCTCCTGGGCAGTCGCCGTCTGGATGGCGGCGATCATCGTGCCCGCGCCGGGCAGGACGTTGCCGCCCTCGACCGGTAGCAGGGCATCGGCGTTCGTCGCGACGAAACGCGCTCCGGCGAGGATCGACCTCGTGGCGCCCGTCAACTTGTCATAATCGAACGAACGATCCAGGCCCGCCAGGACCCACTCGACCGCGACTTCGCCGTCCTCGACCACGGTCAGGCCTTCCTCCACCGCGGCCTGGCGCAGGCCCGCTTCGCCGACGACGCGTACTTTTGCCCCCGCATGGCTGTTCTTGCGGATGTAGGCAGCAGCCGCCTGCCCGCTGGTCAGGATTTCCTCGGGTGCGACGTGGATGTCCATGCCGCGCAGTCGCTGCGCGACCAGCTCGGGGCTGGTGGTCGAGTTGTTGGTCACCAGCAGAAACGGCAACCCGTGTTCACGGGCGCGCTTGAGAAACGCCGCTGAGCCGGCAATGGGATCGCGCCCCGTGTAGACGACCCCGTCAAGATCAATCAGCAGCCCGCGCAGCGTGGCCCAGTCCACCGTCATCGCTTCTTCTTGCGAACAGTCTAGAGCTAAGGCTGCCTTAGACAATTTGCCCGGCTTCTTTTGGAAACCTTGCGTAGGTCAGTGCCGCGCTCGCTCCAGTCCGCTCGGGCGCCGCTGGCCGCGTCGCCCGGACGCCCTTCGGGCTGCTCCCTGCGCGAGCGCTCGGCATACCCTTCAGAGCGGCGCCCCTGTGCCGCTGGGTATGAGGGCAGCCAGGGTCGGACTGTAAGCGTGATGCTCCGCTGGCTGGCACTGCTTGCACGTGGCGTACGCGCATGCAGATTGTTCCCTGTCCCTCTGCGAGCGGGCTGGGGTGAGGGCGAGTTGCAGACGATGACCGGCTCGTTGGCTGTGGGTGAGCGGCCGTTCGACTGTCTCGCGAACCCAAAACGGCGGGGACGAGCGACAGATCGATCAGCTGCACTAGCTCGACCAGCCACGCCCCGTCGCGGTTGTCGTCGATCAACCTGCGTGCGACCTGGAGGGCAAGCCGCGACGATCAATCGCCGCGCCGTACCGCCATACGGATGCGTGGCGCCGCGTTCGAGCTTCTGGATGCCATGCACGCTCAAGCCCGCTCGGTAGGCCAGCTCCTGCATCGTCCCTGCCAATCGGAGGGGACGGGCAGTCCCGACCAAACTAGGTTTGTCTACACGTAATCACGGGAGCTACACGCATAGGGATGGCGCCCACTGACACTATGCCGAGCGAACCGTTCGGCTCACCGCGGGGCCGACGCGCATACGCTTTGAGGCGCATAAGTCGGCACGTCGAGATGCCTTCGGCCTTCAGGCGGAACCATCTAGAACGACGAGCGTTTGCCCGCCAACGGCGCGGTAGACCCGAAAGTCATTGTCGAACGTCACAATGTGGAATTCCTGGAGCGCCTCGGCTAAAGCAACCAGCGACGCGTCCGCGAAGTCCATCGGCACGTCCGCATATGCCTCCATCAGGGTCATGGTGCGACGGCCGAGGGCGCTCGAAAAGTCGGCCACCGCGATGCCGCGCGACTGCACGAGCTCGGCCAACGGTGCCTGACCGTGCCAACCACCGCCACGGCCTAACAAGTACATCGCCTCCGTCATCACTGCCCAGGTCGTCGTCACCGGCCCGAGTAAGTTGCGCAAAACGCGAACTGCGGCCACGTGGCGGCCATCGTGCGGATCGAGCAGGGCGACGAGCGGGCCAGTGTCGATCAGCGCCACCGTGCTGCGCCGGCGGCCACAGCGGCTGCCTTCTGCTTGGCGTCTAGTCCACGCCACTCGCGCTTGCCCAGGCCGGCGATCTCTCGCTGTTGGTCGTCCACCAGGGCGGCTCCGAATGGGTCGGCGTCAGGGTCGGGCGGATGCGCGACAAGTTCGCTAGTAAGGCCAGGTCGTGCGCCGACATAGCTGCCGAGGGCTTCCAGCGCCGACGTACGCCTTTGTTCAGCGCCGAAAATTTCCTCGTACCGTCGGGCGCGAGCGCTCAAGAGTTGGAGCAGCGACCCCTCGGCATCCCGGGGCTGCTCTGGCGGGCGGCCCTCGTCGTGGCTGGTCGGGCTCGGCTCCCACGATAGGCGAATACCGCGCGGGATATCGAGTCGTTCGGACGGCGGCGCCGGCTGATCGAGCAAATGGCTCAACGCGGTCGTAAGGCGCTCGTCATCACCGATCAGCATCCTGACTGCAGTTAGGAGGTTCGCGTCGAACATGACGTGTGGGGCGACGGCGGCGGTGCTCAGGGCAACGAAGCGACCCGTGGAAGCATCGCGCGCCACCCAGCGCGGTGGTCGACGTCGCCCGCTACCGAAACGACGTTGCTCAACCATGCGCACACGTGCCGCGTCGGCCACTGCGCTGAGAACGGCCGCCAGAACGGTGACAGAGTTGTCTGGCAAGTCGTCGATGAGGCGGTGGAGGTCACCGCGAGAAACAGCCATGGCGTTGCAGGAACCATATATCTAACGACGCAGTCACAGCGCCTTTCAGATGGCGGACGCAGCGACCCCAACCGCCGTCCGTTCGTGCGCGCAGCGCGGTGACTCAGGTGGCCTGGTCTGGCGTGCCGGCGTCGCCGACTAACAGTAGCCACCTCGAAACTGGCGACCGAGGCTCATCCATCACCAGGGTCCCCGTGATGAGGCCCAGGATGATATTCCCGTCGTCAAACCCGAACATTCACCGGCCCTGCATGCGCCAGAATCGCGTTTGGCGCGTAAGCGAGCCACGAGTGACCCATTCGACGCACGGGCGGTTGCCATGCTGATCTGGCGTGAATCAGCCTCTCTGCCGCGGGTAGGTGCCGAGGACCAGAGGGTTCTTCTTGATCTGCTGGTCACCGAACGCGATGCAGCTCAAGCCGAGGCCGTCCACGTGCGCGGGCACGTGCCGCATCGCCCTGCTCACTCGCTCCGCGTATGAGCTACCGGTGCAAGTTGCGCTGAGATGGTGAAGCTCTCTCCACATGGACCACACCCAAGACACTGCGACTGCGATAGCCTCGCGAAATGTGCGGGCAGTGCGGCGCCAGCGGAGTATCACGCTTACACTCCGACCCTGGAATGCCTCCTGCCCAGCGGCTTGGCAGTGCGGCTCTGCAGGGTGTGCCGAGCGCTCGCGCAGGGAGCAGCCCGAAGGGCGTCCGGGCGACGCGACCAGCGGCGCCCGAGCGGACTGGAGCGAGCGCGACACGGCCCCTACGCAAATTTTTCAAAGGAAAGTCTGAGCCGTCGATTTTCCAAATAGAATGTGGGTGGCATGCAGCTGCAGCTCACTTCTGACGAGCTCCAAGTTCTGCGTGATCTGCTCAGCCGTGAGCTCGGCAATGTCAAGGAGGAGGTCTATCGGACCGACTCGCCCGAGTACAAGCGGCTGGTCAAGAATCGCGAGGCCAGCATTGTCTCGATGTTGGCCAAGGTGCAAGCGGGATAGCCCCAGCGCCGCGGCCTGAATGAGCTACCTCGCGCAGCGGCTCCTGCATGGCGCGGGTGTCGTGCTTGGCGTGTCGGTGATCGTGTTCGGGCTGACCTGGCTGCGCGGCGATCCCACCAGCGTCCTGGTGCCGCTCAACACGCCACCGGCGGAGATGGAGCGGCTGCGGCACGACCTCGGGCTGGACCGACCCCTGCCGGTCCAGTACGTGGAGTTCCTTGGCCGCGCCATCAAAGGTGATTTCGGCCTGTCTCTGCGGCAGCGCCAGCCAGCCTTGCCGCTGGTTCTCGAACGGTTGCCCGCGACGTTGTTCCTGGTGAGCAGCGCGCTGCTCTTCGCGCTCGTAGTGGGTATTCCGCTAGGGATGCTGGCGGCCACATTCCACGGTGGGCCTCCAGACCTCCTGGCCAGACTGGCAGCGCTCCTCGGCCAGTCCCTGGCAGCGCCGTGGGTCGGGCTGATGCTCATCCTGATCTTCGCCGTACGCCTGCGCTGGCTCCCTTCATCCGGCCTGGACCAGCCGACAGGTGTGGTGCTCCCCGCGATCGTGGCCGGGCTGTACCCGGCGGCTGGCCTGGTGCGCCTGCTCCGCACAGGCATGTTGGAAGTGCTCTCGGCGGACTACATTCGAGCGGCGCGCGCCAAAGGCCTCCCCGAGCGCGTGGTGTTGTTCAAGCACGCGCTCCGCAACGCGGCGCTGCCGACGCTAACGTTCATCGGCGTCCAGCTGGGGTTTCTCTTCGGCAACAGCGTGGTCGCCGAAGCGATCTTTGCCTACCCGGGCATGGGACGCCTCGCCGTCGACGCCATCGGCGCGCGCGACCTGCCGCTGATTCAGGCGTTCGTGGCGCTCGCTGCCATCGTGGTCGTGCTGGCCAGCCTGCTCGTCGACTCGCTGTACGTCTGGCTCGATCCGCGCGTTCGGCTCGCCTGAAGTGTCGACCGCGCGCGCCTCACGGCGCGCTTCGTCGTCGTCGACGCCTGTCAGGCGTCGGCGCCGAGGCCGACTCGGGCGTGAGCCGGCGGTCGCCGTCGGCCTGCTCGCCGCAATCCTCCTCGCGGCGCTGCTCGCGCCACTCCTCGCCCCGTATGACCCGCTCGCCCAGGATCTGGCTCGCCGCCTCGAGCCGCCCGGCGGACGCTACCTGCTGGGCAGTGATAGCCTCGGGCGCGACGTCCTCAGCCGGCTCCTGTTCGGCGCGCGCACCTCGCTGCTGGTGGGTGTGCTGGCAGTCGCGGCCTCGAGCATCGTGGGCTCGGTGCTGGGGGTGACGGCCGGCTATTTCGGCGGCTGGTGGGACGCGCTCATCATGCGCGTGGTCGACACGTGGCAAGCCGTGCCGTACCTGGTGCTGGCGCTGGCGATCTCCGTCGTGCTCGGACCGGGACTGGAGACGTTGATCGTCGTCCTGGCGCTCGGGACGTGGATGACGTTCGCGCGGGTCCTGCGTGGCGAGACCCTGTCGGTGCGCGCCAGCAACATGGTGTTGTCGGCGCGGGTGGTGGGCGCCACCGATCGGCGCATCATGCTGCGGCATGTCCTGCCACAGCTGAGTGGCTCGCTGGCCGTGCTGAGCTCGCTGATGATCGGCAGCACGATCCTGTTCGAGGCGAGCCTCAGCTTTCTTGGACTGGGCATCCAGCGGCCGATGCCCAGCTGGGGAAACATGCTGCTCGACGGCGTCGAGGTCCTGGATACCGCCTGGTGGGTGACCGTGTTCCCGGGCCTGGCGGTGCTGCTGGCCAGCCTAGCGGTCAACATGCTGGGCGACTGGCTGCGGGACGCGCTCGACCCACGCCGCTAGGTCTGCAGCAGCACCTCGCGCAAGCGACCATTCGAGGCGTCCAGGCGTGCGCGCGCTTCTTCGGCCGAGCACCCGAGCCGCAGCAAGGCGATCGCCGTCTTGACTTCGTTGTTGGCACGGGCGAGCGCCCGCTGAGCGGTAGCGCTATCGACGGCAGCGCCGTCCTCGACCAGGCGGACGGCGCGGCGGCGCAGCTTTTCATTGGTCGCGTGTACGTCCACCATCAGGTTGGAAAAGACCTTGCCCAGGCGGATCATCAGCGTGGAGCTGAAGCTGTTGAGTACCAGCTTCTGCGCGGTGCCGGCCTTTAACCGCGTGGACCCGGTGATCGCTTCTGGACCGGTGTCCACGACGATGACCACGTCTGCGTGCTCCGCAAGTAGCGGTTTCTGAACGCAGGCCAGACCCAGCGTCGCCGCACCGCGCTCGCGCGCTTCCTTCAGGGCGCCAATTACCCACGGGGTGCGGCCGCTGGCGGCGATGCCGAACGCGACGTCGACCGGTTGGAGATCAGCGGCGGCAAGCGCTCCGGCGGCGGAGTCGTCTTCGGCGCCTTCCACTGCCTTGAGAAACGCTTGCGCCCCACCCGCCATGCGGGCGACGTACCGATCGGGCGAAACGCCGAAGGTGGGGCCGAGCTCGGCGGCATCCAGCATGCCCAGGCGACCCGAGGTGCCAGCGCCAAAGAGCACGACGCGACCGCCGCGCTGCCAGCGCTCGTACGCGATTTCCACCGCGCGCGCCAGGTCAGGTAACGCGAGCCGCACGGCGTCTGCCACAAGCTGGTCCTCAGCGTTGATGCGCTCGAGGATCGCGAGCGTGTCGAGGCGATCGAGGTCGATCGTGCGCGGATTTGGCTGTTCGGTGCCGAGCTGATCGAACAGCGTCACCTGGTGCTGGTGACCTTCTGGAGGCCGCGTGGTCGGGCTGGGTCGAGACCGAGCACCAGGGCTAGCTCGATGGCCAGCAACTGCCCCAGCACCAGCACCGCGATGGGCGCGTACGGCTCGGTCAGGCCGAGCTCGGTTGCGCGCAGCGTGTTCGGCTGCCCGCCGCGCCCACTGACCGCCGCGGCGATCTCCTGCGCCGCTTCACTCGATCGGCCGCCAACATCCACGAGCAGCGCACTGAAGTTGGGTTCCATCAGCGCGACGGGTCCGTGCAGAAAGTCCGCGGCGCTGAACGGCTCGGCGCGTGTATAGGAGGTCTCCTTGAGCTTGAGCGCGATCTCCAGTGCAGGGGGGAAGGCGAAGCCGCGGCCAATCACCGCCGCGAGCGTCGTCTTCGCCAGGCGCCGCGCCAGCTCTGCTGCCTCGCCGCGCCGCGCAAGCGCCTGCTCGAGTGCCTTCGGCAGAGGTTCCAGGCCACCATAGCCGTCGTCAGGCTCGCTCAGCGCATGCGACAACATGGCCAGCAGGGTCATTTGGGCGGTGACGGTCTTGGTCGCGGGAATGCTGATCTCTGGGCCAGCCATGCATGCCAGCTTCCACTCGGCGGTACTGGCGAGCGGTGACTCCTCGTCGTTGACGATGGCGACGGTCAGCGCGCCCTGCTTGCGCGCTTCGCGCACGTACGAGACGACGTCTTCGCCGCGCCCGGATTGCGAAACGCCGATCACCACCGTCTCATCCAGCCTGGGGCCGCTGCCATACAGCGTCAGGCCGGATGGCGCCGCCAACGAGGTCAGGCGGCGGTTGCACACTTCGAACAGGTAGCGTCCGTAGACCGACGCGTTGTCAGAGCTACCGCGCGCGACCAGCACGATCGCGCGCGGGTCGCGGTCGCGCACGAGCCGCGCCAGCGACTGAACGGACTCCGTCTGGCGCTCCAGCAACCGCGCCACGACGGCGGGCTGCTCGCCGATCTCTGCGAGCAATCGGCTCAGGTCGGGCTCGGTCACGCGGGAACTTCCAAAGCCCATGGCCCGACAAGGCTGCCACCGACGATCGTGTGCCGAACGCGCCAGTCGGCATCCATGACCACCAGGTCCGCGTCGGCGCCTTCGGCAACGCGGCCTTTCGCCGACAGTCCAAGCGCATCGGCAGGGGTTTGCGTGGCCATGCGTAGAACCTCGGCCGGCGGCAGGGCCTTCAGCCAGGTCACCGCGTTGCGCAGGCAACCATCGAGCAGCATGGCGCTGCCCGCGAGGGTGCCGTCGGTGCGGCGGATGCTGCGCCCGTCCGAGATCACGACCTGGTCGCCGAGCACCGAATCGCCCGCTGGCATGCCAGCCGCGGCCAGGGCGTCACTGACCAGCGTCACCCGCGCCACACCAGCGCGCGCGACCACGAGATCGATGACCAGCGGGTCCAGGTGGATGCCGTCGGTGATGAGGCCTACAGTGGCATCGCTGGCGAGCAATGCGCCCACCAGCCCAGGTTTGCGGTGGTGCAGCGGCGGCATCGCGTTGAACAGGTGTGTCGCCATGCGGGCGCCCGAAGCCAGCCCAAGCTGGGCTTGCTCGCTGGTCGCGCCGGAGTGGCCGAGACTCACCAACACGCCCGCTCGCGCGAGCTGGACGATCGCGGCCACTCCGCCCGGCCGCTCGGGCGCGAGTGTCACGATTGCTGGCTTGCCAATCTGCAGCCAGCGTTCGATCTCCGCGGGCGTCGCCGTCCGCAGCAGGGCTGGATCGTGGACGCCACGGTGGTCGCGGTCGATGAAGGGCCCTTCGATATGCGCGCCGAGTGACTCCGCGCCGCACGCGATGCGGCGTGGGCCGTATGCCGCGAGTCGCTCGAGGATCACCTCCTCGCGCGAGCTGACAACGGTCGGGCAGAACGCCGTGACGCCGTGCTCCGCCAATGCCCGCGCGACCGCCTGGAGCGCTTCTTCTGGATCGGGCGCCGAAGTGAGGTCGGTACCGCCCGCGCCATTGACCTGCAGGTCGATCAGCCCGGGCACGATCCAGCCATCGTCGACGGCAATGTCCGAAGCCGCGGGACGCGGCGCCGGCTGGACGCGCGAGATGCGGCCGCCGCTGACTTCGATGCGCGACGGTGGCAGCTCGGTGCCGCCGGTCAGCACCCGCCCCCAGAGCAGCAGCGAACCGTCGGTCATGGAATGGGACGTTCTACCATGACGTATGCGCCTGAACGACGACTCTCCTCCCAGCGTCGCGGTGAGCTCACGCCGCCGCTTCCTGCGTTCCTTGGGCGCCCTGGCCGCGGGCACGACCCTGGTCGCCGCGTGCGGCCCCACCCAGCCGGCCGCGGCGCCGACCAGCGCGCCACAGCCGACCACTGCGCCAAAGCCCGCTGGCGCGGCGCCGACTCCTGCTGCCGCGGCGCCCACTACCGCGGCCGCCGCCCCGGCGCAGGCCACCCCGGGCAGTCTTGGCAACAAGCAGATCAGCATCGAATGGTGGCGTCGCAACTACACGCCAGGTAGCCAGAACGCCGAAACGATCACCTCGGATGCCGCGGTCAAGGGCTTCCGCGATCGCTTTCCGAATGTCAGCATCACCATTCAAGGCGGGCCGTTCGGCCCCGAGACCGACCAGAAATTCGACATCGCCATCCTGCAGCAACACGCTGGACCGGACGTGTTCCACACCACCGGCGGCGACGTCCTCAAGTACGCCGCGGCCAGCCAGTTGGCGCCGCCGCCCTTCGACGACAACGATCGCAAGGACTTCAACTCCTCTGCCTTGCAAGCCACGACGTACAAGGGTCAGGCGGTCGCCTATCCGCTGTGGATCGTGCCCTGGTACGAGTACATCAACCTGGAGCTGTTCAAGGAAGCAGGGGTCGAGCCGCCGAAGGACGGCAGCTGGACCTACCAGCAGTTCATGGACGCGGCCAAGAAGCTGACCTACAAGCGGCCCAGTGGCACCCAGGTCTATGGCTTCGCGCAGGGCAACGACGAGTACGCATTCCTGCTCATCGATGGTGCGCGACCGTACTCGCAGGATCTCAAGCAGTGGACCTTCAACACCCCGCAGGCGGAGTCGGGGTTCAACAAGTGGCTGGCGCTGCCGCAGGGCAAGCTCGAGCCGCCAGACTATCTGACGCTCAAGCCGAACGACGCCGAAGCGCACTTCGCCAACAAGGACGTCGCCATCCTGCAGCGGCCCAGCGCGTTCATCAACGTCTTGAACGGCAAACCGCAGGAGTGGAAGTTCGGCGAGAACTGGGACATCGCCAATTTCCCCAAGGGCGATGCCGATCAGACGGGCTGGGGTGGGCTGGGATTCATCGCGGTGCGCGAGCAGCAGGACGCCGACAAGAAGGCCGCGGCGCACGCGTTCGCGCGCTACCTGACCGGCCCGGACATCGGTCCGGACTTGCAGAAAGCCACCGTCGAATACTGGCTGGCGCCGTCGGCCCGCACCTCGGCTGCCGGAGCGTATGCCGCGTATCACCCGGCCAAGGCCAAGGTGGCCAAGATGGGCAGCTTCACGTACGTGCTGCCGAACGTCCGCACCTGGTCGGAGATCGACCAGAAGGTGCTACGGCCAGCCACTGACGCGGTGCTGGAAGGCAAGAAGCAGCCGAAGCAGGCACTCGAGGAGGTCGCGCCGCAGGCGCAAGCGCTCCTGGACGAAGCCAATAAGTAGCCACGCTCACGCCGGCGCGGTGCGCACGGCCGCGCCGCGCTACAGCGTGAGCGCGTTCGCTGCGCGGTACGGCTGGTCGTACATCTTCATCGCGCCGACGCTGCTGTTCTTCGCGCTGTTCACCGTGGTGCCCGTGCTGCAGGCGTTCACGCTGTCTTTACAGAACGCCACGATTGTGGGCGGGACCTGGGTCGGCTTCGCCAACTTCGTCACCCTGGCAGGCGATCCGATCTTTCGACTAGCGGTCCTGCACACCGTGGTGTACGCGCTGATCACCGTCGCGGCGCAGATCTTCCTGGCGTTGTTCATTGCCGGTCTGCTCCAGCCGCTGCCCAAGACGGCGCAGGTCTTCTATCGGGCGCTGTTCTATCTGCCCCTCGTGAACTCGGCCATTCTGGTCGCCATGGTCTGGCGCTGGATCTTCAACCCCAACCCGTTCGGGCTGGCCAACGCGCTAGTGCAGCTCTTCGGGCTGAGCCCGCACCCGTGGATCGGTTCGTCGGACGAGGCTCTGGCGGCCGTGATTCTGAGCACCGTGCTGATCATTCCGGGCGGCGGCGTCGTGCTGTACTCGGCGGCAATGGGCGGCATCCCCAAGGAGCTCTACGAGGCCGCCGACGTCGAAGGTGCGAGCTGGTACCGCAAGTGGCGGCACATCACGATCCCGCTGCTGAGGCCCACCACGCTCTACCTGATCGTGGTCTACACCATCGCCGCGTTCCAGGTCTTCGAGCGGGTGTACATCATGACCAACGGCGGTGGCCCGAACAACGCCACGATCACCATCGTCCAGCTGATCTACAGCACCGCGTTCCAGTTCGGGCGCTACGGGCTGGCCAGCGCGCAGGCGGTGGTGCTGTTCGTGATGGCCGTCGCGGTCGCGGTCATCCAGTTTCGGTGGCTGCAGAGCGATGTCGAGTACTAGGCAGCCATTGGGGCCGGTCGCGTTGGTCGTGTACGGCCTGGTGACCCTGGCCGGTGTGCTGTCGTTGTTCCCCCTGTACTGGCTGTTCGTAACCTCGCTCAGCCCGCAGCAGTTCATCGTCAAGGTGCCGCCGGAGCTGTTGCCGACCGATTTGACCTTTCAGAACTATCAGCGGCTGTTCAACACCACCCCGGTGGTGCGCTGGCTCGTCAACACGCTGCTGATCGCGGGTGTGATCACGCTGTTCCACCTGCTGTTCGACAGCATGGCCGGGTATGCGTTCGCCAAACGTGTGTTTCCCGGCCGCAACGTGCTGTTCTGGCTCGTCCTTTCGACGTTGACCGTGCCCGCGCAGGTCACGCTGATTCCCGTGTTCTTCTTGTTGAAGAATCTCAATTTGCTGGACTCGTATCCAGGCGTGATCCTGCCGGGCTTCGCCGATGTGTTCGGCGTGTTTCTGATGAAGCAGTACATCCAGACGCTGCCCAGCGAGCTCGAGAGCGCAGGTCGCGTGGACGGCGCTTCGGAGTGGCAGATCTACCGCCACATCATCTTGCCGTTGTGCGCGCCCGCTCTGGCGGTCCTGGCGATCTTCACGTTTCAGCGCTACTGGAACGGCTTCATCCTGCCGCTGGTGGTGCTGCGCGACTCGTTCAAGTACCCGATTCAGGTGGGCCTGGCGACGCTGCAGGGTGAGTTCAATACGGACTACGGCATGCTGATGACGGGAGCGGCGGTCGCCGCGATCCCCATGATGATCGTCTTCTTCGCGTTCCAGCGCTACTTCGTCGAAGGCATCCGCATAGGTGGAGTTAAGGGATAGCCTCGGCGCATGCGCCGCTCGCGGGATTCTTAGCTGCTTTGGCACGCTGCTTCGCAGCGAGGGGCTCCGCCCCTTCACCCCGCTTCACGAACGCTCGCTGCCAGGCGCCGTGCTGACACCGTGTTTCTCATCGAGGGTGCGGCTTTCGTTCGGAAAGTACCCGTTCTTGATGGCTCGGCATCTTGGGGTCTGGGACCGCTCCGAACAAAAGGTAGACCCTGAGCGTAACCAGCGATGTTCGCACGGCATGGCA
>WNGA01003177.1_pt1 | contig 50988 bp, 43 predicted proteins | sample 5400061 | NCBI WGS metagenome assembly WNGA01 (sample SAMN13153366, study PRJNA577476) | soil metagenome | isolation source: 100 cm soil or saprolite under grassland replicate 2 | place: USA:California | collected 2016-06-15
TCACTGGCGGATCGATCTGTTCTGAATCCGGTGGCGGTGGCGAAGAGCAAGAGCCCTTCGGGGATTTGGGAGCCCTTCCGCAGGGGTCCTTGTTTGCCGTGGGGCCGTCACCGGTCAGCGGTGCGCGCCTATGAGGGCGGCTGCCCGGTCCAGCCTCGTCGGGTGAGTTCGCGGCGGAGGGTGAGGTTCTCGCCGTGGGCTTGTTCGAGTGCGGTCCGTAGTGCTTGAACTTCTTGGCGGTGTTGCTTCTTGAGTTGGGTGATCTGGCTGGTCAGGGCCATGATCACCGTGTTGTCGGTGGTAGCGCTGGGCTGGGCTTCTGCCGGCTGGGCCCGCGCGTAGGTGTTCGATGCGGCCGCGTAGGTCGGGGTGCCCGTAGAGGAAGGCGTGGGAGACGCCGGCTTCTCTGAACTAGGAATGATCACGGAATTCGCGGTGCGGGCGGCCGTGTGCCGGATGTGAGGTCTCCGCCGTGCGGGCGAAGGCGGGCATGCCGATGTCGACCGGTGCTGGGAGCTGGGAGCGCCGGTCGATCTGGGCGAGCTTGCCGCTGGCGTCGGCGAGACTGATCTTGAGTCCTTCGATTTCGCCGGGCCAGCCTTCGCGTTCGGCTTCGGCGATGCGGGCGGTGAGGTTGTCGCGGATCTCGGCAATGCGGTGGCGGTTGAGGTCGAGGGTGAGGGGGACGGGCCCGGTGGCGGAGGCGCCGCATCCGGCGCCCTGCTAAGAAGGCAACGACGATGACAGGACGTCACTAAGGCCGGTCGTTGATGACGTAGATGCAACAGGCTCAGGTCCCATGGATAACAGCGCGCATCGGCATGAACCACGTGGTTGCGGGTAGCGCCTGGGTCGCTACAGCGTCGTAGCGCAGTCCCGAAGGAGTGACGGTCATGGGATTGTTCAAGCGCTCAAGCCGAGCGCAGCGAATTAATCGCAAACCGACCTGGCGGGAGCGCCGGGCTGCCGAACGGACGTCGAAGGCAGAGGCCACGCTGCTGGAGACCGAGCAAAAGATCCACGAGCTGGCCGACGAGGTCCGCAGCGATCTCAAACAGTCCACATAGACCTCCGCGAATAGCGGGTCCGCCAGCGGAAAGTGAGCGACGACGAGGCTAATCGCCACTGTGTGGCCGACAGACGGCCGGCGCGGTGGGCTGTTGCGCCGCGGCTGGGAAGACGGGGGGCACGCGGTGGGTCTGGATGATGCGGGCGAGGCTGCGGCGGAACATGTCGCGTTCGGTCTGAGGCAGTTCGGCGACGAGGTCATCCAGCTCGGCGGACACGTCGTGGTGGAAGGCGGCTGCTGCCCGGTTGCCGGATTCGGTCAGCGTCACCCGGACAGCCCGGCGGTCGCCGGGCACGGCTGCCCGTACGGCGAGGCCGCGGCGCTCTGCCCGGTCGACGAGGCCGGTGAGCGCGGCCTTCTCGACGCCGAACAGGCCAGCGACCTCGGCCATGCCCCTGGGCCGTTCTGCGAGGATGCACAGCAGCTTCGCTTGCGCGGGGGTCAGGTCGTGATGGTCGGCTACCCGTGCGTACACGCCCTGGACGAGGAATGACATGCGGACAAGCCCCGCCGCCACACCGATTGCCTCGTCCGCACCGCTAGCCATCGAGGGCCCCTTTGCGCTCCCTGCCGAGAACGATATAGTACGCCATGTAGACTATAAATTATAGATATAGTAATCGGAGCGAAACACTATGCCGTTCACCGAGGAAGAGCAGACTTACCTGCGATCACAGCGGCTGTGCCGCATCGCCACCGTCTCGCCCGACGGGCAGCCGGATGTGGCGCCGGTAGGGCTGGAGTTCGACGGTGCCTACTTTTACATCGGGGGTCTTGACCCGGCCAAGACCCGCAAGTTCCGCAACGTCCAGGCCGGGAACGAGAAGGTGGCCCTGGTCATCGACGACCTCGTCTCCACCGACCCATGGACGCCGCGGTTCATGCGCATCTACGGCACGGCGGAGCTGATCGAGCGGCAAGGCCAGTTCGGCTCGGGCCCATACATGCGGATCACTCCCACCATCTCGTGGAGCTGGAACCTGGACGGGCGTCCCTTCAGCCACGGCGGCGCCGGGCAGTTCGATCCCCGGCGGACCGTCCACCAGCCCGCCCCTGAACCGGCGTAGCTGCCGGGCTCCTTTCTTCGACTCCGGCCTAATGCACCGGTTCAGCAGCGGGAGCGTGGGCGCGCATAATGCCCAGACCTGGGACGCTGGGGGTGAGGCGCTGCTCGCGGAGTTTCCCGTCGGCGTGGTCACGGGCAAGCTATGTGACAGTGCTTGAGGTCGTCAGGACATGATGTTGCTTGACGTCGTTGGGCATGACCGGTGAGGCAGGCGCCGCGCGGCCGGCCATCTTCGTCGCTTCCACCGGACGGTGCGGCTCAACGATGCTGTCGAACATGCTCCGGTTGAACCCGGAGATTCTCAGCCTGTCTGAGTTTCTGGTGTTGCTCCTTCCCGACCCGCTCCCGCCCGGCGAGTTCGACGCGGCGGCGTACTGGCGGCTGCTCAGCCAGCCGCGGCCCTTTTTGATGCGCGCATACCGGCTTGGCCTGCGCGTCCCGGAGTTTCTTTACCTCCCGGGCCCGGGCCGCAGGTTCAATGCCGCCACCGGCATCCCGCCGATCTTGATCACCGCGTTACCGCATCTCAGTGACGATCCGGAGGAACTGTACGACGAGGTGGAGGCATTCGTCGGCGGCCTCAGCCCGGCCAGCGCCGCGACACAGCACCGGCGCTTGTTCAGCTGGCTGTGCGATCGCTTCTGCGCGCGCGTTTGGGTCGAAAGGTCAGGCAGCTCCCTGCTGTACCTGAGCCAGCTCGCCGGCCTGTTCCCCGACGCCAAGTTCGTCCATCTGTATCGCGACGGGCGCGAGTGCGCCTACTCGATGAGCCGCAATGTGGGTTACCGGCTGGCAACCGTGTCGATGATGCTGCAGTCACGGCTGGGGATGACCCCCTACCTGGGCGATAACCGCGCCGTCCGTCTGGTGGAGCCGCGATCCCCGCGCTGGCCGGCTCTACCGCAAGAGCAGAGCCGCGAGCTGACCCGCGTTTGCGAGCCTACGATGCGTCGGCTCTACGGCGGTATTTCGTGACCAGGCCGCGTCCGCAGGCACGCTGATGTGTCGACACCAAGATCGTTGAATATATCGCTGGCGAACCGCATCTCGCTGGGTTCCTACTCGAAGGGCACCCACCCGAGCGGAGTCAAAGTGGTCAGCGCGTTGGCTTTCAAGCCCGTGTCGGACATGGTCCACAGCGACCCGCCGATGACGAGCGAGCGGCGGATCTGGCCGCCGAGCGGGAGGCCAGGGGCGGGCGGGTGGGTGATAGCGCCAAGCCGGGTGATGGTGTGATCGCCGACCTGGAGCGCGACAGCCTCGCTGGTGGGACCGGCCGGTGCCACCTCGCTACTGGGCACAGGTGGGGAGCCGGGCATGGGCACAGCCGAGGGCACTTGCACCGGGATGACGAGGGTCCCGGTGGCGGGCCAGTACAAGAAGGCATGCGGGTCGAATTCGGCCTCGGAGTGGCCGAACCGCACATCGTAGACAGCCTGGCGCACGGGTGCGGCGAGGTTGGAGACGTCGAACAAACTGACCTGGGTGCCCTGCGTCTGACCGTGCGCGGTGGCGTCCTCGCCGACGCCAATCAGATGCGTTGCGTCGATCGGGTGGAGGTAGGCGGAGTAGCCGCGCAGCAGCAGCTCACCGGCCACCCTCGGCCTTGCCGCGTCGGACAGGTCGAGGGTGTAGAGGGGATCGGTCTGCTGGAATGTCACCACATAGCCGACCGGTCCGGCGAAACGCACCGCGTAAAGCTGTTCACCCTGGCCGAGCCCGCCGACCTCTCCGATGGTGACGAGCGCGTCGCCGCTCTGTTGCAGTACGTACAGGGCGGACTGCGACGGCTGCGAATTCCAGCCAGCCGCCGCACCGGACGTCGTGGTGGCGACTCGAAGCGCGCCGTTCCACTCCGACAGCGCGTACTGGGCCATGGCGGACTGGCCGAGCAGCCATCCCGGGACCGCACCAGCGGCCTCGTACACGGGGCGTCCCGGGCGCGAGATGTTGAACTTGTACAGGCCGGTGTATTGCTGTGGCGACACTACTGACGCGGATGTCGCTGACCGGGGCGTCGATCGGGCTGCCGGGCCTTGCGCCGATCCTGTTACCGTATCGGCGCCCTGAATCCCGCCCGGGGCCTGAATCCCGCCCGGGGCCTGAATCCCGCCCGGGGGCGGGGTGGTCCATTGCTGGTTGTTGGCGACGTAAAGACTGCCGCCATTCGAGTAGACAGTGTCGCCGTCCGCGACGATGGTAACCGGCTGCCCGTCGTCGAGCGTGCCGTGGCTCAGATCGAAGGTGAGCAGGGAGAGCATCGAGGTGCCGGAGTAGGTCGCGGTAGCCGGGCGGCTGATGTCCGCGCAGCCCACCTGCCTGTGATGCCGTGCGGTGCCGATGGTTAGCTCATAGCGCGGAAGCCACGCGCTCAGGTCGGCGTGAGCGATCATGGCTTGGTTCGCGGCGGTCGGCTGCTGGCCGCCGCCCCCGATGGGGGGAGGGACGATAAACCTCGGGGCGGAGTGCACCACCACGCGCACTATCGAGCCCACTTGGCGGGCGTCGACCAGGGCACCGTCCATCGTGTACTCGCTGGTCACCCGAGGCGTCGCGGTCGACAGATCGACCAGCAGCAGGCGGGAGCCCGCGATCTGCACCGGGTTGGCCGGTCGGTTCGCGGTCGGCCAAGGAGCAGCGGGGCCGACCGGGACGGCGCCGCCGAGCCCGCGAGCTGATGACGAACCGATTGAAGGACGCAGGCTTGGCGGCGCCGTCATGACGGGTGCGCCGAGATCAGCAGCCTGCGGGCCGAACAGGACCAGGGCATGATTCCCGGCCAGCAGCAGGTTGGCCGGGATCCAACCGCCGAGGTCTCCACCTGTCGCGGCCGAAAGGTCGAGCGTGCCGATGAGTTGCATTGTCTGGCTGTCGACCACGTGCAGCACCCCGCGGGTGACCGTGACGATGTACCGGCCGCCGGTCTTTACCAGGTCAGGCTCATCCACCCCGTGCTCGGCGGTATTGGTGTCGGAATAGGGTGTCGCGGTACTAGCCTGCCCGGTCGTCGGCGCACCTTCGGACCCCCCCGCTGAATTGCCCGCCGAAGCACCGGGAATGCTCGGGGCCTTCGCAGGTCCCGAGGCGTCCGCCGCGCCCGCGTCGGCGGAACTCCGGCCAGACATGGCGAACCCGCCAGATCCGACCGCGCCGAGCGCCGCCGCCCGCAGGCTCCGCAGCGCCTCACCACAACTGGTGTAGTGCACCAGCGCTATCGCAGACGGCGGGGGAGCTCCTGTGTTGACGACCCGGGTGGATGGGGACACGGCGCAGCCGACGAGGACTAACATCCCCGACGCCAGCAGCGCGCCCACCGCGCGGATCGCGGCCAGGACTGGCCGCTGCGGGGCGCGGTGACGCGCAGACGAGCGATTCGCTGAAATCATGCCCGCTTGGACGCGACACCCGCACGCCCGGTTCCACAGCCTTTTGCCCGCCCGAGCCCGGCACTGCCCATGCCGACTCATCAAGCAGACGAGGTCGACTCAACCGCCCGCGCATCGAGGGTGGTCTTTGCGCGGGTGTAAACCTGACTCGAAATCTTCTGGCGGCTGCAGCCGGCGAGCCGGTTTGACCTCATTGGGCTGTGGGCGAACTCGGGCGGCTGGCCCGGCCGCAGGGGGCAGACTCGGCAGTGCAGGGAAAGGACGCTGTCATGCGTGTTGCGGTGCTCGCCGACATCCACGGTAACCTCCCCGCGCTTGAGGCGGTGCTGCGCGAGGTGGAGACCGCGGGAGTGGACGTGATCGTCCTCAACGGAGATCTCGCCGATGGCCCGATGCCCGCCGAGACCCTCGACCGTCTGGAAGAACTCGGCGAGCAGGCGATTTGGGTGCGGGGCAACTCCGACCGCTGGCTGGCCGATGCGTTCGATGGCACCTTCCGGCCCAGCGGGCTGCCCACGAACCCGCCCGCCGAGTACTTCAGCTGGTGCGCCGCCAGAATCGAACCCGGCCACCGGGACCGGCTCGCCAGTCTGCCGTTGACCGTCACACTCGACATCGACGGGCTAGGTCCGGTCGCGTTTTGCCATGCCACCGCGCGCGACGACAACGAGTTCATCGTCGTTGACAGCCCGATTGCTCACTACCAGGCCGCGTTCGCGGGTATGACCGAGCAGACGGTCGTCATCGGGCACACCCACATGCCGTTCGACCGGCTCGCCGACACCCGGCGCATTATCAACCCCGGCTCGGTTGGCCTGCCCTACGGCCACCCGGGCGCGGCGTGGGCACTGCTGGGCCCCGAGGTGGTACTGCGCCGCACTCCCTACGACTCCCAGGCCGCCGCAGCTAGGTTCTGGGCCGACGCTGCCGGTCTGCCGGACATCGAGTTCATCACCGGTAACCTCCGGGCTGCCGCCAGCGACGCGGTGGCACTGGCCGCGTTTAGCGAGGTCGGCGAGCTACAAGCCCGGCAACGGTAGACACCGTTGGCTTGCCTGGCTGCGGCAAACCGAACCGGTTGCCTCCAGCGGGCACGGCTGCTTGCCGTGAACAGGTCCTGCACCCACCGAGTCGGCCAGGGCAGGTTAGGGTCGTTGTGATGCGGCTTACTGTTCTCGGGGCGTGTGGTGCGTGGCCGGACGCGGGCCAGGCATGCAGTGGCTACCTCGTCGAGCATGATGGTTTCCGGCTGCTGGTGGATGTTGGCTATGCGACCGTGCCGCGGCTGCTTGAACGGGTGACCGCGGACGAGGTTGACGCCGTGTTCATCAGCCACGGGCACCCGGACCATTGCGCCGATCTTAACCCGCTGCTGCGGGCGCGTGCGCTGCGCGATGATCCACCACCACCACTTCCGGTGTACGCGCCGCCTGGCGCGCTCGATGCGGTGCTGGCGCTGGATCGCCCCGGGATGCTGAGCAGCGCCTTCGCGCTGCATGAGTTCATCGTCGGCCGCCGTCTGAGCATCGGCCCATTCCGTGCGGTGACCCGGCCACTCCCGCACTCGGTGCCGAACGCCGGCCTGCGGCTCACCGCGGGCGGCAGGGTGCTCGTTTACACCGGGGACACCGGTCCGGACCCGCAGGTAGTGGAGCTGGCACGCCGCGCCGACCTGCTGCTGGCCGAGGCCAGCTACATAGACCACGTCCCGCAGGATGCGCAGTCCTACCTATCCAGCGCGCGTCATGCGGGCCGGCAGGCCGCGCAGGCCGGTGCCGCACGCCTGATGCTGACGCATCTGTTGCCGGGCACAGATCACCCGGCCGCGCGAGCCGCAGCCGGTGCCGAGTACGACGGTGAAATCAGCGTTGCCACCGCCGGCCTGGTCCTCGACCTCCGCTAGATACCCGCGGGCGTTAAAGACTGGGCCTATCGTCATCCTCAGCCTTGCTTGGGGCGGCGGCATCGCCGCCGCCCCAAGCCGACTCAATGCGATGTTCCAAGGTCCTCGAAGTTCCAGTCGGCTCCGCCGCAGGCGGCGCACCAGGCATGGACGACGTGTCCGGTGCTGGTGGAATGAGCGATCACGTGGAAACGGTTTCCGAAGGCCAGGCCGGTCGGCTGGTCGGCGGGGCTGCCGATCTGCTGCCAGTCATGCCAGCCGGAGCTGTTGTCGTACCACCGTTGAAAGACGGTTGTGCCGTCCCAGCCGTCGGCGAGGACCCTGAGCTGGCCGCCGTAGACGCTCACATCGGGCCGACCGGTGATGCTCCCGCCGAGGTCGCCGTAGTGCCAGTCGCTGCCGTCGCAGGCGGCGCACCATGCGGTGATGAGATGGGCGGTGCCGGTGTCGCGGGCGAACAGTTGAAGGTCGTTGTTGTAGACCGTGGTCGCCGGGTTCGCGCCGCAGCATGCGATTTTCTGCCAGTCGTGCCACCCTGCGCCGTCGAACCACCTGTGCCACAAGGTGCCGCCGTCATACCACTTATGCCACAAGGTGGCGCCGTCAGCGCCGTCAGCGATGATCTGGAGCTGGCCGTTGTACGCGGTCACCGACGGCCTGCCGGTGATGAATCCGCCGAGGTCTTCGAAGCGCCAGTCGAACCCGTTACAGGCCACGCACACGGCGTGCACGAGGTGGCCGGTGCCGGCTGCGCGGGCAAAGACGTGGAACTGGCCGGCATACGCTGCCACTACGGGCGTGGTCGCGGCGGCCAGTGCGTTCGGCTGTGCGCTGAATCCGCTCCAGGGGCCGTTGGGCTGTGCGCTGAATCCGCTCCAGCCGCCGCCGTTCATTTGCCAGATGTGGTACGAAACGCCATCGACACCGACGACAAGGCCATCAAGCCGACCGTCGGCGTTGTTCGCCACGGCCGGTACCGAGCCGATGGTCCCGCCAAGGTTGTCCCATCCACTCCAGCCGCATCCGACGCACATCTGCCAGATATGGTAGAGGGAGTTGCCACTGTCGAGCATGAAAACCTCGAGGCGGCCGTCTGCGTTCATGGCGACGCTCGGCGCGCTCCCCAGATGCCCGCCCAGGCTGGCAAAGCCGCTCCAGCCGCCGCCGGGGCTGTTCTGCCACACGTGGATCAGGGCGCTGTCGAGCCCCAGCCCGAACACCTCGAGGCGGCCGTCCGCATTGGACGCGACGACTGGGTCGGATTGCACCTGCCAGCTGCCTATCTGGTTCCAGCCCCCCAGGTGCATCCGGCGCACCCCTGCGCCATGTGAAACAGCCCTTTACTGGTTCCGAGGGCGAAGACCTCTAGCCGACCGTCCCTGTTGAGGCCGACCGTCGGCGGGCTGTTGAGCTTGCCGCCGAGGTCATTCCATCCGCTCCAGCCGCCGCCTGCGCTCGTTTGCCAGATGTCGTAGAGCCTTCCCTCCGCGCTGTCCTGCTGGGAGGCGATCGCGAAAGCCTCGAGTCGGCCGTCCGCGTTGCGAGCGACGGCCGGGTACATCAGGTCGTGGCCAGGACTGCCCAGCCCGGTCCATCCACTCCACCCGCAACCGGCGCATTGCTGCCAAGCGTGATAGAGCGTGTAGTCCATTCCGATCACGAAAACCTCTAGTCGGCCATCGGCGTTGGTGCCGACTGCGGGACCGCTCCAGAATTTCCAGCTCGGATCCCCGAGAATAAACCATCCGCTCCACCCGCCACCGGGGGTGACCTGCCAGGAGTGGAACAGAGTACCACCATTGGACAGGACGAAAGCCTCCAGCCTGCCGTCGGCATTGCGCACGATGGCCGGGTTGGCCGAATCTGACAGCTCACCGGGCGTCGGTCCGCTGAAGTTGTTGTAGTCCCCGTTTCTGATGGCCGTTATCAGGTTGCCCGCAAACGTGACCCAGGAATTCCTGGCGAGTCCCGAGTCTATGGAGCCTTGTGCTGTCAGCGTCCACGGACCGCGTGACCAGACACCAAGGTGCAACTGCTGGTCGCTCTGCTGGTATGAGAAGGAGAACGTGATGACCCGGTTCGCTCCTTCGCTGTGGCCGGGCAGTGCCCTGAAGGTAAAACTGGTCGCGGTGGTGTTCTCTACCCGGATGGGATTCGACGTTGTGGCAAATTGGAGATCGCAAATCTTTCCGGCGTGGATCTCGGATCCGCAGCCAGGGAAAGTAAAGTACGCGCTGAAGTTACGCATGGCCATTCGCGCCACAACGCCCGGGCTTGGCTGCGCGTAACCGAGGGCATAGTCGTATCTGTACTCAAGCCAGCTGCCGGCCGCATCCGCCGGTGTAGGCGCAGCTAAAGCAACAACGGCGGCTATCGCCGCGAGCAGCGTGGTGACGCTCCATCGGACGCGCCGGCGATACCCTGCCTGTCGCATTGCGTTCTCCTTCGTGGCGGCGATGGTGTCTCCGCGCCGCGTCCATTTCGACCATGCGGTCGGCGGCACGGCCGGGCGCGCGCCCGGCCGCACGGCCGACCGTACGGCCGTGTGCTGGTCTGGAGGGTCTTCTGGGTCTCGCTGGCGCGCCTTCGCGTCGCGCGGTGCGGCCTGGCATCTGGCCAGCGGCTGACCCAGACCCAGCAGACATGGTGTATGACCTTCCTTGCTGGAAGCCTTGGTGGGAACCTGGAATCCGAACTGGATCAAGTGCGGGGTCAATTCGCTATGTCGCACCCGATGACCTTTTGGCTGCTCGGCCCGATGGAGGTCAGCGTCGGGGGAGAGCGGCTCGACGTCGGGCACCCGCGGCAGCGATGCGTGCTCGCTGTGTTGCTCGTTGACGCCAACCGTTATGTCCCGGCCGAGCGGTTGATCAGCCGGGTATGGGGGGACGAGGCCCCTGCTACCGCGCTTGAGCTGGTGTACGGATATGTCTCGCGGCTTCGCCGGTGCCTCGCGTCGACCGCGTGTGTTCTGCAGAGCCGCCGAGAGGCCGGTTATCTGCTGCAGGTGGACCCCGCAACTGTGGATCTGCATCGATTCCGCGAGATCGCCGCGGCTGCTCGTGGCTCCCGCGATGACGACCAGGCTTCCGCACACTACCGGGAGGGGCTGCAGCTCTGGCGCGGCGAGGCATTCGCCGACCTGGCGAGCCCGTGGCTCGACCGGATGAGCCAGACACTCCGCCGCGAGCGCCTGACGGCTGAACTCGAGCGTAACGATATCGAGCTCCGCCGCGGGCGGTACGCCGGCCTGCTCAGCTCCCTCGCTTCGCTGGCGCAGTCGCATCCGCTGGATGAGCGGGTGACTGGCCAGATCATGCTGGCCGCATACCTGAATGGGAGACAAGCCGACGCCCTCGGCTACTACCAGCAGACCCGGCGCCGCCTTATCGGAGAACTAGGAATCGAGCCGGGACCGGACCTCCGCGAACTCCACCAGAAGATCTTGCGGGGGGAGGCGGACGCCACGCCTAGCGGAAGCGTTGCCTCGCGCGAACCGCGGTCCCTGGTCCCTCGGCAGCTACCGCACGATCAGGTCCACTTCACGGGAAGACGAGATGAGCTCCGGCGCCTTGACGCGCTCAACGCGGACTCGAAAGCAGACGCGAAACGGGTCACCAGCCGGAGAAGGCACATCGTTTTGATCACCGGCCCTGGTGGCGTCGGCAAGACCGCGCTTGCCGTCCATTTCGGGCACGCCGCGCGAGCCAGTTCCCGGACGGGCAGCTGTACGTCGATCTACGCGGGTACGACCCTCGGCAGCCGAAGTTGTCCGCGGGCGAAGTACTTGGCCGGGTCCTGCGGGCGTTCGACATTGAACCCGAGCGCATACCAGTCAATATCGACGAGCGGGCGGCGCTGTTCCGAACGGTCGTGGCAGGAAAGTCTGTACTTGTGGTGCTGGACAATGCGGCGAGTCCTGAGCAGATCCGGCCGCTCCTACCTGGTCACCATGGCTGCCTGGTCGTGGTAACAAGCCGCAACCGGCTGGCTGGGCTTGCGGCACGCGATGACGCCTCGCGTATCCCGCTCAGCGTGCTGCCGCCAGGTGATGCTGTCGCCCTGCTGTCTGCCACGATCGGGGGTGAAAGATTCACGACGGAACCCGGCGCCGCGGCAGAACTCGCCCACCTCTGCGGGTACCTGCCGCTCGCCCTGCGTGTCGCGGCCGAGCGGGTCGCGGCCGAGCCGAGCCGCGCGATCGGCGAACTTCTCCACGACCTGAGTGACCAGCACCGCCGTCTTGATGGCCTTGGCGCGGAAGGTGATGAGATCACCGGAGTGCGCTTAGCATTCTGTTGGTCATTCCGCGCTATCTCCGGCGACGCGGCGCGTGTGTTCAGGCTGCTCGGCGTGCACGCAACCGCGGAATATCTCGGTGCCCGCCGCCGCCGCGCTGGCGGACCTCACACTCGCCGACTGCCGCGATGTGCTAGCAACGCTGGCAGATCAGCATCTGCTCGAATCAGCGGCTGCGGGACGCTTCGCCATGCACGACCTCTTGCGTATCTATGCCGCCGAACGCGCGGTCGCTGAGGAGCGCCCGGACGAGTGCGCCGCAGCCACGCGGAGAGTGCTTAGCTGGTACCTGCACGCAGCCGACGCCGCGACCCGGGTACTGGCGCCACGCCACCCACATGTTCAGCTGAATCCGCCCGATCCATGCCATCCGCCTCCCGTCTTCGCGACACACGACCAGGCGCTGGACTGGTGCATCACCGAGCACACCAACCTGATCGCGGCTGTCCGCCAGGCGATGGACACCGGTGAGCTGGCTGTCGCCTGGGAACTGCCCGTTGCCCTCTTCGGATTCTTCTACCTGACGAAACTGTGGGCGGAATGGATCGCCATGCTGCAAATCGGCCTCACCGCCGCCCGGCGCGGCGGTGACCGTCACGCAGAGGCGTGGGTTGCGGGCAGCCTCGGCCTGGCCTACTGGGATCTCAAGGACTTCAAGAGCGCCCGGCACCACATGAAGCAGGCATTGGCACTCTGCCGGGAAGCCGCCGATCAGCGCGGCGAGAGTCTGGCCCTCACCAGCCTGGGCCTAGCCTGCCGCGATCTTGGCCACCCAGACGAGGCGCTGGAGTACCTGCAGCAAGCCCTCGACCTATACCGCCTGACGGGTGACCTATGGGGCAGGGCCTGGGCACTCAACAACATAGGCCTGGTATATCGCGATCTTGGCCACCCAGACGAGGCGCTGGAGTACCTGCAGCAAGCCCTCGACCTGTTCCGTCAGACCGGCGACCTATGGGGCAGGGCCTGGGCGCTGAACAACATCGGCCTGGCCTACAGCGACCTCGGCCAGCTAGACGAAGCCCTCGACCACCTCCGGCCCGCTGCCGCCGAACGCATGGCTATCCATGACAAGCGAGGAGAAGCAGAAACGCGTTGCGCAATCGCGGACGCACTCGACGCACTCGGCCAGCACGATGAGGCCCGGGCGCTCAGGCAGCAGGCGCACGAAATACTCGACATGCTCGGCGGTCGGCACTCCGGCGATATCCGCGCCCGCCCTAGTCGCGCCTGAGGCTCGCGCAAGCGCGCGACCCAAAATGAATAACCCGCACGGCCGGGCGCGTCACACAGGTTCGGGGGCCGGTCACTCGTTGCAGGCGGTCTCGGGGCCGGTGATCCGGTCGAGCAGGGGAAGGGTCGAGGCGATGATCCCGAGGGAGGCGGCGAGCCCGGCGAGGACGATGACGTAGTACTCAGCTCCTGGCGGCCGGAGCGAATAGCCGAGCTGCGAGCTGAGGAACAGCTGGGCCGCCAGGAATCCGGTGCCCGTCGCCACCACTGCGACGACCAGGAGCGGGACTGCGCTTTCCAGGGCGACTACGCGGCGCACGACGCCGAGGTGGGCACCGGTGAGCCGCAGCAGGCTGAAGGGGCGCTTGCGGTCGCTCAGGCCGGCCGCCACGCTGACCGCCAGGCTGCAGCCGGCCATGGGCAGGCTTGCGAGGATCACTACGTTTGCCAGTTGCTGCTCTCCGCGGAGGCCCTGGGTGTTCAGGTCGTTCTCGTCGCTGGTGTAGGGGAGAACCTGGGAGGGGTAGGCGACCTCAAGGGCGGTCCGCGCCCGCTCGATCGTCGGCGTCGATCCGTCCGTGCCCACGACGATCGACTGGACCGGGAGATGCTGGAGGCGCTGCAGAGCGATGGCAGCGGCGGGCCAGACTATAGCGGCCTGGGACGGGCCCGGAGCGCGACTTTCCAGCGGGATCGCCGCGGCCTGTGCTCCAGCCGGGCAACGGCCGAGCGCCGGGATGCGGGAGAGCTGGGCGTATGAGACCAGGCCTGCCGTTATGGAGCATTGACTGCGTTGATGCCCGCCAGCGCACTCAGCAGCAGGTCAACTCCCAGCGCCACGGCAGCCGCGGTGACGATCAGGCGGACCGCAGCTTCTTTCCCGCCGCCCAGCGTGAGGCGCAGGCCCAGGCGGATCACGAGGCGACCCGATCGGGTGAGAGTGAGCTCACCTTGCCGCCGCGGACGATGACCTCGCGGTCGGCGTAGGCGGCCACCCGGGGCTCGTGGGTGATCAGGACGACGGTGGTGCGCTGCTGGCGGGCGGCGGCGGTCAGCAGGCTCATTACGTGCTCGCCGGTGAGCGAGTCGAGCGACCCCGTTGGCTCGTCGGCGAACAGCACCTCGGGATCCGCGACCAGGCTGCGGGCCAGCGCGACGCGCTGGGCTTGGCCGCCGGAAAGCTCCCCCGACCTGCGCTGCTCCAGCCCGTCCAGGCCAAGCAGCCCGAACCACGCCCGGGCCGCCGTTAAAGCCGTTGCCCGGCGGGCCCCGCTAAGCAGCAGCGGCAAGGCGATGTTCTCCTCGGCGGTCAGCTCGGGGACGAGCTGGCCGAGTTGGAACACGAACCCGAACCTGTCCCGGCGCAGCGCGCTGCGCTCGCGTTCGCCTATGGTGTCGACCCGGCGGCCGGCGAACCAGACCTCGCCAGAATCGGGTATCAGGATGGGCGCCGCGCTGGGCATCAAGATAGCGCCCAGCGGGGCGTCCCAGCATCAGCGCCAGCACGACCTTGGCGAACAGCACCGTCTGCAGGTGCGGCTCGGCTTCGATCGGTTCGGCGAGCCACGCCTCGAACTCGGCCACCCCGGCTTCGCACGCCTGTGCCATCCTGATGCGGTGGCCAAGCGGATTTGCGTGACGGGAGCCAGCGGGCGGGCCGGGCGGGCGGTGGTGCGGGAGCTGCTCGAGCACGGTTATGACGTAGCTGCGACGGACGTCGCAGCTGCCCGGGAGGGCGAGAAGTGGGAGAAATTGTCAAGAGAGGTCGGGGTCGCGATCTTGCGCGCCGACCTGGCAGACTACGGGCAGGCCGTTGAGGCGCTGCAGGGCACCGAGGCCGTCGTCCACCTGGCGAACATCCCAGCGCCCGAGATCTGCACCCCCGCGGTCACGTTCAACGCGAACACCACGATGAACTTCAACGTCTTCATGGCCGCGGCCCAGCTGGCCCTGACCCGGGTGGTGTGGGCGTCGAGCGAGACGACGCTGGGCCTGCCGTTCGACGTGCCGCCGCGGTACGCGCCGGTGGACGAGGACCACTACCCGGTTCCGACGACGACCTACGCGCTGTCGAAGGTGGCCAGCGAGACCGTCGCCGGGCACATCGCGCGGTGGTCCGGGATTCCGTTTGTCGCGCTGCGCTTTTCCAACATTCTCGGGCCCGCCGACTACAAGGACTTCCCTTCGTTCTGGGCGGACCCCCTGGAGCGTAAATGGAACTTGTGGGGCTACATCGACGAGCGGGACGCGGCCGCTGCGTGCAGGCTGGCGCTGGATGTCCCAGCAACCGCCGTCGAGGGCAGCGTGAGCTTTATCATCGCCGCCGCAGACACTGTCATGAACCGCCCGTCGGCGCACCTGCTCGAGGAGGTTTTCCCCGGTGTCCCGGTGACACGTGAGCTTGGTGAGTTCGGCACGCTGCTGGCCATCGACCGCGCCAGGCAGGTGTTGGGCTTCGAGCCCCAGCACTCCTGGCGGGACCACGTGCCGACCGACGCCCAGACGGCACGCTGAGGCCGACCATCAAGTGAATCGACCATCCTGCGCATAAGCGCCGAGCCGCAGCAGGCCAGCGCGGAGGGCGAGGACGCACTTCGTGCGTCCTCGCCCTCTCGTCGTCATCCGCTATGACCGCTATGACCTCGGGCACGGGTTGCTGGGCAAGACCTGTCTGAAGTCATTGGTGCGGTGGATCGGTGTGAACCCCGGTCCCGGGTAGTCGAGGAACAGCAGCGGACCGAACTCAGCTGACGAGTTGCCACCGAAGGTGTTGGTCGTCCCGGGGATGTGGGCGCCACCTAGCTGCCAGACGCAGCCGACCGAGCCGTCGCTCCGCGAGCTGAAGAACGGATAGAAGTTCGAACCCGGCGGCGGGTTGGAGCATCCGGCCCCGGTATCGCGGTTGCAGATCCCACCGAAATCGGCCGCCTCGATCCGAGGCAGGTCCGCTTCGAACCCGACGCGGCCGTAGTTGAGCCCGCCGTTGAACGTTGGACTCGAGAACAGGATCGACTGCGGATTGAGAGCGGCGTCTGTCGCGGGATCCGTCAGTGATCCCGGCCACGTCTTCTGGTAGGAGACCCCATCGAAGTCGTTGTCCGTCGCGAAGCAGCCACCGATCAAGATCCGAAGCGATTGGTCGGCGTTGAAGCAGCCCTGGTCGTCGGCATCCTTCTTCGTGTCGTTGATGCCCGGGTTAACGCAGGTCCCGCGCACGTTTGCCCGGTCGCAGTACTCGAAATGACCGATCTCATCCGAGAAGGACACGTTGTAGGAGTGCGCCGCCCACGGCACCCGCGTGTGCTCGCTCGACGTGGAGTACATCGGGTGGAACGCGTAGGGCGTCTGCGTGCACGTCGAGGCAGTTGGATCGTAGTTAACCTGTGCGAACCCATTCGCGACGCTCGCCGTCATCGATCCCGACTCGCCGGTCGTGCGGTCGCGGATCTCGGTCACGAGCCCGTCGGCCGAGTCGTGGATTGAGATGTCGAGCGCATCGCCCGAGCCCATGAACAGATCCCGCGCGGGGTCGGGTGTGAACGACTGAAGCGTCAGGTCGAGCGGGCCGGCCGGTGCTTGCGGTGTGCCGCTCTTTGTGATGAACGCGAAGTTCGCGGGCTCGACGCTCACCGTGTTCAGGCACGCGGCGTTGTTATCGACGCCGGTGTTCTGGTCGCGGTTGAAGCTGAAGATCGCCATGGCCGCGCACCATTTCGTGGCATCACAGCTGATGGCCTTTTGGAAGGGGACCCATCCCGGCGGATAGAACTGCAGCTCCAGGAAGGCCGTTCCCGGGTGACGACCGATGTAGTCGGCCTGCGTCGGGTCGCCCCCGTCGAAGATGTTGGTGTCGCTGTTTGGCGTGCACGGATCGTGGGTGAACTCCGGTGCCGACTGGTTGTCGCAGAGGTCCATGCCGTACCAGAAGGCGATCCGGTCCTGGAAGTTGAACGTGCCACCCGTCCCGTCTTGTGTCGGCAGCGTCGGCGGATCCTGCGGCACGACCACTCGATATTGGGCGTTATTGCCCGAGCCCGGCGTGTCAGAGTAGAAGAGCAGCGAGGGCTCGTCATGGCCCGTGTACTCGCCCTTGTAGCCGAGGGCATCGGCTGTTTCGGCGCAGATCGGGCTTCCTTCACTGCACAGGAGCTTCTCAACGTTTCCCTCGCGGGGTGTCGCCGTCTTCGTACCGCCCGCCGACGCAGCAGTTGCCGTGGTCGCCGTGGCGAGAAGGATGGCCCCGGCAAGTATCACTAACGTTCGTCTCATTCGACCGCCTCCAGACGGGGTGTCGCGGCAGGGGAGGAATCCCTCGACCCAGTAACGCGCATCGTCGTTGTGACTGCGCGTCGCCGCCACGGGAACGGAGCGTTCTGTCCACCACTTCCTTCCGCGCTCTCCCTCTTACGGGCAGACCGAAACCCGCCAGGGAGCGCGATGTGAAGGGCCGACCTGAGCCTGTCACAAGGTCGTGGGAGGCGCAATGCGCTGGTCGGCGGCGGATCCTCGCCGGCGTACGCCGGTCCTGCTCCTCCGACGTCTCCGTCAGCATTCCCAGGAGTAACCGGGCGCCGCACGACGGGGCGGACGTGGGTTGGGGACCGAGAATCGACGGAAGACTCGTTGTGATCGACAATCCTGGTGATCACCGGAGTCTACTGTCGAAAACGCATGTGGGGTTTCTCGCCAGCCGCCTGGTCATCACCATGCGCGACGGCGTGAATGCAATGGACCAGTTCACCAACCGGGAGACGCGCATTGATGACTGACGACTCGACGGCGACGTCCGGCCACACCAGGTTCGCACGGCCGCCCGCGAGCGTGCGGCGGTACACCGCAACTGGGCCGCCGGGGCTGGCCTCCGGCAGCCGGTCAGGGAAGAGGCTTTGATGTCGCCATACGTTCCCGCCGAGACGCCGGCCGGCCGCCCGGAGTGGGCCTACGGGGTGGGCCGCTTGGTGGTACTCAGCGGTGCGGGAATCTCAACCGGCTCGGGCATCCAGGACTACCGTGGACCGTCGGGAGTCTGGACCCTGAACCCGGGGGCGCAGAAAAAGCACACTTATCAGGCGTTCCTCGCCGATCCCGCGCTCCGCGGCCGTTACTGGAAGTCGCGATACGAGCACCCGGCCTGGCGGGCCGAACCCAACGCCGGCCATTTCGCGGTGGCAGATCTGGCGAGCTCGGACATCGACATGACGGTCGTGACGCAAAACACGGACGGCCTGCACCAGCGTGCGGGCGTGCCGGCTGACCGGGTGATCGAGCTTCATGGGACGATGCACGACGTCATCTGTGTCGAGTGCGGGCACCGGTCGCCGACGGTGGATGCGATGGCTCGCATGGACGCCGGCGAGGCCGTGCCGCAGTGCCTGCGGTGTGGTGGGGTCCTGAAGACCGCGAGCACGATGTTCGGGCAGACCATGCACCCGGAGGTGTTCGCCCGCGCCGAGCAGGCCGTGACGGCGTGTGACCTCTTGCTCGCCGTCGGCACGACGCTCACCGTCGAACCGGCGGGCTCCCTGTGCGCGAGCGCGGTTCGCGCGGGGGCGGCACTGGTCATCGTCAGCTGGGGTCGCACCCCTTACGACGGCATCGCCACCGAGATCATCCGGGACCCGATCAGCGAGGCACTTCCGCGCATCGTCCGGCATTTGCTGGCCCCGGCAGCCCGATCCGATGCTGGGCCGCCGCGAGGCGCGCCGGGAGGGCCGGGCGGCTCGTCCCTATCCGTCCCAAGCCCCGGTCAGCTGCTGCGGGCACGAGCACGGACAGCGCGGTTCCGGTCGCGAGCCGCAGAGCTGGAGCGGCTCACGGCGTGGTGCGCGGGCGCGGGAGTGCGGACCCACCTGGTGCCGGGGTCGGCTGGGCTTGGCAAGACCCGCCTGGCGCTCGAACTGGCCGATCGGCTCGCCGCGACGGGGAAGTGGGACGTCGAGTTCCTGGCACCCGGCGCCCACCTTCCGGCGAGCGGGCGGCGGCCGCTGCTCGCGGTCGTGGACGACGCCGAAACCCGTCAGGAGCAAGTGGCCCGGATCATGCGCGCGGCGGAGGCCGGCCCGCCGGCGGAGCCGGTTCGCCTGCTGGTGCTCGCCCGCACGGCAGATCGATGGTGGGACAGGCTGCAGTCCGAGGTGAATACCAGTGAGGAGCTCGCACCGCTGGACGACGTGCGATCCGGGCACGCGGACGCGGTGCGGGACGCCGTGCACGACTATTCGGCCGCACTGACTGCCATCGGATTTCCCTGCTTGCCCGCGGACCGTGCCCTCCCCTTCGGATTCGCGGGCGCGCCGGAGCTGCCGGGCCCGCTGCAAGCGTCGGTACTGGCGGGTCTGCTCGGCGTGCCTGGGCAGGCGGAAGAGCTGCTCGTCGGTCACGAGCTGGCCTACTTCAAGCGTGCTTCGGATGAGCACAATCTGCAGCTGCCCGCTGAAGCCGTGGGAGGCGCCGTGGCCACCGCCATCCTCTGCGGCGCCGTCGATGAGAACGCTGCCCTTGCCGCGCTGGGGCACATTCCCGCACTGCAGGATGGCGATGTCCGGATCCGGGCCGCGCGCTGGCTGCGTGACCTCTACCCACCTGTCACGGCTGGACAGTCACCGTACTGGGACGGGTCGCTTCCGGACCCACTGGCCGAGGACCTGATCGCCGCCGTCGCCACCCCCCAGTTCCTGCTGGGAATGCTGACGGAGACGTCGCAGGAGCAGGACCGGCGGGCGCTTACCGTCCTGGCGCGCGCCGCGGCCACGCGCCCAGGATTGCGAGCATGCCTCACCGGGCTTCTGTCCGTGCTGCCCGGCCTCTCGCCCGCGGCGGTCGACGTGGCGTTGAGCGGCGGGCATCCTGCCGCCCTCGCCGAGGCGCTGACCTCGCTGGCCGAGAACGCCGCCCTGCCTGCTGAGCTGCTGGAAGACGTACCGGCGGGCACCACGGTGCTCGGTGAGTTCCCGGTACTGCTCACGCAAAGCCTCGTCGAGGCATATGAGCGACGCGCCGGGAAGGAGACCGGGCTGCGCGGCCTCGCGACGATGCTGATCGAACTCGCCGAACGGCTGGCCGATCTGGGCCGGGCTGAGCAATCACTCGCCGCCGCGCAGCGGGCCGTGGAGGCCGCCGGGCGGTTGGCCGAGCAGCGCGACTACCCGGCACGTGCCGCCGGATCGTTGCGCAGAGCCGCCGAACTCGTTCCGCGGGAGCGCGAAGAGCTTCCGCAGGCGCCGGGATAACTCAGGTTCTTCACGAGTCCGCTCACATGACGCTCGTGCGATGCAGCGAGGGGGACAGGTTCCAGAACCGACCGGTAGTGCGTGTTGCCGTCGCGGATGGCGGCGCGCCAAGGCGGCCGATGAGCCCGGGGCGGCACGGGTCGGCGACCGGGTGAATACGCCCGCCGTCCCCGGCCGCCCCGGATCTCCCCCTCCGGGCCCGTGCAAATGCGATGCGAAAGCTGCGGCGGGCTCTCCATCTCGGCCCTGAGAGCCTGCAGTTGCGTCAAGAAGGCGAGTGAGGTGATCAACCGTCATTCCTCGGTTTGGGCCTCGGACCAGCCGTCGCCCGCCGCAAGGGTGCTAGCGCCTGTGCGACCTCGATTTCGAAGGAGAGCCACCGGTCGAGGACATCGAAGCCGAGTTCTGCGTTGATGGCGATCATGTGCTCGTTTCCGTCAGCGTTGCCCGTGATGATCTGGGTGAGCTGCGGCTCGCGCTCGGCGAGCAGTTCCAGCATGGCGACCTTGACGAGCAGCCCGAGCCGGTGGCCCCGGTGCGGCCGGGCTACGGCTGTCAGCTCCTGGAACCCCCACGTGGGCTCGGCTGGGTCAACGCCCATCTGGCTCAGCCCGGCCAGTTCGCCAGTGCCCAGCGACCTGGCGGCGACGGTGTAGAAGCGCAGCCCTTGGGCTGCCACGCGGCGCTCGTCTTGCCGCACACGCTCGGCATCCCAGCGCTGCGCATCGCGCCCGGCCTCCCGCGGTATATCAGCCGCGGCCGCGTTGATGGCGGCGACTGCCGCGAGCTGATCCCCGGGCACAGGCCCGTCCCAGTACAGCAGCGTGTACCCGCGCGCGGCTGATTCGGCCTTCGCCCGCAGCCTGGCCAATTTCCGGCCGGGAACGGCGTTCAGCTGAAGCACCCGCCGGACCTGCGTGATTCCCTGCTGCGCGCCGAAGGCACGGGCGAACGCCGCACCGGGGGAGCCCTCTCCCGCATCGGCCGATAGCACAGCGCGGCCCAGGTGATGCGCCCGCGCCGCCGCGTGCCTGACAAGCGCCGTGCCAAGGCCCGCCCGCCGCCGGGAGACGTCGACCACCGGGCCCACAGCGGCGAGATGCCGGTTTTCCCGCTGCGGCAGGCTGAGCGCATACCAGCCGCACGGCTCGCCTGCGCTGTCGCGAGCGAGCCAGGCCTCAGACGGGTCTTCCGTCCAGCCCAGCGCCAGCCAGCCAGCGAAGCAGCGGGGCGACATGCGCGGCCCACGAGGGTCGTCGGTGGATACACCGGCGAGGTAGATCTCGTAACAGGCGCGCACCGACTCGCTGTCCGAGGCTGGGGCGAACCTTTCGAGGTTCATGACGCCAGCTAACCCATATAGTTCACCCGGCGCCAAATCAATATCGCTTGATCTAACGGCGACCCGCCTGGTGGGAGACGGCCGCGCAGCCGACGGCTGCGTACGGTCCCGGTCGAGGCGGCCGCCCTGGACTGGGAGCAGCGGCTGATCGCGGTGCGATCGATCCGTTCAATCGCGAGGCTTGACACGCTGGCTGCCGCACTTTCAGATTGGTAACGAACATCATTACTGAATGGAGACCGCTCCGAAAGCGTCGGAAAGCCGCGCCGATGGCTTTGGTTCTTGTTCCCAGCCTCAGCCGTCCATTGACCGGTCATGGCGCGGGATCACCAGCGACTCCGGTCCGGTGCCGCCGTTTTCCTGCCGCGTCGGCTTTGCCGCAATGGCCCTAACCAGCGCGGCGTGACCGATTTGGAGGTGGCATCGCCACCGGGCCCCGCGCAATGCGGTCGCGCGGCAGGACCCGATGACTGAACTGAACAATGCGTCTGGCTTAGGCAGGCATGCTGGCCTTTGCGGGCATCAGCGCAGTGCGCCGGGGAGGACTCCGATGGCTTTTGTCAATAGCCGGGCTCCTACGCGGGCACCAGTTGCCGGATCAGCGCCCGCAGCGCTTTCGCGTGATCCGATGGCGCGGCTTGCCGCACTGTTCGACGCTGAGACGGCCGACGTGAGCCCCGCCGCCGGCAACAGCGGTGTACTGGCCGCTACCGGCCGGATTGATGGGGCGATGGCCGTCGGTTTCGCTTGCGATCCGCGGGTGCAGGGCGGCGCGCTGGGCGCGGAGGGCTGCGCGGTGATCGTGCAGGCCTACCGGGAGGCGGTCGCCCGCGGGGTCCCCGTGGTCGGGCTCTGGCATTCCGGCGGGGCTCGGCTGGGCGAGGGCGTGGCCAGCCTGCACGCCGTCGGTACCGTGTTCGCCGCGATGACTGCCGCCTCGGGCGTGGTGCCGCAGATCTCGGTGGTGCTTGGGCCAGCGGCCGGCGGGGCGGCCTACGGCCCGGCACTGACGGACTTCGTGATCCTTTCGGAACGAGGGCGCATCTTCGTGACAGGCCCGGACGTGGTCAGGTCGGTGACCGGCGAAGACGTGGACATGGCCCGGCTGGGCGGCCCCGAGCCGCATTCCCGCTACTCCGGAGTCGTGCACCTGGTGGCGGAAAGCGAAGTCGGCGCGCTGGCCAAGGCGCGTCGGCTGGCGGCACTGCTGAGCGACCAGGGCAAGGTGAGCGATGATCCGCAGGACAGGGATCTGTCCGCCCTGCTCCCCGACTCCCCCCGCCGCGCGTACGACGTACGCCCGCTCGTAAGCGAGCTGCTCGATGAGCCCGGGCTCGAGCTGCACCCCAAGTGGGCACCGAACATCGTCACCATCCTCGGCCGCTTTGCGCGGCGGACGGTCGGCGTGGTCGCAAGCAACCCGCTGCGGCTGGGCGGTTGCCTGGACGCTACATCCGCGGACAAGGCCGCCAGGTTCGTGCGGATGTGCGATGCGTTCGGTGTGCCGCTCGTGGTGCTCGTGGACGTTCCCGGCTATCTGCCCGGCGTCGGCCAGGAATGGGGCGGTGTGGTGCGCCGCGGCGCCAAGCTCCTGCATGCCTTCGCGGAGGCCACGGTGCCGCGGGTGACGCTGGTGACGCGCAAGGCGTATGGCGGTGCATTCATCGCGATGAACTCACGCTCGCTCGGCGCCACCAGGGTATTTGCCTGGCCCAGAGCCGAGGTCGCGGTCATGGGGGCGGTCGCCGCAGTGCGCATCTTGCACCGCCGCGCGCTGTCCGAGGTGGACCCGGGACGGGTACGGGAAGTTGAGGCTGAGCTGGCCGAGCAGCACGAGAAGACCGCAGCCGGTCTGCGGCGCGCGCTGGACCTCGGCGTGGTCGACGAGATCATCGAGCCGGCCCGCACCCGCCAGGCGATCGCGCGCGCGATCGCTGACGCCCCGCAGGCGGTTGGCGCACACACCAATATCCCCCTCTGAACAGAGCCCGAATGCCATTCCCTCGTTCCGGCCGTGCCGCCTGCTGCGCATTCTCCGGCGTGCAGCTTTGCTTGTTCGAAAAATAAACTTCAATTCATCTTGCCGAACGGCTGCGCGTGGCTGATCCCGCATCCGCTGTCCAACTGATTCCTTGCCTCAGTTGAACGGACGGACTGGGGAACGATGGCAGGGGTCGCAGCGCTGAACAGCATGGCGGTCGGCCGCCGGGCGTATGAAGAGGTTGCTAGCCCGAGCCTTCCCTATCTGCCAACGATACGAGCGGGTCGTTGAACCGGGTGAGGAGGGCGGCCCTGGTCCTCGATTGGTGCGCTGAGCGTGAGTACTTCCTGGTGGTAGAGGACGTGCGCCAGAGCGGAGGACAGCCAGGTGCTCCCCCCCGCCGCTACCCGGCAGGTGACCCATCGCCCACGATTACTATGAGGGAGTTGCTCACTTCTCTTCCGAACGCATGGGAGCGAGATGCTCCAGCCGCCACGAATGTCGCACGCTGAGACGCGGCTGTGGACGGCCGCCTCGATCTTACCGGCACTGAGATCGTCAAGACATTGCGGCTAGAACGGTGTTATCTAGAGGAGGAGCCGGACCTAACTGACGCGCGCACTCGCTCCATCTGGATCACGGACAGCCATTTGCCTGGGCTCAATGCCCTGCACGTAAAGATCGACGGGCAGCTGAATCTGGAGCGAACGGTCGTAGCAGACCGACTTGGGCTTGTTATGATGGGCTCGTGGCGGATGGTGCGATGCGGCTTCCGGGAGCACGTATCGACGGACAGCTGTCGTGGACGGTGCAATAATCCGGTCCGGAGGAACAGCGCTGGATCTTCGCCGTCTTTCTGCCGAGGAACTGCTGCTGACGCTGGCCAAACCGGTCGACGGAATAGTTGATCTGGGAAATGCGCAAGTTTCGGTACTGTGCGATGATCCGGCAACCTGGCCAGCAGATATACGCCTTGATGGGTTCAGTTACGGTTCGCTTATCACGCGTGCCGAACAGGACAGGTCCGGCACGGATGCGATGACTTACCTGTCCGATTCTGCGAATACGTCGGCGGAGATTTTGCCAGCCCGAGATCGGTTAGTATGGCTGGGTCGCAGCAGTGTGGGATATCGGCCACAGCCATACGAGCAACTAGCGGCCTTCTATCGCCGAATGGGCCACGACGATCAAGCTCGAAAGGTCTTGCTTGCCAAAGATTGTTTTATCGGCTATGGATACCAGCCCTGGCTGGCAGCAATCTGGTTAGTCGCCCTGGTTACCATGGGGAGCATTGTCTTCGCGTGGCGACCACCGCCGCCTCTAGATCCAGCCACCTCGCAGCATTTCAATTCGCTGGTCTATACTATTAACCTGCTATTGCCCGTAGGCTAGTTCGTCCAGCCGGACCAGTGGAATCCTGGCGGTGCGGAGCGATGGTTTGCTTATGCCCTGGTCGGCACCGGCTGGCTCCTCGCAACAGCTGTAATCGCTGGGGTGACGCGTGTGCTGAACCGATCGTGATCGACATCGATGCGGCCACGCCGCCCATCGGTGCGACAGCTTCCGCTCGCCCTGACGAGCTGTTCGGTGTGTCTTGCGGCCCTACTGGTAGCGGTGTGTGAATGCCCGATTCAGCCCTTCCGCACCGACAGTACGCAGAATTCGTTACCTTCGGGGTCGGCCAGGACCACCCAGGCCGACGAGCCCTGCCCGACATCCACCCTGCTCGCCCCGGCGCGGAGAAACCGCTCGACCTCAACCTGCTGGTCTAGCGGCCGGAAGTCCAGGTGAAGCCGATTCTTGGATTGCTTGGCTTCTGGCACCGGAACAAAGAGCAGCCCGGGCAACCGGTCCACGGACGGGCGGATCTCGAACTCCTGAGGTGAGTCATTCACGATCACCCAGCCCAACGCGTCTGCCCACCACCGCCCGAGCCCAGCAGGGTCGGCGGCGTCTACCACGACCTGCTCCCATTCGAGGTTCACCGGCCAACTCTACGACCAGTAGGGCAACCGCACTTCGTGAGGGCGTGCGGCGCTGCCGCCGGCGCACCGATGAGTTTGCCCGCGGTGACCCTCGACGCGGGTTGTTCGAACCCATGTGTGAATATGGATGTGTGTCAGGTGAGGCAACTATCCTGCACGCCGACCTTGACGCCTTCTACGCGTCGGTCGAGCAGCGCGACGACCCCGGGCTGCGGGGCCGCCCGGTGATCGTCGGGATGGGGGTTGTGCTCGCGGCGAGCTACGAGGCCAAGGCGTACGGTATCCGGACGGCGATGGGCGGTGCTCAGGCTCGGCTGCTGTGCCCGGAGGTGGTCGTCGTCAAGCCCCGGATGTCGGCGTACACAGCTGCGAGCCGGGCGGTGTTCGAGTTGTTCAGGCGGACCACACCCTACGTCGAGGGCCTGTCGGTCGACGAGGCGTTCCTCGACGTTAGCGGGCTGCACCGGATCGCTGGCTCGCCCACCGAGATCGCCGTGCGGTTGCGCCATGATGTCCGCGAACAGCTCGGCCTGGCGATCACGGTCGGGGTGGCCCGCACAAAATTCCTCGCCAAAGTGGCCAGCGGCGTGGCGAAGCCGGACGGGCTGCTGGTGGTGCCGCCCCACGGCGAACTGTCCTTCCTGCACGAGCTGCCGGTCGAACGGCTGTGGGGCGCCGGGCTTGTCACCGCCCGCAAGCTCCGGGACCGGCACGTTAACACAGTTGGCGAGGTCGCCCGGCTTGGCGAGGCGGCCCTGGTGTCGATGCTTGGCACGGCGGCCGGGCGCCATTTGCACGCCCTGTCCCAGGGTTGCGATCCGCGGCCGGTGCGCGTCGGCCGCCGTCGCCGGTCGATTGGTGCGCAGCATGCGCTCGGTCGCTCACCACGCTCGCCCGACGATATCGACGCCGTTCTCACCGGCCTGGTCGACCGCGTCAGCGGGCGGATGCGCGCGGCCGGCCGCGCGGGTCGCACCGTTGTCCTGCGGCTGCGCTTCAATGACTTCTCCCGTGCCACACGTTCACACACATTGCCCGAGGCCACCTCGCACACGCAGACCCTCCTCGACACCGCCCGAGCCCTGTTGGCAGCGGCAATGCCGACGATCTCACGTCGTGGCCTCACCCTCGTCGGTGTGGCGGTCGGCAACCTCGCCGACGGGACCGAACAGTTGGCTCTACCATTCGACCCGCGCGGCGATGGCGACCTCGACGCAGCGCTTGACGCCGTGCGGATGCGGTTCGGCGCCTCGGCCGTCACCCGCGCGGTGCTGCTCGGGCGCGACCACCACCCGCCCGTCCCACTGCTGCCTGACTGACAGCTACCAGCCCTAGCCGAGTTGGTTGTTGATCCCCGCTGGGTGATGCCGTGGAAGACCGGCGCAGCTCGGGCGAGGTCGAGGCGATCAGTGCCACCGCGGCCACGCACAGCAGGCCACCGCTCACCAGGGCGATGGTTCCCGATGTCGGGCCGGCGATCAGGCCGCCACGCATGTTGCCGACGTCCGGGCCGGCCTGCCCGGCGATCTGCTCGGCGGCGACGACCCGGCCGAGCAGCGCGTTCGGGGTGTGCAGTTGCACGATCGTGCCGCGCGACACCACCGAAACAGTGTCGGCGGCGCCCGCCATCACCAGGCAAACCAGCCCCATCCACGGATTCGGCGAGACGCCGAACAGCGCAAGCGCCACGCCCCAGGCCGCCGAGCCACCCAGCATCACCAGGCCAGGACGGGGCAGCCTGGTGAACGCCCCGGAGAAGATCGACGCGATGACACCGCCGACGGCGATCGCCGTCAGGAAAAGCCCGAGGGTGCGCGGGTTGTTCCCGAATCGTTCGGCATTGATCAGGGGAAACAGGCTGATCGGCATCGACAGCACGGTGCTGGCCAGGTCGGTGAGCAGCGCGCCGCGCACCGTAGGATTTCGCATCAGGAAGCCCAGACCGTCCAGCACACCGCGCAGGCCTGGGCGGGACGGCTCACCCCCCGGCCGCATCGGCGGCAACCCGAACGCTCCGTAGAACGCCACGGCAAAGGTGATCGCGTCGACCAGGTAGCAGCCGCCAGCGCCCAGCCACCCAAGGACCAGCCCGCCCAGCGCCGGCCCGAGCAGCATGGCCGCCTGGAAGATGATCCGGTTCAGCGCCAGCCCAGCCGGCACCTGAGCCTCGGGCAGCAGGCGTGGGATGAAGGTTCGCGACGCCGGGCCGCTGCCGGCGACGAAGCAGGATTGCACCGCGAGCAGCAGCAGCACCCCGAGCACCGGCAGATGCCCGGAAAATCCTTGCACCGCGAGCAGAACTGAGCACCCGGCCTGGCCGGCGGTGGCGATCAGATAGAGCCTGCGCCGGTCGCTGCGGTCGATGATCGATCCGGCGAACAGCCCAAACGCGATGATGGGAATCGCCTGGGCTAGGCCGACGGCGCCGGTCCAGGCGGTGCTGTCCGTCATCTGCCAGACCTGGAATATCACCGCGACAAGCGTCATCTGGCTGCCGAACGCAGAAAATGCCCTGCCGATCCACAGCCGGCGAAACGGCGGTGACGATCGCAGGGGGGCAACATCGATCAGCGCGCGTCTCACCGCCATGCGACGTCGTCCGCCAGCTTGTCGGCGATCCGGTCGTGAAAGCTCTTGCGCCGCAGTGCTTCCTCGATGTCGGTGACGACCCGGCTCAATGGGTACGGGATCTCCGCCTCGATCTCGGCGATGGCGGCCTCGGTGGCCCGCCATTCGGCCGCCAGTCGGCCGACGATGCGGCCTGCCTTGGCCGTGAGCATCACTTTTTTGCTGCGGGCATCGGCACCGGCGGTGGTGCGGACCAAGCCGGCGGCACGCATCGCGGCCACCTTCTGGCTGATCGCCGAGTGGGTGTGCTGCACCGATTCGGCCAGCTGGGTGATCGTCATCGGGCCGCGGGCATGGAGCCGGATCAGCTCCATTACGAAGCTCGGCTTGAGCCCGTCGATGTGCGCCTGCACGTAAATCCGGGCGATGTCGGCGTCCATCGCCGCCTGCAGCAGCCGCAACGGCCGCCAGCGGCTGTGCTCGGTCGGGTCGGGGGCGTTGTCTTCGGTCACTCGACTATCGTAACAGTACTTATATAAGTACTGGCACATCATGGGAGTGCTGCACAGGTCACGATTCTGATCTTGCGGTACGGGGCACACACCTGCCCCTGATCGACTTCGAGGTCGCGGCTGGAGGCAGGGCGAGCTGGCTTCCGGAACGCTGGGCTCAGTTGTGTCGCGGCTGGGCAACGATGGGCTCGCCTCCGCATATCACGAGCGCGTCACATTGTGACGCGGCCTTCGACGGCCAGGCGGACACAGCAGCGCCCCTGTGCCGGATCGAGCTGGGCGGAAAGGCGGAGCCCTTCCAGGCCGGCGAGCAGCCCTTCCATCAGCGCTAGGTTCATGCCACAGATCAAGGTGGTGAAGTCCCGTGCCAGGGCGTGGAAAGGGCAGTTGGCGAAGGTGAGCCCGGCGGGGTCCGCACGGGTTTGGTAGCCATACTCATCGAGTACGTTGCCGACGGCCGCCAGCAATCCGGCCCGGCTTGCCCGCGGCCCCGCGAGAGCGCGCGCCTGGTCGCCCAGCGCGCGCCCGCGTTGACTGGCCGCGCTGCGGAGCGCCTCGTCCGCGGGCGGGCTGTGGCGCGCGGCGTCGGTGATGGCCCGCGCCATCAGTTCCCCGGCGAGGTCGTAGCGGCGTTCCGGCAGGATGACCGCAAGCTCACGAGAGCTGCGGCGGTAGAGCTTGGCGGGGCGGCCCGCACCCGGGCCCTGACGGCCTGAGCGCCGACCGTACTCGACCTCGAGCAGGCCGTCCTTAGCCAGCCTGTCGAGATGGAACTTGGCGAGGTGGCGGGGCACGCCGACCGCCACGGCAGCTTCGTCCCTGCTGACGGCCGACGGCTGGGCCCTCGCGTAAAGATACAGGGTGCGCCTTGTCGGCTCGGCCAGGCTGGCGATGGCCGCGACGTCGGCTTCGAGCGCGGCATGCGCGGCAGATGGTTCTGTTCCAGTGCCGGGCGGCGGCGAAGAATCCACGTCGCGCCCTTCTACATCCGCCATGCTTCTAACGGAAAGGAGTCTTGACGAAATTAGTCGATGTCTCTATCGTACACAATGATAGCCGTTAGAGCCTGGAGCGTCCTTCCCACGCAGGTGCGGCGCGGCGTTTCCGTACCATGTGAGGGCGATCACAAATGTCGCAGCACAGGGATCTCGGCTGTGGGCCGGCTGTTGCGTGCAGGGTCCCGGCCATGGTTGACGTTCAGACGCGCTCCGACATCGACGCCCACAGCGGTTAGCTAGTCCGCGACGCCGTCACGAGCATTACCCATGCAGTCGGGAGGTCTCGCCGCGGCACGCGCGAGGCTGACAACGCTGCCGCCGGGCGGAAGGAGACAATCCAATGACAAGTCCGCTCACCGCATTGAGCAGGGCCGGGGTCTCGATCTGGCTGGACGACCTGAGCCGGGAACGGTTGGTGACCGGGAGCCTGGCCGATCTGGCCGCCGACGACCACGTCGCGGGGGTGACCACCAATCCCACCATCTTCGCAAAGGCGATCACTGGCAGCGGCGCGTACGGCCCGCAGCTGGGTGACCTGGCCGCCCGCAATGTGGACGTCGGGGAGGCGCTGCGCGCGCTGACGACCCGCGACGTGCGCTGGGCCTGCGACGTGCTGCGGCCGGTCTATGACGCCACCGCGGGCGTGGACGGGCGGGTGTCGATTGAGGTTGACCCGCGGCTGGCCCACGACACGTTGGCTACGATCGCCGAGGCGCGGGCACTGTGGTGGATGGTTGACCGGCCCAACCTGTTCATCAAGATTCCCGCCGCCCGGCAGGGCCTGCCGGCGATCGCCGCGTGCCTGGCCGAGGGGATCAGCATCAACGTCACGCTGATCTTTTCCCTGCAGCGCTACGACGCGGTCATTGACGCGTTCATCGATGGCATGGAGCGCGCCCTGCAGGCGGGCTGCGACCTGCCGTCTATCGGGTCGGTCGCGTCGTTCTTCGTGTCCCGGGTCGACACCGAGGTCGACGCCCGGCTGGACAAGATCGGCACCAGCCAGGCGGCCGGGACGCGCGGCCTGGCGGCGATCGCGAACGCACGGTTGGCCTACGAGCGCTACGAGCGGGCATTCTCCTCGCCGCGCTGGGCCGTGTTGCGCGGGGCCGGGGCCCGGCCACAGCGACCGCTGTGGGCCTCGACGTCGGTCAAGGATCCCGCCTACCCGGACACCCGCTATGTGACAGAACTGGTCGCGCCCGGAGTGGTGAACACGATGCCAGAGGCCACCCTGCGTGCGGTCGCCGACCATGGCCAGGTGCCCGCCGATTCGATTCGCGGGCGTTACGACGAAGCGCGCCAGGTGCTCGACAAGCTGCAGGCGATCGGCATCAACTACGACGAGGTAACACAGGGCCTCGAGGACGACGGTCTGGCCACGTTCGACGCCAGCTGGGAGCAACTGGGCGAACAGCTGGCCGCCACCCTGCGGCGGCAGTCACCGCAAAGGCAGAGGAGCTGACCATGAACGCAGGCAACTCAGCAGACAAGACAGCGAACAAGACATACGTGATAGTCGGGGCGAGCCTCGCCGCCGCGAAGGCAGCGGAGACGCTGCGTGCGGAGGGCTTCGACGGCGCGCTCATCCTGATCGGCGAGGAGACGGAGCTGCCGTATGAGCGGCCGCCGCTGTCAAAGGGCTACCTGATTGGCAAGGCCGAACGGGAGACGATCTATGTTCACCCGCGACACTGGTATGCCGAGCACGATGTAAGCCTGCGTCTCGGCACTGCGGTCACCGCGATTGACCGGGCGGGGCATGAGCTGACGCTCGACGACGGCAGCCGGGTTGGCTACGCGAAACTGCTGCTGGCCACCGGTTCCTCGCCACGTCGGCTAGCCGTGCCGGGCGCCGGGCTCGACGGCGTGCTCTACCTGCGCCGCGTCGAGGACAGCGACCGGATCAAGGCGGCCTTCCGCACCGCATCCCACGTGGCGGTAATCGGCGCCGGCTGGATCGGCCTGGAGACCGCAGCCGCCGCTCGGGCGGCCGGTGTCGAGGTGACCATGCTGGAGATGGCCGAGCTTCCGTTGCTCCGGGTCCTCGGCCGCGAGGCCGCCGCAATTTTCGCCCGCCTGCACCGCGACCACGGCGTGGACCTGCGCGGCGGCGTCCAGATCACCGAGATCACCGGCAGCGACGGTCACGCCGACGGAGTGCGGCTTGCCGACGGCAGCCAGGTCAAAGCCGACGCGGTTATCGCCGGAGTCGGGATCCTGCCCAACAGCCAGCTCGCATCGGCAGCAGGCCTCGACGTCGGCAACGGCATCCGGGTAGACGCGCAGCTTCGTTCATCTGATCCGGACATTTACGCCGCCGGAGACGTCGCCAACGCCTTCCATCCCGTGCTCGGCAAGCACATCCGGGTCGAGCACTGGGCCAACGCGCTGCGCCAGCCGCAGACCGCGGCCAAGGCGATGCTTGGCCAGGAGGTAGCCTACGACCGGGTGCCCTACTTCTACACCGACCAGTACGACCTGGGCATGGAATACGCCGGCTACGTCGAGCCCGGCGGCTACGACGAGGTGATCTTCCGCGGTGACGTCGGGTCGGGGGAGTTCATCGCCTTCTGGCTCGCAGGCGGGTGCGTGCTGGCAGGCATGAACGTCAACGTCTGGGACGTCAACGACGACATCGCCGCGCTGGTCCGCGCCCGCAAGCCAGTCGACAAGCGCGCGCTCCGCGACCCAGAGACACCGCTGGAATCGCTGCACGGCGACTGACGCAGATCTCCTGCTGGGCGCGCAGCAGCCCCCGGCGGACGGCGAAGCCGGGCCGCAAGCGCGCGACAGGTCGCGGCAGCCGTTCGGGATAAAAGGTCTGCCACCCGGCGTATACCGAGCGGCTCCCGGCTGACCAGGGTCACGGTCGGGTTTCCTGGTGTTCGGCTATTCACCTGGATCGTTTCGTGGGGTCCCCGTCCGCGCCCGTCCGGACAGGTCGCTCGCGGTCACCTCGCCGAAACCGACGAGCTGCGAGGGGCCTGCCATCAGCGGCTCCAGCAGGCGCTCCGGGTGCGGCACGAGCACCGTCTGCCCGGCGCGCGCGTCCTGGGCCGTCTGCCAGAGGTTGCCCTGGGTGACCGCATCACCGAGCTCATCGGCGACCTGGCCCAGCACGCCACCGCCTCGGGCCACGTGCTGGCGGCCTCGTAACCGGCCCCTCGGCTCACAGGGGCGTTTGCTGGTGAAAAACGAATCGCCAGCCATCCCTGGTGCGCCTGCACACCGTGGTCGCGTAAATCGAAAAGGTCCTGACCTTGCCGCCATCTGCGTCGATGCTGGCTTCAATTGTTTCCTTGTAGGTCAGCAGCGCGGAGTCCTCGCCAATGACCAGCACCCGGGGGTCTTCCATTTCCGTCCGCAGGAACGGGTTGATATTGCCCCTCCTGAACTGGGCCAGCACCTGGTCCTTCGTGAGCACCCCGAAAGCGCCGACGATGATGAAGTCGTCGGTGCAGTATCGCTCGTAGAACCCGGCGTCGGCGTCACGGTTGGCCTTCCATTGCTGTTCTTCGAGCGCAAGCAGCTCTTTCTCGATATCGCTCATCGTTCACCTTCCGCTCGAACGGAGACTACTCAGCCGCACGAGCTGAGAAGTCTCCGACACAAGGGATCAAGCTGGCCGCGCGCCCATTCCCGCGCCTGCGTTGGCCCGTTGGGGATCGCGGCTGTCGCTGGCCGGCGCTTTCCGCCCTGGGCGCCGCTGCGGCAGGTGCGGACCGCGCCGGCCGGCGCCTAGCAGCGGGAGGCTGCTCAAGACGATGCCCGCAAGGATTGCCGCGCCGCCGGCGACCTGCGCCGGGCCGGCTGGGTCGCCAAAGACGACCGCGCCTGCCACAGCGCCGACGAGCGGCTCGAGGTTGACGAAGGCCCCGGCCACCTCGGCGGACACCCGGCTCTGCCCGTAGGCGAAGAGGGTGAAGGGCAGCAGCGTGCCGCCGACCGCCAGTCCAGCGGTAGCGAGGATAGTGCTAGGGCCGTCGGCGGGCGCAGGCATGCCTTCCGCCGCCATCGTGAACGGCAGCACGGCGACGGCGGCGGCCAGGAATTGCACGGCGGTTACCGCGATCGGGTCGCGGCCACGCAGCAGGCGGACCTGCGCCACGGTGAACGTGGCCGACAGTAGTAGCGACGCCAGCACCAGGCCATCGCCGCCAGCCGTCGCGCCGCCCCCACGACCGCCAGTGACAAGACCGACGCCGGCGAGTGACACCGCGAAGCCCGCCCATGCGATCGGGCGCGCCACGGCGCGGTGCCAGAGGGCCGCGACGACCGCGACCAGCACGGGTACGGCGCCAATCAGCAGCGCCGCGTGGCTGACGCTTGTTCGGGTGATGCCGGCGTTCTGCATGATGACCGACCCGCCATACCCGATGGCGCCCGAGGCCAGGACCGGCGGGGTGCATGCGGCGCGCACCCGGGGACCGGCGGCGGGCAGGAGGATAGCGGCGGCCATGCCGAAGCGCGCGAAGGTGAGCCAGCCCGGCGGCAGCCACTCCAGGGCCAGTTTGGATAGCGGCACAGTTGTGCCCCACAGCAGCCCAGCGGCGGTGAGCGCTGCGACGGCGCGGCGGCGGTCGGGGTTCATGCCGCCATCGTCCCCGCGCGCCTGCACAGAATTTGCTACTAAGGCAGCCGGGCGAAATACTGTTTCGTACTATGGCCGTAGAACTTGATGAAGTTGACATTAAACTCCTTACCGCGCTGCAGGCCGATGCGGACCGTACGAACGTCGAGCTCGCTCGCCTCGTCGGATTGTCCCCCGCGGCGACATTGCACCGCGTCCGCTGGCTGAAGGAGTCGGGTGTCATCCGCATCATCAGCGCCCAGCTCGACCCGGCCGCCGCCGGGTTTCCGCTGCAGATGTACGTGACGGCCACCCTCGCGCGTCACGACCCGCGCTCGAGCCGCGCCTTCGAGGACCAGGTCCGAGCGCTGCCGCAGATCATCGCCGCGGACAACGTCGCCGGCGAAATGGACTATCTGCTCACCGTCGTGGCCCGCGACGTCGCCGAATTGCAGCAGGTGCTGGCCAGCCTGGCCACCCGGGGCGGGCAGCGGCTGGTGACCTACCTACGGCTGGCGGAGGTCAAGCCCCCCTCCCGGCTGCCGCTGGCGGTGCCCACGCCTTCCCCTGGTCGGCCACCCCGCCAGCGTCGCAGGGTAACCACTCGCTGACGGCACCGGCGGGCAGCAGTAGGTCGCCGCTGGATGCATCGGCGGGACCAGCGTGAGGTACAAATCCATGTGTCCGTTGCCGCCGGAGGCGGCAGGCCCGGCCACATGCCAGCGGCCGGTGTCATCGCGGGCCTGTCAGATTAATGGGTCAAGGGACGCGCGGAGCGGCCCGGCCTGGGGCGCCCAGCCCCAGGCCACCACCCGCAGGGTGGCCGTCTCGGCGACGGAGCGCAGTCCCGCGAGGGCGAACCGCGACCCTCGTTTTACGGGGGCGCGACCTAGGATCTGGCATGTTGTGTCCTGCAAGCTGGTCCAGGCCTGCGGCGTCGCGCAGGCCTGGTTCGGGTTGTGGCCTGCCGGGTCCTCCCGGGGGTAGGGAGGGCGGCACGTGTGCATACGGATTGAAAGGGGGATGGGGAAACGGGCCTGCACAGGCACCGCGCCCTGACTGGCAATGCCGCTGGAGCTGTCGCCCGAGGACTTCGACCTGCTGGCGGATCACGTGTGCCGGGCGGCGAGCGGCTACCTCGCTGGCCTCGATAGACGTGCATCCTTTCCCGTGACGTCCGGTACGGCGACGGCCGAGGCGTTCGAGCGGCCGCTGCCCGAACAGGGTGTGGGGAGCGCGGTGTTCGACGACCTGGCCATTATCGCGGACCACGCGCGGCCTGGGAACGCGCGGTTTTTCGGTTACGTGCTGGGTTCGGGTGAGCCAGTCGCGGCGATCGCGGACCTGTACGCGTCGGTGCTGAACCAGAACGTGACCGCTTGGCGGTCGGCGCCTGCCGCGGTGACCATCGAGCGTACGGTCCTGCGCTGGCTCGCAGAAGCCGTCGGGTGCGAAGGCTTCACCGGCAGCCTGGTTGGCGGTGGGTCGTCGGCGAACCTCATGGGTCTGGCGATGGCCCGCGAGACCAGGGCGCCTGCGAACGAGGACGGCGCCCGGCCCTGCGCGGTGTATGCCTCCACCGAGGTCCACATGTCGGTGCCGAAGGCGTTGGCGGTGCTCGGCGTCGGCCGCGCTAACCTGCGGCTCATCCCCGTGGACGAAGGGTTTCGCATGCGCACCGACGCGCTGGCGGCGGCCATCGAGCAGGACCGCTGTGCGGGACGCCCGGCGATCGCGATCGTCGCGACCGCGGGCACGACGAGCACCGGTGCCGTCGATCCGCTCCGCGAGATCGCTGGCATCGCGCAGGCACACGGCCTGTGGTTGCATGTCGACGGCTCCTACGGCGGCCTCGCGGCCCTGGCTGCTCCCGAGCTCTTCGTCGGCCTGGCGCAGGCTGACTCGATCTCCCTCGACGCGCACAAATGGCTGTACCAGCCGCTGGACTGCGGTGCGCTGCTCTACAGCGACGCCCGCGCCGCGCGCCGCGCCTTCGCCTACACCGGCGAGTACGCCAGGACCCTCACCGACGAACCGGTCGAGGGCTTCGCCTTCTTCGAGGAGTCTTTCGAGCTGTCTCGCCGGTTCCGGGCGCTCAAGCTTTGGCTGTCGCTGCGCTATCACGGCGTAGACCAATTCCGAGCCGCGATCAACAAGGATCTCCAGCACGCACAACTGTTGGCCGGGCTCATCACGGCTGAGCCCGCACTCGAGCTGTTGGCGCCGGTCCAGCTCAGCACGGTGTGCTTCCGCTGGAAGGACCCCTCGGAGGGGGAGCTGGATCGTCGCAACGCCGCGATCTTGCGCGAGGTATTCCGGCGCGGCCGCGTTTACCTGTCCAACGCCAGCATCCGTGGCGTCTTCGCCCTTCGCGCCTGCATCATGAACCACCGCACCGCCGACGCCGACGTCGCGGCCGTGGTGGAGGAGGTCCTGGCCGCCGCGGCCGCCACCGCCTAACAGCGCACAGGATGGCGGATCCGCCAAACCGGGCCAGAACATGCCGGGTCGTTCGCTTGTGCCATTACCACGGTGCTATTACCACGGTCACGCCTGATGACTGGGCGGCTCCGCTGGGCCGGTCTGTCTGATCGCAGCGCCTTGGCCAGCAGGGCTTTTGGCTTGTGCCGAGGTCACTGCGTGGACGGCCTCGGTCAGCGCGAGGATCTTGTTGGCGATACTGAGGAGCTGCTCATTTTGCCGCTCCTCCACTTGGACCTTCTCCCACTCGTGGTCGGCCAGGGCCTGGCGTTTCGCGTCGGCCCGATTCTGGCTGATCATCACAAATGTTGACAGGAAGATTGCCTCGAGCGACACGATCATCGTGAGCAGTCCGTACGGGTACCGCTCAATCCCCAGGCCGATCCACACGGCGAACCAGACCACGTGGACATACACGAATGGCATGGAACCAGCGAACCGCGTGATCGCGTCGGCAATGCGGTTCTCAGTACTTCGCGCTCGATGCTGCGCATGCTCCAGCAGCACTGGGTTTCGCGGCACGGGAAGCGTCTGAATCGACACGCTCTCGTCCTCTCGATGCTGGCCCGCAGGGCAGGCGAACGGCTGAGGGTAGGCTCGCCAGGCGGCTCAGGACAGGCCCGCCTGTCTGTGCAGATATTCGAGCCGTTGACGTCGTGGCCGCAAGCCCTGCCGCCGGACCGGGCGGTCCCCAGGCGCGCAGGGTGTCGGCCTTGCGCGAGCCGTGTGGTCAGGGAGGTCTCCAACCCCTGGCCAGTAGGGGTTGCCGTGTACGCCCTCGGCCATTAACTCTGTGTGTCGCTTCACGTAAAATAGGCGCATGCGCGGCCGATATCTCGCCCTTGGTGCGGCAGTATGGGTCGTCGGGTACGCGGGGATCTACGTCGCCATCATCCGAGGGCAGGGCGATGCTCCTGCCTGGTGGTATGTCGTGCTGTTGGGAGCCGGGGCCGCCCTGCTGGCCATGTCCACCATGGGCAGGTGGCCAAGGCAAATGTTGATCTCCGGCACAGTCTTACTCGCGCTTGCCGCCATTGCCGGGCTGCCGTCGATCGGAATCCTGCTGGTCCCAAGCGTGGTGGGTGCCGCCGTTGCGGTGGCCCGCTCCTCCTGGCACTCACGCCCGACCAACTCCACCAGCTAGCTAGCCCTTGCGAAACCGCGTCAACTTCTTCGGGGGCTGCTGCGCAGGCGTGGGCTATGGCTATACAGAATCAGCTGAGGCCGTAAGGATCGTCTTGATGCCGTCGCCGATCACGTGCTCATAGAGGACCGAGGGAGCGTCGTCAAGCGGCGCTACCGTTGTCGTGACGGCCTGCGGGCGCAGCCGCCCGTCGGCGATCAATTCGAGCACTGGCGGAATGAGGGTGCGGACATGCGTGCGCGCGACGTGGAGGGTCACGTTGCGTGCATACATAACCCCGACCGGCAGACGTGCCCGGGTATGGAGGGTTCCCGCGCTGCTGCAAACACCGTCGGGTGCGGTATTCGACAGGGCCAGCGTGAGCCCGCGGGGGTGCGCACTGGCCTCGACGACCAGGGGCGCCGGCCGGAGTGATCGCACTTGCGCAGGGTTCAGAGGCACCAGGCCGAGACGCTCGGCGTGGTCCCGCACCCGGGAGCGGGTGTCGGCGAAGTAGATGGTGCGGGCCCCGAGCGCACGGGCAGCCAGGCCGGCGTAGAGAGGAATGCTGGGGCTGACCACCGGCCGGCGGGTCACGCCAGCCACGATGAGCACCGGGGCGCAGGGGTCGTGCTGGAGCAGGTCCGGCAGGTACGGGGCGACATGGCGGTAGCCATCACAGACGTTGTCGGCGACGCTCGCCGCGGCCACCGGGTCCAGCACGTCCGGAAGAGGGCTGAGCATCGCGTCGGCATAGGGGATGGTGAGCTGGTCGCAGAACGCGCCGCCCCAGTGGCCGCCACCGATGCCGAACCCGTACATCGAGAACGGGGGCACGCTCGCGCAGTTCCCGGTGTGCCCCCGGCGGCAGGGTGCGCAGGTTCCGCAGCTGATCTGAAATGGCACGACGACACGCTGGCCAGGTGCTACCCGAGTCACCTGGTTGCCAGCGGACAAGACCTCCGCAGCCAGCCACGTGGCCGGTGACGACCCACTCGGCTCTCGATTCGCACAGCCACCTCCCATCCTGGGCCGAGTCTGCAGGCCATTCACAACCGGCTAATTCCGCCACCGCGCCAAACCCATGACGGGGTCAGCGAGTCTCCACCCAGCTTACCGAATTATGATTCGGTAAGCTGGGTGGGCACAGTCGGCCAGTGCGGACCTCCGGCACAGCGCTGAGGCCGGTGAGGCTGATGAGCGGACTTAGCGGTCCGTGACGGTTGAGCAAACGAAGGAAGCGGTTGGCGTGAGCAGGAAGCGGAAGGCAAGCACCGACATCGTGCTGGAGGCCTTCAAGGCGGTAGAGCGACGCGACGAACAACGGCTGGCCGATCTTTACCATCCCGAGGTTGAGTTCCACTGGCCGCCGTCTTTGCCTTACGGCGGTTCCTTCCGCGGCGCGCGCGTGCCGCAGCACCGGGCCACGACGAGCTGGGACCAGGTCTGGGACCCGCTTCAGCCGGCCGAGCCAGAGCGCCGGATGGATCCGCGAGTCGTCGCGGCGACGGACCAGGAGGTCGTTGTGCTCTGGCATCAAAGAGGACTGAAACCGGGCGGCCAGCGGCTGGACATTGAAGTGGTTGGCCTATATGGCGTCCGTGACGCGAAGTTCGCCCGAGCGCAGATGTTCTACTTCGACACCGCCGCGGTGCTCAGCTTCCTCCAGCAGCCGGGATGACCGCGGTTGGCTGCCAGGGTTGAAGAACGGCTGGCCTTGTGCATTCGCAGATTCTTGACCGCAGTCTGCCGCTGGGAGCACCAAACGGGCGGTGCCGTCATTGGGATTGTCAATATCCTGGCTGCGTGACCCCGCCTTCCGCCCGGTCGGGGAATGCGGTGTCCGGGTAGGGTCAGTTCGTGAGTTTCGACGTCAGCGCCAATGCCTACACGCGTTTCATGGGGCGGTATTCGGAGCCGCTGGCGGCGCGGTTCGCGGATCTGGCCGCGGTCCGCCGCGGGCAGCGCGCACTGGATGTGGGATGCGGGCCGGGCGCGCTGACGGCCGAGCTTGTGCGCCGGCTTGGCGCCGCCGCGGTCTGTGCCGTAGAACCGGTGCCAGCGTTTGTCGATGCGGTCCGGGAGCGTTTGCCGGGCGTGGACGTCCGGCTGTCTGCGGCCGAGCAGCTTTCCTTTCCCGATCGCGTCTTCGATGTCGCTATCGCGCAACTGGTCGTGCACTTCATGGCCGATCCGGTGGCAGGCCTGCGCGAGATGGGCCGCGTTACCCGTCCCGGCGGGCAGGTCGCCGCATGCGTGTGGGATCACGGCGGAAGCCGCGGCCCGCTGACGGTGTTCTGGCGGGCCGCGCGCGAGCTTGATCCGTCGGCACCCGATGAGTCGGGCCTGGCCGGTGTCAGCGAAGGTGACCTGGCCAGGCTCGTCGTACAGGCCGGGCTCGGCGTGCCGCGGGCCGCGGCGCTGACGGTCCGCGTGCGCCACTCCACGTTCGAGCAGTGGTGGGAGCCGTTCGCGCTCGGCGTCGGCCCCGCGGGGGCCTATGTGGCGTCGCTGGCTGGAGAGCAGCGCCGCGCGCTGCGCGAGCAATGTCGACGCCTGCTGCCCGCCGGGCCGTTCGAGGTCAACGCCACCGCGTGGGCCGTGACCTGCCGCATCCCGGGCCAGGTCTCGCCCGGGCTTGGCCGTGGGCCACTACTCGCCGGTCACTGACCTATGCGACGGTGGTGCAGTACCAGATTATGCGCTGGTTTAGCCCAGAGGAGACGACGACCCGACCGCACGAACGGGCGCGGCCTCGGTAGCGGGAAAGGGGCCACGATTGCTGACCCGGTGCGGACAGAGGTCGGCAGCGCTCCGTTGATGCGCGAAGTTGATGCGTGAAATCGACACTCGAATCAAAGAAGGGGTGTTTTGCCGCTTGCCTGGCGGTGCCGCCCGCCAGGCGGATGGGCGACCGCAATCCGTCTGCCCGAGAATTTCGTTCGACGTCCGAGAGAGTACGGTCGTCTGGGCTGCGCATGCGCAGCCCAGACGTCAGTTAACCTGGCACGACGTTTCGCTATTAACCAGGCAATTCTTCCGGCAGGAAGAAAGCTCCGGTGTTTCTGCCTGCCGATACCGCAGAAGGGCCGCGCCCGCCAAAACAGGCACGGCCCGCCCGCCGCCAGGCCGGCTCCGCAGCATCATGATTGCGGTGGCTTATGCGCCGAGGCGGCGCACCAACACCCGCTATCTCCGTGGCTGCTCGTAAGGATTGGCGAGGGCGAGTTGCTCGATCGAGCCTTGATGGAAGCCGGGGATGTGATCCTGGGCGATCATCGTCATCCAGGTCGAGCTTGCCACTTGCGGCTTGTCCTGGAGGTCGGTGACGACGGACTGGATGAAGGGCTCGGCGAAGCTGGGCCGGGAGTCCATGATCTCGCGGATCGCGTCCTGATCGAACTGGCGTAGCCCGAGCCCGGTCACGTCGGCGTCGATGCCGGCCGAGCTGACCGCGGTCTCCGGGCTCTTTGCGTCGGCGATCCCGGCGGTCCCATGCAGGGCTGCGACGTCCCACACCTTTTCGGCTCGCTGGGCAGACAAACCATGGCGGCGCACGAACGCGTGTGCCGCATTGGCGCTCGCGACCTCGAAGCGCACGGCAGGGGAGTGGTACCGGGCGGTGAGGCCGAGGTCGTGGAGCATCACCCCGGCATAGACCACCTCGACGTCGATGTCGGCATTGCGGGCGGCGGCGATGAGCATCGCGAGCCGGAAGCTGCGCCGACAGTGATTGACGAGGAAGCGCGGTGAGGCGCCGCGGAGCAGTCGGTCGACGGCACGGCAAAACCGCGGGCGGATCCCGCTGGCCATCGCGCTCGCGTCCGCGGCGGCCCCCGTGATTACCGTGCGGCCGGCCGCCGGTGTGTGGGCGGCGGATGTGGTCATCGGTGCTCCGTTTCTCCGGAAATGGTCCCCTCCAGGATGCGGCTCGGCCGCCGCGGCGGGGGAGTGGCACGAAAGACCACTATGCGCTATTTCTTGCCATATGAAGCCCACGCCGGCCGGAACCGGAAGCCGCCGCGGTGTGGCAGCCGTTTCGGGATAAAGGTCTTTCAACCGCAGGTACCGAACGGCTGCGCGGGGTGGCACCCTGGTGTGGCCGCTCACGGGTTGCCTGCGGTCAGCCGGTGGCTACGCTGATCCTCTGGACCGGGCTGTTCACACGCTCGTAAACCGCGGCTAGCGTGCACGGCGTGGCGGGCGTCGAGGTTCGTGCGGGCAACCAGCTTGGCCGCCTGGTGGCCAGCTTCCGCACACGTCAAGGTTGGTCTCAGGAGGAGCTCGCTCGGTCGGGATTGAGCGTCCGCGCGATCAGTGATGTCGAACGGGGCCATGTGCGCCGTCCGCGCCGCGCATCGATCGCGCTCCACGTGGACGCACTGGACCTCACCGAGGCCGAGCGCGGCGCCGTCGCTGATGCGGTGCGGGAGGCCTACCGATCCGCGTTCGTGGACCGGTCCGGGAGTCCGTGCTGGACTCGGGCGATTCTCGCGGTCCACCCGCGGGCGCGCGCCAGGCAGGCGGATGGGGTTGAAGACGCGGACGCTGGGCTCGCGCCTTGGCGGGTGGCGGCGACCCTGCCGGGCGCCGGGTCGGCGGGTAGCGGGCCCCAGCTTTATCCCGCGCGGGCGTTGCTTGGTGTGCCGATGTCGGGGGCTGGGCCATGCCCGCGCAGTTGCCCGCGGCTGTGACCGCATTTACCGGCCGGGGGCGGGAGCTGGCGGAACTGGACGCGGTGCCGCTGGGGCGCGGCGTTGGGCCGGTGCCTGGCGCGACGGTCGCCGTGATCACGGGTAGTGCCGGGATGGGAAAGACGGCCCTAGCCGTGCGCTGGGGGCATCGTGTCTGCGACCGGTTCCCTGACGGGCAACTGTTCGTCGACCTGCGCGGGTACGCGAGGGCCGAGCCCTTGCGCCCCATCGAAGTGCTGAGGGCGAGAACGCAGCCAGCCGGGATGTGGGGGCACGCGAGCCGGATCGGGGGTTTTCAAGCAGGCTCTAAGCCGAAGTTCCCTCGGTCTAAGAGTCTGAGAACCCCTGATCCGGCTGGCGTCCGGCACCTTGAGGCTCGCGGATGTCACATCCACGGGCCAGTTAGCTGCGTTCTCGCCCGGCTGGAGCCACGGGCGGTTGACGCCAAATCAGCGAAGATGCCTGCGGCGGGGGTGGGTGGACAGTACGTTTTTGTATGCAGGCTTCCTGTTTGGGGGTATCGCCGCGGTTTGTGATGCCGCCAGTACTTTACGTGGGCTGCGGGGGAGGGGTGTCCCTGGTTTGCCCTTGATCGCGGGCGGGTGCGACCTATGGACGACGGCGCAGCGACAGGCTGGGGGGATTTTGTTTCCCCGCCGCGGCCGGCGGGGGCGCCGCCGCTGCGCTGTTTGCTGTGCTGGGCCCGACGCTGCATCTGGGGGCGTTCGCGACCTTTGACGCGATGTCGCTGTTCCTGCTGGCGGTGGCCGGGTGGTGTGTGGTGCGGGCGGGGGAGCGTCACGACGCGACGGGCTGGATGCTGGGGGCGGGGGTGGCGCTGGCGGTGGCCAACGCGGCGGCGTATTCGTCGGCTCTGTTCGACCCGGTCGTGGTGGTGCTGGCGCTGCTTGTCGCGTTGCCTAAGAGCCGGCTTGAAGACCCCGGTTCGCTGCGCTCGTCTGCGCGCCTTCGGCACGGCGTAGAGCGGGGCAGCCGGGATGCGGGACCCTATGTGCCTGCCGCGCCTCCGGCGCGGCGCGAGCCGGATCGGGGTTTTCGAGCCGGTTCTAAGGCGGGTGGCAGGCTGGCTGCCGGGCGGGTCGCGACCCTGCTGACCGCGTTGGCCACGCTGCTGCTGGTGGGGATGCTGACCGGTGGTGGTGATTATGTCACCGGGGTGGGGCAGACCACGCTGACCCGGGTCGGGGGTGCCGATTCCGCGCTGCGGGTTTTGGCCGATGCCTGGTCGTGGACTGGCCTGGTTGTTGTTGCCGCGGTTTGCGGCGTGGTGGTCTGCTGGGTCCGCGACCGGGATGGTATCCGGGTGTGGCTGCTGGCGGTGCTGGCCGGCGCCGCGCTGCTGGCGCCGGTTGAGCAGGCGCGGCTGCACACCACGGCCTCGCTGAACAAGCATGTGGATCTGGGTGCCTGGTTCGCGGCCATCGCGGCCGGCTATGCGTTGGACAAGCTCATCACCGCCGCACCGGCCGGGCGGATGCGGGCCCTGACCTGCGGGGCCTGCGTGGTCGCGCTGGTTTTCCCGGTCTCGCTGGGGGCTGGCCAGTCGCGGGAGTTCGCGACCAGCTGGCCCAACGCGGCCAGCTTCATAGCGATACTGCGCCCGCTGGCCGGCCACGGCAGCGGGCGGCTGCTGATCGAGGATCCCGCCCCCGCGAGGTATTACCTGCCCGCCGGGACCCAGTGGCAGCGGTGGTCCAGCACCCGCAACATCGTCTTGCCCTCGGGGGCCAACACCGGCGGTCCCGCCAAGGCCCAAGGCGTTGTCGGCGCCGGTGACCCAGCCGCCTTCGCCCGGTTCATCGCCAAAGGCTACTTCTCCCTGGTCGCGCTCAACTTCGCCGACACCACCGCCCTTGACCACCGCATCGCCGCCGACCTGCGCCGCAACCACAACTACCACATCACCCAGGTCATCCCCTACGGCACCGAGGTCCCACCACTCGGCCAAGGCACATACGTGATCTGGCAATACGAGCCACGCAGGTGAGCGCAACCGGCCGGGCACCACTGGAACCACCGGTGAACGCTGTCAGCACCGCAGCCAGGCGGCACCGGCAGACCAGCCTGGTCCTTCCCCCGCCCCCCGATGACGACGAGAAATATGCCTACATCGAGCGGAACCTCTTCTACCTGACCACCATTCTCGTCATCGGTGCGGGCTGCCTCACCATCAGCCAGGTCAGGTTCGAGATACACGATCCGGTGCCATGGCCGTTCATGGTCTTCACCGCCACTTACGTCATCTACCAGATGATCAGCCTGCCGGTGAACTTCACCGGCCCCGGCTTCGACTTGGCCGCTCACCAGGCGCGGATCCGGACGTGGCGCCCGATCCGGTACCCCACTGTGGATGTCTTCCTGCCGATCTGCGGTGAGCCGATCGACGTGCTCCGCAACACGTGGCACGCGGTGTCCGAGCTCCTAGCGTGCTATGAAGGGCGAACCCGGGCGTACGTGCTCGATGACGGCCCGTCCGACGAGGCCCGTTCGGTGTCCGAGTCCTTCGGCTTCTGCTATATCCGCCGGCCGAATCTGCGCGCCTACAAGAAGAGCGGCAATCTGCGGTATGCGTTCGAGCGCACTGACGGCGACTACATGGTTATCTTTGACGCCGACTTCGCGCCGCGGCGCGACTTCCTCGCCGAGACGCTCCCATATATGGACGACCCGGCGATCGCGATTGCCCAGACGCCCCAGTTCTTCCGGGCCAGTGCCGTGCAGACGTGGATCGAGAATTCTGCTGGCGCGATCCAGGAGGTGTTCTACCGATCGATACAGGTTGCCCGCGACCGGTTCGGCGCGGCCATTTGCGTCGGGACTTCCGCTGTCTACCGGCGGGCGGCGCTGGAACCGCTGGGCGGCCCCACGCTCATTCCCTACGCCGAGGACGTGCACACCGGGCTCGACGTACGCCGGGCCGGCTGGTCCATGGTCTACCTGCCGATCGTGCTCTCGACCGGGATCTGCCCCGACAACCTAGACGCATTCGTGCGCCAGCAGTACCGGTGGTGCACCGGGAACGCCGGGGTCGTGTTTTCCCGTCGGCTGTGGTCGGTACCGATGACAATTCCGGCCCGGCTCACCTACATCTCTGGATTCTTCTACTACGCCTACACCGGCCTGCTCACGTTCTTCGGGCCCATGATCCCTATCGTCATGCTCGCCTTTCTGCCCGGCCAGATCCAGCTGCGAAACTTCGTGATCCTCCTGCCGGCTATGTTCACCGGTTTCGTTCTCTACCCGCTGTGGCATCGCTCCGAATATGGGCCGTCGGTCTGGGCCCTGGGAATCGCCCGTGGCTGGGCCCACGTCTTCGCCATCTGGGACGGCGCCCGGGGTAAGACGATGGGCTGGCATCCGTCCCGGACACCGGGCAGCGCACTACGGCGTTTCCGGATCGGCGTCACCGGTTGGAGCGGTGGCACGGCCGTGCTATGGGCGGTTCTAGCCCTCTGGCGGATGCTAACCCTTGACTCGCTGCCGTTCGCGGTCCTGCTGTTCTTCGGCTTGCTCAATCTCGCCATGGTGAGCCGCGTCATCTTTCCCGGAGACGAGAAAACATGAGAACCCGCCTGGTAGTGTCCCTGGCGATCGTGATCGCCGCTGCCGCCGGCACCTTCGCGGGCAGCCGAATCACCACTTTGATCCCTTCCCGCCCCCCATCCGCACACGCGACCCTCCCGGCAGGCCCGGCCTCTTACCTGGGCGTCTATGCGGACGGAACACCACCGGCCTACCAGCCGATCGCGAACTTCGCGAAGGCGGCCAACATCCAGCCGAACCTCGTCGGGTATTACAGCGGCTGGGCAGAGCCCTTCGCGACCTCGTACGCGAAGAGAATCCGCACTCATGGTGTCGTCCCATTCGTGCAGATCGACCCCACCTTCGCCTCCGTCCCGGCGATCGCCGCGGGTTCCTACGACACCTACCTGCGCTCGTACGCGGACAGTGTCAGGGACTTCGGTCACGCGGTCGTCATCGGCTTCGGGCACGAGATGAACGCGTCCTGGTACCCGTGGGGCTACCGGCACGTCCCCGCGGCCACGTTCGTGGCGGCGTGGCGGCACATCGTGACACTGTTCCACCACGAAGGCGCCGACAACGTCACCTGGCTGTGGACCATCAATCAGGACGGCTCCGATACCGGGCCGGTCGCGTCCTGGTGGCCCGGCGCGCGGTATGTCACCTGGGTCGGCATCGACGGCTACTACTACCATGCGTCCGACACCTTCGCGACGGTTTTCGGCCGCACCATTGATCAGGTGCGGGCATTCACTGGCAAGCCGGTGCTGCTGTCCGAGACCGCGGTGGGGCCGCACGCCGGCCAGTTCGTCAAGATCGGGGACCTGTTCACCGGGATGCACACGTATAACACGCTTGGGCTGGTGTGGTTCGACAAGAAGCAGCGCGGGAGCATCTACCACCAGGACTGGCGGATCGAAGACAACTACGCGGCGCTGGCAGCCTTCCGGCTGGGCATATCGTCGCTGACGCTGGCGCATCCCTGACAACCCGGGCCAATCCGTCACGGGCGCGACCCGTAGAGTGCCTCCACTGGTCGAATGCGACCCGTAGAGTGCCTCCAATGGTCGGGCGGGTACGAGGGCGTGCCGCCTGTTGGGCCGCAAAGACGTCCGCGCAGCCGTTCAGGATGATCAAAAGAACACCGGCCAGGACGTGTGCCCACCGACCTTCGGTCCTTGATCACAAGGCATTTGGGCTGAGGAGCCCGAGTGGGCTCGGTGCGGCGAATTCGATCCGGAGGACAGGCTGGCCATCGGCGAGCCGCGCCTGCTCGGTGCGCACGGCACGGTAGGGCGCGCGCTGCGACCTCAGGAACGCAACCAGTGATCGCACGTAAGCGGGGCTGGCCCGGCCGGGCGCGTCGGTGGGCTCCGACAGAGCGGCAGACCGGAGAGGGCTTCCCGCGCCAGCGCCTGGACCGGAGTCGCCGAATGCGACGACGTATACCGGATGCAATGCCGCCATGCCTGCGATGGTGATCAGCAGCCGCGAGTCGACCAGGCCAGCGGACAGTTGCATCCTCGCCGTGACCGACACCTCGACCCGCTTGCTGTTCAGCAACTGGGCCCCGGATGCCTTCCGTGCGCGCAGGTCCGCCTTCAGCGCGGACCTGTAGGCGGCCGCTCCATGCGGCGCGATCGCCCTTATGTCGATCCGCAGCGTCCCCGAGCCGAAGCTCGCGATGACAGCGGGCGCATAAATGGAGCTGAGACGGCGGCCGAACTGGCTGCGGACGGCTGCCGTCGCGACGATCACATCGGAGCGGAGGGAATCGGCCGTCCGCGGCGTCAGCTCACTCAGGCGACGAGCGGGAATCCCGCGGGACTTGAGGATTCGGCACATCACGGGATCACAGGACATTGTGGCCGCCCGGCTGACCTGACCGGCGATCCACGTCGCCGCACGGTTGCGGATCACCACCTCCGAAACAGGCACGTCAGCATTGGTCCCGTGGCCGTGGCGGTCCCGCGCGGTCGGCGTCACGCTGTGCCGGGACAGCGTGTACGCCAGTAACCCGGCCGCGAAGACAATCACCACCGACACGACCACACCAACCATCTGGTAGGGCCATCCGCGCCCGCCCTTCCGCCCGGCGGCCTGCTGCGGTACTTGTCGCTGCTCCGGGGTCCGGATGGCGGTGAGCTGCCCGCGTTCTGCTGGCGGGTGTTGGATGCGGTCGGGCTCCGCTGGGCGGTCTTGCTGTGTGGTGCGGTCTTGTTGCGCGGTGCGGCCTTGCTGTGCGCTGCGGTCGTGTTGCGCGGCGCGCTGTCCGGAACGATCTGGCTGTACGGCGATCTCGTCGGCAACTGGGCTCACAGTGTCGCTGCTTGCGGGGGCTGAGCCAAGCAAGGACGCTCGCGGCAGCGTCCGCGGTGCCTGTACTCGCGGTCTCCGCCCCTCGTTCGCTCCCGGCACCCGTCGAGGCAGCGACACTGGCGGGCCGGGATAGGGTGCTGATTCCTGTGCGGCGGCGGGTTCGTGTGCGGCGGCGGGTTCGTGTGCGACCGCCGGTTCCGGTCCTGCGGTCGACTCCAGGGCAGCATCAATCTCGGCAATCACGCGCCGCAGCAGAAACCCAGCCAGCGCTGGCGGCATTGCCCGCTCTGCCGGCGTGGGCCCGCCAGACGCTCCTGGCACGCGCCGGGGCAGCGGCTGGCCGCGGCTATCATCTTCCATGCGCCAAACCCCCGCGGGCCGCGCGTACTGGATGACGCGGGAGCCCCGCAGACAGCGCAGCACACGACCAGCCGCTTATTCAAGCGGAAATGGCCTATTGTCATGAAAAAGGTATGCACTTGCTGGGGCGCCGAGTCGTTACGCGGCTGGCTGGCCTTGAGGCCGCCGACCACGGTGGGCACCAGCGACAGGCGACTGATCCGCGCGCATCTCGCGAATCCGACAGGACCAGTCGATAATCGTGCAGGCGCAGCGGGACTCGACGGTCTCCGGGCGGCCTCCGTTTGGCGGAGTCTTCCGGCGAGAGTACGGCGTAGGCGCGGCCGTAACGGATGGGCTGAAGACGAGGGTTCAGCGGCCGCTGCCGTTTGAAGCCAGTGAGGGGTGGTCGTCGCGGAGGTATAAAGAAGATGATGGACTTCGACCACGGGGTGTCGTCATGATGTCAGTCCAATCACCCGCAAAGCCAGTATCCAATATAGATGATTTTCTGAACAGACTCCCGTTGCCTCCGCGACCGCAAGGTCCGTTTTCGGAGCGAGGAGTGGCATGATGATCTCATATCAGTTCTACTGCGGGGACTATCTGCTCCAGCTGTCGTCGCGATTAGGCCGTCGGCAAGAGCTGCTGTTGGCGCCCAGGCCAGCGCCGTCGCAATCAAGCACCCCACCTCGTAGATGTCGCCGGCGGCAACGCGCTCGTGTTCATCGGAATAATTGGCACTTGCGGTCGCCATCCTATGCTTCATTCCGACCGTCTACCACCTTCGTCGGGCGAATCAGTAGCGCACGGAGCAGCAGAACAAATTACTTGAATCGATGGTCGCTGCGGCAAGTAAAAAAGGGTTTGTCTGTCGAGGAAGTGCGCCAGATTGTCTCGGCGATGCCCATGCAGGTTCCCCGCGCGGTGGGCCACCCAGCGTGTTAGTTGATCTCTAAACCCGCCAACGAAGGCGCCGGAGTGAGCCGCGGGCCAGCTTGATCCCTTACGTCGGAGCCTTTTCAGCGCAGACAGCTGAAAAGGCTCCGACGTAGCGGATCATGGACGGCCCGGCTGGCATCAGATTGGTACACATTGACGGCCATGCGGGAGGGGCCGCGGCGGGCCACCGAGGGCCTGTGGGTCATCACCCGTCGGGACACGGTGGGCCACCGTGGCCACGGGATCCGGTCGGTGGGCCCTCGACCGAGCTGGTGGAGCCAGTCGCTTGTTGTGGGCGTATCGAGCGGACGAATTAGGGACGCAGGGCGGTAGCGAAAGTGCGGGACGTGACTGAGGCACGGCTCGTCGGGGGCCGTTACGAGCTCGACGGGATCGCCGGGCGTGGCGGCATGGCCGAGGTGTTCCGGGCGCGGGACCTCCGCCTGGACCGGATCGTGGCCGTCAAGACGCTGCGGGATGACCTGGCACGTGATCAGACCTTCCAGGCACGGTTCCGGCGGGAGGCGCAGGCGGCCGCGTCACTCAACGATCCGTCGATCATTGCGGTTTACGACACCGGTGAGGACATGGTCGGCGAAATCCCGGTGCTCTACATCGTGATGGAGTACGTGGACGGCCGCACTCTGGCTGACCTGATGGACGACGGTCGGCGGCTGCTCCCGAAGCGTGCTCTTGAGATCGTCGGCTGCGTGCTGGGTGCCCTTGAGTTCAGCCACCGCAACGGCATCGTGCACCGCGACATCAAGCCTGCCAATGTCATGCTGACCCGCTCGGGTGATGTGAAGGTAATGGATTTTGGCATCGCCCGTTCCCTGACCGGCAGCGAGGTCACCATCACACGGACCGCGCAGGTGCTCGGCACTCCACAGTACATTTCCCCGGAGCAGGCCCGCGGGGAACGGGCCGACGCCCGCAGCGACCTGTACTCCACCGGCTGCCTGCTGTATGAGCTGCTTACCGGTCGGCCGCCGTTCACCGGCGACTCGCCTGTGGCCGTCACCTACCAGCATGTATGCGAGAACCCGGTGCCGCCGTCGCAGCTAGATCCGGAGATCCCGCGCTGGGCCGACGCCATCGTGCTCAAGGCAATGGCGAAGAACCCGGACGACCGCTACCCGGACGCGGCGCAGATGCGCGCCGCCATCCAGCGGGCCATCTCCGGGAAGTCGGCAACGTCTCCGGGAATGCCGGTAACGTCGCCCGGTATGTGGGCACCGCCGCTATCCACAGAGGTGGTGCAGCACGCCCAGCGCTCGGGCGGTTCGGCCGTGGCGGCGCCACCAATAGGTGCGATCCCTGGCCCTCGGTACGGCGACGGACCTCAGCACCCCAACGGCGGGCAGCACCCCAGCGGCGGGCAGCACCCCAGCGGCGGGCAGCAC
>WNGA01006140.1_pt1 | contig 50982 bp, 56 predicted proteins | sample 5400061 | NCBI WGS metagenome assembly WNGA01 (sample SAMN13153366, study PRJNA577476) | soil metagenome | isolation source: 100 cm soil or saprolite under grassland replicate 2 | place: USA:California | collected 2016-06-15
GCACGCCCCCCGAGGAGCTGGCGAGGCTCTCCCAGGTGCTCGACCGGCACTGCGACGCCGTCGGCAGGGACCCGGCCACCATCCGCCGGGCGGTGCAGTTCCCGCTGCCGCTCGACGGCGACGAGGCGCTACGGACGGCAGAGGGCTACCTGCGCGCCGGCTTCCCCACCCTGGTCCTGATGCTGTACGAGCACGGCCAATCCACGCGTGCCGCCGCTGAGCGGGCCGCGGCACTGCTGCCGAGGCTGCGCGCGCTGGGGTGAGTGCCGCCGGGTCGGCCGGAGCCTCAGCTATTGCCGAGCAGTTCGGCGACCTGGAAGGCGCATTCGAGCGCCTGGCTGGCGTTGAGGCGGGGGTCGAGGGCAGTCTCGTAGCGGCGGTCGAGGTGGCCGTCGAGGATCTCCTCGGCGCCGCCGAGGCATTCGGTGACCTGCTCGCCGGTCAGCTCGACGTGCAGGCCGCCTGGGTAGGTGCCGAGCTCGCGCTGGACGGCGAAGAAGCTGCGCAGCTCGGCCATGACGTCGTCGAAGCGGCGCGTCTTGTGGCCGGACGGGCCGACGAAGGTGTTGCCGTGCATCGGGTCGCAGGCCCACACGACCGGGTGACCGGCGGCGGTCACGGCCCGCTCGGGCCCAGCTTGACGCCGACCGGGTTGCCGACGCCGGAGAGGAACTCCAGGTGGGCGCCGTCGAACTGGCGCGTGCGGTCGCCGACCCAGAGCAGGTGTGCCGAGGTGTCGTACCAGTCACCCGTCAGGCTGTCGCGGCGCGTCATGGCCTGCTCGAAGCCGAGCAGCAGCGCCTCGTGGGAGGTGAAGAAGTCGACCTGGTGGATCGGGGAGGAGTTGGACAGGTCGACGCCGCAGGCGGCCATGAAGCGCAGCGCGCGGTTGATGGCGTCGGCGGCCGCCTCGAAGCGGCGGCCGGCGCGGCTGCTGGCGACGAACTCCAGGTTCCAGTTGTGGACCTGGTTCAGGTCGGCGAAGCCGCCCTTGGTGAAGGCGCGCAGCAGGTTCAGGGTGGCCGAGGACTGGTGGTAGGCGGCGAGCATGCGCCCCGGGTCGGGGCGGCGCGCGCCGGGGGTCGGCTCGGCCGCGTTGACCATGTCCCCCCGGTAGCTGGGCAGCTCCACCCCGTCGACCAGCTCGACCGGCTCGCTGCGGGGCTTGGCGAACTGCCCGGCGATGCGGCCGAGCTTGACCACCGGCATGCCGGCCCCGTAGGTGAGCACCACCGCCATCTGCAGGATGACCTTGAGCTTGTCGCGGATGGCGTCGGCCGAGAAGGCGTCGAACGACTCGGCGCAGTCGCCCGCCTGCAGCAGGAAGGCGTCGCCCTCGGCGACGCGGGCGAGCAGTCCGTGCAGGGTCCGGACCTCGCCGGCGAAGACCAGCGGCGGCTGCTTGGCGACCTGGCCGAGGACCTGGTCGAGGGCCGCCGGGTCGGGCCAGTCCGGCTGCTGCGCCGCCGGCAGCTCGCGCCACGAGCCCGGTGCCCACGCCGTCGTCTGGGCATTCAGTCGAGACATGCCCACATCCTGGCGGTTCGCGGCCTGGCGCCGCAACCGCCTTGGGCGCTATCCGCGCCTACCTCTTGCGCGGCGGCGCGGCGGGGCCGAGCATCGCACTCGAGCCACGGACGGGGAGGTAGCCATGGCAGCAGCAGGCGAGGTCCGGAGCGCGGAGGAGTCCACCGGGGCGGCGCCCTCGTACGTCCACGGCGCCAGCGGCGTGCCGCTGCTCGGCGAGACCATCGGCCAGAACCTCGACCGTACCGCCGCCACCTTCCCCGACCGGGACGCGCTGGTCAGCGTCCACCAGGGGATCCGCCAGACCTACGCCGAGTTCCACGCCGCCGTCGAGGAGGTCGCCCGCGGCCTGCTCGCCCTCGGCATCGAGCCCGGCGACCGCGTCGGCATCTGGTCACCCAACAACGCCGAGTGGGCCACCCTGCAGTACGCCACCGCCAAGGTCGGCGCCATCCTGGTCAACATCAACCCGGCCTACCGCACCTCCGAGCTGGCCTACGCGCTCGGCCAGTCCGGCGTCTCCACGCTGGTGCTGGCACGCGGCTTCCGGCAGGCCGACTACGTGGCCATGGTCGAGGCGGTGGCCGGCGAGACGCCGGCGCTCGGCCGCCAGGTGGTGCTCGGCGGCGACCCCCCGGCCGGCGCGATGAGCTGGGACGACCTGCGCGCGGCCGGCGACCAGGTGACGGCGGCGGCGCTGCGCGCCCGCGAGGCGCTGCTGCAGTTCGACGACCCGATCAACATCCAGTACACCTCGGGCACGACCGGCTTCCCCAAGGGCGCCACCCTGAGCCACCACAACATCCTCAACAACGGCTTCTTCATCGGCGAGGGCTGCGGCTACAGCGAGGCCGACCGCGTCTGCATCCCGGTGCCGCTGTACCACTGCTTCGGCATGGTGCTCGGCAACCTCGCCTGCACCACCCACGGGGCGGCGATGGTCTACCCGGCGGAGGGCTTCGACCCGGAGGCCACCCTCGCCGCGGTCGAGGCCGAGCGCTGCACCAGCCTGTACGGGGTGCCGACGATGTTCATCGCCGAGCTCGAGCACCCCCGCTTCGCCGAGTTCCGGCTCGACTCGCTGCGCACCGGCATCATGGCCGGCTCCCCCTGCCCGGTCGAGGTGATGAAGAAGGTCCAGTCGGACATGAAGATGGCCGAGGTGACCATCTGCTACGGCATGACCGAGACGAGCCCGGTCTCCTTCCAGACCGGGCGCGACGACCCGGTCGACAAGCGCGTCGCCACCGTCGGCCGCATCCACCCCCACGTCGAGGTCAAGGTGGTCGACCCGGAGAGCGGCCGGGTGCGGCCGCGGGGCGAGCCGGGCGAGCTGTGCACCCGTGGCTACGTGGTGATGCTCGGCTACTGGGAGAACCAGGAGGAGACGGCGGCCGCGATCGACCGGGCGGGCTGGATGCACACCGGCGACCTGGCCACCCTCGACGCCGACGGCTACGCCAACATCGTCGGGCGCATCAAGGACATGGTCATCCGCGGCGGCGAGAACATCTACCCTCGCGAGGTCGAGGAGTTCCTCTACCAGCACCCGGCCGTGAGCGACGTGCAGGTCGTCGGGGTGCCCGACCCGAAGTACGGCGAGGAGCTGTGCGCCTGGGTGCGGCGCAAGGAAGGCCACGAGGTCGACGGCGAGGAGCTGCGCGCCTGGTGCAGGGGGAAGATCGCCAGCTTCAAGATCCCGCGCTACTGGCGCTTCGTGGACGAGTTCCCCATGACCGTCACCGGCAAGGTGCAGAAGTTCAAGATGCGCGAGACCTCCGTCACCGAGCTCGGCCTGGAGGCGGCGGCCGGCACGCCCACCGCCTGAACGCCGTGGCGGCCCGGCGGGGCTGGCTCGCTGCAGCCAGCCCGCCGGGCCGCTCTACGCGTGGACGCCGGTTATCAGTGGTGGAGCTGGCCGCGGATGGCCCCGCCAGGGAAGTCGCTGTTGTGGAGGTTGACGTAGAAGCCGGCCGGGTCGTGGCGGATCTCGCTCACCAGAGCGGGGTCGGCCGAGACGCAGCCGTCGACCCCGTTGAACGAGGCGGGCAGGCCGTCGAAGACCGGGAAGCCGACCACCACCGGGCCGTTCACCCCCTTGGCGCCGCGGTGGATGTGGCCGAGCGCCGGCTGGGCGATGCGCTCCCAGGTGATGGCGAAGCAGACCCGGTCGTCCTTGGCGCTGACGAAGGCGCGGCCACGACCGTCTGGGTCGGCGGGAGGCACCTCGTTGGCCCCGTTGAGGCTCGCGCTGAGCTGGCGTGGCACGGCGATGTCGCCGCCGCCGCGGCGCAGCTGGCCGCGGATGGCGCCGCCCGGGAAGGTCGAGTCGTGCAGGTTGACGTAGTAGTCACCGGGGTGGTCGCGAATGTTGGCGATCAGCTCGGGGGCGGCCGTCACGCAGCCACGGCCCGACGCCACCGCGTCGGGCAGCCCGTCGGCCACCGCGAAGAAGCCGACCACCACCGGGCCGGGCACGCCGGCCGCGCCGGCGTGGATGTGCCCCGCGGTCGGCCGGCCGATGTCGGACCACTCCAGCGCGAAGCAGACCTGGTCGTGGGTCAGGCGCACGAACGCCTGCCCGAATCCGTCAGGGTCGCCGGGACCTGGCACCTCGTTGAACCCGTTGAGCCTCGCCCGCAGCAGGGTGGCGTCGTTCGCGGTGGCCATGCCGGGCACCACCGCCGCCAGCAGCCCTGCCAGGAGCGCGAGGACGCCGGCGGCGACCAGCACGCGTCGGTGCATTGCTGTCCCTTCTTCGGCCAGGGCACCCCGCTCACGGGTGCGCCCGGAGCTTGGAGGTCCGGGGGCTGCCGTTGTGTGCCCGAGCCCCCGGACCTCTCCTCGTCCAGGACCACCATCAAGTTGCCGATGGCCTGGAGCCCCCCCTTTTGTGGACCCGAGCGCCGCCGCTCGGCCCTCGGACCCCCTACCCGCCGGGGACCCCGCTGCTGCCGGCCCCGGATCGACCCCCCCTTCGCATCCGGGACCACCGGAGTCCCCGGACCTCCTGTCATCCGAGGGCTGCCGCCGTGCGCGAGCCCCGGAGCCCCTGCGGGAACCTGTTGCGGCGCGGACCGGTGCGCCACGGAACGTCCCTCCCGCCCATGGAAGCGCCCGTGACGGTAACTACGCCGGAGCGCGCAAGCTTCCCGGGAACTTGACGCCCGTCGGGTGGCGGCGCCCGTCGGCCCCGCGTTCTATCCTCCCGGCGAGAGCGACACACCCGACCAGAGGGGCGGCCGTTGTCGAACCGTCAGCAGGCCGGCGGCCAGCGCATCGGCGTGCACCTCGGACGCGACGGCGTGCTGGAGGCCGCGGCGGAGCGGGGCGCCGACTGCGTGCAGTTCTTCCTCGGCGACCCGCAGGACTGGAGGGTGCCGCCGCCCGGCCCGGACACCGAGACGCTGCGCTCCTCCCCGCTGACCGTGTACGTCCACGCCCCGTACCCGATGAACCTGGCGTCCGGCAACAACCGCATCCGCATCCCCTCGCGCAAGCTGCTCGCCGACACCTGCCAGGGCGCGGCCGCCATCGGCGCGGCGGCGGTGATCGTGCACGGCGGCCACGTCACCGCCGACGACAGCGAGGAGGAGGGCTTCCGCCGCTGGCGCAAGGCCATGGAGCGGCTCGAGTCGCCGGTGCCGCTGCTGCTGGAGAACACCGCCGGCGGCAACCACGCCATGGCAAGGCACCTGGAGACCCTCGCCCGCCTCTGGGAGCACGTCGGCGACTTCGGCCTCGGGCTGTGCCTCGACACCTGCCACGCCCATGCCGGCGGGGAGGAGCTCGACGGGCTGGTCGACCGCATCGAGGCGATCACCGGCCGCATCGACCTGGTCCACGGCAACGACTCCAAGGACGCGGCCGGCTCCGGCCGCGACCGCCACGAGAACCTCGGCAAGGGCCAGATCGGCCTGGACGTCCTGGTCGAGCTGGTGCGGGCGGCGGGCAGCCCGGTGATCTGCGAGACGCCGGGCGGGCGCGACGAGCACCGCGCCGACGTGGCGCTGCTGCGCGGCCAGCTGGCGGGCGGCCGGCCCACCTGAGGCTCTATGCTGCAGCCACCACATCGGTCCCAGCGGCGCGCGGCGAAAGGTCAGGGCCAAGGCGATGCCCCCCGAGACGAACCCCACCAGGGCGGCCGTCGAGGCCGCCGTCCTCGACCTCACCGACGAGGAGATCGTCGAGGCGCTGCGCAGGATCAAGGGAAACGCGGTGCGCGAGGCGTACGGGGACCGGGAGGCCTACACCTGGCCGACGGAGGCGCGCCGTAACGTGCTCGACGCCCTGGCCCGCCGGCTCAGCGCCGGCCGCGTGCCGCTCAAGGCCTGAGGCGCCGCCCGGAGCCTAGGCCGACGGCTCCGCGGCCCGGCCGCCGGAGGCGTCCGTGGAGCGCCCGCTCCCGGCCGCGCGGCCGTCGCGGGCCGGGTGCTCCACGATCGCGACCACACGGCCGGCGAGGAAGCGTGCGCTGCGCACCGTCTGGCCGGTGCGGGTCACCTCGGCCACCTCGACCAGGCTGCGGGAGGTGGTCACCTCGACCCTGCGCCCGTCGCGGGTCGCGGCGATCTCGAACGAGCGCACACCGTTGCCGGTGTCCACCAGCACCTCCACCCAGTCGCCGCGCATGTGCCAAGCGTAGAGCGCAGGTCAAGTCGCGTGCTCGGGGTGGAGGCGGACGCCGAGTACCTCGGCGGCGACCAGGACGCCGGCACCGTCGCCCTGCTGGGCGAGCTCGTCGACCGCGGCGAGGGCCGTCGGGGTGTCCAGGTCGGTGGCGAGCGCGGTCTCGACCTCCTCGGGCAGCCAGCGCGCCCAGCCTTGAAGGCGGGCGACGGCGCGGCGCCATGCTTCCAGCCGCTCGCCGGCCACCTTCAGCTCCTCCGGGTCGAAGGTCCAGGCCGAGCGCCAGTGGTGGGCGAGCATCGCCAGGCGCACCGCGGCCGCTTCGTGCTCCCGCATCAGCAGCGCGGGGAAGACCAGGTTGCCGAGCGACTTCGACATCTTCTCGCCCTCGTGGCGCACCATGCCGGTGTGCAGCCAGCGGCGCACGAACTCCGACCGGTTGGCGGACTCGGACTGCGCCCGCTCCGACTCGTGGTGCGGGTAGACCAGGTCGGCGCCGCCACCGTGGAGGTCGACGGTGGGGCCGAGGTAACGGCGGCTCATGGCCGAGCATTCCAGGTGCCAGCCGGGGCGGCCCGGACCCCAGGCGCTCGGCCACGACGGCTCGCCCAGCTGGCTGCGCTGCCAGACGACGAAGTCGAGCGGGTGGCGCTTGCGCTCGTCGCCGGGGTCGCCGCCGCGCTCCGCGAGCAGCTCGCGCAGCTCCGCCTCGGCCAGCCCGGAGAGGGTGCCGAAGGCCGGGTAGGTGGTCACGTCGAAGAACACCGTCCCGTCGACCTCGTAGGCGAAGCCGTCGTCGACCAGGCGGGTGGCCATGTCGAGCATGGCCGCGATCTCCTCGGTGGCCTTGGGGAAGACGGTCGGCCGCGCCACGTTGAGCGCGTCCATCACCTCGAGGTAGGCGGCGATCTCGCGCCTGCCCAGCTCGCGGAAGTCCTCGCCGTCGCGGGCGGCACGACGCAGCAGGTCGTCGTCGACGTCGGTGACGTTCTGGCAGTAGACCACCTCGTGGCCGCGCCAGCGCAGGAAGCGCACCAGCGTGTCGAAGGCGACATAGGTGAAGGCGTGGCCAAGGTGGGCGCTGTCGTACGGGGTGATGCCGCAGACGTACAGGGTCACCCGCGGCCCGAGTGGGAGCGGCGTTCCGCCGTCGGGCAGGCCGTACAGGACGATGGGCTCGAACCGCTGCTCGCCCTCTGCCGCCAGCACGCCACCTCCCAACCTTGTTCCGCTCCCACCCCGCCGTGGGATGGTACAACTGCCCCGCAGGCGGCACGGCAGGGACGGCTTTGGGGACGGCTGGCTCGCTGAGCGCGCGTGGCGGCGAACTCCCTGTGCTCCACCCCGATTGGTCGTCGGTTCGGGCTGGTAGGCTCCGGCCGTGTCTGGCTCCTTCGGGCAACCGTCCACGCCCGCTCCACCGGCATCGTTCGCCCTGGTCGGGGTGCGCGTGCTCGACGGCTCCGGCGGCGGGGTGGCCCATGGCCGCACGGTGCTGGTGCGCGCCGGTCGCATCGAGGCGGTCGGCGGCCGGGACGAGGTCGAACCGCCAGCAGGCGTGCCGCTGCTCTCCGGTGACGGCCTGACCGTCCTCCCCGGCTTCGTCGACGCCCACGTCCACCTCGACTTCCACCACCCCGCCGAGGTGCTGGCCGGCGGGGTCACCGCCGTGCGCGACCTCGGCTGGCCGGCGGGGCGGCTGACCGAGTTGCGACGGGCGGCGGCCACACCGGCAGCCGGGCCGGACTCGCCGCGGCTGCTCGCCGCCGGCCAGATCCTCACCGTCCCGGGCGGCTACCCGACGCGCGCCGTGTGGGCGCCGCCCGGAACGGCCCGGCCGCTCGCCCACCCCCGCGACGCCTTCCAGGCGGTCGCCGAGCTCGACGCGGCGGGCGCGACGGTGGTCAAGGTCGCGCTCGACGAGCGCGTCGGGCCCACCTTGCCCGCGGCCACCCTCGAGGCGGTGGTCGCGGCCGCCGCCACCCGCGGGCTCTCGGTCACCGCGCACGTGGCCGGGGTCCGCCAGGTGGAGAAGGCGCTCGCGGCGGGCGTGGCCGAGCTGGCCCACTGGCCCTTCACCGAGCGGCCGCTGCCCGACGCCCTCGCTCGCCGGCTCGCCGCGGCCATCACCGTGGTCCCCACCATGCACATCGAGCCGACGGCGGCGCGCATGGCCGGCCTGGCCGCCTTCGTGGCCGCCGGCGGCCGCGTCGTCTACGGCACCGACCTCGGCAACCAGGGCCCGCCCCCGGGGATCGACGTGACCGAGCTGCACCTCATGGTGGAGGCCGGGCTCGGCCCCGCGCAGGCGATCGGCGCCGCCACCGGCAGCGCCGCGGCGCACCTGCGCCTGCGCGGCCTCGGCCGGGTGGCTCCTGGCGCGGTGGCCGACCTGGTCGCGGTGGCGGGTGACCCCCTGGCCGACCTGGCCGCCCTCGACCGGGTCCGCCTGGTGAGCCTCGGCGGCCGCCTGGTCCGGTCTCCTTAGCGCCGTCCCTCCGGTCTCCTTAGCGCCGTCCCCTGTCGAGGAGCGGCGGACCGTCCGGCGGCGCCACGCAACCAGGGCCCGCGCCCAACCTCCGCGACACGCGACAATAGATCGGGCCGCGGATAGGACGGCCGCATGGCCTTGGAAGGCCTTGCCGATTATGCGGCCAGGCAGGAAGCGAATTCACCGCCCGCCGGCCGTGCCAGCTCGCCGCAGCGAGCTGGCACCGGCTCCTCGTGGGGGCCGGCGGCGGGTGAGTGCCGCGACCACGGCGCGGTTTTCGCGTTCCGCCGTAGCGCGCCCCGCGGCCGTCCGATTTCGCCTTGGTCGGGCGCGCCGAGGCGATCGCTCCCTATGGCGCCAGCGCGCCGGGAGGCGGCGGGGGGGCGAAAACCCGCGCCGCGGGAAGCAGTTTGCCGGCGGGAGGCGCCAGGGTAACTTCGCGGCGTTCCCGCGCGGCCGCGACCGTCGTGGCCTACCAGCTGCCCGCGGACCATCCGCCCTGGCGCCTTTGCGCCCAGGGCGCCGCACGATCGCCTGCCCGATAGGGAACGCGCGGTCGCCCGAGCGGGCACGGCGGCGTCCCTCGGGGGCACGGCGAGCCCGCGCCCGGCCCACCTGACGAGAAATGCCGCAGGCGACGCCGGCGGGTGCCGTGGTTGCGGCGGTACGTGCAGCTCTTGGCGGTGCCTGCCGGTATTCACCGCTTGATTCGCTGGCCGTGGTCGCCAAGGCGAGGCACACCAGCAGGTCCTGACGGCCTTGCCCGCCCGCCGGTTGCCAGCCGGCGACCGGCGCGGCCCTCGGCGCGGGCGGCCACCGGGTGGTCGCGGGCGCCGGGGCAGGCATTTCTCGGCCCGTGCGGGCAACCACGCTTTGCGGACCCCGGCACCGGGAGCGCGGCTCGCTACGGGCGGGTGGTTTCGCACCATCCTGCCGGTCGTGCCGGCACCGGCTTTCGACGCCCGCCCAGGCCTCTTCCCTGCTCGGAGCGGCGCCTGACGCCAGGAGCGGGCCGCTCCGGCGGGCGCCCGCCGGCAAATAGGGATGCAGAAAACCAGACTACGTGTTGCCAATCCAGGCTTGGATGGCTAGTGTTGCTCCAAATACGTGCGACACTCCTTTGGGGTCGCCACGCCATGCCGTGAGAGGAGTCGGGATGGGCACGAAGACGATTACGATGTACGTCTCGGACATCGACCAATCCGAGATTGCGGCGGGTGAGGCCTATCAGATCTCCATCAGGCACCCCAACGGCTCGACCCAGCAGCTCGATATCTCCGAGAAGAACTACCACGATCTGAAGCTCGAAGGCCTCGGCAAGACCCTCAAGAAGCGTGGCCGCAAGCCTGGCTCGCGCTCCGCCGCCGGCGCCGCCACCCAGCGCCGCCGCGCCAAGCAGGACGGCAGCGAGTAGCTCGCCCACCCCGGTCCCTCCGACGGGGGTTGCCGCCGGGCCGAGCGCAGCTCAGCTCGGCGGCGCCTGGCAGTTGGGGCACAGGCCGAAGATGTCGGCCTGGTGCCCGGTGATGGCGAAGCCTCGCCGGCGCGCGGCCCGCTCGGCCCAGGGCTGCACCTCGCAGGCGTCGATCTCCTCCACCCGGCCGCAGCGCTCGCACACCAGGTGGTGGTGGTGCAGCGGGTTGCAGAGCCGGTAGAGCGCCTCGCCGCTGTCACGCCGGAAGACGTCGACCTGGCCCGACTCGACCAGCCCCTGCAGCGTCCGGTACACGGTCGCCAGCCCGACCCGCCGTCCCAGCCCGGCATGGAGGTCCTGGGCGGAGAGGGGCTCGGGCGCCTGGCGCAGGGCGGCCAGCACGGCGCTGCGCTGCCTGGTGGTGCGCGCCTCGCGGGTGGCGGATGGAGACGACATCGCCCCGCCAGTCTACCGCGCGTGCCGCTTGTGCCCGTTCGCCCGGATGGTCGAGTCCGGGCCGTGCCCGCCGTACGGTTCAATAGCCACGGTGAACACGGAGGCAGGCGGGCCGGGCCCGCACGGGCTCCCGGCCGCCGCCGGCGGCCGGGAGGCGTCCGGCGGCGCCTACGGCCGCTACGCCGAGATCTACGACCGGCTCTGGGGCCGCGCACCGTACGCGCGCTTCGTCGACCTCTGCCTGCAGGGCGTCCCGGCGGACGCCCGCCCCGCGCGCCGCGTCCTGGTGGCCGCCTGCGGCACCGGCAACGCCGCGATCGAGTTCGCCCGTCGCGGCCATCCGGTCGCCGGCTTCGACCTCTCCGAGAGCATGCTGGCGGCCGCGGCCGCCAAGTGCCTCGCCGGCGCCCTCCCGGTCGGCCTGGTCCGCGCCGACCTGCGCGCCGTCCCCTTCGCCGACGGCGCGGCCGACCTGGTCGTCGTGCTCAACACCAGCCTCAACTACCTGCTGGAGCCCGGCGAGGTGGTCGCCGCGCTCGCTCAGCTCGGCCGCGTCGCCGGCCCGGGCGGCACGCTGGTGGTCGAGCCCCTCTCGCCCCGCTTCCTCCACGCCGGGGTCGAGGCCAACCGCCACCTCGACGACGAGGACCTGCGCTTCGACGCCGCCTACACCCTCCACGGCGAGCTGGTCGCCGAGCGGCTCCGCTGGCGCGCGCGGGGCGTCGAGGTGGCCGAGACGTACTGGCAGCGCCTCTACGGCGACGGCGAGCTGGCCGAGATGTTCGCCCTGTCCGGACTGACGGTGCGCGACCGCCGGCCCATGTACCCCGCCATCCCCGAGGCACCCGCCCGCGGCCGCATCCTCTGGGTGGCAACGGCCTGAGCAGGCCGAAGCGGCGACCATCCTTGGTACGGCAGCCGACGCTGGCGCATCCGGCGGCCACCTGGTTGCATGGCTCCCGTCCAGACGGTTGGATAGTCGTACCCGGAGCTGGCGGACGATGGCCCGGGCCAGCCAACTCGCGCCGGGCCGACGGGCCACGCCCACGCCCAGGTGCCGAAGGAGCAGCAGCACCATCATGGGTACGTCGACCCTGCACCTCGAGATCCCCGCCTCCGGCGTCTACCTGTCGGTGGTGCGAGCGGCCGCCACCGGCCTGGCCGCGCAGCTCCAGTTCACCTACGAGGAGATCGACGACCTCCGCATCGCCGTCGACGAGGCCTGCACCCAGCTGCTGGCGCGCCGTGGCAGCGCCGAGACGCTGCGCATCGACTACCACATGGAGCCGGCCGAGCTGCGCGTCGACGTCTCGGTCCAGGCTCCCGACCGTGGCGACCCGCTGGCGCGGGACACCTTCGCCTGGCAGATCCTGAGTGCCGTGACCGACGAGGTGACCGAGCGTGCGGACGCCGGCGGCCTGCACCTGAGCTTCCGCAAGCACGGCGGTCGGACGTGAGCGACCTGCCGTTCGACGCCGGCGCCGCGACCGACCCGCGCGACCCCCGGGTGGTGCGCGACCCCGACGAGTACGGCGAGCTCGACGACGCCGAGGACCTCTCGGAGGACATCGCCCGGCTGTCCGGCGAGCGCGGCGTCGACCGCGCCTACGCCAAGGACCTGTTCCGGCGCTTCGTGGAGTCGCGCGACCCGACCATGCGCGAGGAGCTGGTCGGCATCCACCTGCCCCTGGTCGAGTACCTGGCGCGGCGCTTCCGCAACCGCGGCGAGCCGCTCGAAGACCTCATCCAGGTGGGCACGATCGGCCTGCTCAAGGCGATCGACCGCTTCGACCTGCAGCGCGAGGTCGAGTTCTCCACCTACGCCACCCCCACCATCGTGGGCGAGCTCAAGCGCCACTTCCGCGACAAGGGCTGGGCGGTGCGGGTGCCGCGCCGGCTGCAGGAGCTGAACCTCTCCCTCAACAAGGTGGTCGCCGAGCTGTCCCAGGAGATCGGCCGCTCGCCGACCATCTCGGAGATCGCCGCCAAGGTGCGGCTCAGCGAGGAGGAGGTGCTCGAGGGCCTCGACACCTCCAACGCCTACGCGGTGATCTCGCTCGACGCCCCCGCCGGCGGCGAGGACGCCCCCACCGTGAGCGAGCACATCGGCTCGGAGGACGAGAGCCTCGAGGCGCTGGAGTACCGCGCCGCCCTCGGCCCGCTGATCGCCGAGCTGCCCGAGCGGGAGCGCCGCATCCTCTACCTGCGCTTCTTCCGCGGCATGACCCAGTCGCAGATCGCCGCCCGCCTCGGCATCTCCCAGATGCACGTCTCGCGGCTGCTCAACCGCACCCTCGGGGTGCTGCGCGCCGGCCTCCTGGCGGAGGACGAGTCCAACTAGTGCCGACCGCGACTGGGAGGCAGTAGGGAGCATGCGGCTGGCGCTGGTGGTGAACCCGAATGCGACCCGGTTCGCGCCGCGACGGCGCGACGAGGTGGTACGCCGGCTCGCCGCCAGGCACAAGCTGGAGGTCCACCACACCACCCATCCGGGGCACGCCGCCGAGCTGACCCGCCGCGTGGTCGCCGACGGCATCGAGGCGCTGCTGGTGATGGGCGGCGACGGCACCATCAACGAGGTGGTCAACGGGCTGGCCGGCGCGGCCGTGCCGCTCGGGCTGGTCGGCGGCGGCAAGACCAACGTCCTCGCCCGCGCGCTGGGCCTGCCGGACGACACCGCCAAGGCCACCGCCAGGCTGCTCGAGCTGCTCGAGAGCGGCGAGCGCCGCTCGCTGGCGCTCGGCACGGCCGGGGGGCGCCGCTTCACCTTCAGCGCCGGCCTCGGCCTCGACGGCGCGATCGTGCGCGAGGTCGAGCGGCGCCGCCGGGCCAAGCAGCTCTACGGCGACCGCGCCTACGTCGCCGCCGGCCTGATGACCCTGCTGGTCGGCTACGACCGCGGCACCCCCCACCTGACCCTCCACGCCGAGGGGCGGGCGCCGCTGCGCGGCTTCTTCGCCCTGATCGGCAACGGCGACCCCTTCACCTACCTGGGACGGCGCCCGTTCCGGCCGACGCCGCTGGCGAGCTTCGAGGAGGGCATGGACGTGCTGGTCGGGCAGTCGATGGCGACCACCGCGCTTGCCAGGGCGCTGACCGCGATGCTGTCGTCGCGGCCCCGCAGCAGCGCCATCCCCGGCTTCCCGGTCCTGCACGACCTGCGCGGCTTCACCCTGGAGGCCGACGTGCCCCTCGCCTTCCAGCTCGACGGCGAGTACCTCGGCGACCACACCAGCATGGTCTTCGAGCACCTGCCCGACTCCCTCACCGTGATCGCCCCCGTGCGGCCCGGCCGCCCCGAGCCGGCGTAGGTCTGCGATCGCACGTCACGGCGACCTGCCCTTGGCACCGAGGATCCCGCCACGGCGACCAGCCCCACCGCAGGATCCCGCCGCAGGGACCCGGGGCCCAAACAGGGATCCCGCCAAAGAACCCGATGGGGGGGCCTCCGGGGGGGAGCTGTCCTCGGGCTCCCCCCCGGATCAATCAACACTACGGATCAAGCGGCCTGGCTGGTCGCTGACCACCACGGCCACGCCGAGGTCGGCGAGGCGGGCGGCCACCTGAGGGTCGTCGACCGTCCAGGCGAGCAGCAGGACGCCCTCGTCGGTGGCGCGCCTGGCGGCCGCCTTGGCCTTGGGCCCGAAGTAGGCGGCGAAGTGGGCGGCGAGCACCGAGCAGCCGGCGCCCTCGGCGGTCCGCAGGGCACGGCCGAGCGGGACGAAGCTCGGGGAGATCAGGCCGATGCGGATGCCGGGCAGCTCGGCGGCGGCGGCAGCGGCCACCCGGCGCGAGAACGACGACACCATCACCCGGGCGCTGTCACCACGGCCGGCGAGCACGCCGGCGAGGGCGGCGGCCACGTCCTTGGGTCCCTGCTGGCCCTCGCCCCGCGCCTTGACCTCCACGTCGATCAGGGCATCCGGCGGCAGCGCGTCGAGCGCCTCGGCCAGCGTCGGGATGCGCACGCCGCGAAAGCGGCGTGCGCCGGGCTGCCGCGGCGAGGCGCCCGCGTCCAGGGTCGCCACCTCGGCGAGGGTGTGCTCGCGCAGGAGGCCGCGGCCGTCGGTGGTGCGGCCCAGGGCGGCATCGTGGAAGCAGACCAGGGCGCCGTCCGCCGTCTGGCGGACGTCGAGCTCGACGCCGTCCGCGCCCTCGTCCATGGCGGCCCGGAATGCCTCGACGGTGTTCTCCGGCGCCACCAGCCTGGCACCACGGTGTCCGAGGACCTGCACCGCTTGCACCTCCGGTCGGGTGGCCCGCGCGAGCCTCCCGGACCACCCGATCGTACCCGGATCGACCCACCGCCCCGGCGCCGGGCCCGCGCAGGGGTCCCGTCCGACGCTCCCGCGGGACCCCATGATGACCTTTCGGGACCACTGCGGCGGCAGCGGAGGCCAGATTTCCGGCCGGGCTCTCGCGCAGGCTCCCGGGAAAGCACCGTACGCGGTTATCCCGAGGCGGTGATGCAGGGCTACCGACGCACAGTCCGAAGGCTAATTTTGTTCGCGCACGTATGGCTGAGAAGGACTAGCTACCCGCTGCCGGATATACGTACTTCGCCTAAATATTTCTACTTATTACGCCGGGGCGATCGACAGATTTGCTGGTGTTTCGCCTGGTAGCGGCTGTGATCAGGTTTCGTGCTTGGATGGGTGGGTACCATCCGTGGACGGTATCTCTGGCAGTGGTGGCGTGACCACGGAGAAGCATTTCGGGCAGATTCCCACGCCCAATCTCGAATTGGGTTCTTCCATTCCTTCTCGCCCTGTCCTACACTCACCCCGCTCTGCATCGAGAGGCTCACCCACAGGACGTAACTTTCAGAAGCCTTCGATCATGTGCCCTTCCCCCGGGGCCTTGCCGGAGAAAGCGAGGATGTCAATGGATTGGCGCCATCGTGCCCGCTGCCGCGATGTGGATCCGGAGCTGTTCTTCCCGGTTGGGACGACCGGGCCGGCCGAGGCGCAGGTCCAGTCGGCCAAGGCCATCTGCACGCTCTGCACCGTCCGGGAGGAGTGCCTGCAGTGGGCCCTCGACACCGCCCAAGACGCTGGCGTCTGGGGCGGCCTCTCCGAGGAGGAGCGCCGCGCCATGCGCCGCGGGGCGCGCCGCCGGGTCCGTATCGCCTGATCCCCCACTCCGCCCGGCCGGCTTCGGGCCGGCCGGGCGTCGAGGCCCTTCCTTTCCCCTCGTCCGAGTCGTACCATTTCTCGTCGGTTGTGGCTTGCCACCTCCGAGCCGGCGGGCGCCCGGCGGCCGAGACCCACACCTCGGGCAAGGAAGACACGTGAGCGCACGGGTTCGCATCCTGGTGGCCGACGACCATCCGCTCATCAGGGACGGCATCAGGACCGCGCTCTCGCTCGACGGGGACCTCGAGGTCGTCGCGGAGGCCAGCGACGGCGAGGAGGCCATCCGGCTCGCCGAGCGCACCCACCCCGACGTGGTCATCATGGACGTGCGCATGCCCGGCCTCGGCGGCATCAAGGCGACCCAGGCGATCACCAAGTCCGTCCCCGAGACCCGGGTGATCATCCTCACCGTCGACGAGACCCAGGCAAGGGTGGGCGAGGCCATCCAGGCGGGCGCCGCCGGCTACCTCGTCAAGCACGTCGACGCGGCCGAGCTCAACCGGGCCGTGCACCTGGTCGCCGAGGGCTCGGCGGTGATCCACCCCAACCTCACGCGCCAGTTCCTCGAGGAGATCCGCCAGCTCACCAGGACCGAGCAGAGCGTGGCCGCGCTGTCGGCCAGGGAGGTGGAGGTGCTGCAGATGATCGCCTACGGCTCCACCAACCGCGAGGTCGCCGAGGCGCTGCACATCTCCCCGCAGACGGTCAAGACCTACCTGGAACGCATCTTCACCAAGCTGGGCGTCTCCGACCGCACCCGCGCGGTCGCGGTCGCCCTCAAGCACGGCATCGTCGAGTAGAACCGGAGGCGAAGCGCAGCATGGGGTCACTGCCGTTGTTCATCCTGGTCGTGCTCGCCGGCGTGGTGGCCGGGTGGCTGCGCGGCGGGGACCTGTCCGGCCTGGCGGGGACGCAGGTCCGTGGCCGCCGGACGGCGCTGGCCTGCCTGGCCGTCCAGGCCCTGGTCGGCGCGGCGGTGGTGCGCGCCCTCGGCATGCCCCGGACCCTCGGCGCGGTCCTGCTGATCGGCGCCCTTGCCGCGCTGGTCGCGGTCGCACGGGCCAACGGCCAGCTCCCCGGCGTTCCCCTGCTCGCCCTCGGCCTGCTGCTGAGCCTGCTGGTCACCGTCGCCAACCTGGGCGTCCCGGTGTCGGCGGCGACGCTGCAGCGGGCCGGCGTGCCGACCGAGCGGCCGCTGCCGAAGCGCCCCGACGCCAAGCACGTGCTGCAGGGACCGGGCGCGCGGCTGGTGCTCCTCTCCGACCGTCTGGCGGTGCGGCCGCTGCGCACCGTGACCGGCGCCGGAGAGGTCACCGAGTTCGCCGGCCTGTTCCTGCTGGTACAGCACGCCATGCTGCTGGGCGCGATCCCGGGCAGGCGGCGCCGGGCCCAGCCCGAGCCAGACCCCGACGCCCAGGAGGCGCGAGCGGTGCCCTGGAACTGGGCGGACTGACCGACCGCGCGAGCACCCTCGCGCGGTCGACAGCGCGAACCCTGGATCAGGGTTGGACGACGCTAGCCCGTCGGCTCCTCGCGGAGCGTTGCCGCCAGCTCGAGGATCTTCGCCTCCGGGTAGCGGCGGTGCCCGCCGAGCGTCTTGAGGAAGGGCAGCTTGCCCTCCTTCGCCCAACGGGACACCGTCTTGGGCGAGACGTGCAGCAGGTCGGCGACCTCTGCGGTGCGCAGATAGCTGGTCACCTCGACCCTTGAGTTGGACTTGCGTGGAGCTGCCACCGTGCGTCCCTTTCTCGAGTCCGAACCCTCGGCTCACGGCGCCGATCGGCTCGGATATGGACCGGCTGTTCGTCGGACCACGACAGTGCGGACGTGCGGCGGAGACGGCTCTGTCGATCACCCTGCCGGCTGCAGAACGAACAGGGCGATTATCGAGACCGACCCAAGCAGCCACCATAGTGGGCCGTTTCAGCGTGGACGCTACCTACTGCACGTTCACTACGAAGCCCGGTCGAATACTGAGGCACGGCCCTCATAACCCAGTGTAGCGGGGCTTTGCCGGCAATCTGGACCGAAGCCACTCAACCGACAGAGTGAGCCCTTCGTCCAGTTCCGTCCAGGGGTGCCATCCGAGCAGTTTGGCAGCCCGGGCCGGATCGAGAGCGCAGCGGCGCGGGTCGGCCGGCCGCGCGGGCGCCCACTCCGGCTCGCCCGTCCAGCCGGTCCGCGCGGCCAGGCGCTCGACCACCTCGACCACGGGGGTGGCGCTGCCGGTGCCGACCAGCAGCCGGCCGCCGACGTCGGAGCGGACCGCCCGCGCCAGCGCGTCGACCGCGTCGTCGACGTAGACCCAGTCGCGCTCCTGGCGGCCGTCGCCGTCGATCCGCGGCGGCTCGCCCTGCAGCATCGACCAGGCCGCCCGCGCCACCAGGCCGCAGCCGAGCGGGTCCTGGCGCGGGCCGTAGACGCTGCCGAGGGCCACCACGGCGACGCTCAGGTCCCTGGCGGCGTAGCTGGCGGCATAGGCCTCGAGGGCGAGCCTGCCGGCACCGAGCGGGTGCCGCGGCGAGGGCCGGTCGTCGGCCCGGGTGGTGCCGCTGAGCTGGGCCGGGAACAGGTAGGCGCCCGACGAGGCGAGCACCACCCGCGCGCCGCTGGCCGCGGCCACCTCCAGGAGCTCGACCGTGCCGGAGAGCAGGGCGCTCGCGTCGGCGCTCGGTGACGCCCAGACGCGCTCCGGGTCGGCCGTCATCGCCAGGTGCACCCAGGCGTCGGCCTTGAGCCGCGCCGCGACGGCGCCGAGGCCACCGGCGCCGATGTCGACGCGGTGGAAGCGGACGCCGCCGCGACGCCGCGCCTCGCTCAGGTTGGCCAGGTTGCCGTGGGAGAGGTCGTCGAGGACGACCACCTCGTCCCCCTGGGCCTGGAGCCGATCCACCAGGCTCGCGCCGAGGAACCCGGCCCCACCGGCGACCACCACCAACACTCGCACGACCTCCGCGTTGCGCCGCCACGACCCGTGCATCCTAACGGCATTTGCCCCACGCACGGCATTTGCGTGGCGACGGCGTCAGCGGTGGGGTCGGCGCAGGAGCCTGGGCGGCCAGTAGGCGAAGCGGACCACGCCGACGATCCGGTCCCAGCCAACCGGGCCGAAGGCACGGCCGTCGGTGCTGGCGTCCCGCTGGTCGCCGAGCACCAGGTACTCGTCCGGCCCGAGGGTGAGGTCGAGCGCCTCCCCGTCCAGCTGGACCCGCTCCCCTGGCAGGCCGACCAGGCGCTTGACCACCTCGAGGCCGTCCCCGGGTCGGCGGACCACCACCACCGCGCCACGGCGCAGCGGGCGGGCCGGGGGCGCCACCGCGATGCGCTGGCCCGGGACCAGGGTCGGGCGCATGCTCCCGCCCCGCACCAGCATCGGCTCCAGCCGGGCGCGGCGTGCGGCGTAGCCGGCCGCGGCCACCGCGACGGCGGCGGTGACCGCCAGCCAGCGCCGGCCTGTCATCAGGTGGCCCCCCTCCCCGCCGCGTGCCCGCTACGAACCAGGATGGTACCGTCGGATGACCAGCACGATTCCGACCGGAAAGGGACGATGCCATGATCATCGAGCGCCTCGCCGCCTGGCTGTCGCCCACGCGGGTGGTGCACGCCCACTGCGATCTCCCGTGCGGCGTCTACGACCCGGCGCAGGCCCGGATCGAGGCCGAATCGGTCGCGGCGATCATCCAGAAGTACCACGGCTCCAGTGACGAGGTGTTCCGGCAGCGGGCCATCGTCATCAAGGAGGCACGGGCCGAGCTGGTCAAGGAGCACCTGTGGGTGCTGTGGACGGACTACTTCAAGCCCCAGCACCTGGAGCAGTTCCCCAACCTGCACGACCTGTTCTGGCAGGCGACCAAGGCAGCCGGCCAGGCCAAGCATTCGGTCGACCCCGCCGACGCCAAGCGGCTGCTCGACCTGATCGAGGAGATCGACGGCGTCTTCCAGAAGACCAAGAGCGGCTGAGACGAGCAAGGCGGCCGGCCCCTCCTACGGGCCGGCCGCCGGACGTCGACGGGTCGGTGCTACGAGCTGACCAGGCGCTTGCCGCGGTAGTTGGGGAAAATCAGGGGCTGGTGCTGCCAGCAGAATCCGGTCTTGTTGTAGATCGACAGCCTCGTGTCACAGCCGCCGTCGGTGCAGACCCGTCCGACCCGCTCCACCTTGGAGGGGGGCGGGTCGTTGCCCGGGCGATGCCCTTTGACGTTGTCCGAGCGCATGGTGAGCCCCACCATCCTTCCCATCGATCTGGCGATGGGTTCCGCTTGTGAAAGGAACCTGAGGGGTCGCTGGTCGATTCCCTCGAACGCCTCTCCCACACAGGTATACGCGCGCGGGCATCAAGAAGGTTTCAAGGCGAGCGGAACAGCCCTCTACAGCGGGTGCGACGGTCGCTGGGAGCGCAGCCTGGCGACCAGCCGGACGCGCAGCGCCTCGACCCGCGCCTCCGGGACCGGCCCGGCGTCGGCGCAGCGGCGCACCAGCAGCTTGAACTTGCGGTCGAACTGCACCACCCGCTGGCAGCTCGGGCAGTCCTCCAGGTGGGCCTCGAGCTCGGCACAGGTCGGCGGGTCGGTCTCCTTGTCGAGGTAGACCCAGACGTGGCGCAGGACCCCGTCGCAGTCGCCTACTTCGGGCGAACCCATTCCTGTCCCTCCTCGAGCAGGCCCCGGTCGGCCGCGAAGTCCCACAGCCGCTTCTGGAGCTGCCGCCTGCCCCGGTGGAGCCGGGACATCACCGTGCCGATCGAGGTGCCCATGATCTCGGCGATCTCCTTGTACGAGAAGCCTTCGACGTCGGCCAGGAGCACCGCCATGCGGAACTGCTCGGGCAGCGAGTCGAGCGCCTGCCGCACCTCCTCCTCGGGGATGTGGTCGAGCAGCGCCGCCTCCGGGCTCTCCGCCCCGGCGGGGTTGGCGCCGGCGATGCGCTGGTACAGGGAGAAGTCGTCGACGTCCTCGGTGGGCACCGACTGCGGCCCCCGCTGCTGCTTGCGGTAGGCGTTGATGTAGGTGTTGGTGAGGATCCGGTAGAGCCACGCCTTCAGGTTGGTGCCCGGCTCGAACTGGTGGAAGGCGTTGTAGGCGCGCAGGAAGGTCTCCTGCACCAGGTCCTCGGCGTCGGCCGGGTTGCGCGTCAGCCGCAGGGCACCGGCGTACATGGTGTCGAGCAGCGGGATGGCGTCGGCGACGAAGCGCGCCTGGCGCTCCTCGGCGCTCTCGCTGCTCGGCGCCCGGCCGCCCTCGGACGGGGCGCCGTCCGAGGACGTGCCCACCTCCGAGGCCGGGCCATTGGACTGCAACAGCGATCCTTCCGCTCGGGCCGTCCGCGGGGAGGGCTGCAAACGCCCCCGCGACCAGGGGCGCGGCGGTCTGGTGTCAGGGGGCCGCCGACGCCCGGCTGCCTGCTCGCGGGCAGGATAGCAGGACCGCTCCATGCCGCTCGACCGGTACGCTCCGTCCGCCCGCCTGCCCGGGGCCGCCGAGGCCACCGGCGGCGCAGCGCCTGCTCCTTGCCGTGGATCGCTCACGCAGGCTGCAACCGCGCCGCCGCCCGCCACATTCCGTTGATACGGGCGTCACGACTCCCGCACCACCACCTCCAGCTGGTGGTAGCCGCTCGCCCCGCTCGGGTGGGGCTGCGCCTCGGCGGCGGTCTGCAGCGCGCCGCTGCCGTCGGTGGCGCGCACCTTCAGCAGCACCTTGCCCGCCTTGGCCGGCCGCCACGGCAGGCGCCACTGGCGCCAGGCGGCCCTGGCGAGCTCGCGCCTGAGCAGCGCCGGCTGCCAGGTGCGGCCGCCGTCGAGCGAGACCTCGACACGCTCGATCCCCCGGTCCCCCGCCCAGGCCAGCCCGGCCACGGTTGCCGGCCCGCGGACCACGGCCAGCTCGCTGGGGACGTCGATGCGGCTGGCGGTCTTGATCGTGGCCACGTTGTCCCAGCCGTCCGAGCGCTGCCAGTAGCCGAGGTACTCGTAGTCGACCACCTCGATGCGCTGCAGCCACTTGACGTTCTTCATGCCGTAGATGCCCGGCGCGATGATGCGGACCGGGTAGCCGTGCGGGCGCGGCAGGGAGGTGCCGTTCATGCCGTAGGCGACCAGCGTGGCCCTGTCCAGCGCCTTGGCGACGGGCAGGGAGTCGCTGTAGCCGCCGACCGCGTGGAACGCCACCCGCACGGCCTGCTTGGAGGGGCCTCCGGCGCGGGCCAGCACGTCGGCCAGTGGCACCCCGGTCCACTTGGCCGTGGAGACCAGGTCGCCGCCGACGTCGTTGGAGACGCACTGCAGGGTCACGTACTGCTCCACCGCCGGCATGGCGAGCAGGTCGGCGTAGCGCAGGTGCAGCGGCTGGGCCACCAGGCCGTCGATCACCAGCTCCCAGGAGTCGGCGTCCACGTCCGGGTCGATGATCGACTCGTCGACGGTGTAGTGCAGGTGGTTGGGGGTGACCTCGGCGGTCAGGCCCTTGATGGCGCTGAAGGCGGCGTCGTTGTCCGCGGCAGGCGCCGGCGCCCGCCGCAGCGAGGCCCCTGGCGGGCGGACCAGCGGGCGGCCGCCCCGGTCGCCGAGCCCGCCGGTGACCCGGCTGACGCCGAGGCCGACCGCGAGCAGGGCGCCCGACCCCGCCAGGGCACGCAGGAACTCCCGCCTGGTCCGCCCGAGGCCCCTGGCCGGCGGCGGCACCGGATCGCGGTCGAGCCGGTCCAGCGCGCCCCGCAGGGTGGCCGCGTAGGCCACCGCGGCGACCCCGACCAGCAGGCCGTACAGCCCCAGGGAAGGCCCGCCCGGCTGGGAGCGGTAGCCGAACAGCGCCAGCAGGCCGAGCAGCGCGCCCGCGAGCCAGGCCGCCGGAGCGCGGCGGGCGCCCGTCTGGCGGCCGACCGCGATGCCGGCGAGGCCGCCGACGAGGATGCCGCCGACGGTGAAGCCGGTGGCGAAGGCGCGCAGCGCCCAGTGGCCCATGCGCTCGATGAAGAACACCGCCACCGGCCCGGGAACCCAGCGCAGGAACCGCTGCGCCAGGCCGAGCGAGGGGAACGGCACGCTCCCCTGGATCAGGTGCGCGAAGCCGACGACGGCGGTGGCGAGCAGCATGGCCGAGACCCCGGCGACGAATGACTCCGAGGTCCGCAGCCTGCGCGTTTCCATGCCGCAACGATAGCCGTTCGCGAGCAGGTGCGCCGCTGGCCCGCCGGCAACCGTAAGCGGCCGGTAAGCAGCGGCGGCGCGGCCCTAGCGGGCCGCGCCGCCAGCGAGCGTGCTCAGATCCAGCCGCGCCGGCGGCCGGTCCTCGGGCGGTCCACCGCGCGCCACAGGAGCAGCAGGATGATCGAGCCGATCACGGCGATGACGAAGGTCCGGAAGTCGAACCCCGAGAGCCCGCCGAAGCCGAGCGCCGAGGCCAGCAGGCCACCGACGAACGCCCCGACCACACCGATGACCATGGTCACGATCAGCCCGCCAGGGTCGTTGCCGGGCAGGATCAGCTTGGCCACCAGCCCCGCCAGCAGCCCGAGCACGAGCAGTGCGAGGATCCCCATCGATCTTGCTCCTTTCGGATCACGGCCACGCCGCGCGTGGTCGTGAGGCATCCCTACGCACGATTGGCTTGCACGGCAGCAACTCGACAAACCGGAACGCCAGCGTCCGGCACGCTGGGGAGCTTCTCAGCGACGCTCGTGCCGGCCCTTGGGCGGCCGCCGCCTGGCGAGCCGCTCCACCCTGCTGGGAACCACCCGCGGACCCGGCAGAGCCGGATCGGGGCCTGTCCGCGCCTCCACTGAGCCCGGCGGAGCCGGCTCGGGCGCCGCCGCTGGCTCCACCGGAGCTGGTGGTGGCGGCTCGCTGGCGTTCCTGGGCCAGATCGCACGGCGGGGTCGCGGTTCCTCCGCGGCGGGCGGCGCGGACCCAGGTGCGGGCTCGGCGGCCTCGGGCCGGCGGCCGTTCGGCGAGGGCTTCGCGCCGAAGTAGGGGTGCGTGGGCGTCGACCAGTAGTCGGCGACCAGCTCGGAGGTCTCCTCGAGCACCATGGCCTCGACGGCTTCCGGCGGCTTGCTCTCCATGCGCCGCAGGCGCCTTGGGATGATCTCCTCGGCGACCAGCGTGCGCCGTTCCAGCCAGGCGCAGGCGGCCAGCAGGCCCAGCATCCCCAGTGGCCACACCACGGTGAGCGCGACCGCGAACAGGAAGTTGGAGAACAGCATGCTCGACCTCGGGTCGATCGACCTCAGCCGGTGCCTGGGTCGCCCCGGGCGCTCGGGCTGCCTGGCGCGCGCGGGTCAGGGCTGGTGGTGCTCATCGGGATACGAGCGGGCGGGCTGGCCGGTCCTTGCTCGGCGATGTCGGAGCCTCCTTGGTCGGCCTGCGGCCGGCGTGGCCGGGCAGCGGCCCCAGAACGTCGAACGCCCCGCCAGGGACCCCTGCCGGGTGCCCTGCGAGGCGCTGCCATGACCTGGCTGACCGGCGGGCCAGAGTCGACGCCGGGCGGGCCGAGCACGCCAATGGGGGTTTGCGTGCCCTGTCCACCCATGTCCGCGGGATCCTAGCACAGCGCCATCGTCTCCACCGGACCGCGGCACTCACCTGACCAGCCCGCCACCGGACGTCCTGAGCGACACGTTCTCGCTCGGGTCGTAGGTGAACTTGAACTCCCGGCCCACGCTACCGCTAACCGCCAGGGAGTCCACCACCGCCATGGAGTGCAGGTCGCCGATGCTGCCGATGCCGTTCAGGTCCAAGGTGGCGCTCAGGGCGTAGATGGTGCCCGTGACGAACAGGGTGCCGCTGCCGCCGAGGACGAGGTCCTGCGCGTTGTTGCGGTCGTAGAAGACGGCCAGGCCGTTGTAGGGCGAGGCGAGGTCGCTCGGGGCACCAGCCTTGAACGAGGCGCCGTCGCCGACCGTCAGGCCCGCTCCCCTGCTGCCTGGGGCGCACGGCTGCGGGTAGCTGGAGCAGGCGAAGTAGAGGGTGGCGCCGCCGGCGACGACCTGGGCCCTGCCGCCGATCCGCATTTCCCCGGTGATCACGTACACGCCGGGGTTGAAGGTGAGCGTCGAGGGTGCGCCTCCCCCGAGCGCCCGGATGGAACGGTAGATGCCGGGCCGCAACGGCTGCGTAGCGCCTGAGGGCAGGTTGACATTCGGCTGGACGGGGAAGTCGGGCGCGACCTTCGGCGGGGTGAGCTGGTCGGGCCGGGGCAGGTTGGAGAGCGGGTCGGCGACCGGCAGGCCGCCGGTCTGCGGCGCGGGATCGAAGCTGCTGCCCGGGTCGGACTGGACCCCGCCCACCACCCGGATCGTGCCTGGCGGCGTCACGGAGACCTGGGCCGTATTGGACGTGGTGGCGGCACCGCCGGCGTCCGAGTCGACCACGATGCCGCCGCCGCCCACGGTGAGGTGCACGTCGCCGTCGGCGAGCAGGGCCGGGTTGGCGTCGGGCGAGAGCACGCACAGGGCGCACGGGGCCTCCGGGCCCGGCGGCGCGCCGGCGGCGGCGAGCGCCTTGATCTCGGCGGACCGGCGCCCGAGGATGCTCGCGAAGGCGTAGGCCGGCCGCAGGGGCGGCGTGATCACCTGGATGGCGGTGTCGCCGACGCTGCAGCCGTGCGTCGGGTCACCGGGCTGCGGCGGCGCCGCCGGCGGGCGGTAGCAGGTGACGTCGCCGTTGGCGGCGTCCCCGTCGCTCTCCCAGCCGGCCGCGGCGCCGGCAAGGCCGGGGATGTTGTCGTCCAGGTACTGCCTCACCTCGGCCATCGCCTCGTCGGGCTGGCCGGGCAGTTCGGCGGCGCCGGCCAGCGCGGCGGCGTCGGCCGCGCTCTGCAGCTCGGTGCGGGACGCCCAGTTGAGGCCGACGTCGACCACCAGCGCACCGAAGGCGAGCATCACCGTGAGCATCAGCGCCACCACGATCGCGACCTGGCCCCGCTGGTCTGCGCCGGGTCCGCGGCAGCTCGGGTGGCCGCGGCGTGGGTGCACCCTGGCGGGTCGCCGCACGCTCAGCCTCCGGTGGTCTCGGTGACCGCCGGCTCCGTGCTGGTCGGTGGGGCTTCCGTGGTGGTCGTGCCCGCTGTCGTCGAGGTCTCCGTCTCCACCGGCGGGGTGCCGCCGGGATCACCGGCGAGCAAGGGGCCGTGGAGGTAGTACTGGGTGCTGGCGAAGTCGGGCGGCACCACCGCGAAGGCCACGTACTCGCCGTCTGGCGAGATGCCGGGACAGAACCCCTGCTCGCCCTGTCCGCCGGCGGCGTCGAGCGGGACCTCGACAGTCGCGCCGGTCTCGGTGTCGCGCACGAACACGTCCTCGCCGCCGTTCCCGTCCCCGCCGACCAGGTTGCCCGCCGCGGAGTCGAAGGCCACGTAGCGCCCGTCGGCCGAGATCGCCGGGGAGAAGCTGGAGGAGTCGGCCGGCTCGCCACCGGCGCCCCGCGAGACCAGCGTGGTGGCGCCGGCGTCGAGGTCGTACACGTAGACGTTTGGCTGCGCCCCGTCGGCAGGCCCCAGGTCGGCGGCCATGGAGACGAAGGCGACCCGCTCGCCCCGGCCGGAGACCGCCGGGAAGAAGCTGGGGCCGTCGGCGGCCTTGCCGCCGGCGCCCTTTGACACCAGGGTGGTGGTGCCCTCGGAACGGTCGTACGCGAACACGTCGATGGTGTCGTTGTCGTCATCCGCAACCAGGTTGGGCGCGTCGGAGGCGAACGCCACCACCGTGCCGTCGGCGGAGACCGAGGGCTGGTAGGAGTTGCCCTTCGGCTCGCCCAGCAGCCGCGTGACCACCCGCACCAGCGACACCAGCCTGGTCACCGGGTCGCGCTTCCAGACGAACACGTCGGTCAGGCCGTTCAGGTCGCCCATCACCAGGTCGGCGGCGTCGGAGGCGAACGCCACCACGCTGCCGTCGGCGGAGATGGACGGCGAGTAGGAGCCGCCGTCGGCCAGCCCGCCGAGCAGCCCGCGGGAGATCCGGGTGACCCGCTTGCTGTCGCGGTGCCAGAGGAACACGTCGGGGTGCCCGACCCCGCCCCCGCCGTCGAGGTTGGTGGCCTCCGAGGCGAACGCCACCACGTCGCCGTCGGCGGAGATGGACGGTGCATAGGAGTCGGCGTTGCCTGGCTTGCCCTCCACCGAGCTGGACACCAGGGTGGTGCGCCAGCTCCCGTCCTCCTCCCGGTCGCGCACGAACACGTCGACCGCGCCGCCCGAGTCCCCGTCGACCAGGTTGGCGGCGGCCGAGGCGAAGGCGACGTGGGCGCCGTCCTGCGACAGGGACGGCGGTGATGCGAAGTAGGGCCCGACGCCCTCGCCGCCGTCAGGAGCGGCGGAGAGCAGGACGGTGGTCGGCTGCGCGGCAGCGACGGACCACAAGCTCCCGGCCACCCCGAGGAGGAGCACCGCGACCAGCGCGGCGCCTCGACTCCTGCCGCGCGCGCGGCGCACGACGCCCCCCATAACCCGCGAAGCTAACCATCGCCTGCCGGAAGACCGTAATCAGTAATAGAGCGCAGGAAACTATGACGAGATGGTGACCGAGCCGTCGAAGGCCTTCACCGGCGCCCGCCCCGACGGGTCGGGCACGATCGTGACGGAGCCAGCCTCCACCAGGTCGCTCGAGGAGGAGCCGACCAGCACCTCGAGGACCCCGGGCTCGACCAGGTAGGACAGGTCGTGACCGTGGAAGCCGACCTGACCGGCGGGGACCTCGAAGGTCACCGTCCTGGCCTCGCCGGGCGCCAGCCCGACCCGGACGAAGCCCTTCAGCTCCAGGACGGGCCGGGTGAGGCTCGCGCGCGGCTGGCGCACGTACAGCTGCACCACCTCGTCCCCGGCCTCCTCCCCGGTGTTGGTGACGGTCACCTCGACGCCGAAGGACTGGTTCCACGACACCTGGTCCCGCACGACGGCAGCGTCCGAGAGCGCGAAGGTGGTGTAGCTCAGGCCGTGGCCGAACGGGTACAGCGGACTGGAGGGCGAGTCCACGTAGTCGCCCTTCCAGTGCGACCTGCCGCCGGAGGGCTTGTGCCCGTAGAACACCGGGATCTGCCCGGAGGTGCGGGGGTAGGAGATGGGCAGCTTGCCGCCCGGGTTCAGCCTGCCGGTGAGCGCGTCGGCGATGGCACCGGCGCCTTCCTGGCCGGGCAGCCAGGCCATCAGCACCGCGGCGCAGTGCTCGTGGACCCAGGCGCTGGCGCCCGGCCGCCCGCAGACCAGCACCAGCACCACCGGCGTGCCGGTGGCGACCACGGCCCGCACCAGCTCCTCCTGTACGCCAGGCAGGTCGAGCGAGGCGCGGTCGCGGCCCTCGCCGCTGGTGCAGTCGCCGGTGAGGCCCGCCTTGTCGCCCATCACCATGACGGCGACGTCGACCTCTGCCGCCAGCGCGACCGCCTCGTCGAACCGGTCGCGTGCGGTCCCGTCGACCTCGCAACCGGGCGCGAAGCGGATCCTCGCCCCGAGTCGCTGCCGCAGCGCGTCGAGGACCGTCTCGGCGCTGGCGTGCGCGCCCGCGATGCTGGCGCCGTCCGAGAACGGGATCGAGAAGACGTTCTGCCCGCTGCGCCGCATGTCCTCGAGCGCCTCGACGTGGGCCGGGTAGGTGTAGTCGCCGAACAGGTGCCTGGCCTCGTGCGCGTTGGGCCCGATCAGCGCCACCGATCCAGTCTCGGCAGCCAGCGGCAGCACGCCGTCGTTGCGCAGCAGCACCAGGCTCCTGCCGGCGATGCGGCGGGCGAGGTCCCGGCTCCCAGGCGTGTCGCTCACGCGCACGACCTCGGCGACCTCGACGAAGGGCTGCTCGAACAGGCCGAGCTCGAACTTCGCGCGCAGCACCCGCCGCACGGCGGCCTCGAACGCCTTCCCGTCGACCAGCCCCGACTCTAGCGCCTTCAGCAGCGGCGCGCCGAAGCAGTCGGTGCTCGGGAGCTCGACGTCGAGCCCGGCGCTCAGCGCCATCGCGGCGGCGTCGGAGGCGTCGGCGGCGAGCTGGTGGTACTCGATCAGCTGCCTGATGGAGAAGTAGTCCGACGCCACCAGCCCCTCGAACCCCCACTGGTCGCGCAGGATGCCGGTGAGCAGCGTCTGGTCGGCCGTGCAGGGCACGCCGTCCAGCTCGTGGTAGCCGTTCATCACCGACCGCAGGCCGGCGCTGCGGACCGCCGCCTCGAACGGGTACAGGTACACCTCACGTAGCTCGCGAGGTGCGATGTGGGCGGGCGCCCAGTTCAGGCCGCCCTCGGATGCCGCGTAGCCGACGAAGTGCTTGGCGGTCGCGATCACGCCCTGACGCAGGTCCTCTCCCTGCAGGCCGCGGACGAACGCGACCCCATGCGGGCCACCAGGTACGGGTCCTCGCCGAAGGTCTCCTCGGTCCTGCCCCAGCGCGGGTCCCGGCAGACGTCGAGCACCGGCGAGAGCCCCTGGTGGGCGCCGATCGCCCGCATCTGCCGGCGGACCTCGTCGGCCAGGGCCTCGGCCAGGCCGGGGTCCCAGGTGCTCGCCACGCCGAGGGCCTGCGGGAAGACGGTGGCGTCCCTGGCCATGAGGCCCGAGCAGATCTCCTCGTGGACGATGGCCGGGATGCCGAGGCGGGTCTGCTCGACCAGGAACCGCTGGATGGCGTTGGCGAGGCCGGCAGCCTCCTCGGGCCGCAGGCTGCTGGCCCCGGAGACGCGCGTCACCTGGCCGAGCCCGTCCCCGAGCAGCCGGCCGGCCCGCTCCTCGTCCAGGCTGGGCCCGTCCGCGAGCTGGAACACCCAGGCGCTGCCGAGCTGGGCCGCCTTCTCGGCGAGGGTCGTGCGGGCGAGGAGGTCGTCCAGTCGCTCCTCCAGCCGGCGAGTCGGGTCCCGGTAGAGGGGTTGGGCGCTCCCGAGCGTGACGCTGGTCATCGCTGCTCCAGGCGGCCTGGCCGCGTGGTCACGGGTCGACCGCTCGGCACGACTGCCGGACCACGAGGGAGGTGGGCAGGGTGAGCTGCAACGGGCCGCTCGGCGTCTGGTCGATCAGGGCGATCAGCATGCGCACCGCTTCGAAGCCCATGGTCTGGATCGGCTGCTCGATGGTGGTGAGCCCCGGGGAGGTCAGGGCCGCCTCCGGGACGTTGTCGAAGCCGATCACCGACAGGTCCTCGGGAACCGAGAGCCCGAGCGACCCGGCGACCTCCATCGTGCGGATCGCCGACAGGTCGTTGGCGGCGAAGATCGCCGTGGGCCGCTGGGCGAGCTGCAGCATCTGCCGCGCGGGCTCCTCGCTCGTCTCGAACTGGTAGCCGCCGACGCGCACGAACTCGGGGTCGAGCGCGATGCCCGCGGCTGCCAGCGCTTGCCTGAAGCCCTGCTCGCGCAGCCGGGCCGACTCGAGGTCGGGCCGCCCCGCCAGGAAGCCGATGCGGCGGTGGCCGAGGCCGATCAGGTACTCGGTGGCGATGATGGCGCCCTTGAGGTTGTCCGACGCCACCGTCGGCAGGCTCGACGAGCCGGTGTGCGGGTCGACGGCGACCACCGGCGCGCCCTGCTCGACCTCGACGTCGACCACCGTCGGCGTGACCAGGATGGTCCCGTCGGTGAGCGTGCCGCTGACCCGCGACAGGTAGCGCCGCTCCCAGCCGGCCGGCTCCCCGCCGAGCCCGCCGCCGGAGTAGACGACCAGCTCCTAGCCGGTCCCGCGGATCGCCTGCGCCGCGCCCTTGAGCAGCTCGGCGCTGAACGGCTCGATGTCGGCGACCAGGATGCCGATCACGTTGGTCCGGTGGCTGCGGAGGCTCTGCGCCGCGATGCTCGACTCGTAGCCGAGCTCGTCGATCACCGCCTGCACCCGCGCCAGGGTGGCGGCCGCAACGCCGTAGCGGCCGTTGATCACCTTCGACACCGTGGCTATCGAGACGCCCGCCCGTGCGGCGACGTCCCCGATGGTCACTCTGCGGTGCGCCATGGCCCCCTACTCTAGCGCCTTCGACAACGCTCTCGATAACGTTATCGATAACGATTGACACTACCATGCTGTTCTCCAAGGCCGGCATCAGCGAGCCGCCGGCGACCTGGGAGGACCTCTTGGCGGACGTGAAGAAGCTGAAGGACGCCGGCACCGCGCCGATCTCCATCGGCGGCAAGGACCGCTGGCCGGACGCCTTCTACTGGGACTACCTGGCGGTCCGCATGTGCAGCCAGCAGACGTGCAGCAGTCCGCCACCGACTTCAACTTCTCCGATCCGTGCTGGACCCAGGCCGGCGTCAAGGTCAAGGAGCTGCTCGACGCCAAGCCGTTCCAGAAGGGCTTCCTCGCGACCCCCGCCCAGCAGGGCGCCGGCAGCTCGGCCGGCCTGCTCGGCAACGGCAAGGCGGCGATGGAGCTGCAGGGCCACTGGGACCCGAGCGTGATGGGACCGCTGACGCCCGACAAGAAGGGCCTCGGCGACAGGCTGGTTCCCGTTCCCGGCGGTGTCGGGCGGCGCCGGCGCCCCGGACGCGGCGCTCGGCGGCGGCGACGGGTTCTCGTGCTCGCGCAACGCGCCACCGGCGTGCGTCGACTTCCTGCGCTACATCGTCAGCCCCGAGGTGCAGCCGCGCTGGGCGGCGCTGAACATCGGCCCGCCGGTGGCGAAGGGCTCGGAGAGCGGGGTCAAGGACCCGAACCTGAAGGGCGTGATCGACTTCCGCGCGAAGTCCTCGTTCGTGCAGCTCTACCTCGACATCGCCTACGGCTCCAGCGTCGGCCAGGCCCTCGACGACGCGACCGCGGATCAGTTCGCCGGTAGCAAGACGCCGGAGCAGGTGGTCAGTGCCATAGCGGAGGCCGCGAAGAACCGATGAGGCTGGCTGGCCCGGCACAGCGACGGCAACAGCCCGGGACCTCGCCGGACCAAGCCGTCGCCAGTCGTCCAGCGCCCGGCCGCGAGAGCACACGGCCGGGCGCTGGCCGCCACCTCCGCCGGCGCCTCGAGATCGCCCTGTTCGTCAGCCCGGCGCTCCTGCTCTACCTGGTCTTCGTCCTGCTGCCGATCGTCCTCGCCGCCTACTACAGCGTCTTCCATTGGAACGGGCTCGACCCCCTGAACGACTTCGTCGGGCTCGACAACTACCGCAGGGCCTTCGGCGACGAGGCCTTCCGCAAGGCGATCACCCACAACGGGATCCTGGTGGTGCTGTCGCTGGTCATCCAGGGGCCGCGGCGCTCGGCGTGGCGCTGCTGCTCAACCGGCGCATGCGCGGGCGGGCGGGGCTGCGGGCGGTGATCTTCGCGCCCTACGTGCTCTCCGAGCGATCACCGCCGTGATCTGACTGCTGATGCTGCAGCCCGACGGGCTGGTCGACAAGGCACTGCAGGCCGCAGGGCTCGGCAGCCTGGTCCACCTGTGGCTGGCCGACGTCAGGCTGGTCTTCTACACCATGTTCGTGGTGATCACCTGGAAGTACGTGGGGTTTTCGGTGATCCTGTTCCTGGCCGGGCTGCAGGGCATCCCGCCGGAGCTGCACGAGGCGGCGGCGATCGACGGCGCAGGCGAGCTGCGCACCATCCGCCACGTCACCATCCCGCTGCTGGGGCCGACCCTCCGGATCTGGGCGTTCCTGACCATCATCGGCTCGCTGCAGCTGTTCGACCTGGTCTGGATCATGACGCTCGGCGGGCCGGCGAACGCCTCCAACACCATGGCCACCTACATGATCGACCGCGGCTTCGTGCGCTACCAGCTCGGCTACGGCAGCGCCGTCGCCGTGATCCTGTTCGCCATCTCGCTCGTCTTCGCCATCCTCTACCAACGCTACGTGCTGCGGCGTGACATCGAGGGCGCCGTGACCAGAGCGGTCGGGTGACGCACATGGCCAGCTCCGTCAGCAGCGCACCGGCGACCGGCTGAACCGGCGCCTGTCGCGGGCGCTCGCCTACACGGTCGCGCTGCTGATCGCGGCGATCGTGATCGTGCCGCTGGTCTACGTGATCCTCGGCGGCTTCCGCACCACCGGCCAGATCGCGGCCAAGCCGGTCGACCTCCCCCACCCCTGGAGCACCGGCAACTACACCGAGGTGCTCCGCTCGGGCAGCTTCTGGCGGGAGGTCTCGAACAGCCTGATCATCGCGGTCGTCACCACCGTGGTGGTGGCGGCCGGCGCGCTGGCGGCGTTCCCGCTCGCCCGCTACCTGTTCCGCGGGCGCGAGGGCCTCTACACCCTGTTCACGCTCGGGCTGCTGTTCCCGATCAGCGTCGCGGTGCTGCCGCTCTACATCCTCCTGCGGCAGATGGGGCTGCTGGACAACCTGATCGGCGTGGCGCTCCCCGACGCGGCCTTCGGGCTGCCCGTCACGATCGTGATCCTGCGGCCGTTCATGCGCGCGGTCCCGGCCGAGCTCGAGGACGCCCCGTCTCCATCGTGGCGTTCGTCAAGAGCTGGAACTCGTTCCTGCTGCCGCTGCTGGTCCTCACCGACGAGCACGGCTGGACGCTGCCGCTCGGCGTGGCCAACTACTCCACCCAGTACTCGCAGGACACCGCCAGGGTCCTCGCCTTCACCGCGCTGTCGATGCTGCCCGCCCTCAGCTTCTTCGTCCTGGCGGAACGCAGGATCGTCGGCGGCCTCTCAGGAGCTGTGAAAGGCTGAGGGATCGGCGCTACGCGCCTGGTTTGAAGACCATGTCCCAGGTCGCGACGACCAGCAGCAGGATGATCAGGCGGATGCCCCACGACCAGCGGCGCAGCTGGCGGGTCGCCTGGACGAGGTCGCCGGCGTCGACCGCCCGCTGCGCCGCGAGCGCCGCGCGGCTCAGGAAGACGGCGCCGACCAGGACGGCGGCGACCAGCAGCGCCACGGCGAGCCAGATCCAGGTCTGCTCGAAGGTCCAGGCTTCGTCGACGAGGACCATCCAGACCCCCAAGACCAGGACGGCGATGGCCGCCGGCATCAGCACGAACGGTCCGACGGCCCGGAAGCTGCCGATGAAGCGGGCGACCGCGTCGCGGTCGCCCGCGCGCAGGGCGAGGACCCCGAACGCGTTCAGGGCGACCAGGCCGCCGACCCAGACCATCGCGGCGAGCACGTGCAGGAACATGAGCCAGTCGTTGAGGCTGGCGAGTGGCATCGCTGCACACCTCCTGCGTTCGGGCGCGCCGGCAGGGTCAGCCGACCCCCGGTCGCGCTGCTGCTCCTCCGTTCTACCCTTCTAGCGGGGATCTCATGGCGAGTCGGTGACCTGGAGCGGGGCCACCGGGACGCCGTCGCTCCAGCGGCCCATGAAGCGCTGCTCGGCGGTCGCGCCGAGCGCGACGCGGCAGTCCTGGTGCCGGAAGGCGCAGTCCTGCAGCGCGTCGAGGAGCTTCCAGGGACCGTAGAAGTCGAGCGCGTCCGGCGGGTTGTCGCTGCCGCTGAGCGACAGGAAGTGGTCGGCGGACAGCGCCGGTGTGCCGTGCTGGTCGCTGCGGACCAGCACGTAGTCCTTGTTGCCCCGAGGGATCCGGCCGAGCGCGGCCCAAAGGGCCTTGGGGCCGTCCTGGCCGACCCGGTCGTCCTGGTCGGCGGCCAGCACCAGCACCAGGCTCGCGGGGGCGATGCCGCGGAGCACCCGCATGCTGGCCGCGTCCTCCTCGGGCGGCTGCAGCAGGAACAGCGCCCTGGGACGCGGCAGGCGCGCCGCGCCGGCGTCGGCGGCGAGCTGGGCCGCCATGTTGCCACCGACCGAGTGGCCCACCAGCACCAGCTGGTCCCATTCGGGGGTGACGTGCCCCGGCCGCGCCAGCGCCCGCACGGCCGCCCGCAGCCCGGCGACCGGGCCCTTGCGCCGCTCGCCGAGGTCCACCGCCTCGAACGGCTGCTCCTGGAAGACCACGATGCTGCCCCGCCCGACCAGGTGGTCGATCCAGCCCCGGTACTCGTCCGGGCCGACGCCCTGGGTGAAGACCACCACCGGCGCGCGGCGCGGCGTCGGCTCGCGCGGCTCGAAGATGGTCACGCTGCCGGGAGACCCGCCGACCTGGGTGGTGCGCACCCCGGCGTGGCGCCGCTTGGCGGCGCCCGGCCCCTGCGCCGGCGCTGCCGGCGGCGTGACCGCCCTGGTCGCGGACGGCGCGGCCGACCCGCCACGGTCCCGCGCCGAGCAGCTGGCCACCACCAGCAGGCCGGCGAGCAGGCCGGCGGCCACGCGGCCACGCCGGGTGCTCGGGCCACCGCGTCCTGGTCCCACCATCGGGCTGCCTCCCACCGCCGCCGCGATCTGCTCCGTTCCCGGTATAGATGCTCCGGATCCGGAGTATCGAAACCACCTTCTGGTTTGCGCGGCGGCGCTGCACGGGCACACTGACCGCTGTGACCCACCACCTTGACCGGCGCCGCCGGATCTCGTTCCTGTTCGACCTGTTCACCGTCGGCAACCAGGTACGTGCCCTGCTCGGCCAGACGATGGCAGGCACCGGCCTACGGCCGGACGAGTACGCGATCTACAGCGCGGTGCTGGAGGCGGGGCCGCTGACCATCAGCGAGCTGGCGCAGGTCATGGGGATGCCGCTGACCACCGTGTCGGACTACGTGCGCACCATGGCCGCCCGTGGCCACGCCCTGCGCTCCCGCAACCCGGCCGACAGCCGCTCGTACCTGGTCTCCCTGACCGAGGACGGGGTCGCCGCCCACCACGCCGCCATGGTCGCCTTCGTCGCGGCGATCGACCGCGTCCGCGCGGTGCTGCCGCTCCCCGAGCAGGACCTGATCGAGGCCCTGCACGCCCTCGACGACGCCGTCCGCCAGGTGCTGGAGGAGCTTGCCGTCGAGGACCGCACCCAGCGGCCCGCCGCCGGCCAACCGTAGGGTCCCTCCGGTCCGGCTCCCGGCAGGGATGCTCCGGCACCGGCGGCGACCTTCCATGGTGTCCGTGTCACGCTGGTCTCCTTCCTGGTAGCGCGGGTGGGGTCCGCCCGCGTCAGGCGTCGCGGCGGCGCAGCAGCCAGGCGGCGAGCCCCAGCAGCACGGCGATGTACAGGCAGAACAGGGCGAGCCCGGGCCAGGGTCCGAGCGACAGCGGGTCGGGCCGCACGTTGGTGACGGCGATGCCGGCCGGGGCGGGCAGGTACCTGGTGACCTGGTCCGACCAGCTCTCCGGCAGGAAGCCCGCGACGATCTGCAGGCCGAACAGCGCGCCGAAGAGCGCGGCGATCGCCCCCGCGGTGTTGCGCAGCAGGGCGCCGAGGCCCAGCCCGAGCAGGCCGACGGCAGTCAGGTACAGCGCGCTGCCGAGCACCGCCCGCACCGTGCCGGGATGGCCGAGGGTGGTGTCGAGGTGCTCGGACGACAGGATCGACTGGCCCACGAGGAACGCCGCGAAGGCCGCGGGGAGGCACAGCGTGAGCGTGGTCAGGGCCAACACGACCGCCTTGCCCCACAGCACCGGCAGCCGCGCCGGGACCGCCGCCAGGCTGGTCCGGATCGTGCCGCTGGCGTACTCGCTGGTGACGAGCAGCACCCCGAGCACCCCGACCGCCAGCACCGCCAGCTGGACGCCGCCGAGGCTGACCGCGGTGGGGTCGAAGCTCGCGACGCTGGCCGGGTCGCGTGGCGGCCTGGTGACCCTGACCCCGGAGTACAGGGCGCCGAACCCGACGACCAGCACCACGGTGGTCAGCAGCGACCAGGCGGTCGAGGGCAGGGACCGCAGTTTGGTCCATTCCGAGCGCACCACCCTCGCCAGGGTGACCCGCTGGGGCGAGCGGTCGGTCGGCTGGGCCGCCGCGCCGGGCTGCGTCGTCCTGGTCATCGGTCCTCCTCCGTGGTCGTGGACGCACGGAACTCGACTGCGTCCCTGGTGAGCGTCATGAAGGCCTCCTCCAGCGAGGCGTGCTGCGCGGTGAGCTCGAGCAGCGTGATCCCGGCGGCCCCCGCGGCGGTGCCGACCTGGTCCGTGGTCAGCCCCGAGACGTTGAGGGCGCCGTCACCGGCCGCCGACACCGTGACGTCCGGCGAGCGGAGCAGGGCCGCCAGGGCGTCAGGGTCGGTGCTGCGCACCCTGACGAGGTTGCGCGCGGCGGCGGCGACCAGCTCCTCCGCGCCGCGGTCGGCGATCAGCCGCCCCCGGCCGATGACGACCAGGTGCTGCGCGGTCATGGCCATCTCGTTCATCAGGTGCGACGAGACGAAGACGGTCTTGCCCTCGGCCGCGAGGCCCCGCAGCAGCGACCGGATCCAGCGGATGCCCTCGGTGTCGAGGCCGTTCAGCGGCTCGTCGAGGATCACCGTTCTCGGGTCGCCGAGCAGCGCCGTCGCGATGCCGAGCCGCTGCTCCATGCCGAGGGAGAAGCGGCCGGCGCGCCGGCGCGCCACCTCGCGCAGGCCCACCGCGTCGACCACCTCGTCCACCCGGGAGCGGCGGATGCCGTTGGTCTGCGCGAGCGCCAGCAGGTGGCTGTAGACGCTGCGGCCCGGGTGGACCGAGCGGGCCTCCAGCAGGGCGCCAACCTCGCGCAACGGCGCGGCGTGCTCCCGGTAGGGCTTGCCGTTGACGGTCGCGGACCCGCGGGTCGGCGCGTCCAGCCCGAGGATCAGCCGCATGGTGGTCGACTTCCCGGCACCGTTCGGGCCCAGGAAGCCCGTGACGATCCCCGGCCGCACGGTGAAGGTCAGGTCGTCGACCGCGACCTTGTGCCCGTACCGCTTGGTCAGCCCTCGCACCTCGATCATCTCGCCCGTCCTCCTCCGCATGCGTCGCCATGGGCCGACCACGCTGGCAGGACGCGGCCGCGCTGTCGGTAGGGCGCACGGCGGGCGCTTGGTGGGGTTTTCCTCACCCCGGCGGAAGGCGGGCCTCATGGCCTGCGGCTCTGGCGGGGGCTACCGTGCTGCCATGAACACGCAGGAGAGGTCCGACGCCCGGCGTCGCGCCAGCGCCCTGACGGCCGCGCTGGGCGCCATGCGGTCGGCGCGGAGTTGGCGCGCGACGCTCCACGCGCTCCTTGGGCTGCCGCTCGGCCTCGGCGCCTGCACGGTCCTCGCCGGCCTGGTGGTCGTCTGGGGCGCCGCGGTCTGGAGCCTGGTCGACGGGCCCACCGGCGCCCCGGTGCTCGCCGTCGTCTACGTGCTGGTCGCCGTGGCCAGCCCGTTGCCGCTGCTCTGGTGCGTGCAAGGGTTCGGCGCCGTGCAACGGGCGCGGTTCCGCGCGGTGCTCGGGGTCGAGATCGCGGCACCGCCGAGCGAGGCGGGCAGCTGGCCGCTGCGACCGGTCCGGCCCTGGCGCGCCCCCGCCACCTGGCGACAGCTCGGCTACCACCTCCTGGCGCTGGTCATCGGGACGGTCGGCGGCGCGCTCGTGGCGACCTGCTGGTCGGCGCCGGCGCTCGCGGTCGCGTACGCCGCCGGCGCCTGGGGCGGCGGGCCGCGGCCGGGCGCCGCCCTCGCCGTCGTGGTGCTGGCGCTGGCGCTGCTCCCGGCGGCCCCTTGGGTGGCACGGGGCGTGGCCCGCGTCGACGGGGCCGCGGCCGGGCGCTGCTCGGTCCCGGCCGCGGCGAGGAGCTGGCACAGCGGGTCGAGTCGCTGGCGCGCAGCCGCGCCGAGGTCGTGGCCGCGGCCGACGCCGAACGCCGCCGCATCGAGCGCGACCTCCACGACGGCGCGCAACAGCGACTGGTCTCCCTGGCGATGCACCTCGGCATGGCGCGCGCCAACCTCGCCGACGCGCCCGAGCCGGCCAGGCAAGCCATCGCGCAGGCCCACGACGAAGCCACCACGGCCCTCACCGAGCTGCGCGACTTCGTCCGCGGCCTGCACCCGGCCGTGCTCGACGACCGCGGTCTCGACGCGGCCCTCTCCGGGATCGCGGCACGCGCGCCGTTCCCGGTCCGGCTGCGCGTCGAGGTGGCCAGGCGCTGCTCGCCGAGCATCGAGGCCGTCGCCTACTTCGTCGTCTCCGAGGCGCTCACCAACGTCGCCAAGCACGCCGACGCAGGCCAGGCCGAGGTCACCGTCGCACGCACCGGCGAGCGGCTGCGCATCGTCGTCAGCGACGACGGCCGCGGTGGCGCGACCCCGGCGGACGGCAGCGGCGGCGGGCTGCGCGGGCTGGCGCAGCGGGCCGCCGCGGTGGACGGGACGCTGGCCATCCACAGCCCACCAGGCGGGCCGACGACCATCACCGTGGAGCTGCCGTGCGAATCGTGATCGCCGAGGACTCGGTCCTGCTCCGCGAAGGCCTGACCAAGCTGCTCGGCGACGGCGGCTTCGAGGTCGCCGCCGCCGTGTCCGACGCCGAGCAGCTGCTGCGAGCTGTCGGCGAGCACCACCCCGACCTGGTCGTGGTCGACGTGCGCATGCCGCCGACCCACACCGACGAGGGCATCCGGGCCGCGCTCGTGATCCGCCGCCAGTACCCGGAGGTCGCCGTGGTGGTGCTGTCCCAGTACGTCGAGGAGCGCTACGCCACCGACCTGCTGTCCGTGCGGACCAGCGGGGTCGGGTACCTCCTCAAGGACCGCGTCGCCCACGTGTCCGACTTCCTCGACGCGCTGCGCCGGGTGGCCGCCGGTGGCACCGCGCTCGACCCCGAGGTCGTCGCCCAGCTCCTGGTCCGCCGCCGCAGCGACCCGATCGACCGCCTCACCCCGCGCGAGCAGCAGGTGCTGCGGCTGATGGCGGAGGGGCGCTCCAACAACGGCATCGTCGACGCCCTGAACGTCAGCCCGAGCGCGGTGGAGAAGTACGTCAGCAACATCTTCAGCAAGCTGGACCTCTCCCCCACCGACACCGACCACCGGCGGGTCCTCGCGGTCCTGAGGTTCCTGAACAACTGAAGAGGGGGCCTCCGCACGCTGCCCTGCTTCGGGCGGCTCGACGGCCACCAGGTGACCGTCTGGACCGACCACACCCAGGAGGTCGACGCGTCAGGGCGCGGCGGCTCGCAGGGTCGCCTCGATGGCGTCCCAGGGCAGGCCCGACGGCAGCCCGATCATGGTGATGTCGACCGCGTCGTCCCAGCGTTCCAGCCGGTCGCGGACCTGGCCGGGCGTTCCGTGGGCGGTGAGCTCGTCGACGAGGGCCTCGGCCTCGGCGGGCACGACCATGCTGCGCGGGCTGGGACGCGGGTTGGCGGCGAGGACGGCCTTGACCGCGGTGCCATGGCCCTGCCCTGGTTGGAGACGGCGCGGGCGTACACGTCGCCCATCGAGCACAGGTACCAGGCGACGCAGCTCGCCGCGAGGTCCCGGCCGGTGCCGGCGTCGGCGACGGCGAATCGGCCGGCCGCGACGGTGAGCGGCCCTGGCCGCACGCCGGCGGCTTGGCGCACGCGGCCGAGCTCGACGGCCCAGCTGGCGAGGCGGTCACGGGTGACGAACATGGGGAACCAGCCGTCGGCCAGCTCGGCGGCGACCCGGGCGGTGCGCTCGCCCAGCGCCGCGAGCCAGATCGGCAGCCCGGGCGCCGGCGGCTGGCCGAGCCGCAGCGGCCGCGCCCCGGTGGCGTTGTCGAGCTGGGCACGCTCACCGGCGAGCAGCGCGCGGACCTTGGTGGTCACCTCCCGCAGCTTGTCGGCCGGGTGCACGAAGGCGACGTCGTGGAACCCCTCGACCAGCGCTTTGGTGCTCGGACCGAGCCCGAGCACGTAGCGGCCCTGTGCGAGCTGGTGGAGGGTGGCGGCGGTCATCGCCAGCGTGGCCGGGGTGCGACCCCACACCGACAGGACGGCGGACACGAGCGTGATGCGCCGGGTGCGCAGCGCGATCCCGGTCAGCACCAGGGTCGAGTCGAGCCCCCAGCCCTCCGGCAGCGCGAACGCCTCGTACCCCAGCTCGTCGGCGAGCTGGGCCGCCCGCACGATGACGTCGTGCCTTGTCTCCATCGGGGTCAGCGCCACCCCGCGGCGTCCCGCGCTCATCCCTGGCCTTCTCGGCCGCTCGTCGTCGAGGCTGCCGGCCGCGCCCCATCCCCGGCCCCCCGGTGCGGACCGCCGGAGGAGTGCTGCACGATGATCCACACGGTCCTGGCCGCTGCGAGCACCTCGCCGCCAGCGCCGAGCAGCGCCGACCCGGCGGCGAGCTTGCGGCCGTCGCGACCGAGGGGCCAGGCGACCAGTTGGCACCGCTCGCCGGGCCGAGGCGGCGCGGCCAGGTCGGCGGCCATCCGGCCGAGCAGGATCATGGTGCCGCCAGGCAGGCCGGCCGCGTCGGCGGCGGCGAGCCCGCTGGGACAGTCGAGCGCCGCCCAGACCACCTCCGGCCGGACCCGCCCGTCCGCGCCGGCGACCGACGGGTCCGGCGTCCACGGCGCCGCCCACAGCGCGCGACCGGCCACCCGGCCGGGGAAGATCCGCAGCCCGTCGCCTGGCGCGCGCGCCGGGCCGCACACGAAGCAGGCCGGGAACACCGGAGCGTCGTAGTAGCGCAACCGGCCGGCCACGGCGTCCGCCTCCTCCGGCGTCACCGTGGCGGGCACGGCGAGCTCCACCCCGGTTCCTGCAGGGCGCGCCTCGGCGAGCACGGCGCCGTCGTCGTCCTCGACCACCAGGGAGCGGTCACCGTCTCGGCGCACCGGCAGCGCGCGGCCCAGCGGCACCGGGCGGCGCAGGGTCACCTCGGCGGTGCCACCGAGCAGCGCCGCGAGCGAGCCGCTCGCGAAGCCGCCGTTGGCGAAGCCCGGCGGCCCGCAGAAGCGCGGGGCGACGTGGAGCTCCAGACCAGGCGCGACCATTGTCGCCATCCCCCCGCGTGTGACCATGGGACGTGCGCTGGCGAGGCTAGGCGAGGACGGGGCGGGTTTCAGGCGGGGAACCACCCCAGCGGGTACCTCAACCGGGTACCTCATTCGCCTGGGCGCCCCGCGCCCACCAGGCCGCGATCTGCGCGCGGGAGGTGACCCCCAGCCGCTGGCGGATCCGCTCCAGGTGCCCCTCGGCGGAGCGCTCCTCGATCCCCAGCCGCTCGGCGATCTGCCGGTTGGTGAGGCCCTCGGCGACCAGCGCCGTGACCTCGAGCTGCCTGGCGGTGAGCGCCCCCCGCGCCTGGCCTTGGGCCGCGGGCTGGGGCACGCTCGCGGAGCCACCGAGGAACCCGAGGATCGCGCGCACCACCGCCGCGGCGTCGCCGACGTGCGGGAGGTGGCTGCGGCCCTCGAGCGTCACCAGCCGCGCATCCGGGATCCTGGCGGCGAGGTCGCGGCCGAGGCGGAAGGGGATCGCCCGGTCGCCGCGGCGGTGCAGCACCAGCGTCGGCGCGGCGACGCGGTCCAAGAGCTGCCCTACCTCCAGCTCGTAGCACTGCGCCAGCAGCTCCGCGGCGAGCGGCGCCGGCGCGGAGCCGCGCTGCAGCCGCGCGAACTGTGCCTTGGCCTCGGCGCTGCCGTCGGACAGGAAGACGTCTGCCAGCACGTCCGAGCCGAGCCCCCAGTGCGCCCTGACCAGGTCGAGCATGGCCGCGGCGACCTCGGCGGAGGCGATCCGGTGGCCGTCGGCGTAGCCGCCGTACAGGACCAGGCGCCCGACACGGTCGGGATGCCGTGCCGCGAACGCAGCCGACACCGGCGCGGCCATCGAGATGCCGAGCAGGTCGAAGCGGTCCAGCCGGAGGTGGTCGGCGACTGCCTGGAGCACCTCGAGGTCGGTGTCGAGCGTCTGGCGGCCCGGCCACGGATCCGACAGCCCGCAGCCCGGCTTGTCGTAGCGCACCACGGTGCGGTGCGCGGCAAGCGGGGCATGAAAGGCGCGCACGGCCGGGTCCTGCCATGCCAGCTCGAGGTGGCCGAGCCAGGCCGCGGGCACGACCAGCGCCGGACCCCGGCCGACCGTCGCGTACGCCACCCGCACGCCACTGGGCGTGACGCAGAAGCGGATCTGCTGCCTCGGCTCGGGATCACCCAGCGGCCCCGACGGCGAGTGACGCATCTCGGGCCTCCGACACTCGACCAGAAGTCGCGGTCGTGGCGACCGCGACATGATGATGCCCCGCCATCCCCTGGTCGGTCACCCTCCGGACGTTAACCGGCCGGCGCCGGCGAGCTGGCCGCCCGGGGTGGTCGCCGACCTCGCGGCCCACCCACTGCCACGCCTCCTCGAGGAGGGGCTGGTGGTCACGCTCAATTCCGACGACCCGCCGATGTTCGGCACCACCCTCCGCGACGAGTACGTCGCGGCCGCACGGACCCTGGGCCTCAGCCCGGCCGGGCTGGCGGACCTGGCACGCAACGCCGCCCGCGCCGCCTTCCTCCCGCAGGCCGAGGCAGCGGCGCTGGTCGCCGAGATCGACACCGTGCCGCTCCCGCCGCCCGGTCCTTGAGGCGGAACGCCAGGCGGCGTCACTGCTCCTGGACCTCGCCGCGCAGCCACTGGACGTAGCGCTCGGCGGAGCGCTCCAGCACGCGCTTGGCGTCGCGGCGCAGCACCGGCGCCCACCAGCCGCCGTAGATACGGTCGAACCGGTACGGCCGCACCGCAGCGACCACGCCGCGGACCGCCCGCTCGGGCAGCGGCAGCCGGTTGGGCGCGCTGCGCACGAAGGTGACCCGGTCCTCGCCCGGGGTCACGAAGATGGTGTCGCCGCACAGCAGCGCACCGGCGCCCGCGGCGCCCTCCGCCCAGTGCACCACCGCGCTGCCCGCGAAGTGCCCGCCGCACTGGACCAGGGTGACGCCGGGACCGACCGGCAGCGAGCCCGACCAGGTCCGCACCGCCGGGTTCCGGCGGGGCAGCCAGGCGGCGTCGGCGTCGGCCAGGAGGATCTCGGCGTCGAAGGCGTCGCTCCACTCGACGATCGCGCCGTAGAAATGGGGGTGGCTGGCGCTGACCGCGCGCAGCCCGCCGGCGTCCCTGACCGCCTCGAGGCAGCGCTCGTCCAGGAAGCCGGGCGGGTCCCACAGCAGGTTGCCCTCGGGCGTGCGCACCAGCAGCGCCCGCTGGCCGATGGCGAACGGCGGGTCCGTGCCGATGCCGAGCAGGCCCGGCTCCACCTCGCGGGCGTCACCGTGGTGGCCGGCCGCGCGCAGCTCCTCGAGCGTGGTCCACCGCTGCCCGCTGGGCGGCACCCACTGGCGCTCGTCGGCGCAGATGGCACAGACCGCGGGCGGCGACGCCGCCGCCGGGTAGTGGTTGCCGCAGGTCGCGCAGATCCAGGCCAGTACGATTCCGCCCTCCCGTCTCGAAGCCGTCCAACCCCCGAATGGCCGGCGGCCGGCCGCACAAGTATGGCCATCGTGCCACGGGAGTCAGGATCCATCGCCTGCGGACCTTCGACGCCGACCCGTCCGACTTGAGCTGATTCAGCCCCAGGCGGCGACGCTGACCACCAGCTCCCGATGGCGGGTGCCCCGCCGGACGCGGATGGTCAGCTGGCCGCTGCGGCGGGCCAGGGCGATGGCGCGGTTGAGGCTGCCTGGGGACCTGACCGGGTGGCCGGCCACCGCCACGATCACGTCACCTGACCGCAGCCCGGCCGCCGCCGCGGGGCTGCCCGGATCGACCTTGTCGACGGGCACTCCGGCAGGCCCGCGACGAGCCTGCGCGGTTCGCGGTGGTGCGTGCCTGGCACGCGCGCCGACGTGGAGCCCGACCACGCGTGCCGGGGTTCGGGTGGCGGGCGCGCCCTCGAACGACAGCAGCAGCTTGCGCAACAGCCTGGCGAGGGCTGCCTGCTCCTCGGTGGGCAACGCGCGCAGCAGGTCCTCCTCGTTGGCGAGGTGGGCTGGTGCTGCGTCGTCGAAGCGCTGCTGGCCCCGGTCGGTCAGGCCGACGAAGCTCACCCGCCGGTCGCCTGGATCGGCCTCGACCGTCACCAGGCCCTGCTGCAGCAGGCGCTTGACGCGCACGCTGACCGTCCCGGCGGTGAGCCCGAGGGTGTCGGCGAGCTGGCGCTGGGACAGCCGGTACGGGTGGCCGGCGCGGCGCAGGGTGGCGAGCAGCTCGAAGGACGGGTTGGACAGGCCGAACTCGGCGAACACCGCGTCAAGCTCGGCCTGGAAGTGCGCTGCCAGCCGGTTGATGCGCATCACCACGGCGACCGGTTGGACCTTGAGGTCCGGACGCTCGCGCGACCACGAATCGAGCGCGTCATCGACCAGGTCCCGCTGTGCCGCGTCGTGCCGCGCCATCCCGCGCCTCCCCTCGACAGGGTCGCGTCCGTGCGTTGATAGTTTGAATTCAAAGCAATAGCATAGCGGCGAACGAGCGGCTCGAGCGAGGACGGGCATGCCCATGCGCATCGGCATCATCGGGGCAGGGAACATCGGCGGCAACGTCGGCCGGCGGCTCGCCCTCGCCGGCCATCAGGTCACCGTCAGCTTCGCCCGCGACCAGGCCAGGCTCGCGGCGCTGGCCGCCGAGATCGGCGCCACCGTCGGCGAGCCGTCCCGCGCCGCCGAGGCCGACGTCGTGGTGCTGTCGGTCCCGTGGGGGGTGATCGACGCCGCCCTCGCGGCTGCCGGGCCGCTCAGCGGCAAGACCGTCGTCGACACCACCAACCAGTTCGCTTCCGGTGGCGCCCTCGACCTCGGCCATACCGCCGCCCGCCACAACGCCGACCGCCTGCCCGGCGCCCGCTACACCAAGTGCTTCAACACCCTCACCGCGCGGTTCCAGGCGGAGGCCGCGACCCGCAGCGGCGACGCGCGGGTGGTGCAGTGGATCTGCGGCGACGACGCCGAGGCCAAGGCGATCCTCGGCCGGCTGGTCGACGACGCCGGCTACGTCCCCGTCGACCTCGGCGGGATCGATGGCTGCACGGTGATGGAGGCGCCCCGACGCCCAGGGGCCGTCTACGGGGAGGAATACCGCGCCTCCGACGCCCTCGCCGTGCTGGAAGCCGTCCGGGCAGGCCGACCGATTCCCCCGACACCGGCGTACTGACGCACGGGACCCGACCGGCTCCCCTACCCCGCCGGCGGGAGGTCCACTGCGATGGAGGAGGCCCATGGTGATCGACTTGGCGCAGCGCTACGTGCGGGCTCTGATCACCGGAGACGCCGAGCGGATCGCCCGCTGCTACCATCCCGACGCGCGCAGCTACGGGCCGCTGGCCTGGCCGGAGCAGGGCGCCGGAGCGATCGCCGCCAGCCTGGCGCAGTCGGCGGCGCGACTGCACGGACTCGAGGTCGAGCTGCACGACGCCTTCGCCGACGCGACCAGCGACCGGGTGGCGCTGCGCCTGGTGCGGCGCTGGTCGCAGGGAACCACCCGCCGATCCGCGATCGAGACGCGCTACCTGCGGCTGGCCGACGGCCTGATCGTGGAAGAGTTCGCCGGGCCCAACACCTTCCAGATCGCCGACCTCGAGCTCAACGAATGGGGACTCGCCCCGGCAGACACCAGCACCGACCCGAACCCTGAGATCCTGGCCGCCTCGCCGACCCAGGTGTCAGGCAAGCGGCCCGAGACCGTCGCCGAGCGGTTCGTGGATGCCTTCGGGCGCAACGATCCCGGCACGCTGCTGGCCTTGTACGACGAGGCGTTCACCCTCTACAGCCCGATCGCCTGGGGACTTCCGGGCCGCGACCCCCTGGCACCGTTCGTGCAGCAGTTCCACCAGGGGTTTCCCGGGCTGCGCCTGGCCCTGCTCGACCAGTTCTCCAGCGCCGACGGCACCCGAGTGGCGTTCCGCTTCAGCATGCGCTGGCACAACACCGGGACGTTCTTCGAACTGCCACCGACCGGGGACCACGGGACCCACGCGGAGTTCCACTCCCTCCGGCTCGTCGACGGCCGGATCGTCGAGCAGGTCGTCACCGACATCTCTTACGGCATCCCCAGGTACGAGCTGACCGTCTGGCACCGCCCGTACCCCGCCGACACCGAGGACCCCGCCCCTCAGCTGAGCACCTCAGCGTGAGCGGTCGTCCAGCCCTGGCCCGGTAGCAGCGGTGGCACACGGGATCTCGTGCTGTGAGGAGTCCGTGCGACGCGTCACATCCGCTCCGGGACGACGCTCATGACACTTCCCCTTCCATCTCACCCTCTTCACGTCGGGAGGGATGCGACACCGCCGAGACAAACAGCTCGATCACGGCGGGGAGGTTCGCTTGAGTGCGCTGCCGTACGACAGCGGGATCTCCGAGCAGAGCCTCGAGCTCTGCGAACAGCAGCGGTCCGACGAACAGCCGCAGCGCGGGCTGGATGTCGGGCACCCTCACGACGGCGGCGGTGTGCTCGGACTGCAGCAGCTCGGCGAGGGCGTCTGCCACCCCCTCGATCGCCGCCGCTCGGAACATCCTGGCCAGCTCGGGAAAGTCCCGGGCCTCCGCGATGAGGATGCGCACCAGGTCGAGGTATTTCGGGTCCAGGATACGATCGAGGATGCGCTGCGCGGTCGTCAGCAGGATCTTCTCGAGCTGGTCCCGGGTGACCGGCGCCGACGGCATCACCTCCAGGACGTCGGTTCTCGCGCCCGCGGCCATGCCGCCGAGCACCTCGACGAACAGCCGCTCCTTGCTTCCGTAGTAGCGATAGATCGTCTGCTTGGTGACATTCGCTTCGGCCGCGATCGCATCCATGGAGGTGCGCCGAAGCCCAGACCCAAGGAACAGCCGCAACGCGGCCGACCGGATGGCGTCCGGCTTGGTGCTGGCGCGCATGGCCCCCCTCTCGACCATCGTGATCATACTGGTCCGTCCAGCATGATCACGTGATCGGGCCTGTCAACGGATCACGAGGGTCCCTACCAGGGCACCGCAGCTCAGGGCGAGGAACGCCGCCCGGGCGGCCGAGAGATGGGCGACGCGGTCGAGCAGGCCGCATGCGTCAATCCTTCTCCCCTGGCCCCTGGTGGGTTGGATGCAGCAAGTTCACAAAGCGCGCATGCGACACGCCGCCTCGCGACCGGACAGCTGGGTGCGCTCGGTCGACGCCGGGCGCCGTGGGCGGAGCTGGCCGCACCAGCAGCAGGCGGGCGGCCCAGGCCGGCAGCCACCAGTTCCAGCGGCCGAACAGGCTCACCAGCGCGGGGACCAGCAGCGCGCGCACCACGGTTGCATCCAGCAGGATGCCCGCGCCCAGCCCGGTGGCGAACACCTTGATGACGACTTCGGGGCCGCTGGCCAGCGCGGCGAACGCAAGCAGCAGGATCAGCGCGGCGCTGGTCACCAGTCGCCCGGTGCGGCCGATGCCCTCCACCACCGCCTGGTCGGTGACGCCTGTGCGGTCGTAGGCCTCACGGATGCGCGTCACGATGAAGACCTCGTAGTCCATCGACAGTCCGTACAGGAACGCGAACACCATCAACGGGATGAAGACCTGGACGGACCCGGTTGCCGGCACACCCCACAGGCCGGAGCCGTGGCCGTCCTGCCAGACCAGCACCAACCCGCCGTAGATCGCGCCGACCGACAGCAGGTTCAGCAGGACCGCCTTGGCTGGCAGCAGCAGCGAGCGGAACGCGCGGGCAAGCAGCACGAAGCTCACCGCCGCGATCACGCCGAGCACGAGCGGGAAGCGGCCATAGACGGCGTGGGTGAAGTCCACGTCGCGGGGGCCGTTGCCGCCGACCTGCACCCCGGGCACGGCGGCGGCCGCGTCGCGCACTCGGGTGATGGTCTGCTTGCCCGCTGGGCTGCCGGTCTCGGCGACGGGTTGGACGCTCACCAGGGCGGTCCCGCCGCGACGCCAGGCCGGACCGCTGGGCGCGGTCGCATCCCGTACGCCGGGCACGTGCGCAAGGCGGGCGGCGACCTGACCGGGGTCGGTGCCGGCAGGGACGAGCACCTCCAGGGGTGTGAGCACCCCGCTCGGCACGGCGGCGCGCTCGAGCATGCCCAGGCCCTCGTAGGCCGGACCGGCCTTGGCCAGCGAGTCGGCCCTGGCCGTGCCGAGCCTGAGACCAAACGCGGCCAGCCCGAGCGGGACCAGGATCGCAAGCGCGGCCAGCACCGCCAGCCACCGCAGGCGGCGAGCGGCGAACCGAATACGAAGGCCAACACCACCAGCGCGCCGAGCGCGCCGAGCAGCGTCTCGACCAGCACAGCGGGACCGCGGCTGTGGCCGCCGAGCGCCAGCTCGTCCAGGCCGGTCACGCGGACGCTCCAGTCTGCGGGCAGGGCCTGCTGCAGCGCCCGGGTCACCCCTGGACCGAGATCCGCAGCGCCGATGAGACGCTGCGGCGGCACGAACACCAGCCCGAAAGTGATGTGCCCTCCGGCGCCGACGAAGCGCCGATCGCCACTGCTGGCGTAGGAAACGACCCGCAGCCCCGGCTGGCGTGCCAGGGCGCCGAACGCCCGGCCAAGGGTCTTCCTCGCCCCTTCATCATCGACGGTAGCGCCGGCGGGGAGGCTGACCACCGGGACGAGAGCGAGTTGCTCGCCGCCGTTGCCATAGGTGTGCAGGATCGCCTGGTTGGCCTCGTAGGCCTTCTGGCCGGGCAGCGCGAATTGCTGCGACAGCCGGCCGGCCACGTGACCTGTCGCGATCGCGCCCGGCAGCAGCACCGCCAGCCAGAACAGAGCGACGAGCAGCTTGTGCCGCAACACGAACCTTGACCATCCGGTCATGACCCTTGCCTCCGTCCTCGGCGCATGGACTCGGCGTTATCATACCATACGGTATGGTATGATAACGCCGACGCCAATGACGGATGCCGGGACGGCATGGTCGCTGACCTGCATGTTCGACGCTCGTACCAGGTCGGGACCGATCGCCGCGACCGCGCCACTCAACGAAAGCCGGATCAACCGCCCAGGTACGCTCGCTCGAGCGTTGCGATGTCGATCTTCTTCATCTGCAGCATGGCTTGCATGGCACGCTGGGATTTCTCGGGGTCGGGGTCGCTGATCATCTCGTTCATGGCCGTTGGGATGATCTGCCAGGACACCCCGTACTTGTCCTTCAGCCAGCCGCAAGCGCCTTCTTCGCCGCCTTCGCCGAGCCGTTGCCAGAAGTAGTCGACTTCGTCCTGCGACGCGCAATTGACGATGAACGACAGGGCCTCGTTGAACCTGAAATCCGCTGGACCGCCGTTGAGGGCCGTGAACTCCTGGCCGTCCAGCTCGAAGTCCACCATCATGACCGAACCAGCCGGCCGCGGGCCGGCCGAGCCGTAGCGCGCGACGGCGCTGATCCTGGAGTCCTTGAAGACGCCGGTGTAGAACTCCGCGGCTTCCTCGGCTTGGTCGTCGAACCAGAGGTTTGGCGTAATCCTTTGCAAGGCCCCTCTCCCTTCAGTGTCCAGGTGTGCGCTACTGGCTCGGTTGTGCTTCTGAATGATGCTCGTGCACGACGTCCATCGACCATCGACCTTCCGCAACCCGATGGTGAGGCGAATCGTGAGGCCGCTTGGTGCTGCTTGCTCCAGCGCACCGGATGATCCCGTTCTCCCGCTGCCGCCACGCCCGGCGCTCCTGGCAGACTCCTCCCGGTCCTCCCGTCAGACTCGTATGGTCCGATGGCGTCCAGCTCGTCGAACCCGTCGAACACGTCGAACACAGGGATCTCGATGCGCATGACAGCTGTCGATTGCCGCACATCGCCTCCTTTCAGGCTGGCAAACCAACCACTTGGTGAACTGACAGCAGAGCCTGGGTTCGGCCTTGCCGCTCACTTCTTGCTCGGGTCATCTCTCGACGTTCAGTGCGTTGCGTCCTTCCGATCGGGTCGCGCTTGGGGTTCGGAACTCGGGCGTAGGCGTCGGAGCAGGACCGCGGCCAGGACGGCGACGGCGATCCCGACGGCGGCGCTGGTGGCGAAGGCGAGGTGCAGGCCTTGGACGAACGCCTCGCGGGCCGCGGCGAGCAGGGCCTGTCCGAGCGGGTCGGGGAGTTGCCCGGCCGCGGCGACCGCGCCGCCGAGGGTGTCCCGGGCGGCCCGTGCGGCGTCGGGTGGGACCCCGGCCGGGACGGCACCGGCGACCTGGCCGCGGTAGGTGGCGGTGCCGACGCTGCGCTGGCGCCGCGGAGACCGCCAGGTCGGTCGCGAGGGTGTCCACCGGGGCCAGCGCCACCGAGAAGACGACCGACCCGGCCACCAGGACGGCCAGGCCGCCCGTGCGGCCGGTGCCGAGCTGGGTGAGCAGCCCGAAGCCGACCGCCGCCAGCGCCAGCCCCGAAGCCATCACGACGGCGGGACGCGCCCGGCGTGCCAGCAGCGGGGTCAGCAGCGACCCGGCGACGAACCCGGCGGAGGAGGGCAGCAGCCACAGGCCGGCCGCGAGCGGCGACAGGCCCAGGACCAGCTGCAGGTACTGGGCGACGAACAGCAGCGCGCCGAAGCCGACGAAGAAGCTGGCGACGTTGGTGCCAAGCGCCGCGCCGAAGGCAGGGATGCCGAACAGCCGCAGGTCCAGCAGCGGGTCGGCCAGCGCACGCTGGCGGCGCACGAACGCCACCCCGACGGCCACGCCGGCGACGACGGCCAGGGCCGGCGGCCAGCCCGGGCCGTCCTGGGCGAGCTGCTTGAGGCCGTAGACCACCGCCAGCACCGCGGCCA